>ENA-UOJC01000402-UOJC01000402.1-human-gut-metagenome-genome-assembly--contig:-C104-NODE-402-length-76977-cov-39.754674_pt1 | contig 76977 bp, 65 predicted proteins | sample MGYA00242339_ERZ723886 | MGnify/ENA metagenome assembly ERZ723886 | reverse complement strand
GTCCTGGGAGATTTGGGAAAACTGGGAAGATTGGGAGACTTGGGAATTATGGGAGCAATGGGAATCCAATCCTCTCCAATCCTCTCTCATCCCCCCATTCCTCTCCCAATCTTCCCAATTCTCCCAATCTTCCCATTATTCCCATAACTCCCAATCCTCCCATCTCTCTCGATTGCGAGTTACAGCCGAATCGGGCGATTGGTGAGATGGGAAGAAGGAGGGGGAGAGGAGAAGTTGAGATTGGTGGGCAAAATAAAAGCCATCCCCCTCGGTCTACAAAGCCGAGGGGGATGGCTTTCAGTTGTGGGAGAGGAGTGGGCGTTAGGGGCCGGTGGGGGATTAGGCGAGTTGGGGATTAGAGGAGTAGGGTCGCGTCTCCGTAGGAGAGGAAGCGGAAGGAGTGGGAGAGGGCGTAATCGTAGAGGGGACGCCAGTCTTGGCCGGTGAAGGCGGAGACGAGCAGCAGAAGGGTGGATTTGGGCTGGTGGAAGTTGGTGATTATTCCTTTGACAAGGCGGTATTCGTAACCGGGGGCGATGATGATGCGGGTGGAGGCGATAAGTGTGGTCTGGTTGTTTTGCTCAAGGTGAGTGATTATGGCATCGAGAGCTTCAGCAGGGGTAGGCAGTCCGTGGTCGGTCTCGTTTTCAAGGGTCTCGTAGGGAATCCATTGGGGGACTTCCCCTTCCCATTTCCCGGCTCTTATCAGTCGCCCGATATGATAAAGCGATTCCAATGTGCGGACGGATGTGGTGCCTACGGCGACAATGCGATGGGTGTTTTGCTTCAGTGACTCGAGGATTTCCTTGAGCAGGTCGATGGAGACGGCTATGAACTCGGCGTGCATAGGATGTTCGCCGATGGTTTCGGATTTCACCGGCTGGAATGTACCTGCCCCGACATGTAGGGTAAGTTCGCGTCGGGGGATGCCTCTCTGACTTATTTCGTCAAGCACTCGGTCTGTAAAATGCAGACCGGCGGTAGGAGCCGCTACGGAGCCTTCTACGCGCGAGTAGACGGTCTGGTAGTCTTGTGTATCGGAATTCTCCGTGGCGCGGTTAAGATAGGGCGGAATCGGTATTTCGCCGACCGATGATATTATCTGTGAGAATGTGACGGCGGGGTTGTCCCATGTGAAGCCTACGACTGATGCGTTGCCTGATTTCGACAGTCGTGTCGCCGATACTGTGAGATGCTCCGTGCCCACTTCGACTTCCATTGACAGTGTCCCCTCTTTCCATCTTTTAGAATTGCCGACGAAGCATGTCCATGAACATTCGCGTGTGGAGGCGAAACTTTGGGCATAGTCAGCCGGGGTTACCGGTTCGAGACAGAAAATCTCTATCAGTGCTCCCTCCTGATGGGGTGTGGACGATGCCTTGCGGAACCGCAGACGGGCGTTGATGACTTTGGTATTGTTGTATATCAACATCGAGTCCTCAGGCAGCAGGGATGGAAGCTCAGTGAAGACATGCTCGGAAATCTCTCCGTCATGACGGCGTACCAGCAGTTTGCATGCGTCTCTCGGTTCGATGGGATGACGGGCAATCATCCCGTCAGGCAGAGGATAGTCGAAATCCTCTATCCTCAGGTCGGCGGGAGATGTGGCGGGATGGTTGTTTATATCGGTATTGAGGTCGGATTCTAATCTCATAAGTCAATGTTTTATAGCACAAAATTACGGAATTATTCCCTGTAATGATAGAGTTCTCGAAAAAATTATCTATTTTTGTAATCAAACCCAACCCTTGACTAACGTGATAAATGTAGGAATAATCGGCGGGGAGACAGAAGCCGCCGGCGAGCTAATTAGAATACTTCTCAATCATCCTGATGTTATACTCCGCGCTGTCTGTTCACCCGCTCACGCGGGTCAACGGCTTGATGTATATCATCGCGGACTGACCGGCGACACTGACCTCTGCTTTGTCAAGAATCTCGACCCGTCCAAACTCAATTGCGTCTTTCTTGTCGGAGAGTCCTGGCAGGCGGAAGAGTTTATGGCGACCGTGGCCGATGCTCCGCTTCATCGTAATGATGCCGAGGAGGAGGATGGGGAGGAACTGTTGAGAATCATAGATATGACCGGAAGTTTCCTCCACGAGGGAAACGGTATGGTCTACGGTTTCCCCGAATATCATCGCAAGGCTCTTGTAAGAGGAGCACTCCGCGCCTCCATACCATCGGCAATCGCCAACGGTGTGGAGCTGGCATTGTTCCCCCTCGCCAAGAACCATATGCTCGGAGGTGCGGTGCAGGCCACGGTCAGCATCTCGCGCAATGCCGCAATTGCTACGTCTGCCAACCCCGATATGGAATTTGAGCCGCAGGTGTATGACATGGCTGTTTCACAGCTGTCGACCCGCCTTGATCCTATCGCACCGGTGGCCAACCGTCCTGACACCGAACGTGCTGCCGATGAAATCCGTGAGGAAATCAAGAGAATCGACCCCTCATTCAGCGGTTCGGTCAGGCTGAGCATGGCGGCCGGACGTGGCCATCTGCGGGGTATGACCGTGATTGCCGATATCCCCTGCGGGGCAAATGTGGAGGAGGTCAAGCGGATGTATGAAGAAGCATACTGCGACCATGCTTTCACCTTCCTGGTTGACCGCGACCCGGAGACCGCGGATGTTTCCAACACCAACAAATGTCTTATGAGCATCAGTCCGCTTGATGGTTCTACTGCTCCGTCTGCTGTCCCCGGAATAAGAATAAAGGGGGTGCTTGATGATTTCGTGAAGGGGAGCGCGGGGACAGCCGTTCATTGTATGAACCTCCTTTTCGGTCTCTCCGAGCGCACAGGCCTTGCACTGAAAGCCTCGGTGGTCTGACCCAAGAATATTTCCTGACATCCAATAACGACAACGCCCGGGTGAAATCGCCCGGGCGTTGTCGTTATTGAAGGTGACCATCCGGAATGTCCGGAAGGGGTCACGAAATCATCAGTTGTCCTTTTTCTTTATGTAGCCGTAACCATAACCATAGCCGTAGCCATATCTCGATGACAGCGGGCCGAGATGAGACTGGTCGGTACCGTTGAGAATAATCGCGATGTTATGGTAACGCTGGTTGTCATACAGCTCCTGGATGCGGGGAAGCATCTCGCGTTCGAGCAGTCCGGCACGGATGACGAAGATGGTCATATCGGTGTGGCGGTTGATAATCTTCGCGTCGGCCACAACCTCGATGGGAGGACAATCGAGCAGGACATAGTCATACTCGGCGCGCAGCTTGTCGAGGAGCGATTTCAGGCGGGGGGAATAGAGAAGCTCGGCAGGGTTGGGGGGAATGGCACCCACGGGAAGGATGTCCACGAAATGATCCTTGTGGGGCTGTTTCGGGTCGATACGCTTTGGCGGCTCGACAGGTCGGTGAACCATAATCTGGTCGATTGTGGCATGACCGGAAAGGTAAGCCGACACGCCGACAGCGGGATTCTGGACGAACGACGACAGCGACGCCTTGCGCAGGTCGAGGTCGACGATTACAACCCTCTTGTCCTTGATGGCCAGCACAGTCGCGAGGTTCATGGTGATGAAAGTCTTACCGGAACCGGGATTGGCGGAGGTAATCATCAGAGTGTGAGCCCCGGTGGTCTCCGCGTCGGTCATAAGCTCCAGGTTGGTGCGGATGACGCGGAACGCCTCGTTGATAGTGTTGCCCGACCCCTTCCTTACCATCACTACTCGGCGGTCTTTCTCATCCTCGTGTGCCTTGCGCAGACGCTGCAAACCTTTGCGCTTGTGGTAGCCCAGGGGAATCTCGCCTATGAAAGGCACAGAAAGACGCTCAAGATCGCGGCGACCGCGTACCTTGGTGTTGAATGCTTCCAACAGGTAAATGGCTCCGGTCGGAATCAGCAGCCCAACCAGCACAGCCACCATCATGATCGAACGGGGATTGGGAGCGACGGGGGCGTTGCTTCCGGTCGGGGGGGTGATGACGCGGGTGTTGTAGGCGGTGAATGCCTGTGACAGCTCATTCTCCTCACGCTTCTGGAGCAGATAGAGATAGAGGCTCTCCTTCACCTTCTGCTGACGCTCAACGCTCAGCAGGTAACGGGCCTGGGTCGGATTGGCCTGCAGACGGGATGAAGCCATGGCCTCATTGGTCTGGGCGGCACGAATCTGGGAGTTGAGAGTCACGATGTAGTTGTCAATCGACTGGAGGATCGCCTGACGGATACCGTCGAGCTGGTTGTCCATATTGATGACAAGAGGGTTGGATGTCGAAGAGTTCTCAACGAGGTTATTGCGCTGGAGCAACTGGGTGTTGTAGTCTGAAATCTGCTTCTCGATGTTCAGGTTCTCCAGGCCGGAGTTGGCGGGGAGGACATTGAAGGAGTTGGCGGAGTTGGCCAGATAGTTGCGGATATAACGGGCCATGCCAAGACGGTTGTTGAGCTGCAGCACCTCATCGGTAGCCTGTGAGGCACGGGCGAAATAAGCCTGCGCGGCAGCATCAACGTCGGGCACCATATGGGTCGACTTGAATGAGGAAATCTCGGAGTCCACGCCACCCAGTTCCTGCTCGATGACGGCGAGACGCTCCTTGATGAATTCCGAGGTGGACACAGCGATACGGTTCTTGTCGCGAACCCAGTTCTCGTTGTAGACCTCGATGACGGTGTTGAGAATATCCTCCGCACGGTCAATGGAGACATCCTTGTAAGTGAGGGAAATCACTGAAGACCAGTCTTCGGGAATCTCGGCCTTCAGGGCATTGGAGCAGGCGAGAGCCTTGCCGCTCACTGAACCACGGCTGACATCGATTGTCAAAGGCTCGGAGATAGTGCCGCGATAAGCCGCATTGGGGGCGAACACCATATTGCCCGCAGGGGTCTTCACTGTGTCGAGCTTGTGGAAATCCTTGATTACTACAGGCTTGTAGACTACCGGATTGCCGTCGGCATCAGTCTTGCCGAGGTTGAAATCCGACAGTTCCATCTTCCCGTCAGGATAAAGTGTAGCCTTGAGCGACACATTGTCATTATCCTCGACATCGGGGAATTTGAGGGTGACAGGGAGATTGGAACCATAGAGTTGCTGGGGATAGAACATCCCGGGAACAGTATAGTTGACGTTAAGGCCGAGACGCTTCACCACCTCATACATCACCGTCGGGGATGTGATGGAAATAATCTCGTTTGCGATATTGGTGTTGGCCTGGAGGAAGCCCATTCCCGAGAAGGATGAGCCGACGTCGCCCCCGGAAGTACCTCCCAGACGATCATCCTTAATCATCAGCAACGCGTTACGCTGATAGACCTTGGGGGTCTTGAGAATCTGGTAGAATGCGAACCCACAGCAGATGAACAGCGACAGCACAAACCAGTACCATCTTGACAGACACATCCACAGGAGGTCTTTTATGTTTATGCCCTGTTCGATTTCAGGGGCATTGTTATCGTTCTCTTGCACAACTGGAAATTGTTAAGTTTTAGATTGTCAACTGACTGGATATTTCATAAAGGTCAAGTCAAGCCTCAGGGCTTACCAGTTCTTGATAAGCAGCAGGACTGTTGTCGCGAAAGACGCGATTGAAATCCAGAACGAGGGGGTGAAGACCGAGTTGCCGTTGGCTGTTGTCTGGCGTTTGCGGACATCGGTAGGCTCCACATATATCACATCGTTCTGCTGCAGGTAATAGACAGGTGAGTTCAAGGTGGCGTTCGCGTCGGTCAGGTCGACAGTGTGGGCCACCTGACGGCCATCCTCCATACGGAGGACAATCACATTGGCACGCTTTCCCTGGATTGTAAGGTCGCCAGCCCCGGCGATAGCATCGAGGATAGTGAACCGGTCACGGTCGATGGCCACTTTGCCGGGCCTGCTGACTTCACCCAGCACATTTACCGAGCGATTGAGGAAGTCTACGACTACTGTCGGGTCTTTCATGAGGTTACGCTGAAGAAGCTCACGCTTGACATACTCTGCCACCTCGTTGCGTTTCATTCCGCCGATGTGGAGAGTGCCGAGGACGGGGAACTCGATGTCGCCGTAAGCATCCACGGTGTAAGTGGCCACCTGGCCAGAGCTTGACGCGGTGGTTGTGGTTGTCTGGCCGATACGGTTGGAGGTGATGGGGAGGTTGAACAGCAACGCGAGCTGCGGGTCTTTCGAGTGTACCGTGATTGACAGACGGTCATCAGGAGTGACCACAAGTTCCTTGGGTGCGGACACCTCGCGGCGCGCCCCGTCACTCAAATCCTGGAAATAGGTTATGTCTTTAGGTGTGTGACAGGAGGTTAGTCCGAGCAGCATGGCTCCGACAACCCCCAGCGATTTAAAAAACGATTTGCAGGAAAGCATGATTTATGTTGAATTATTTTTAACGAAAGATTGGTAAATCAGAAGAGGGGAAATATGGGGGTCAATCATACCCGTGGGTGATACCTTCCCTGACCTGACGGGCGCGAATCGCCTTGGTCAGGAAATAGTTGCCGACAATCCATGCGGCCAGGTCAATGAGGACGATGACAAAAGTCGACACCGCCGGGGAAATGAGCAGGTCAAGGCCGATTACACCAGCCGACATCGCCAGGATGGTGATCATGGCCGGACGCTGCGGGAATCCCAAAGCAAGCAATTTATGGTGGATATGGACCCTGTCAGGGAGGAATGGTGAGTTGCCACGAATCACACGGTGGACAAACACCCTTATAACATCGAGACAAGGGATGGCGAGAGGCGCGAAAGCTATCACCAGCACATCGGCCGCGAACACCACTCCGTTGTTGATTCCGGTGAGTTGCAGAGCGAGGAAACTGAGAACGAGACCCGTGGTCAGCGAACCGGTGTCTCCCATGAATATCTTCTTGCCCCTGGCCGGGTCGCCGAACACATTATAATAAAAGAAGGGGACGAGTGTGCCCAGCGTGGCGAACGAAATCATACTGTAGACCCACTGGCTTGAAGCCAGGAAAAAGAATCCATAGAAAATCATAGCGATCCCGCTCAGCCCCGACGCAAGACCGTCGATGCCGTCAATGAGATTGATGGCGTTGGTGATGAAAACAACCAGGAAGACCGTCAGCCCCCATGAGATAATCGCCGGGAGTTCATAGATTCCGAGCATTCCGTTAAGGGAGTCAATCCTGACACCGGCAGCTGCCAGCATCAGCGCGGCGAGAATCTGGGCACAGAACTTGGCCCTGTATTTCACCCCTATCAGGTCATCGGCGATACCTACAAGATACATCATCATCAAGGCGCATAACCCGAAGCATAACGGCTTGACAAGCCCCTCCGTATCTGGTGACGCGAGCATCTGGGAGACATGGAATGATGTCAGCCATGATTCCCCGGCAAGAAGCAGAAGCCCCCACACGAAGCAGAGGGAGAAAACAATCGAAGGCATGAACGCCAAACCGCCAAGACGGGGAACCGCGCCTTTGTGTATCTTTCTTTCGTCAGGTTCGTCAAAGAGCTTTTTGCGGAAAGAGATGAGAAGAATCTGGGGGATGATGATACCCGCCAGTATGGAGCTGGCGAGAAAGACGGATATGGCAATTAAGACCCACTGCATGCGTTTATCAGGCTAAAGTTAAGAATGAGGAATTTCCCGCGCGGGTTATTGTCCGGCGCGCGGCATGGGTTACGTTGATTATGACGAAGATGACAGACATAAGTTTCCGGGGGCAGTAAGGGGTCTCCCGCGGAGCCGCCATTCCAGTGGCAGAAAAAGGGCTGGCTGAAAAGGGATACCGTTAATCGGTGCAAAATTACGAAAAAAACGCCAAACTGCCAAGGGTAAAGTCAAAAATGCCAGACATATCCCCCTCGGGTCGGGAAAAATTGCTTATCTTTGCAGTCCATCGGCAACGATGGCCCCGAATTTTAGTTGACAAATTTAAATCTGATAACTGACAAAATGAGAAAATGGCGAGTTGAAGACAGCGCCGAGCTTTACAACATCGGCGGCTGGGGCCGTCAGTATTTTTCGGTAAACGAAAAAGGCAACATGACGGTCACCCCTCGGCCCGGCGTGGCTTCGGTCGACATCCGAGAGGTGCTTGACGAGCTGCAGCTCAAGGACATCACCGCCCCGGTGCTTCTGCGCTTCCCCGACATCCTCGACAACCGTGTCGAGAAAATTTCCAATTGCTTCCAGCAGGCTGCCAAGGAATATGACTACCAGGGACAGAATTATGTCATATACCCTATCAAGGTCAACCAGATGCGCCCTGTGGTAGAGGAGATTGTAAGCCACGGAAAAAAATTCAACATAGGGCTTGAGGCCGGATCCAAACCCGAGCTTCATGCCGTGCTGGCGACCAACATCGACGAGAACGCCCTGATAATCTGCAACGGCTACAAAGACGAGGACTATATCGAGCTTGCCCTGCTCGCCCACAAGATGGGACGCCGCATCGTCCTGGTGGTGGAGAAGCTCAATGAGCTGAAACTCATCCTCAACATTGCCAGACGTCTGAAAATCACCCCCTCGGTCGGCATCCGCATCAAGCTCTCCAACTCCGGTTCCGGAAAATGGGAAGAGTCGGGAGGGGACGAATCAAAGTTCGGGCTCAACTCCTCCGAGCTGCTCCAGGCAGTCGACTTCTTCAAGAAGAATGAAATCGAGGACTGGCTGCAACTCATACATTTCCATATCGGCAGCCAGATTACCAAGATACGCCGTATCAAGAACGCCCTGCGCGAGGCGATGCAATTCTATGTCCAGCTCTCCAAGCTCGGGTTCGGAGTCAAATTCGTCGACATCGGGGGCGGTCTGGGTGTGGATTACGACGGCACCCGCTCCTCGGCGTCCGAAAGCTCGATGAACTACTCCATCCAGGAGTATGCCAACGACGCGATTTACTCCATAGTCGATGCCTGCGGCAAAAACAACCTCCCCCAGCCCGACATCATCACCGAGAGCGGCCGTTCGCTCGCCGCCCACCACTCCGTGCTGATAATCGAGGCCCTGGAGGCCACCACCCTTCCGCGCTGGCGTGACACCGACGAATTACGCGGCGACGAGCATGAGCTGGTCAAGGAGCTGTATGCCATCTGGGACAAAATCAACCAGCAGAATCTTTTCGAGTCGTGGCACGACGCCCTGCAATGTCGTGAGGAGGCCCTCGATCTCTTCTCAATCGGAATTGTCGACCTGCGCAACCGCGCTCTCGCCGAAAAACTTTTCTGGGAAATCGCCCGCGAGGTGGCCAATGTCTCCTCCTCGATGAAGCATCCCCCCGAGGAGCTTCGCAAGGTGGCGCGTATGCTTCCCGACAAATATTACTGCAACTTCTCCCTCTTCCAGTCGCTCCCCGATTCCTGGGCCATCGACCAGGTGTTCCCCATCGTCCCGATTTCGCGTCTCGACGAGAAACCGACCCGAATGGCCACCCTCCAGGACATGACCTGCGACTCCGATGGAAAAATAGCCACCTTCATCTCCCCCCAGGGAATCACCAAGGCCCTTCCCGTCCATCCCCTGAAACCGGGCGAGCCCTATTATCTCGGTGTCTTCCTTGTCGGAGCCTACCAGGAGATACTCGGCGACATGCACAACCTGTTCGGCGACACCAACGCCGTTCATATCACCTGTTACAAAGACCATTATGAGATAGACAAGGTGATTGACGGCGAGACAGTGGCTGAAGTGCTCGACTACGTTCAGTACGACCCCAAACGCCTTGTGCGCAATGTCGAGACATGGGTGACCAAGGCTATGAAGGCCGGGAAGATAACCCCCGAGGAGGGACGCGAGTTCCTTTCCAACTACCGTTCAGGTCTGTATGGATATACCTACCTCGAAAATGACTGACACCAGACGATATTTCATGCGGCTGGCCTACAACGGCCTGCCGTTCCACGGATGGCAACGCCAGCCCAACGCCCTCTCGGTCCAGCAGACTATCGAGGAGGCGATGGCCACAGTGCTGCGCCTTCCCGAAGTGGCGATAACCGGTGCCGGACGCACCGATGCCGGGGTGAGTGCCGCGCGTATGGTGGCCCATTTCGACCTCCCGGCCGACATCGCTGTCACCGGAGAGGCCGAGGAACCTATCCTCCGCGCCCTCAACTCCCTGCTCGCCCCGAACATCGTCATATACAAGATATGGGAGGTTGCCCCCGATGCCCACGCGCGGTTCGACGCTGTGAGCCGCGCCTACCGTTATTTCGCCCATACCGTCCGCAGTCCGTTCACCGGCGGGATGTCATGGCTGGCACCCGTCACCCTCGACTTCGACGCCATGAACCGGGCCGCTGCAATCCTTCTCGAGACCGAGGACTTCACCTCCTTCTCCAAACTCCACACTGATGTCAAGACCAACATCTGTCATGTCACCCACGCCGCCTGGCGAGCCCAGGGTGGGGGAGACTGTGAGTGTGAATGCGAATGCGAGGCCGCCCGTGAGGGGAAAGGGAAGCCGACACTGTGGGTGTTCGAGATTACCGCCGACCGCTTCCTGCGCAATATGGTCAGGGCTGTGGTAGGCACATTGGTCGAGGTAGGCCGGGGCAAGATGACAATCGACGGTTTCCGGGAGGTCATCGAACGTCGTGACCGTTGTGCCGCCGGCACCTCCATGCCTGCCGGGCCTCTCTTCCTACATGACATCAAATATCCCTATTGACCCTGAATCCCAGATGACATCCCGCGACTCGCAGACCAACCGCCCAGATACTTTCGACGGAATCGAGAGTGTTTTCTCAGCCACCTATTTCCTTACCCCCGGGGAGTGTAATCCCCAGCAGCGTATGCCCTTGACATTGCTGATAAACAGGCTTATTGAGGTTGCGACCCTGCATGCCAACCAGGTAGGCATCGGTTACGCCTTTCTGGTCAGGGAGCATCAGACATGGGTGCTGTCGAGGGTGGCGGTGGAAATGAGGCGTTATCCCGGGGTCAACGAGAATTACACAATCTCCACCTGGATTTCATCCATATCGCGACTCTTCTCAGAGCGTGATTTCGAAATTTGCGCCGAAAGCGGGGAGGTGATAGGCCATGCCCGCACGGTCTGGGCGGTGATTGACACCCGTACCCGTCAGGTGGGGGATATCTCACGGATTTCCTGGGTGAAGGAGCTGATTCCCGACCGCGAACCGCCGGTTGACAAGCCGTCGCGCCTACGCCCGATACAGCCTCCTGCTGATGGAGAGGTTGCCCCCGATGGGTTCCGTGAGACGAAATACAGGTTTCAGTACACCGACATCGACTTCAACCGCCACGTCAATTCCTCGCGTTATATCGAGCTGCTGTTGAACCAGTGGAGTCTTGATTTTCACGATGCCAACCGTCTGACCCGTTTCGAGATAGCCTATATCCATGAGGCGCGTTACGACATGGAGGCCACCCTTTTGCTCCAGACCGAAGGCCCACAGACCCGCGCCGAACTTATCGGCCCTGACAAGCAGCCGATTCTCCGCTCCCTGCTGCGTTTCTCTCCGCGATGATTCCTGTTGTCTTTCTCCTCAAAATTAAGTAACTTTGCAGTAGCAATGAAAACTGAAACCGAGAAAAAGAAAGATAACACCTCAGCCGCAGGCCGTCCCGGCCCTCTGAAAGTATGGATCGAGGCGATGAGACTCCGCACACTCCCCGCATCCATTTCGGGCGTTCTCGCCGGAGTCGCCGTGGCTCTCCAGCGGGGGCATTTCGACTGGCTTCCCGCCCTCCTGTGTCTCCTCTTTGCGCTTGCCGCGCAGATTGGAAGCAATTTCGCGAATGAATATTACGATTACCGCGACGGTCTCGACAAACCGGGCCGCGAAGGGTTCCGGCGTGGGGTCACCGAGGGTGACATCACCCCCCTGGCCATGCACCGCGCCACCGCGATAGCCTTCGGCATCGCCGCCATGATAGGATGCTCCCTCATCTACTGGGGAGGGTGGTGGCTCGTGCTGGCCGGAATCTTCATCTTCATCGGTGCGTTGAGCTATTCCGCCGGGCCGTTTCCTCTGTCGCGCAACGCCATGGGGGAAATCGCGGTGGTGATTTTCTACGGCCTGATTCCGGTGGGATTCACCTTCTACCTCCAGACCGGATATTTCTCGTATGACGATTTCGCCGCCGGACTCGCGGTAGGCTTGATGTCGGCGAATATCCTGATTGTCAATAATTACCGCGACCATGACGATGACAAGGCCGTCAACAAGCTGACCACCGCCGTCGTCTTTGGCCGCAATGCTGTCGCCTGGGCCTATCTGCTCAACGGATTCATCGCCGTCGCCTTGACCCTGGGTATGTGGATTTCCGCAGGGACAGTCACCTTGGTTTTCCCGACGCTCTATCTGATTGCCCATGTCTGCCTGTGGCGTTATCTCCGGGCGAATGAGGGACACCGGCTGAACCCCGCGCTGGGAATGACGGCGATGCTGATGTTGCTGTTCATCATAGCCCTCCTGGTTGTCAGTGCGGTTGACTTCACTCCCTTTTCCTGACATCCCTCTCTCCGACATCTAACCTCCAAACCTGTCTTTCCCGTGCTGCTCAACAGATTATCCATAACGAACTTCAAAAACATCCCGGAAGCGCGCCTTGAGTTCTCACCCAAGGTCAACTGCTTCCTGGGTGACAACGGCATGGGGAAAAGCAACCTCCTCGATGCCATCTACTACCTGAGCTTCTGCAAAAGTTTCTCGGGACTCACCGATATGCAGCTGATAAGGAGAGGGGAGGGGTTCGCCACCCTCCGTGGCAGCTATCTGCGGCGCGGACTCGATGAGGAGCTTACCCTCGGGCTGCAGCCCGGCAAGCGGAAAAGCTTCAAACGATCAGGCAAGGAGTATGAACGCCTCAGCACCCACATCGGGGCTTTCCCGCTGGTGATTGCCTCACCCGCCGACAGTGACCTTGTGACAGGCACGGGGGAGGAACGCCGCCGCCTGATGGATATGGTCATCTCTCAGGCTGATCCGGTCTATCTCGACCATCTGATACGCTATACCCGCGCGTTGCAACAGCGCAACAAGATGCTGCGCGACCATTGCGTCGATCCGTCGCTCTACCTCTCGGTGGAGATGGCGATGGAACGTGCGGCCATATATCTCACCTCGGCCCGTCAGAAATGGGTTGAGGAGCTTTCCGGAATATTCGCCACCCGCTACGGCGCGATTGCTGCCGACGGGGAGATACCCTCGGTCGGTCTGCGCAGCCATCTTGCCTCGGAGCCTCGCGGATTCGAGGCGATGCTCGATTCCGCGCGTCGCCATGACGAAATGGTGGGCCACACCTCCGTAGGCCCCCACCGCGACGACCTTGAACTGTCGCTCAACGGCATGCCGGTAAGGCGTGTCGCCTCCCAGGGACAGTGCAAGACCTACACGGTCGCCCTGCGTCTGGCCCAGTACAGTTTCCTTGAGGATGCTTCCGGGATGAAACCCATAATGCTCCTCGACGATGTGTTCGACCGCCTGGACGCGCGTCGTGTCGAACGGCTCGTGGAGGTGGTCTCCGGAGAAGGGTTCGGACAGATTTTCATCACCGACACCAACCGTGGCCATCTCGACAACATAATGTCGCGCACCGGAGCGGGTGACCACCGTTCCTGGTTTGTGGAGAACGGCAATTTCCAACCGCTTGACAACACTTCCGACTGATGAAAAGAACCGAACCGATGTCGCTCCGCGAGATTATCGACCGCGTGATGGATTCCTCGGCCCGCAAGGATGACATGCTCGCGATGAGGGCCGCGTCGCTATGGGCCGATGTCGTCGGGCCCGGAGTCAACCGGTATACGGTCAGACGGTATGTGGCCGACGGTGTGCTTCACGTCTATCTCTCCTCCGGCCCGTTGAAGAGCGAGCTGTCATTCCGTCGCGACGCGATTGCCCGGTCAATCAATGACATCCTCGGGCGTGAAATCATAAAATCAATACGTTTCCATTGAGACAACGATAAGAACGACTGAATATGAACCCCATAGAAATCCCTTCCTGCCCCAATCCGAAAGTTCCAGCTCCCGTGGCCCCTTTCCATCACGCTCTTGAGGCGCAGTTGCGTTTCAATGATGTCGATGTGTTCGGACATGTCAACAACTCGGTCTACCTCCAGCTCCTCGACCTGGCCAAGGTGAGGTATTTCGAGGCGGTGCTTGGCGGCCCTGTCGACTGGCATGACGCTACGGTGGTCGTGGTGAACATCAACGCCAGTTTCTTCTCCCCCGCCTATTTCGAGGAGCCGCTGACCGTGGCCACCGCTGTCGGGAAGATGTCTGTCCACAGTTTCATACTGGAGCAGCGGATTTTCAATCCCCAGACCGGCGATGTGAAATGTGTCGCGCAGACCGTAATGGCCGGATTCGACCCCCGGACCGCCACAGGCATCCCCGTGCCTGACAAATGGGTAAAGGCGCTATTAAATTTTGAAAATCGCGCGGAATAAGTTAACTTTGTATTCAGAAGCCGAGGGTGACATCCCGGCTTCCGATACCTGTTTTTCCCTCAACGATGGATATAAAAGAATCGATGCGCGGGATTTTGCTCGCAGAGAGCCGCGCCATAGAGAATATACCGGTCACTGACGACTATCCCCGTGCCGTCGGACTGATTGTCGACCATGTCGCCCGCAAGGGTGGCAAGCTTGTCACTTCGGGTATGGGGAAGGCCGGACAGATCGCGATGAACATCGCCACCACCTTCTGTTCGACGGGCATCCCGGCGGTCAATCTCCACCCCGCTGAGGCTCAGCACGGCGATCTCGGAATCCTGCAGGCCAATGATGTCATGCTCCTGATTTCCAACTCCGGAAAGACCCGTGAGATTGTGGAGCTGGTCGACCTCGCCCGCAGGCTGATTCCGGAAATACCCATCATCGTCATCACCGGCAACGCCGACAGCCCTCTGGCTGAGCTGGCCGACGCCACCCTCTTCACCGGAGGCGCTCCTGAGGTCTGCCCCCTCGGGCTGACCCCCACCACCTCCACGACCATGATGACCGTCATCGGCGATGTGCTGGTGGTCAATGTCATGAAAGAGACAGGTTTCACCGCCCGCGAGTATGCTCTCCGCCATCACGGAGGATACCTCGGACATGCCGCCCGTTCCCACGGGAAATGACCTGTCAGACACTAACTTGTTAAAACTTACCGAAATGTCAACATCCTTGGCGGGAGCTGCCCCGAAAGGGAATCTCCCCAAAGTAGACAATATGCGCGTGGCCATCGTGGCCGCTGAATGGAACGGCCACATCACCTCCCGGCTCACCCAGGGAGCTATGGAGGTCTTCAAAGCCGAAGGTTTCGCCGACGACCAGGTTGACTGCTATACGGTTCCCGGTGCGGTGGAGCTGACCTTCGCCGCGTCTCAGCTTATCGAGTCATCGTTGTATGATGCTGTAATCGTCTTCGGTTGCGTTATCCGTGGCGGAACTCCCCACTTCGACTATGTATGCCAGAGCGTCACCCAGGGTGTCACCGCCCTCAACGCCGATTGCGACATCCCTGTGATTTTCGGAGTCCTCACCGTGGACAATGAGCAGGATGCTCTTGACCGTGCCGGTGGCCCGTTGGGCAACAAGGGAGCCGAGGCCGCCGAGGCCGCCATCAAGATGCATGCGTTCGCCCAACACGTCAAATCCCTGTGATGCTTTCCCCCGCGCTGTATCTCTTCCCCGTGCCGCTCGACAACGACACTCCGGTCGGACGCTCGTTGCCTTCCTGGAATGTTGAGCCGCTGAGGGAAATCCGCCATTTCGTGGTCGAGAATGTCCGTTCGGCCAGACGCTTCCTCAAGAAGTGTGACCGCACGATTGACATCGACCTCATCGAGTTCACTGTCCTTGACGAGCATACCGCCCCGGAGGATGTCCCCGCGATGTTGCGCCCACTTGAGGAGGGTAAGCCGATGGGGGTGATTTCCGAGGCCGGATGTCCGGCTGTCGCCGATCCGGGGGCTGACCTTGTGGCCGTGGCCCAGCGGAGAGGACTGAAAGTTGTGCCGCTCGTCGGCCCGTCAAGCATCCTGCTCGCCCTTATGGGCTCAGGTTTCAACGGACAGAGCTTCGCTTTCAACGGCTATCTCCCCATCCATCAGCCCCAGCGTGGCGCGAAACTGAAGGAGATGGAGCGCAGGATTGTCAAGGAACGCCAGACTCAGATTTTCATCGAGACCCCTTACCGCAACAACCGGCTTATCGCCGAACTTGCGTCCACCCTCCCCGGCGACAGGCTGCTTTGTGTGGCCTCCGACCTCACCGGCGAGAAGGAACGGATTGTGACCCTCCCGCTGTCTCGTTGGAGCAAGGAAAAACTCGATTTCGACAAGATACCAGCCATATTCCTATTGTTTTAATTACCAGACACTTCCCGCCAGATGGCCCGCTATAAGAAAAGTTCCGGATACAGCGAATCCCTCCCCGGATTGTTCGACGACCTGGAAAGCCCAGTGCTTTTCCCGGGAGTCGAGCCGCTGCCCACACATCCGGTGATTGAGCGTGCTGTCAGACGTGAGGCAAACCTCAGAGGGAAGACCCACGGTGAACGCCGTCGCCTGGAGGATATGTTTTCCGGGGATGACTTCTCTCCGCTGGAAGTGACTCCGACAATCGACCGCCTGAACTTCATATCGTTCGGGTCGGGGAGTTCAGGCAACTGCGCCTACATCGGTGACGGGGAGGAGGGCTTCCTGATAGATGCCGGGGTGGATGACACCACCGTGGTCACGGAGTTGCGCCGCCACGGCATAAAGATGGACTCCATCAAGGGTATCGTCCTGACCCATGACCATTCCGATCATGTGAGGTTCGTCTACAAGCTCATACGCAAGCGCACCCATATGGCGGTCTACTGCACCCCCCGCACTCTCAGCGGAATGCTCCGTCGCCATAGCATATCAAACCGCATAAAGGACTATCACCGCCCGATTTACAAGGAACATCCCTTCCAGATAGGCAATTTCACCCTCACCGCCTTCGAGGTGATGCATGACGGCAGTGACAATGCCGGATTCTTCATCACCCGTGGTTCACACAATATGGCGGTGGCCACCGATCTGGGGTGTATCTCCGAGCGGGCTGACTATTACATGCGCAAGGCCAACTACCTGATGATAGAGGCCAACTATGATGAGGGGATGCTTGCCGCCGGAAGCTATCCCGAATACCTCAAAGGGCGTATCCGTTCGGTCACAGGGCATCTCGACAACGCCGTTACCGCCAGCTACCTCAAGGAAATCTACACCCCCTCCCTGCGCAACGTGTTCCTCTGCCACCTCAGCAAGGACAACAACAACCCGGAAATCGCCCTCCACGCCGTGGAGGAAGCCCTGACAGCCGCCGGGGCAACCGTCGGAGACGGTTCCAACACCCCCTACGCCCGCATGGCCTCCGTGCAGCTCATAGCTCTTCCCCGCTATGACTCCACTCCCCTCATCCCCCTCACCCTCCGCTGATATTAACGGCGGTCGCTGCCGCTCCCTTGTGGGGCTCACGCAGATTCCGCAGATACGCAGATTTTCCACAGATAGAAGGGAGCAAAACAGATTAACGAGATTAAGGATTGACACTTCTATTATAAAGGTGGCTCATATTATATTATAAAGGGGTCTCACAGATTACACAGAAGCCATCCGGATGGATTTCGTTCCGGATGGCTTCTGTGTAATCTGTGTAATCTGTGAGACCTTCTTTTTAATCGGCGATATCTGAATGTATCTGCGGGAAATCTGCGTATCTGCGGAATCTGCGTGAGACATAAACAGCAACGGCAACCGATGATTTTTCGGTTGCCGTTGTCGTGTAGCCCATAGGAGAATCGAACTCCTCTTTCAAGAATGAAAATCTTGCGTCCTAGCCGATAGACGAATGGGCCCCGGTTGAACCCACAGGCTTTCGCAAGCCTGTGAATCTGGTACTAAATTACGAGAATATATGTTGACGTGGCCTGATGGCCGTGGTCTCTATGGGATATGGATGTCTTGCGGAGGTGTTATCCGCGACATTCACTCAACAACCCGATTAGCCGAGCTTGTTGATGTAGAGCGCCAGCTTGCTCTTGAGGTTGGAAGCCTTATTCTTCGAGATGGTCTTTTTGGCGGCCATGCGGTCGAGCATGCCGGAAATCTTGGGATAAGCTTCCTGAGCGGCGGCCTTGTCGGTCATAGCGCGAAGACGACGCACGGCGTTACGGGCGGTCTTTGCGTAGTAACGGTTGCGAAGGCGGCGGCTTTCGGTCTGGCGAATACGTTTTAAAGCAGATTTATGGTTTGCCATTTTTTGTTATGCTTTTTCTTCTTTGTTTTCTTGTTATTAGTAGCCCATAGGAGAATCGAACTCCTCTTTCAAGAATGAAAATCTTGCGTCCTAGCCGATAGACGAATGGGCCAGCCTGTGCAACTGCCTATGCCGAGGGCGGGGGCATTTTGCGACTGCAAAGTTAATCTCTTTTTCTGAAGTGACCAAATTTTCAGGCAAAAAAGTTCGCGTTTAAGGTTTTTTAGTTAAATTTGCGGCGTTTTACGAACCATCCGCCCCCCGTTTATTTTATATTTAAGGTGTATAAATCCCTTGACTGCATAGCCTTGCGCACCGTCCGTTATTCCGACCGCAACTCCATCCTGACCGCCTACACCCGTCAGGGTGGGCGGCTCTCTTTTCTCGTTCCGGCCGGGACGGGTCGGGCGGCTGCCCGGTTGAGGGCGTTGCTGATGCCGATGGGGCGGTTTGAATGCGTGGCCGACATCCGTCCCGGGCGCGACATACATTCAATCCGGGATGTGAAGGCGGTCGTTCTTCCCCCCGTGGCCGACCCGTTGAGGTCGACTATCGCCCTTTTTGTGGCCGACATGCTTTCGACCCTACTGAAGGAACCGATGTCTGACCCGTTGCTGTTTGATTTCATCGACGACGCGTTGCGCAGGCTGGGGGAGAACCGCAAGGGGATGACGCTCGAAGGGGCTGCTTTGCTCAATTTCCATATCTGCTTCCTGATAAGGCTCACGCGCTTTCTCGGGATTGAGCCGGACTGGCCCACCTATCTTCCGGGAGCGGTGCTGGACTTCGCCGACGGCATCTTCCGTCCATTCCCCCCATCCCACCGCAATTTCCTCCCTCCCGGAGAGTCGGAGGCGGCCAGCCTTCTCGGGCGGATGAACTTCCGCAACCTCGGCCATTTCAGGATGACACGCTTCGAGCGAAACACCATCCTCGACCGCATCCTCCTCTACTACCAGACCCATTTCCCCTCGGTCGGCGAACCCTCATCCCTCTCCATCCTGCGTATGATGGCCGACTGAAAAAATAGGGCAGCGGCCTGCAGGGCAGTTGAAATTTAGAGATTTTATTTTGGAAATACTCCCACTTGATAGTAACTTTGCAACTAAGATTAAGAATAAATCTACCAGATGATAAAGAAGGAATCACCGAAAGGACTCAGCGTCAGGGGGATTTCCCTGGCCCTCCTTTTCCCGTTGCTGTCACTCCTGGCCGCATGCGGGGGGCTGAGTGAGCAGGAGGAGAAGATGGTCGGCAAATATTACATACCCGCCTTGTCCGACACCAACCCGCTCATCGAGCTTAACGCCGACAGGACATCGGTGCTGAGGGCAATCCGCCCGGGCGACATCACTTACAGTGTCACCGGCGTGTGGAAGGTCGAGAACGACTCCCTGATCATTGAAAGTGATTCCACCTCCATCACCATCGAGGATGGCGATCCGGGACTGGTGGGTCATGTCTCCCGCCGTGTCGCCTATCCGATAAAGGATTTCAACGAGTCCACCCTCTCGATTCAGCGTCAAGGTATCACATATGACTACCACCGGCGGCTGGATTGATTACGCAATACCGACTACGCAATTATCCGTATATGACCCCGTTTCCCCATAAAAGATTTTTGTTCCTGCTGGCTGCGCCGCTGATTCTGCTGGCCCTCTCGGCCTGTGGTGGCGCTTCCTCCCGGGATGTCGAGGCATCTTTGACCGATGCGGAGCAGTCGTTGTCCGACGGCGATGCTGACCGCGCGGCCTCGATATGCTCGACACTGATGGCCGAGGATTTCGACAAGCTCGACGAACGTCAGCTTGGCCGTATGGCTGTCTTGTTCATGAAGCTCCCCGAGTCAGACAAGACTGACGAGAATGTCGCCGACGCGACCCAGTGTGTCCGTCAGGCCTGGAAATTGTCAGCCGACTCGCTGAGGGGCTTCATCTCGACACTTCCCCCCGAAGATGTCCCCCATTTCGTGATGCTCACCCGCATCAGCGGTTCGATAGACTTCCCTCCCGACCTCTCCGAGGAGGGGGCGGTCGAGGATTCCATTCATGCTAACCTGTAAGATTATTCGATTATGGACTGGATGTCATCCCTCGAAGCCCTGAAGGGGACGCTCCCCCAAGGGGAGGAAACCCCGGAAACCGCTCCGGAGGCCGCTTCCGCCGACCCGGTGGAGAAAGCCCGTCTCGACATACTCCTTGACAAGAAGGGGCGCAAAGGGAAAGCCGCCACAATCGTGGCCGGTTTCACTGTCGGCGACGAACAGGTGGAGGATATCGCGCGTCGCCTCAGACAGCGGCTCGGCACAGGCGGTTCATCCCGTGGCGGCGAGATTCTCATCCAAGGGGACAAGCGCCGGGAGGTGGCCGCCGAACTGACCGCCATGGGGCTGAAATGCCGCGTGATATGACTTCCTCCCGCTTATTCCACACTGACAACACCGATTTCCGCCATGAAAACCTACAAGATGTATGCCTCCAGCATCAACGACCGGTATGTCGAGGAGATTGTGGAGATGCTTCGCCGAGGGGCGATTGTCATCTATCCCACCGATTCCCTCTATGCCGTCGGCTGCGACGCCCTCAACAACCGGGCTGTCGAGCGGGTCTGCCGCCTGAAGGGCATCAACCCCGACAAGCAGAGGCTCGCCATCGTATGCTCCGACATATCCCAGGCCAGCGAGTACGCCCGCATCGACAACGAGGCGTTCAGGCTTATGAAAGCAAACCTCCCCGGGCCGTTCACATTCATTCTCCCCGCTTCCTCCCGGCTGTCGAAGGCTTTCAAGGGGAGGCGTGAGGTCGGGGTGCGTGTGCCTGACAATGATATCGCCCGCCACCTCGCCGAGGCTCTCGGCAATCCGCTGCTGACGACGACCATCGAGTGGGAGGACGCCGATCCCGAAGACCTCTGCCAGCCATCGGCCATCAGCCTGCATTACGCCGACACGGTGGATGCCGTCGTGGATGGGGGAGAGGGACATTCCACCCCGTCGGCGGTGGTCTCGCTGCTCGACTCCTCTTCTCCCGAGATTCTCCGTGAAGGGCCGGTTGAGCCTCAGCTCTGACGGGATTCCTGACAAAAACCGAACAATACCCCTGTAATATGGATAATTTCACCTATTGCGCCCCGACGCGCTATGTTTTTGGCCGCGACACTGAAAAGGAGACCGGCAAGATGATGGCCGCCACAGGTTGCCGGAAAGTGCTTGTGGTCAGCGGCGGTTCCTCCGCCCGCAAGAGCGGACTCCTCGGCCGGGTATTCGACTCCCTTGATCAGGCGGGAATCGAACACCTCGAACTCACCGGCATCAAGCCCAATCCCACCGACGACCGTGTGTATGAGGGTATCGCCCTCGTGCGCGAAAACTCCGTGGACGGATTGCTCGCTGTCGGAGGTGGTTCGGTAATCGACACCGCCAAGGCTATTGCCGGAGGGGCATGCTACGACGGTGACTTCTGGGACTTCTGGGCCGGGAAAGCTGTCATGGAGACAGCCCTCCCTGTCGGGGTGGTGCTGACAATCCCCGCCGCAGGGAGCGAGGGGAGCGGCAACTCGGTAATCACCAAGATTGACGGGCTGCGCAAAATCAGCCTGCGCACCGACTTCGCCTTACGTCCCAAGTTCGCGATTCTCAATCCCGAACTGACCTTCACCCTCCCGCCCGAACAGACCGCCGCCGGCATAGCCGACATGATGGCCCATATCCTTGAACGCTATTTCACCCCGACAAGCGATGTCGAGACAACCGACCGTGTGGCCGAAGGGGTGCTGATGGCGATTATCAACGAGGCTCCGAAGGTGATGGCGAAGCCCGATGATTATCAGGCCCGTGCCAACATAATGTGGGCGGGGACATTGGCCCATAACGGGGTCTGTGGCTGTGGCCGTCGCGAGGACTGGACATCCCACGGTCTGGAACATGAGCTGTCGGCTCTCTACGGGGTGACCCACGGGGCAGGTCTGGCGGTGGTTTTCCCTGCCTGGATGACATTCATGGCCTCCCACCGCCCGGAGAAGGTGGCGCAGTTTGGCCGCAGGGTCTTCGGTGTCGAGGAATCCGATGACAAGGCTGCCGCGTTGAAGGCTGTCGACGCGTTGAGGGCTTTCTTCAAGTCGATAGGTCTTCCCCTGACCCTCGGTGAGCTTGGGATAACAGACCCCGATTTCGCCACCCTCACCCGAAAGTTCCACGAGAACAAAGGTACACCCTTCGGCCCGTATTACCCCCTGCAGCCTGTCGACACGGCGGCTGTCTACCGACTCATGCTCTGAGGCGGGGAGTTGCTGATTGCCGAACTCACCAATAACAGTTCAAAATAATTCCGACCCGATGCATATCCGGCGGCGTGATGGATGAAACCATTGCGCCGCCGCTGTTGTTTTCATATCAGGATTCCATAAATGAAATTCAACGAGGGATGAACGACAACAGCCAGACCAAGGACGCGTCCCGTCGCGGGATTGACCCCCGGACGCGCAAAATCATACTCGATGTCTTCCGCGCCGCCATATTGATTCTGTCGGTGGCGCTGATTGCGTTCATATCATACGACACCTTCAAGAACATCCCCTTCCTGGAAAACAAGGTCTATATGACCTTCCAGCTGTTTGTCTGCATCGTCTTCATCGCCGATTTCTTCGTGGAGCTGTGGCTGACTCCGCGTGGAGGGCGCGGACGTTATTTCAAGTCGCGCTGGTTCTTCCTGCTGATGTCGATTCCGCTGCTCAACATCGTCGACGCATATCAGATACAGCTCAGTCCCGATGCCCTCTACTTTGCCCGCTTCCTCCCCCTGGCGCGTGGAGCGCTTGCCTTGGCAATAGTGCTTAACTACATAGCTTCCAACCGTATAACGGGGATATTCGTCAGCTACCTTTCGATAATGTTGCTGACGGTGTATTTCGCAGGGCTGATTTTCTATGAGAGGGAGGCTCCGGTCAATCCCGGTGTGACAAGCTATTGGGACGCTTTCTGGTGGTGCAGCCTTGAGGCCACCACCCTGGGCAGTTCGCTCAACCCTATGACGCTGGCCGGAAAGCTCCTCGCTGTGGTGCTGTCGCTGATGGGGATAGTGATGTTCCCGCTCTTCACCGTCTACCTGTCAAGCCTGATTTTGAAGAGTAGGAATGTGTTAAATATGCTTAATATTCATAGGCCAAACGTTAAAACCGATACTTCTGCACCTCCCTCGTCATCATCCGGGGAGAAAAAAGTTGGAGATACGCCCAAAAATGCGTAACTTTGCAGATGGTTATCGGAGGAGGCCTTTGGGCTTCCTCCATTTCGTTTTGCGCCCCCAGGGCTATATACATATCAAGAACCGATGATTGACAAACAGACAGTGGTTTCCGCAGTGGAGGAGGCTATAAAGGGCTCCGACCTTTTCATCGTCGACGTGACGGTGTCGGCTGACAAATCTATCGCAGTGGAGGTTGATTCCCCCGCCGGTCTCGACATTGACACCTGCTCGGCCCTGACCAGGAAGATTGAGGAACTGCTCCCCCAGGAGCTTGAGGACTACGACCTCGAAGTCGGTTCGGCCGGCCTGACAGCCCCCTTCAAGGTGAGAGGGCAGTGGGAGAAGAACCTCGGCAAGGAAATCGAGCTGCTGACCAACGACGGCCGCAAGCTGGCCGCCACCCTCGCCGCCCTCGGCGACGACAGCTTCACCATCCGCTACCAGGTAAAGGAGAAGCTTCCCGGCGAGAAACGTCCGAGCCTTGTCGACAAGGAGGAGGAAATCCCCTTCTCGAATGTCAAGAAGGCCAACTACCTGCTCCGCTTCAAATGAAATCCATCCCCTACGCTTCCCTCTGATGGGAGCCGCCGGGTTCACAACATATTCCGAATAACAACATAATACTGATATAACTGTCCCATTATGGCCAAGAAAGAGGAAACACCAAACATGGTGGAGAGCTTTGCCGAGTTTAAGGAACTCAAGAACATCGACAAGACAACCATGATAAGCGTGCTGGAAGAATCATTCCGCAACGTGCTTGCGAAAATGTTCGGCACCGACGAAAACCTCGATGTCATCATGAACCCTGACAAGGGGGATGTCCAGATCTTCCAGAACCTCGAAGTCGTCCCTGACGGGGAGGTCTCAAACCCCAACCTCCAGATTTCTCTCACCGACGCCCGCGCCGACAATGACCCCGAGGTGGAGATAGGTGAGGAGCATACCAAGGAAATCATCTTCGCCGACTTCGGCCGACGCGCCATCCTCACACTCCGCCAGACCCTCCAGTCAAAGATTCTCGAACTCCAGAAGGAGGCCATCTACGAGAAGTTCAAAGACCTCGAGGGTGAGCTGGTGACCGGCGAGGTCTACCAGACATGGTCGCGCGAGACCCTGCTGCTCGACGACGAGAAGAACGAGCTTCTCCTCCCGAAGAACCAGGCCATCCCCGGCGACTTCTTCCGCAAGGGTGAGACAATCCGCGCGGTCATCGCCAACGTGGACAACAATAACAATAACCCCAAGATCACCGTCTCCCGCACAAACGAGAACTTCCTGCGCCGTCTCTTCGAGCTTGAGGTGCCTGAAATCCACGACGGCCTGATCAGCATCCGCGCCGTGGCCCGCATCCCGGGCGAACGCGCCAAAATCGCGGTGGAGAGCTTCGACGACCGTATCGACCCCGTCGGCGCGTGTGTCGGCGTGAAGGGCTCGCGTATCCACGGTATTGTCCGCGAGCTGCGCAACGAGAACATCGATGTGATTCCCTTCACCACCAACCCCTCGCTCTTCATCCAGCGCGCCCTCTCCCCCGCCAAGGTCTCCTCTATCCGTCTCGACGAGGAGGAGAAGAAGGCAGAGGTGTTCCTCAAGCCCGACCAGGTTTCGCTGGCCATCGGAAAGCAGGGTCTCAACATCAAGCTTGCCTCGATGCTCACCGGTTATATCATCGACGTTTACCGCGACAATGACGAGGTATACGAGGAGGACATCTACCTCGACGAGTTCAAGGATGAGATTGACGAATGGGTAATCGACGCCCTCAAGGATATGGGTTGTGTGACCGCCAAAAGTGTCCTCAACACCCCCCGCGAGGATCTTGTGCGCCGTGCCGACCTCGAAGAAGAGACCGTCGACAATGTCCTTGAGATTCTCAAGGCCGAATTCGAGGATGATTCCGCCGAGACAGCCCCCGAGGCAGCTCCCGCCGAGGCTCCGGCAGCCGAAGGTGAGGCTTGCGCCGAGGAGCATCCCGCCGAAAACCTGGCCGAAGCCGCTGACGCAGCCCAGGCTCAGGAGGAGGCCGACGCCCCCTCCGACGACGAGGAGAAATGAGATTCGGCCCCCTCTGCCCCTCAGGTCATCCTCTCCAACACCAACAGATTAGATAATTTAAACCCACTCAATGGCGAGAACTAAGATAAGCAAAGTAGCGAAAGACCTCAACGTGGCCCTCCCCACGGTGGTGGATTTTCTGCGCGGTAAGAACATCACCATAGACGACAATCCCAACGCCCGTATCGAGGATGATGTCGTCGACCTTTTAGTGAAGGAATTCAAAAACGACAAGGACCAGAAGACAAAGTCGGAGCAGTTCTCGTCAGAGAGGATGCAGCAGCGTGAGAAGACAAAGCCTGCCTCCAAGCCCGTTGATGAAATCAAGCTCTCGTCTGAGATAAACAAGCCGAAAATCCTCGGCAAAATCGAACTCGACAAGCACGGCAACCCTGTAAGGCATGCCGCGCCTGCCGTCCAGGAGGAGACAAAGGCCCCGGCAGCTGAGGAGACCCCTGTTGCCAAAGCTCCGGAGAAGGAGGTTGTGGCCGCTCCCGAAGCCCCCAAGGCTGTGGAAGAGGTGAAACCGGCTCCCCAGCCCAAAGTTGAGGCTCCCGCCCCGGCAAAGGCTGAGGAGACCCCTGTCGTGGCTCCCGCACCCAAAGCCCCGCAACAGCCCTCCAAACCAATTGAAAAGAAAGAGGAACCTGCAATGAAGCAATCCCCCGCTCCCGCCGCGCAGGAGAAGAAACCCGCGCAGGAGAAGAAAGTGGCTGAGGCCCCCGCAACCGCTGCCCCCAAGGCGGCCGACACCCCTGTGTCAACCTCTCCGGCCCAGTCTGAACCCAAAGAAGAAAAGGAGGAAATCTTCACCGTAGGACTTCCCCAGAACCGCCCGACCATCAACGTGGTCGGCAAAATCGACCTGTCGGCCATCAACCAGTCTACACGTCCCCGCAAGAAAAGCAAGGAGGAGCGCCGCAACGAGCGCATCGCCAAGCAGCAGGGCGCGCAGGGTGGCGGCGCAGGTGCTGACGGCGACCGCAAGAAGCGCAAGCGTATCGGCACCAAGGAGAAAATCGACATCGAGAAGCAGGGCAACCAGCCCGGCGGAAACAATGGCGGAGGCGGAGGCGGCCGTGGCCGTGGCGGTGACTCCCGCCGCAACGAACGTGGCGGCAAGTCGGGAAGCCCCAAGCGTGGTCCCCACACCGAAGTCAACGAGGAAGATGTGCAGAAGCAGGTAAAGGAGGTGCTTGCCCGCCTTACCGCCAAGGACAAGGGTCAGAAGAAGGGTGTGAAGTGGCGTAAGGAGAAGCGCGAGGCAATCGCCGAACGTGATGCCGCCGCCGCAGCAGCTGCAGCAGCGGAGTCACAGACCCTGAAGCTCACCGAGTTCGTTACCGCCAATGACCTCGCGTCGATGATGGATGTGCCCATCAACAAGGTAATCGGCACATGTATGAACCTCGGCGTGATGGTTTCCATCAATCAGCGTCTCGATGCCGAGACCATCAACATCGTGGCCGAGGAGTTCGGCTTCAAGACCGAATTCGTGTCAGCCGAGGTGGTTGAGGCCATCTCCCAGGAGGAGGACAACGAAGAGGATCTCGTGGCCCGTCCCCCGATTGTGACCGTCATGGGTCATGTCGACCACGGTAAGACCTCTCTGCTCGACTATATCCGCAAAGCCAACGTTATCGCCGGTGAGGCCGGAGGTATCACCCAGCATATCGGCGCATACAATGTCAAGCTTGCCGACGGCCGTCATATCACATTCCTCGATACCCCGGGTCATGAGGCGTTCACCGCCATGCGTGCCCGTGGTGCGAAGGTCACCGACCTCTGTATCATCATTGTCGCCGCCGATGACGACGTCATGCCCCAGACAGTCGAGGCTATCAACCACGCCTCTGCCGCCGGTGTGCCTATCGTCTTTGCCATCAACAAGATAGATAAACCCGCCGCCAATCCCGACAAAATCAAGGAGGAGCTGGCCGGTATGAACTACCTCGTCGAGGAATGGGGTGGAAAATACCAGAGCCAGGATATCTCCGCCAAGAAGGGTCTCGGCGTTGAGGAACTGCTTGAGAAGGTGCTTCTCGAAGCCGAGATGCTCGACCTCAAGGCCAACCCCGACCGCAACGCGACCGGTTCGATTATCGAGTCTTCGCTCGACAAGGGCCGCGGATATGTGGCTACCGTGCTGGTTCAGAACGGTACCCTCCGTGTCGGCGACATCATCCTCGCCGGTACCCACTTCGGTAAGGTGAAGGCGATGTTCAACGAGCGAAACCAGCGCATCAAGGAGGCCGGTCCCGCCGAGCCCGCGTTGATTCTCGGTCTGAACGGCGCTCCCACCGCCGGTGACACATTCACCGTCATGGACTCCGAGCAGGAGGCCCGCGAAATCGCCACCAAACGCCAGCAGCTCCAGCGTGAGCTTTCGACCCGCACCTCCAAGCGACTCACCCTCGACGAGGTTGCCCGTCGCCAGGCTCTCGGTTCGTTCCAGGAACTCAACGTCATTGTCAAGGGTGACGTTGACGGCTCTATCGAGGCCCTCAGCGACTCCCTCATCAAGCTCTCCACTCCCGAAATCCAGGTCAATGTCATCCACAAGGCTGTCGGCGAGATTTCCGAGAGCGATGTCTCCCTGGCTGCCGCTTCCGAAGCCATCATCATCGGTTTCCAGGTGCGTCCCTCACAGGCCGCCCGTCGCGAGGCCGAGCGTGAAGGTGTCGAGATTCGTCTCTACTCGGTCATCTATCAGGCGATCGAGGAGGTCAAGGACGCTATGGCAGGTATGCTTGCTCCCGAACTGAAAGAGGAAATCACCGGTACCGCCGAGGTGCTGGAGACTTACAAGATTTCCAAGGTCGGCACCATCGCCGGAGCGATTGTCCGCGAAGGAAAAATCAAGCGTACCAACAAAGTGCGTGTCATCCGCGACGGTATCGTGCGCTACACCGGTGCCCTCGGTTCGCTCAAACGCTTCAAGGATGACGCCAAGGAGGTTGTGGCAGGTCTTGAATGCGGTCTTTCCATCCAGGGCTACAACGACGTGCAGGCAGGAGACATCATCGAGGGCTTCGAGGAAATCGAAGTGGCCCGCGCACTCTGACGCAGTAACGGCGGAGTCTCCGCTGCCAACTGAATATGCTTGCCCATATCAACATAGGCTCAAATATCGGCGACAGCCGCTCGGCAATCGAGCGGGCTGTCGCCGCTGTTTTCGCGCTTTCCCGAGGGATTACGCGCCGCTCGTCGCTTGTCGAGAGTGAGCCATGGGGCTTCGAATCCCCTCACAGGTTTCTCAATGTCGGGGTGGAGATAGAGACCCGGCTTTCCCCCGAAGAGCTGTTGATGGAGTTGCAGGGTATCGAAAAGGGAATCTGTGGCGATTCCCACCGTAACCCTGACGGCAGTTATCGCGACCGCATCATCGACATAGACCTCATCTTCATGGCCCGACGCGACAACACTCCCGAGGGATGGGAAACCCTCGTCAATGATTCCCCCTCGCTCACATTGCCCCATCCCCGCGCGTTGGAACGCCCCTTCGTGGTCGCTCCCATTCAGGAACTGCATCCCTCTCTCCAACATCCGGAATCTCTTTTATCAGGGAGATGATGACGATAATGATTATCGGGGATATGATAAAGCCGGTGTGTCAAATCTGACACACCGGCTTGGTTTGTTGTCAGGCCTTATGGCCGGGAGGGGATTAGAGAACCACTTTGACGGTCTCGGCTCCGGATACAATCACATAGAATCCACCGGGGAGGGAGATGGTACCGGCTGCTCCTGAATATACCTTCATGCCGGCTGCGTCAAAGATTTCCACAGCTTTGTCAGACACTACTTCAATGCCACCGTCAATCGCGGTCACGCTGAATGCGGCTTCCTGACCAATCTCATCGACACCTGAACCGATGCCGATGATGTTGTTGAATTCCTTCCAGCCGTCTGCGGCCTTGTAAGCCTCCAGGGCAGCGTTGGGGACATACAGGATAGCGTTCTCATACACTTCGCTGTCAAATGCCGCTCCGACAGGAGGCTCGGTGTTGAGGCTTGTGACGCTTGTCAGTGCCTTGTCTCCCATGAATGCCTTGTTGCCTATCGTGGTGACACTTTCGCCGAAGGTGATTTTGTCAAGAGCGAAGCACCAGTAGAAAGCTTCCTGCTCGATTTCGGTGACGGTGTTGGAAATCTCGAATTCCCGGAGGCTTGCGCAGCACTGGTACATGCCGTCGGGGATTACGGTGATGGCTTCCGGCAGGGATGCTTCCTCGATGCCGCTCTGATAGAAGACTCCGTGGCCGACAGAGGTGACTGTCTCGGGCAACGGCAGGAGTTTCAGCTCAGGAGTGTAGGCGAAGGCGAAACGGCCTATTTCGGTTACACCCGACGGGAGGGAGATGTCTTCGAGCGCGGCGCATTCCGAGAAGGCAAATTCACCAATCTTGGTAACAGTCGCGGGGATTGTCATACCTGCGAGAGAGGTGCAGCCTGACACCATACGGGCGGGAATGGCGGTGGGGTTGTTGTTGAGGGTCACCGATTCCAGCGAAGCACAGAGGCTCAGCACGTCGTCGCCAAGCGAGAGGACGCTCTCAGGGATGACAATCTCGGTGAGGTTGGTGTTCTCAAACGCGCTCTCGCCGATGGTGGTCACAGAGGAGGGGATGGTGATTTCCGAAAGGGAGCTTTCCCAGAATGCAGCCCCGGCGATGGTGGTGACAGTCTCCGGGATTGTGATGGAGGTGATGCCTTTCACTTCCGAGAATGACAGGTAGCCGACCTCGACCACGGTGTACTGCTCCCCTTCATATTCCACATGGGCCGGAATCGCGGTCACGCCGCTGTATTCACTCTCATCCGAGGGGAAGGTGACGGAAAGTGTGTGCTCCACACCCGATACCACCTTGTAGGTCAACGGCTCGATTTTGATTTTCGTGCCGTCGGCGAGAGGACCTTTCACGGTGTATTTGAGGGTGAACTCATAGTTGTAACGGCTGTCGAAGGTAGCGACGCTCAGCGAGAGGGCGCGGGCGGGGACATGGATTTCATACTCGCCGGTTTCGGTCAGGGCGGGGGAGAGTCTGAGACCGATTTCACCGGTGTCCATAGTGGTGGGATCAAGGTTGAATGTTGCCGTGATGTCGGTGGGATTGCCGTCACGGGTTACGGTCACATTGTCTTTTGCCGGACCACTGGCGTAGACTTCGGCGATATTGGGGAAATAGAGCAGTATCTCGTCAAGCGATGTCACGGATGTCCCTGATTCGGGATATGCCGACACTGTCTCCTGGGGGTCTTCGGGTGTCACACTGCCGTCTATCACATACCGGAAGCTGGCGGCAGGCCAGTCTACATCGTCATAACCGCAGATGCCGTTGTCAGGTATGTTGACAAGGTATGTGCCGGGAACTGTGTAAGGCTCGGGGAGGGTGAGAATCACGTCGCGCATTCCACCACCCTCCTCCACGGAGAATGTGGCGACGGTCTGGCCGGTCTCCTCGTTTACAAGCACCGGCTTGTTGGAGCCGTAACCCTCGGGGAAGAGAGCCGAACGCTGATATTCGACAGTGAATTCCTGAATCTTGCCTACAACGCCCTGCTCCGGGGAGATGATGTAATAGGGGTTGTCGATGGGAGTGAAATCTCCTGGTTCCGGGCCGGGGGTGTCGCCACCACCGATAGTGAGGGTGAAAGAGATTTCGGGGTTGGGGTCACCTTCATCGGTCATCCAGTTGTAGTTGTAGTCGAAAGTCCCCGAAGGGATGACCACGTTGTAGGTGTCGTCGGCGGTTATGGCATCCTGTTGGAGGGTGATGGTGTTGACATCGTCATATGTGCCGGTGACCTTCTGGGTGATGGGGTAGTCGGTGCCGTTGATGACCACTTTCCGGTTGACATAGGTGTCAAACCTGCCGGTGGTGTGCTTGACAACGAATGTCTTGATTTCCTCGACATTGTCGCCGTCACCCGGTTGGACGCTCCATCCGTCAGGGACGGCGCCATAGGCGAATACCGATGCTGAGATAGCCAGCATAGCACTTAAAATGGTTCTTTTGTTCATTGGGTAAAATAAGTGATTAATAATTAGATGGTTATGTGGTGGTACAAAATTATGATAAACAGGGGCCAGTAGATTAGTGAATGTTCAACAGGGATGAGCAATATCCCAATCCAAAAACAAGCTACCTTAAGATATTCCCAAAGGTAATAAAAATTTCCGTACGACATCCCTGAAGGATGGATTTTTTGCAATAAAACCAAAGACCGCCCGGCTCAACTGGTGGCCGGGCGGTCTTTGGTCTTATATGACTCCGGGAGCGATTGATGTCATTGCTCCCGGAAGAAGGGACAGATTTACTTGATGGTTACCTTGCGGGCGGAACCATCGGAGTAGCGGCGGATATAGATGCCGGGTTCGGGGTTGTTGTCGACCTTGACACCGGAGAGGGTGTATGTGGCGACAATCTCGAGCGAGCTGTCATCACCGATGCTCTGGAGACCGCTCTGGGTAGCAATCGCGTCGTTGGAGAACATCGACTCGCCACGTCCGGTGTATATCGCGGTAACGTTGTAGACGGCGTTCTTGTCGGTTGCCTCGCGGTCGGCATAGCTTGTCGATGTCACAGGCGCATCGTTGAGCTTCACGCCATTGCGGTATACATTGTAACCGGTCAGGGTGAGGTTGGCCGCATTGTCGGCGGGGGTGAAGGTGACATCGTCAACCATCAGCATGTAACCGTCGCGGGTGATGCAGCGCAGGGCGAAATACTTGGCTCCCTGGGGGATGTCGAAGTAATACTGCTTCCATTCCCAAGGCACATTGCTGAATATGGCCGCGGATGTGAAGTCGTCAAGGTCTGTGCCCTCTGTGGAATAGAGAACCTCGATGGTCTCAAGGGCATCTGCCAGCATTGACTTGGCCCAGAACGAGATTGTCTGCGCGTTGCCGTTCAGCTCGGGTGAGATAGCCCAGTCGTCGCTGCGTTTCTGGTTGTACTCACTGTCGGTGACAGCCATGGAGACGAGATACTGGCTTCCGGAATGGGCGGTGTAGAAACGCGGGTCGCTGAAATGCTCTACCATCGGCGCGTAGTCGCCGGGAAGAACCCACCATGACTGTGCTGACATAGGCTGGGGAGCATAGGCGGGCACGTCAAAGAAGCGGAATCCATAGATGCCGTAGCCGTCATTGTCGATGAATGTCCAGTTGTCGAGGTCGTCGTTGCTCCAGGGAGCAGGTGTCTCGAAATCCTCGGTGATTTCATCGTCGAAAGTTCCCGCCAGGTCAGGCTGGCTCCATGCCAGGTTGATGGTAGTGGCGTCTTCCGAAGGATAAGTGGCGGTAAGGTCATTGACCGTGGGATAGTTGGGGTAGATGGTGGCCACGGGGGTCTCCTGTGACACGTTGTTGGCGGGAATCATGTCGCCGTCCACTGCGATTTTTGCCTGGTAGGAAATCTCGGCAGGGGATGTCACAGTGTGGGTCACCTCGAAGACTACCGATCCGCGGCTGTCGGTCTTGACAGTACCAAGCGGTTTCTCGTCGATTTTCGTGCCGTCGGCGTAAAGCTCGACAGTGGCGGCAGGTATGTCATTTAGACCGAAGTTGGCATAGCCGACCTCGATGGATGTGGCGTTGCCGGCCTTCACGCGCTCGGGAGCTACAAGGGATGTCACGGCGATGTCGGATGCGACGCGGTCACGGATCTGGATGTTGTCAAGCTGGATATACTGGAAGTGGTGGATGGTTCCGATGAACATAACCTGAACCGACTGACCCTTCCACTGGTCGAGAGACATCTCGACGCGGTGCCATCCCTCGGTCTGGAAGTCACTGAGGGTATATGTGTGGATAAGGCTGAAATCCTTCTCGTTCGAACCCTTGATGTAGACATCCACGGTGTTGTCATCCGGATGGGAGGGATCGACAAGGTTGAAGAGGTAGAATGTGAGCATCGGGGTGGTCAGGCCGTCAAGATTGATTTTGGCGGAATAGAGATGCCCCTTGCTGCCGATGTAGTTGCCGAACATCGCCATCATTCCGTTGTCACCATCCTGCGGGGTCACCTCCTCGAAGGTGTTGGCGGATGCGAAATCCCAGTAAGTGTGGTTGTCAGAACCGCCTCTTAACCAGGCGTGCTCTGTGGTCATGTCGGGGAAGGAATCCTCGAAGGGTGCGGCATAGGGGAGACCTGCCGGAATCTGGTCGGCCATGGCACCCTGCATGTTCTCTCCGGCCTCGGTGGATGCTGTGACACCGAAGCTCCAGAAGAGCTGGGGTTCGTCGGGAAGCATTATCTGGAATGTGGATGAGCTTCCGGTGAGATCGGTCTGGATTTTGGTGTCGACACCGTTGATGGTCGTCCAGATGCTGTAAGTCACATTGTCGGGGTTGAGCGGGGTGCCGTCGATGTAGGTTGTGACAGGTTCCCATTCCACGGTCACTTCGCCGATATTCTGTGTCTCAAAGGCGAATGCCGACGCGGGAGCGGCGGGGAGGTTGATGCCCACGAAGGTCTTGACCTCAGCGTCCAGACCGGTTCCGCTCCAGTTGGTGGCGCAGGCGGTATAGATATGGTCACCCTTTTCGGGAACGATGTCGGTGAAGGTCACGACATTGCCCGGGGTGGGATTCTCGAAAGTCTTGACCAAAACGCCGTCGCGGAAAATCTCGACTTTCTCAAGGGCTCCGATGGAATTCCCTTCGAGGGTTTTATCGGGAGCCTTGCAGCTCACGACAACGTTGAGGGCACCGTTGAGGTCGGCCACTGCGGTAAATTCCGCAGGCGCTTGGGGCACAGTGCTTTCATAAGGCGCGGAGACGCGGAGGTTGGTGGCGAGCAACCACCAGTTTCCGGCTTCGGTGAGGGAGTGGACGCCGATGTATCCCTTGCTTTCATATCCCTCTACCTTTACAATACCTGAATATGTGGTGTAGCCACCGTCATCTTTGGTGACCTCCGTAGGCTGGATGACAGTCGTAGTCATTCCCTCCGGAGTGGGGGAGGTGCCGAATTTGACCTCGAATTTGCCCGGAGTCTGGCTGCTGCGGGCTCTCATGTCGACGGAGACTTTGAAGAAGTTTCCGTAGCGCATGTTTATCGGAGGAGTGATCAGCCAGTCGTCAGCGTCGACCTCGCTGCTGGCTTCGGCTGCCATATCGCCGCTGTAGAACGACCAGGTCTTTCCGTCGCCGTTCGCGTCAATGATGGTGTAGAGGTCAGTGACGCTCTCGTCGGTGAAGTTCTCGGAATAGGGGACAGATGCCAGTCCGACAACCACATTGGGTGACATTCCCTCTTCCGAGGGGGTATCCCTGGCGATGGCGGTGACACCGTAACGATAAACCCGCAGTCCGGCTTCGGGATCCCAGTCATAGACAGAGGTGGATGAGGTCGATTCCTCAATCACTTTCTCGTCGGGATAGCGCACCACGCGGTAGGTCACCGGGATGTCGCCCAGGTCGGTGCCGTCGGCTGCCTTGGTGACAGCTTCCCATGAGATGCTGACAGATGAGCTGTAAGCTGAGGAGCTGGCCTCTGCGGTAACCACCGGGGCAGCCGGGGCGGCCACACCGACAGTGCGTGAGATTTTGGCTGCGGGGCCTTCACCTGCGGCATTCTTGCAGATTACCTTGAATGTGTAGTAGCCTGCTTCAGGCACAGTCACCGGTTCGATGTGGGTAGCCTTTGCGTAGACGCGGCTGTTGGCGATCTCGACATCATTGGCCAGTATGCGGAAGTAGAGGTATTCCTCCAGGTTGTCACCGGCGTAGGTGGTGCCGGGAGCCTTGAATTCGAGGGTTCCGGTCAGGGAAGTACCTTCGAAACTCAGCGAGAGGTCGGTGGCCGCGGCGGGTGCGCCGGGAGCAGCCTCCGGTTCGGCGATGTAGAGGCCTGTGACCTCTATGCCGGCATCGAAATCGCGAATCTTGGATGCCGAGGCGTCGGCCAGGTTCACCTCATATATCGAGCAGATATTTGAGGGGGAGGTGACGCTAAGATACATCTTGCCGGAAACGTCATCGATGACAGCGGATGAATGGATTTGCTCGACATACGCTCCGTCGGTCTTGGCGGTTATCGAGGTCGAGCCGACTGCGGTTGTCGCTCCGGAGGTCTTGTCGACCTTGTAGAGGGTACCGGCGGCGTCCAGTCCGTAAAGCTGTCCGGTCTTGTCGAAGGCCATGGCCCCGAGATGACAGGAGAGATTGCCTATGATTTCGCGCTCGGCATTGGTCGACTCGATGTCAAACTCATAGGTGTTGAGCTGGAACCCGTCGCGGTCGGCATTGGGGGCGCAGCCGAAAACACGGTAGGTCTGCGGCTCGGCGGCGTAATCGGAAGCCATGAACACAGATGCCGGCGAACCGCTGATATAGGCGGAGTTAAGCTGTGTCCAGGATTCGGTGTCGTATGCGTAGGTGTTCGCACCCCCGTAAAAAGAGTAGATGTTGTTGAGGGTGGTGGCGAAATATGTGCCGTCACACATGACACCGCTTCCTGAGGCCGGCTCGGTTTTGCCGAGCAACTTGAATGTCCCGGTGTCGGACATCGGAATCTGGTAGACACCGGACTCCATGCCTGACGAGGAGACGACACTGCCACACAGGTTGGGAGTCTGGGCGGAGGCTGCCAAGGCCGCCGTCAGTCCGAGTAATGGTAGAAAATGTCTCATATGTCTGTAAATAATGATTAGTGTATTTCTGTTTTCAAGACACAGATAGCGTGGTAAGCCAATATGATGGGAGAAGGCAGGATGTCGTTTCCGTCAATGTCGCGCACATAGCACCACTCCCAACGCAAATATAGTGAATGTCGGGAGCAGTCACATTAATCTATATTAATTTCCGACGGCAGGAAAGTTGGATTTGTCTGGTAGCGGCAGGAAAAATGTTGGAATTTGTGGTCGGAATTACCTTATGCTGTTCTCTTTGAGAATTTCTTTCTTGATTTTGCTCAGGTGTTGTTCGGTTATGCCGAGATATGACGCGATGATTTTCGACGGCACGATTTGAAGAATGGTCTTGTGACGGCTGTTGAGCTGCTCTTTCATCATCATGTCGTGAGAGGCGTGATCGTGAGCGGAGGTGTCTCCCTGTGGCGCAGGAAAGGCACTCGACAATCGGCTGGTAAGTTGGATTAGACGGCTTTTTGCGTCGCCGCTGAGCAGGCGGTTGCGCACCTCGGCGTAATAGAGCTGGTTCTGATGGGCGCTCATTACCCACAGGGCAAATTCGTGCGACTCTCTGGCGAGGCCGTCGAAATGGCTTTTCGGAATACGGACCACCACACTCGGGCAACACGCCTCGTAGCGGTAATATGACGGCTCGTTGTCGTAATAGCTGTGAAATGAGATGAGCAACGTGCCGGGGAGGGCGAATCCGGCTGTGATTTCGTTGTTGCGGTCAAGGTAGGTGCCCCTTATCAGCCCCTCCTTTACGATATAGATGTTGGGATTGAACTCCCCGGCATCTATCATCGGCTGGTATGTGTGCAGCCCGATTTCCTCTCCGCCGTCGAGCAACCGGTCGAAAAGCTCCTCCCGAAGCCGCACCCTGGCTTCGAGAGCCAAGAGCTTCTTCAGTCGGTCTCTGTCATTGACACGGTTGCCCATATGGAGTTGTGATTTATGTGGTTTTTGTCAGTGGTCAGCGGATGGCGGGGCCTTGGCGCAGGATTCCCCCGGTGGCCCTGTCGTAGATGATGTATATCGGGGCCTTCTTGTCGGTGAATGAGTTGGGGGCGAGTCCGTAAGTGATGCCGAGCTGGGATGCGGCCAGACGGCGTGAGGCGTAGGTCTCGCCGTCGTAGACCACAGTAGCCTGCAGCTCGCCAGGGATGCAGTAGGGGATGCCGTTCTTGGGGAAAGCCAAGGTCTGTCCCTTCTCGTTGACAGGCATCTCCCCTTGGGAGATGGCCGACAGGTCGAGGTAGACCGGCGAGCCGGAAAGGTCTTCGCGGTCAACGATTCCATCGACCGCCGAGAGACGTGCCACTGGGATGCGGGCCTTGTCGTTGTCGACAAGCGCGTCGGGGTTGACGATGAAGCTTTCCACCTGGGTAGACACTGATGTGGTGCCGAGGAACATGGCGGTCAGAGCCTCCTCCTGTGCCTGGAGATTGTCGAGCATCAGCTGGAGCGACTTCCCGTCGGGGGGCATGTTGTCGGCCTGTCCGCTGATGAGGTCGCTGCGGGTCTGGCGGAGGGCGAAAATCGCCTGAGCGGCCAGTTCGGCGCGTTTCGCGGTCGACTGGCTCTGGAGCATCTCCTCGCTGATGACCTGCCGGGCGGCGGGAGTCTCAAGAGGGGTCGGGGCAGCGGGGACAGCCTCCGGGATGCTCTCCTTTTCCGCTTCGGGAATCTCCTCAGTGTTTATCGAGAGGGGCAATCCGGCCTCGTCGAGGGTGACATAGACTGGATAACCTGCCTTGAACTGTATGGAGAAGGTCTCCTCCGGGTCAGGTATGCCGTAAGAGCTTATCGATGCCCCTTTGAGCTTGACCGAATGTGACTCCTTGGTGATGGGGTTGGAGACGTTGAGGTATTTCGGGGCATAGCGGTAAAACTCTCCCGGCTTCTTTACCGTCAGTTCGGCCTCCAGCGTCACTTTCAGCATTGTTTTCGGCAGGCTGTAGACAAGGCCGTAGTCATTGGCTTTCGTGGCGGACAGGCGCTGGGCCTGCTGGGCGTTGGCAGCCAGGGGTGCAATCGAGGCGGCTGCCAGGAGGAGTATATGGGAAAGTTTCATCGTTTGGTCGTTTTGGTTGATGTGGATGGTCATTTCATCGTCTCACGGATGGCGCGGCCGATGTTGGCGGCGATGTCGCCGGCGGTCACTCCGTATTCCCCGTGTTCTGCCTGGGCCATCTCACCGGCCACACCGTGGATGTAGACGGCGATGATCGAGGCGATTTCGGCGGGATAGCCCTGGGCCATCATGGCAAGGAGCAGTCCGGTAAGCACGTCGCCGCTGCCGGGAGTGGCCATTGCCGGGCAGCCGGACGAGTTGAAGTAAATCTTTCCGTCGGGACGGACGATGGCTGTGTAGCGTCCTTTCAGGATGATGAGGATATTGTAGTATTTGGCCATCTCGATTGCTTTGCGCAGGCGTGCCTCCGAGGATGGCTGCGGGCCGAACATCCGGTCGAACTCCCCGGCGTGGGGGGTCATCACCGACAGAATGGGGATATTGTTGAGCATCGCGGGGCGCAGGGCGATGCAGTTGAGTGCGTCCGCGTCGAGGATTACCGGCTTGTCGATACTCGACAGGAAATCCTCCAGGGCCTTGACGGTCATCTCGTTCGTCCCGATTCCGGGGCCGATGGCGATTGCCGAGAAGTCTCGTTCGGGGTGGATTTCGGTCAGGCAGGCGTCGCCACGGTTGTTGCGGTACATCGCCTCGGGGACAGCAGTCTGGAGTATCTGGTAGCCCCATTTCGGGGAGCTGACGGTCAGTTTGCCGACCCCTCCGCGCAATGCCCCCTTGGCGGCAAGCACGGCGGCTCCCATCATGCCGTAGCTTCCTGCATACAGGATGGCGGTGCCGAAATCGGCCTTTGACGCGAACTCCTTGCGATGGCGCAGGCGGCGGTGGATGTCACGTTTCTCCACCAGGCAGAATTCCGCCGGGAGGGAGGCGATGGCCTGCTGGCTCAGCCCTACGTCGAGGGTCTTCCATTCCCCTACCAGTTCGGCGTTGTCGGGGATGAAGAAACAGAGGCGCGGGAACTGAATGGCCAGGGTGAGGGTGGCGTGGATGGTGTTGCGGTTGACAATCCTCGGATTCCAGTCGCCGAACATGCCCGAAGGGAGGTCGATGGAGACCACCGTGGGCTTCTCGTCGTTGATATACTGCACCAGCGACTGGAAGCCTCCGCGCAGCTCCTCACGCAGTCCCGCTCCGAAAAGACCGTCGACAATCAGGTGGCTCGATGTGATGTCAGGAGGGGTGAAACGGCTGGTGACCTCATGGAAATCGGCATCGGGCACCATCTCAAGCAGACGGTCGCGCACAGCCGCGCATTCCCCCGACAGCTTGTCGCCGCCGATGTTGAAAAGATATATGGAGGGACGGAAACCATGGTCATGGAGAAGGCGAGCGGTCGCCAGCGCGTCCGCACCGTTGTTTCCCGGGCCTGCGAAGACAATGGTAGGTTTGGATGGACGCCAGCGCGCCGCTATCTCGTCGGCCACCCCTTCGGCCACCCTCTCGATTATTTCGCCGGGGGGAATCCCCTCAGTCTCGATTGTGTGGCGTTCGATGGCGCGTATCTGTTCGTTGGTGAATAGTTTCATTGACTAATCGTCGGATATCTCGAAATATACTTGCCTGCAAATTTACGGATTTTTCTCCTAATCCACCTTAGTAATATACTAAAAAATCCTCAATGACCCACGTCGCCATCGCCTCCATCGCCGCCCCTTCATCGAAAAAGTCTCACGCAGATTCCGCAGATACGCAGATTTCCCGCAGATACATCGGATATCGCCGATTAAAAAGAAGGTCTCACAGATTGCACAGATTACACAGAAGCCATCCGGATGGATTTCGTTCCGGATGGCTTCTGTGTAATCTGTGCAATCTGTGAGCCCCCTTTTATAATAGAATTGTCAATCCTTAACTCGTTAATCTGTTTTAATCCCTTGTATCTGCGGGAAATCTGCGTATCTGCGGAATCTGCGTGAGACCCGATTGCCGGAGGGGAGGAAATGGGGGAGGAGAAGGGAAAAAATGTGGGAGGGGGAAAGGTGTTGGCGGATTTTTTGAGATAATCCGCGGCAGTGGTTTGCTATGTGAGGAAAAATTGTTTAATTTTGCACAATTATTCCAACCTGATGAAAGAAGTCACTTATAACGGGCTCACTTTCGAGCCTTATATCCTTAAAGAGAAGATTGACGCTCGCGTCAAGGAACTGGCCAAGACGATCACTGAGGAGTGCCGTGGAAAACGTCCCCTCTTCCTGTGCGTGCTTAACGGGGCTTTCCCCTTCGCTTCCGACCTCTTCCGCGAGGTCGACATCGATGCGGAAATCTCGTTCATACGCCTCAAGAGCTATGAGGGAACCTCATCCACCGGTGTGGTGAAAGAGGTGATGGGCCTGGGCGAGGACATCGAGGGCCGCACTGTTATCGTGGTTGAAGACATTGTCGACACCGGCCACACCATCAAGCGCCTGCTCGATGACCTGCAGAAGAAGAACCCCGCCGAGCTGAAGGTGGCCACGCTGCTTTTCAAGCCTGAATCGCTCCGTTGCGACGTGAAGCCCGATTATGTGGGATTCTCGATTCCCCCGAAGTTCATCATCGGATTCGGTCTTGACCTCGACGGTCTTGCCCGCAACCTCAAGGACATCTACGTCCTGAAAGAGCAGGCCGACTGACAAATCAGAAGCCGCTGACTTTCTGACGGCTGAAATGCCTCGGCTCCCCCGACGGGGCCGCGGTTGCCCTGCGACGGGCTATTCTAAGGTAAACGACATTGTAACAGTTTGAAAATGAATGTTGTGATTTTCGGCGCTCCGGGGAGCGGGAAAGGCACCCAGAGCGAAAAACTTATTGAACGATACGGACTCCATCACATCTCCACCGGAGAGGTGCTGCGCGACCATATCGCCCGCAAGACCCCCATCGGTCAGATCGCGAAAACCTACATAAACCAGGGTCAGCTGATTCCTGACTCCCTGATGATAAAGATTCTTGAGGAAATCATCGACAACGACCCCAAGGCGAAAGACGGGGTGATTCTCGACGGTTTCCCCCGCACGATTCCCCAGGCTGAGGCGCTCAACCGATTCCTGGAGAAGCGCGGCCAGAAAATCCACCATGTGGTAGGTCTGGAAGTGCCGGAGGATGAGCTTGTCGACCGCATGATCAAACGCGGCGCACAGACAGGCCGTGCCGACGACAACATCGAGACCATCCAGAACCGCCTGAAGGTCTACCACGAGTCGACCACCCCCCTGCGAGACTTCTATATCAAGGAGGGGAAATACCGCCAGATCCATGGCAGTGGTTCGGTGGATGAGATTTTCGCCAACATCGCCGCCGCCATCGAAAGCGTGGCGGAATGACAGTCCCGTGGGCCCGAAGAGCTAAAAATTTCCGCGTTTAACCAGAGAGGATGCCTGACGGTTTTCTCCCCCTCTAAAGTTCCATAACAGAATGTTAGAAAAAATCCATAGTATCAAGGCTGAGATCGAGACCCTCCAGGCCTCCACTCCGGAAGAGGTGGAAGCCCTCAGAATCAAATACCTCTCCAAGAAGGGTGAGGTCAGCAATCTTATGGCTGACTTCCGCAACGTGCCTGCCGACCAGAAGAAGGCTGTCGGAATGGAGATAAACGCGTTGAAACTTCTCGCCACCGAGAAAATCAACGCACTTAAAGCCGCCACGGAATGCGCGGAGACCCTCGATGACACTTTCGACCTGAGCCGTTCGGCCAGCCCGATCGCCCTGGGCACACGTCATCCCCTGTCGCTTGTTCGCGACGAGATTGTGGAGATTTTCCGCCGTCTGGGCTTCACTGTGGCAGAAGGCCCTGAAATCGAGGATGACTGGCATGTGTTCTCGTCGCTCAACTTCGCCGAGGACCATCCTGCCCGCGACATGCAGGACACTTTCTTCATCCAGCGCAACCCCGATGTCCTGCTGCGCACCCACACTTCCTCGGTGCAGTCACGCGTGATGGAGCATACCCAGCCCCCCATCCGTATCGTCTGCCCCGGACGTGTCTACCGCAACGAGGCCATCTCGGCCCGCGCCCATTGCTTCTTCCATCAGGTGGAGGCCCTGTATGTCGACAAGAACGTGTCGTTCGCCGATCTGAAACAGACCCTGCTCTATTTCGCCCGCGAGATGTTCGGCCCCGAGACCAAAATCCGTCTCCGTCCGAGCTACTTCCCCTTCACCGAGCCTTCGGCCGAGATGGACATTTCCTGCAACCTCTGCGGCGGCAAGGGATGCGGATTCTGCAAGCATACCGGATGGGTGGAAATCCTCGGCTGCGGCATGGTTGACCCCAATGTCCTCGACGCGTGTGGCATCGACTCCAAGGTCTACTCAGGCTTCGCACTCGGAATGGGTGTGGAGCGTATCGCCAACCTCAAATACAGGGTCAACGACCTGCGCCTCTTCTCCGAGAATGATGTGAGATTCCTCAAAGAGTTCACCCACGCCCACTGATAGCGTGGAGAACCTGACTGATAATAATTTAGGGACGCGCTTCGGTGCGTCCCTAAAGCTATCCGCCAAAAATCCGTTCTGTTTGATTCCTTAAACCTCTCAATCTTATGCCCCGCATATCCCTTAAAGAACGATACCGCCAGGTATTGGCGCGTTTCGCCGCCGAGATGCCCGAACCGAAGACCGAGCTTCATTACGACACCCCCTTCCATCTCCTGCTGGCCGTGATTCTTTCGGCGCAATGCACCGACAAGCGGGTCAACATCGTTACGCCTCCCCTTTTCGAGGCGTTCCCCGACGCCGCATCGCTTGCCGCCTCGGATGAGGAGACCGTCTTCGGGTATATCCGTTCGGTCTCATATCCCAACAACAAGACCAAGTCGTTGCTGGGAGCCGCCCGCAAGCTTACCGAGGATTTCGGCGGGGAGGTGCCCGACAATATCGATGACCTGCTGACCATTCCCGGCGTCGGGCGCAAGACCGCCAATGTGATGCTCTCCGTGGTCTGGAACCGTGCGGCCATGGCGGTCGACACCCACGTTTTCCGTGTCTCCGAGCGTATCGGCCTCACCACCGGCTCCAAGACCCCCCGACAGACTGAGGAGGCATTGGTGAAGAACATTCCCGAGGAGCAGATACCCCTGGCCCACCACTGGCTGATTCTCCACGGCAGGTATGTCTGCAAGGCAAGGCGTCCCGACTGCCTGAATTGCGTCATCAAGGAATGGTGCAGGTATTACAGTAAAGCGGGGGAATAAGGACTCTCCATCTCTTTAAAGAAAGGACAAATCAAAAAGGGCTAACAATCTTGGAAACGACATTTCTCACAGCGATAGAGGTGATCGGCACAATCGCGTTCGCCATTTCAGGCATACGTCTGGCGGCGTTCCGCCGGTTCGACTGGTTCGGGGCTTACACCGTCGGGCTTGTCACTGCCATAGGCGGCGGCACATTGCGCGACATACTTCTCGACATTCCTGTTTTCTGGATGCAGACATTCCTCTACCTCGGTGTGACCGGTATCTCACTCGCGGTGGTCATCCTGTTCCGGAAAATGCTGGTGAGCAACAACCGAATGCTGTTTGTGTTCGACACACTCGGACTGGCCCTTTTCGTCGTCATCGGAATACAGAAGACCCTGGCCACAGGCTACCCGATGTGGGTGGCGATAGTGATGGGAGTCATAACCGGCTCATTCGGAGGGGTCTTGCGTGACATACTCATCAACGAGCAACCTCTGTTTTTCCGCAAAGACATCTACGCCACGGCCTGCATCGCCGGTGGGGTGGTTTACTGGCTTGCCGGAAGTCTCGGACTCGGAGCCGTCGGATGCCAGATAGCTTGTGCGCTGATAATCATCGCTCTGCGTATGTGTGCCCTCAAGTGGGACTGGCACCTCCCCATCCTCTCCATGACCCCCGCTCCCGAAAAGCCCAAGCATAAATAACGGGCGGTTATTACAAAGTTATGGCTCGGGATCGAAGGAGGGGGCTTCGGCGGGGGCGGTCTTGAGGCCGTTGCGGAGCCAGCTGCCTCGAATCAGGCGGATGAGGAAGATGACGCCGCGGAAGGTCAGCTCGATACACATGGCAAGCCACACGCCGCGCAGGCCGATGGTGCGGGCAAGGATTGCGGCGATGGGGAGACGTACGAGCCAGATGCTCACGAAGTTCATCCCGGCGGGAATCACCGTGTCCCCCACACCGACCATCACGCCGTAGGCCACTATCGATGCGGCATACATCGGTTCGGCCCACGCCTCGATGCGCAGCACCTCCGTGCCGAGGTCGCATATCTCCTTGACCGGTGAGAGCATCCCCATCACATAGGGGGCGGTGACATAGAGAATCGCTCCCATTATGGTCATCACGGCCATACCCATCCCGACAGTGACATATCCGAGTCGTCGTGCCAGGTCGAGTCGCCGCGCCCCGTAGCTCTGTCCGACGAGGGTCGTGGCCGCGTCACCGATACCGAATCCGGGCATATAGCAAAGACTCTCGGCGGTGACGGCAAAGGCATTCGCCGCGATGGCGATTACCCCTAACGGCGCGACGATGAGGGTGATGACAATCTGTGCCCCGCTGATTACGGCATGCTCGAGCGCGACAGGTGCGGAAACCTTGACGGCGTTGCGTATGATGTTGCCCGAGGGGCGGAATGAGCCGTGTTCGCCGGTGTGGAAAATCCTCATCCCATCCTGACGGCAACACAGATACCACATCACCAGTGAGGAGGTTATGACCTCAGCCAATACCGTCCCGAGGGCGGCCCCAAGCACCCCCAGCCCCGCTCCCGGCATTGTGAACTCCATCTCGAAGATGCTTGCCTCGCGCGAGGGGAAAATCAGCATGAAATTGAAAATGACATCGAGCAGGCACATCATGACGTTCAGTCCGCCCGGCACCTTCATATTGCCCGACGCTCGGAGTATGCCGCATCCCAGATAGTTGAAAATCAGCACCGGGAGGGCCAGCACGAACACGAGGAAGTAGAGCGACGCGTTATGCCTGACCTGCTCCGCCCCTCCCAGCCAGCCCGGCAGGCTGGAGGCGATGCTTGCCCCAATCAGGGCCACGACCAGACCAACAGACAGGCATGCGCCTATCGCCTGGCGCAGCACCATCCGCGCCCCTTTGTAGTCGGTGGCTCCGATACGGTGGGCCACCTGCACGGAGAATCCCACCGTCGAGGCTGAACAGATGCCCCAGAAAAGCCACAGGCTGCTGGCCATAAGGCCGATTGACGCGGAGTCGTCGGCCCCGAGCTGGCCGACCATGGCCGTGTCGATATACTGCATCACGATGCTTGACAGCTGGGCCATCATCGCTGGCCACGACAGCTTCGCGGCGAGCATCAGGCATTGCCGCTTGTTGAGGGGCTGCCCGGTCTGTATCTGGGATATTCCTACCAAAGGTGAGTCGTGGTTAATATAAACTGATTCTGAACAGCTGTCTGGATTCAATAAAGTTTCTTCAGGAAGCCGACAAGACGGCGCAGCCCCTCCCGCAGACGTTCACGCGGACAGGCGATGTTGAGACGGATGAATCCTCCGCTGCCATACATCTCGCCGCAGTTGACCCATACGCCGGCCTCCCGTATCAGCCGCTCCTCCAGTTCCTCGGTCGGCACACCGAGTGAGGAGACATCTATCCACGGGAGATATGTCGCTTCCAGCAGCGCCATCGGGCATCCGGGCAGTTCGTTTGATATGATGTCGCGTGTAAGGCGGTAGTTGTCGGCGAGGTAGCCCCGCAGGGTGTTGAGCCATGTCGCCCCTTCCGGCGAGTAGGCGGCTTTCAGGGCCACCACCCCGAAGGGGTTGACATCGCATACCTCGTTTATGTTGATGGCCCGGTCCACGGCGCGTCTTACAGAGTCGTCGGGACATACGATATTGGCAATCTGCAACCCGGCGGTGTTGAACGCCTTGGAGGGGGAGAGGCAGATGACTCCGGTGGGGTCGATTGTGCCGTAAGGGGTGTATTCCAGCCCAGGCATCGCCAGTTCGCAGTGGATTTCGTCGCTGACCACCCTGACACCGTTGCGGCGGCATATTTCGGCCACTTGCTTTAGCTCATCGCGGTTCCATATCCTCCCGGCGGGATTGTGGGGATTGCAGAGCAGGAGCATGGTGTTGGCCGGGTCTGCGGCTTTACGCTCCAGGTCTTCGAAATCCATGCGGTAGGTGAATGTGTTACCGGAAATCTTCTCGCGGATCAGGGGGCTTTCCACGATGCGGCAACCGTTGTTGCGTATCGAGGAGAAGAAGCAATTGTAGACAGGGGTCTGGACGATGACCCCCTCTCCCGGTTTCGTCAGGGCTTTGATGATGGCGGAAAGAGCAGGCACCACCCCGGAGGTATAGATGACCTGACGGGTGTCGATTGTGTAGCCGTGTCGTTCGGCGAACCATCCGCGCAGGGCGGCGTAATACTCATCGTCGACCAGCGTGTAGCCGAAAACCCCGTGCTCTACCCTGCGGCGCAACGCCTCGATTACCACCGGCGCGGTCTTGAAATCCATGTCGGCCACCCAGAGGGGGATGACATCCCCCGCTCCGGCCTCGCTGTCCCACTTGTATGAGCCGCTTCCACGGCGGTCAGGGGCGGTGTCGAAATACTTGTCGGAAAATTCCATACGTCAGATTTCTGTCTCTATCTTGCAGTCGGCCGGGGCCAGTATGTTCTTGTCGAGTATCACCTCCCCGATGGCGAGGGCCTTGATGGAGCCGGTGCGGGGATTCTTTACGCTGACAATGGCGGAGTTTATTGTGGCGGTCACCTCCGAGTCCTCAAACGACAGGTCGCATTCGTCACCCATCGTGCAGTCTTCCATCACGAGATTCTTGCAATAGCAGAGGGGCTGGGTGCCATTGATGCGGCAGCGCACCAGGCGCAGGTTGCGGGAGTGCCATCCGAGAAATTCACCGTTGATTTCCGAGTCGTAGACTGTCACGTTGTCAGTCTCCCAGAACGCGTCGCGGGAGTTGATTACCGCGTTGCGTATCACGACATTGCGGCAATACTGGAATGAATAGTTGCCATCCTGGCGGTAACGGTCTATGTCAATGTCGGAGCAGTGGAAGAAGATATAGTCGGCCTTATCCACCTCGACATCCCTGAGCCTCACGCCACGGCATCCCCAGAGAGTCTCCTGCGCGTCGGGAATCCTGACCTCCTCCAGCGACAGGTTTTCCATCTCGCGGAACATCTTGGGGGCGTCCACCTGGCATCGGCACATGTCGAGGTTGCGCGAATACCATAGCGCGGCCCTGGCTCCGGGAAGGAAATGGCAGTCGGTGCAGCGGAAGGTGTCGACATGCCAGAACGGATATTTCCCCTCGAAGACACATCCCGACGCGTCGATGTCGGAACAGCATTTCAGTGCCGACTCCCCGGGATGAAAGGTGACATTCTCCAGCCGCAGGCGATGGGTGGCGAACAGGGCGCGTTCGCCGCCGAATTCCTTGCCGGCCACGGTCTTCATATCTTCGGGAAACTCCACGGGGGACACGACATTCAGGGAGGAAGAGTTGTCTGGGTGATTTTCAGGGTTATTCATATTCAATTGGAGCTTTATTCATAAAAAATCGGTCACTGTCGGGAACAGTGATACAAAATTAGCAAAAATATTCGTAAATTTGCAGCAATGGAATCCAACAATCGCAATGACCGTCAGGCGGGAAACCGTTCCGGAAACGCCCCTCGCTCGATATATGAGCGCGCGGCGAACGACGGGGCATGGTTCGGCTTGTGGTTCACGGCCATATTCGGCCTGAGTGTGGCATCGATGCATGTGCCGCTGCTGAATATCCTCGTGCTGACAATGGCCCTGCTTGTGCCGTTCGGCGCATACCGTTTCCTGCGTCGCACCTATGTGGAATCCCATGGCCTTGTGACATACTCGGCCCTATGGATGCAGGGGATACTGACCTTTGCAGCCGGTTCGCTGATACTCTGCGCGGCGGCTTTCATCTTCATGCGCTGGATTTATCCGGATTTCATAATGGACACCCTCAGGCTGGGGGTGGAATTTTACCGTAACGAGTCTACCGGCACGGGCGCGGAGCTTGCCGCGGAATTCCAGACAATCATAGACCGGGGGCTCGCGCCGTCACCTTTCACCATCGCCATGGTGTGGATGTGGCTGGGGCTCTTCTCCGGATCGGTGCTGTCTATGTTCCTCGCCGGGGCGGTGCGCTTGGTAAAGGTGCCGTTGGATAACGGACGCAGCTGAGAATGGTGGCTGCCAGGAAAAATGTCACAAATGAAAATGAGCAACGAAGAATATCCCGTGGACATCTCGGTGGTGGTTCCCCTCTACAACGAGGAGGAGTCGCTGCCCGAACTTCAGGCCTGGATTGACCGGGTGATGAAGGCCAATGGTTTCACCTATGAGGTGATATATGTCAACGACGGTTCGACCGACAGCTCCTGGGAGGTAATCCGGCGGCTGTCAGAAGAGAATCCCACGGCTGTCCATGGGGTCAGCTTCCGCCGCAATTATGGCAAGTCGCCTGCGCTCCATACAGGGTTCCGCCTCGCCAAGGGGCGTGTGGTGATTACCATGGATGCCGACCTGCAGGACTCTCCCGACGAGATTCCGGAGCTTTACCGGATGATTACCGAGGAGGGGTACGACCTTGTCAGCGGCTGGAAACAGAAACGCTACGACCCTCTGTCGAAAACCATCCCGACCAAGCTTTTCAACGCCACTGCCCGCAAGGTCAGCGGAATACGCAACCTCCACGACTTCAATTGCGGCCTGAAGGCTTACCGCAACAAGGTCGTGAAGCATATCGAGGTGTATGGCGACATGCACCGCTATATCCCCTACCTGGCCAAGAACGCCGGCTTCACCCGCATCGGTGAGAAGGTCGTCCACCATCAGGCGCGCAAATACGGCAAGACGAAATTCGGGCTTGACCGTTTCGTCAACGGCTATCTCGACCTTGCCACACTCTGGTTCACCAACAAGTTCGGTATCAAGCCGATGCATTTCTTCGGGCTTCTCGGTTCGCTGATGTTCCTGCTCGGTCTGGTGGCCGTGGTGGTGGTGGGTGTCCACAAGCTCTGGGCGATGCACTCAGGCCAGCATTACATACTGGTGACCGACTCCCCATATTTCTATCTTTCGCTGACCTCGATGATTCTCGGCACACAGCTTTTCCTGACCGGATTCCTCGGCGAACTGATTGTCAGGAACTCCTCGCGCCGAAATGATTATGAAATAGAGTCGCAGTTCTGAAAGGGGCTGCGATTCCGAAACAGATTTGTTTGTTGAGACATATTGTATCACACATATTGCTCCGTGGGGCGTTGCTGGCCCTGTTGCCGATGGCGTTGCTGACTACCGGCTGCAACACCGCAGGTTGCACCGACAACCATAGCGCGTTGCCGCTTATGGGGTTCTACGACTATGCCACCGGTGAGGCGGTGGCGCTCGACTCGCTCGACTTGGGTGGTGTCGGCGCTCCCGGCGACTCCCTGCTTGTCAGCTCCGGCGAGCGGGTGTCGCAGGTATATCTCCCCTTCCGCGACGCCACCAATTCCACCTCTTTCCGTCTCCATTACGACTACAAGCTCCAGGGTCTTGACAATCCGGAATTTGATGACATCATCACTTTCCATTACGATGTCGAGCCATTTTTCGCGTCGAGCGAATGCGGCGCTATGTACCGATACATAATCCACAATGTCGATTACACGCGCCACTTGGTTGATTCTGTTGCTGTGGTCGACTCGGTGATGACCAATGTGGAGATGGAGCGGATAAAGGTTTTCTTCCGCACATCCGCCCCTGACGACGGAAACGGCGACTACCCGCAGGAGGGGGATGAGGAATGAGACTGTCTCGGGTGATATTGCCATTGCTTTGCCTTGCGGCACTCTTCTCTGTCTCGGCCCAGCGCAGGGTGACCCCGGTGACGGGCGCGTCAAAGAGTATGCTCGGTGTGAACGAGAACAAGCAGGCCGGTGATTCCATCGACCGCACAAGGCTCGTGAGCATCACTGATGATATGGGAAACAAGGTGCTGGTCGACACTGTGACAGGCAAAGAGGTGCCTGACACCATTGCCGGGGTTACCCAGGGACGTGTCCCGAAAATGATAAATCCGCTGATATTCAGCGCGTCGGTCGGGGTAGACATCTGGGATCCGCTGATGAGGGCTTTCGGCCAGAGCTACGGCCTGATAGGTTTCTCGGCGGAGCTGAATCTCCACAACCGGTATATCCCGGTGGTTGAAATCGGGCTTGGAAATGCCAACTCCACCCCCACCAACCAGAATTACACCTACCATGTCGGAGTGTCGCCATATTTCAGGATTGGCGCGAATTACAACTTCCTCTACAACAGCAATCCCGACTACCAGTTTGTCGCCGGTCTGCGTTATGGCTGGAGCCGTTTCAGCTACCAGCTGCGTGATGTCGCCATCAGTGACGGCTACTGGGGGCAGAACGAGACGGTCGATTTCCCGACCCAGACCTCGTCGGTGTCTTACCTGAATGTGATTTTCGGCCTGAGGGTCAAGATATGGAAGCCGATTTCGATGGGGTGGAATGTCAGGTTCCGCACCATCCTCCACGAGACCAAACAGCCCAACGGAAAGCCTTGGTATATACCGGGCTATGGCTCTAGAAACGGCATAATCACCGGTTCGTTCTCGATTTTCTACACCTTCTCCCTCTCCGGCAAGAAGAAGGATGAGAAGCCGCTGCCTCCCGGATTTGAGATAGAGGACAATAACCCGGAGCTTCCACCGGCTGAATCCCCTGTGACCCCTCAGGAGGGGCAGGGCGGTTCTGAACTCTTGGAATCACCGGTTGTTAAGGATATTGAAGAATAACCCATTAGCATACATAACTAAATGAAAATAGCCCTTTGCAGCGATCATGCCGGCTATGAGCTGAAAAGCATGATCGAGGGATACCTCGAATCCCAGGGAAAGGAGTTCGAGGATTTCGGCACACATTCCGCCGAGTCATGTGATTATCCTGATTTCGCCCATCCTGCGGCCATCGCCATCGAGGAGGGACGTTGCTATCCCGGGATCGCCATCTGCGGCACAGGCAACGGTATCGGTATGACCCTGAACAAGCATCAGGGAATCCGCGCCGCCCTTTGCTGGAATGTCGAGATTGCCAAGCTCGCCCGTCAGCATAATGACGCCAATGTGCTGGTGCTTCCCGCCCGTTTCATCGACCCTGTGACCGCCCTGGCGATTGTAGATGCGTTCCTGACCACACCTTTCGAGGGTGGACGCCATGAGCGCCGTGTGGCCAAGATTCCGGTTGCTTCCGGTTGCGGCTGCTGACATATAGGACCCATACAAACACGACGGAGGCCGTCCGATGCCGGACGGCCTCCGCTGTGTTTATCTCTCCGATGATTATTCGCCGGGGATGATTGCGTCAGAGGGGCAAACCTCAGCGCAGGTGCCGCACTCGATGCAGGTATCGGGGTCGATTACATAGATGTCACCCTCGGAAATAGCCTCAACGGGGCAGTTGGGAAGACAGGTGCCGCAAGCGACACACTTGTCGGTGATAACGTAAGCCATTGTAATTTAATCGATTAAGTTTATAGATGTTTTAAAACGTATTCCAGTGTGAATTGTCGCCTGAATAAGAGGGGCGAAATCCGGTGCAAAAATAAGTCTTTTTTGTCAGATTTCCACCTCTTTTCCCATAAAAATATGGTCCGGGAGGTGGAAGTCTGAGTGGAAATGACTGTCGGCAGGGATGTCAGGGGATGAAAATCTTGCTGACGTATGAACCGCGCTTGACGATGATGATGCCGTGGGCGTTGTCGCGTGAGGGAAGCCTGCGGCCATCGATTGTGAAGTATTCTTCCGGCATTGTGTCTTCCGGGTCGAGCATATCCTGTTCGATATGGTCAATCGCGGATTTGCCGCTGACACCTTCAAGATGGAAATTTTTCACTTCCCATGTCGATGCGTTTTCCGTGGTGGAGGTATAACGGAAGCCCACCTTGACTTTCTTGCCGGCCCAGGGTGTCAGGTCGACAAGGGAGGAGTTGAGGAAGGTCCATTTGTTGCCGAGGGGCCATCTGCGTACATTCAGCGGGTGGTCTTCCCCGTCGACACGGGCTATCACTGTCAGCTCGGAGTAGGGTGCTTCGGAGTAATTGACCGCGTGGTCGAATTCAAACCATGCCGATTTGTATTCCGAGAGATCTATCTCGGGAGTCAGGAGGGTCGCGTCGGTGTCGTAGCGGGTAAGGTTGGATGTCGGTCCGCGTGAACCGGTGCCTTTCCATCCGTAGTCGGCTGTGTTGCTCCATACGCTGATTCCTGAAGCTGAGCCGGGAGCCAGTTCGACGGTGCATCCGCCGGTCTGGCCCAGGAATGTGGAGGCGTAGATTTCCACCGGAGTGGCGGCTTTGTCGCGGATGGTGGCTCCGCCGGTGAATGCCTGGCTCTTGACAGAGGTCAATGGACTGAACGGTTCGCCGATGGAGTCCCCCCAGATATACTGCGCGAGGTTGGGGAAGTCGACAAACGGGTTGCGGTTTCCCTGGAATTTTTCCACTGCGTTGTTGCGGACGGCTTCGATTTCATCCACTACGTCGGTCTTGGCCCAATCGAGGTAAAGGGTGTAGGCCCATTCCTGGAGGGTGGGATAGGCCTCGGTCTTGAGGATGCGCACCGACTGGTCGCCGCTCCAGGTGAAGTTCTGGTAGGCGGTTGCCATGTAGAAATATCCTCTTGCGAAGTCACCTTTCCACTGATCTCCCGGTTCCCAATAGCGGTATGCCTGGGTCTCCGGATCGCCGTTGCGGGTGCCGACCTTTGTGACCCCGTTGCCACGCCATTCGACATCGACATTTGCCATCGGGTAGTTGCTCTTATGGTTGTTGATGGTGCTCTGGCAAGGCATCAGGTTATAGAGGTCTTTGTATGCGTTGTTCTCCGCTCCGCCCCACCAGCTTTTTGGGAAGGAATGCTCGATGTTCATTCCGCTGACACTGGAGCCTCGCGAGCCGAAGGTGAACTCGTCGGCGGAATAGCGGTCGCGCACCTGGCCTCCGTCCATCATGTCGGTGGCGTAGAAGGCCCACCAGGTCTTGACGTTCCCTGAACCGTAGCTCAGCATGGCCACGTCATTGGTGACAATCTCATGGATGGCCTGTTTCAGTTCACGGCCCGTCAGACCGTCGAGCGGGGCATAATAATCAAGTGGAATCTGCGCGGCGGCTCCTAACGCGGAAGCCGCGCAAAAGAAAGAGAGTAGGGTTCTGTTCATCTGCAGGTAATGTTTTTTCAATGGTTTGGCTGCAAATATACGCAATAATCCGGATTTTTCAGTAACTTAGCGGAGCAATTCCTTATTTGAATCAAAAACGACACATAAAAAATGTATAATACCGACCCACGGACAGTGGTGACCCTCGATGCCGGAGGTACGAATTTCGTATTCGGGGCTATGAAGGGTTGTGAATTTGTCACTGAACCGCTTACGATGCCTTCACGCGCCCATGACCTTGACCTTTGCCTTGAGACAATGGTCGAAGGTTTCCAGACCATCATCAATCGTCTTGAGGAGCGTCCTGTGGCTATTTCCTTTGCTTTTCCCGGACCTGCCGACTACGTCAACGGGATTGTCGGCGGTTTTCTCCCCAATTTCCCCTCGTTCCGCGACGGCGTGGCGCTCGGGCCGTTCCTGAGCCGCAAGTTCGGTCTGCCGGTGTTCATCAACAACGACGGCGACCTGTTTGCTTTCGGGGAGGCGACAGCCGGTGTGTTGCCTGAGATAAACGCCAAGGTGGCGGCAGCCGGTGGTGACCGTCAGTACCGCAACCTGCTCGGCTACACATTCGGGACCGGTCTTGGAATCGGCTCGGTTGTCAACGGCGCGCTGAATCTCGGCAACAATTCATGTGTCGAGACCTTCTGTCTCCCCTTCAAGCGCGACCACGGTAATATGGTGGAGGATTTCGCCGCCATCAGGGCGGTCACCCGTGTCTATGGGGAACTGACCGGCAACCCGTCGCACGGCCTGACTCCGCGTGACATATGCGACATCGCCGACGGGAAGGCTGGTGCTGCAAACGGTGTTGCTCCCTCCGAGACTGAGGTCGAGGCAGCCCGGGAGGCTTTCCGCCGTTTCGGCGAGGCTGCCGGTGACGCGATGGCCACGGCTGTTACTCTGACCGATTCGCTGATTGTTCTTGGCGGAGGACTTACCGGCGCGGCGCGTCATATCCTCCCCGCTCTTCTCAAAGAGTTGCGCTCAAGCCTGAACACTTTGGAAGGTGCTGAGGTCGGACGTGTGCAGATGAAAGTCTTCAATCTCGATGACCCTGCCGAATTCGATATGTTTGTGAAGGGTGATGCCCGTCCGCTGAAAGTCTACGGTTCGGAAGAGACTGTGGTCTATGACCCGATGAAACGTACAGGTGTCTGCCTGTCGCGGCTTGGTGCGTCCCGCGCGATTTCAATCGGCGCGTATGCCTACGCCCTGTCGCGTCTCGATGCCGTCTCCATGAAATGATGCGGTGACCCTCCGGTTCTCCGGCGGCTGAGATGTCAGTTGCCGGAGAAGAGGGCGCCTACTCCCAGCAGGCGGTCATAACGGTCGCCGGGGGCGCGGTAATAGACATAGACAAGATACTCGTTGACGGTCTGGTAGTGATCACCTTCTATTGGGGCGGTCAGACCGCGTGTAGAGCCTTTCGGCACCACAAGATACTGATAGTTGTATGCCCCTTGTTTGAGCGGCAGGAGCTTTTCGTAGCGTCCTGTCGAGGGGTTGTATTCCATTCGCGACGCGGGGTTGAATTTGCGCTGCATGAAATCTCCGTCAAGATATATCTCCGCGTCGGGGTAGGGGAGCATGTCGAGCGAGAAGAAGACCATCACATAGTCGGCCTCGGTGTCTGACTCCTCGGAGTTGTATTCACGTATGAAATATCGGCCGTGTTGGGTGCTGTCGTATTGGTATTCGCGGTGGGCGCGGGGTTTGTCGAGGTTGAGGATATGGTGGTACCAGGGAGCGTGGTATTCGATATGGTCTTCCCCCATTCCGGGATAAAGGTTGTTGATAGTCTCCATTCGGCGGTATTCGTTTCCGGCGGAGAAAATCAGTGCGGGTATATGTTCGTAGATGGCCCGTGAGCCCATCAGGCGCGAGGGATGGCCAAGCACCACTGAGTTGTCGAGACGCCCGTTCTGCGTGACGACGACGCGCAGGTCAGTGTTGATGTCGCGTATGCGGGTGTTACGGGTGTCGATGTCGAGCGAGAGTTGCTGGCTGGCGTCGTTGTAATCTATGTCGGTACGGGAGGTGACGCTTCCGCTGACTGAGACCGCTCCCTCCTGCACCATGAACCTGACTTGGAGGAGGATTTCCTCCGGGTCATCCTCGGGATAGACCTGCAGGAGGTAGTTGCCGGAGATGTTGAACCGGAAATCTTTGTTGGGGAGATATATGGAGTAATGGATGTAATGGGCGGTTGTGGCGCGGGAGTATGCGTAATCCTCGATGTCGGCGTAGTTGAAGCCGTCAAATACTTCAGTGTCGACAAGCTGCCCGGGGCTCCAGTCGGCGTTGCAGTGGTGGATTGAATAACGGAGATAGCTGCGTTCCTCCCCCATCATGTCGAAACCGATTACCAGGTGGTTGTCTCCCCCGAGGGTCAGGACAGGGGGTGCGAGACGGTTTCCCTCGACGTTGATGGTCAATGACCGTATGTCGGGGGAGAAGATGGCGGTGGAGGTGTCGGCTGGTCGGTTCGCGAGGAGGGCGAATGGCAGTAACAGCAGGGACAGGAGGAGGTATCTCACGGGTGGTGGGTTTTGGGTTGGGAAGTCTTTTTCTTGTCGGGCTACCGCCTTACCATTGTATGGGGGATTGGCCGTGGGAGTGGAGGTAGGCGTTGGCGCGGGAGAAATGGTGGTTGCCGAAGAAACCGCGATGGGCGGAGAGGGGTGAGGGATGGGGTGAAGTCAACACCAGATGGCGGCTGGTGTCAATCAAGGCTGTCTTGCGGATTGCGTAGCTCCCCCAGAGGATGAATACGAGGTTGTCGCGGTCGCGTGAGAGGCGGCTGATGACGAGGTCGGTGAATTGCTCCCAGCCGTGGCCTTGGTGTGACCCGGCGTGGTTGGCTTCGACGGTGAGGGTGGCGTTGAGCAGCAACACCCCCTGTGTGGCCCAGCGGGAGAGGTCGCCGTCGGTAGGGATGGGTGCGCCGGTGTCGTCGCTTACCTCCTTGAAGATGTTGACCAGCGAGGGTGGCATCCTGACTCCGGGATTGACCGAGAAGCAGAGTCCGTTGGCCTGTCCGGGGCCGTGGTAGGGATCCTGGCCGAGTATGACCACCTTTACTTTGTCGAAGGGGCAGGCATCAAAGGCGGCGAAGATTTTCCCTGCGGGGGGATAGACCTCGCGGGTGGCGTATTGGGAGCGGGCGAATTCGGCTGTCTGCCGGAATCCTGGCGACTCGAAGATGTCAGCCAGTTCGGTTTTCCAGGTGGGATCTATTCTTACGTTCATGATGTCCGGGGAAAGGGGAGTGGGGGGAATGGAAGACAGGCCCGCTCGCGCGGGGCGGGCAGGCCTGTCGTTGGGGTTATAATCGCGCGGGATTATTCAGATGAACAATTGTCGCGGGATTGATTATTTCTCCATGATGGTCACGCAACGGTCGAGGGTGAGGCACTTGTCGCCAAGGTCTACACGGTTGCCGTTGTTGGTGGTTGCCTCAAGCTGGCTTTCGGGAACACCGTAGCGGAGGAGCTGGTTCTTGACACCGTTCACGCGGTTGTGACGCAGACGGACGTTGATCTTGTCGTTACCGGTGTAGTTGTCGGCCCAGCCGGTGAGGACGTAGGTCTTTTTGGTATCCTTCATGACGTTTGCGACAGACTGGAGAACCTTGCGGTCAACAGAGGTCAGGGTGTAAACGTCGCAGGGGTAGTAGATGGTAGCGAGGGGAGCTTCGGGCACCTTCTCTACGACCTTCTCAACGGGACGGTTGAGGCAGGCGCGGAGCTGGTTCTCGAGGTCGGCGATCTTGGCATCAGCCTCGGCCAGACGAGCGCGGTACTCGTCGCAGTTCTCTGCGGGAGGACAAACGGGAACGATGGGTGCGCTCCAGTCGGTCTTGTTGAATTTGTAGGTAGCGGTCAGCAGGGCCTCGCCGATAACCTGGGTCTTGCCCCAAGAGTCGGAGTGGTTGGAGACAGCGGTAGCGCGGAGGTCGAGACCGAGAGCGAAGTGCTTGGTGATGTTGAACTCCTGAGTGAGACCGGCGCGGATGGTGACAACGCGGTCGTGGCAGTTGTGCCATTTAGCCTTTGTCTCACCTTCCTTGGCATATTTGGTAAGGGTCCAGTAGAGACCGCCACCGGCGTAAACATAAGCGTTGTAAACGCGACCGGGACGATAGCCACACCACCAGTTGGTGAGGTTCAGCATAACGTCGAATGAAGGACCGAAGTAGTTCTGCTTGGTCTTGAAATATTTGCCATCATAGATGTGCTCATCGGGACGTGCGCCGATGGAAACCTCGTTGTCGAGCTTTGAAAGTCCTTTGACAGAGAGGAAGTCAGCACCACCACGGATACCCAGCAGGGGTGAGAACCACTTGCCTACATAGAGGGAAGCGGCGGGAGCGAAACGGTCGCCGAAGGGGCGATGGCTGTCATCGTCGGTGAAACCAACGGAAACACCGCCTTCACCCTGGATGAACCAGTTGTCAGAGAACTTGTTGAAGAGGTAACCTTGAGCAGGATCTTCAACGTAAGTTACTTCCTGAGCGTTCTGAGCAACAGCGGTACCTGCGAGCAGAGCGCAGCCGAGTGCTAAAAGGTAACTCTTTTTCATAGATAAGTAAAACGTTGTGTATTTGATGTTTGAATTTTCTTTCGGTTTTAAAGCAAAGCTTAAGAGGGATGTTGCCGGGTGTCATTCATACCCAGCTGGCTCTCACGAAATTTGCCGCTAAGTTACGGAATTTTTTTCGATTCTTTCACAAAATAAACAATAATCTGCGAAAAAAAGTTGAAAAAGTGTCATAACTGGTCAAATAAATACCGCCGACCCATCATTTTCAGGCAGATGGGTCGGCGGTGATATGGTAATTTCCTGTGGCAAATCAGATACGGTGGATGAACTTGAGCACCTGAGTGGTGATATTTTCCGGAGTAAAGCCGAATTTCTCGTCAAGCACCTTGTAAGGAGCCGACGCGCCGAAACGGTCAAGTCCGTAGACCATTCCGTGGGGGCCTACGACGCCACGCAGGGTCGAGGGGAGTCCGGCGGTGAGCCCGAAGACAGGCACTCCGGCAGGAATCACGCTGCGGCGGTATTCCTCATCCTGGCTCTCGAAGAGGCCCACTGAGGGAACGGAAACAACGCGGCAGGGCACCTCTCCGGCCATAAGCTGGAGAGCCACCTCGCAAAGCAGCGATACCTCGGAGCCGTTGCCGACCAGAACCACCTTGGGATGAGGGGTGTCCATCACGACATATCCTCCCTGACGCGCGCCCTGGGCCTCCTCATAGCGGTTGCCCGTGGCAGCGGGAAGATCTTTCACATCCTGGCGGGTGAAAATCAGGGCAGTGGGAGTCTTGTCATTCTCCATCGCCATCTGCCAGGCCACGGTGGTCTCTACCGCGTCGGCCGGACGGAGGACGAGCATTGAGGGACGTCCCGAAAGGTTGTGAAGCTCCTCCATCAGGCGAATCTGTGCCTCCTGCTCGATGGGCTGGTGGGTCGGGCCATCCTCACCGACACGGAACGCGTCGTGGCTCCAGACATATTTCACCGGAAGCTCCATGAGGGCCGCCATACGGATGGCCGGCTTCATGTAGTCGGAGAACACGAAGAATGTGCCGCAGGCGGCAATCAGGCCGCCGTGAAGGGCGATACCGTTCATAATCGAAGCCATGGTCAGCTCGGCGACACCAGCCTGCAGGAACGCGCCTGTGAAATCGCCGTTGATGAGCTGGTGGGTCTTCTTGAGGAACCCGTCGGTCTTGTCGGAGTTGGCGAGGTCGGCCGATGAGACAATCATGTTCTTCACCTTCTCGGCAAGCACGCCCAGGACAGTGGCCGACGCGTTGCGGGTGGCGATGTTGGCTTTCTGCACGATTGCGGCATAGTCGATTTCGGGAAGCTTGCCGTTGATGAAGTTGTCAAGCTGCTCGGCCAGTTCGGGGTTTGCCTTGGCCCATTCGGCTTCCTCGGCGTGACGCTTTGCCACGATGGCGCGCAACTCCTCGTTGCGGTTGTCGTAAAGCTTCTGCACGTCGGCGGGAATCTTCCAGGGGTCGGCGGGGTCTGCCCCGAGGTTCTCGATGGTTTTGGCGAAATCAGCTCCCGACTTGCTCAGGGGCTGCCCATGGGTCGAGCACTGACCCTCGAAGTTCTCCCCGTCGGCGGTGACGGCTCCCTTGCCCATCACGGTGTGGCCGATGATGAGGGTGGGGCGTTTCTGCTCGGCCTGGGCCTTGGTGATGGCGTCGGCGATGGCGTCGGCATCGGTGCCGTCGACCTCCAGCACGTTCCAGTTCCAGGCACGGTATTTGGCTGCCACATCCTCGTCGTCCACAGCGTCGACCATCGTCGAGAGCTGCACGCGGTTGCTGTCATAGAACATGATCAGGTTGTGGAGACCGAGGTAACCGGCGATACGGCCGGCACCCTGGGAAATCTCCTCCTGGATGCCGCCGTCGGAGATGAAGGCATATGTCTTATGGGCGACCACATCGCCGAAACGGGCCTGGAGGAAACGCTCGCCGATGGCGCATCCGACAGCCATGGTGTGTCCCTGGCCGAGAGGACCCGAGGTGTTCTCGATACCTCTGTGGGGGTCGAGTTCGGGATGTCCCGGGCAGACGCTGCCCCACTGGCGCAGCTGCTGAAGCTCATCGATGGTGAACTTGCCGGTCAGGGCTAACACCGCGTAGAGCATCGGAGACATATGGCCCGGGTCAAGGAAGAACCGGTCACGGGCAATCCACTCGGGATCATCGGGGTCGGTCACGAGGAAGCGGGAATAAAGCACGTTGACGAAGTCTGCACCGCCCATGGCGCCGCCGGGATGGCCCGACTTCGCTTTCTCTACCATGGAGGCTGACAGCACCCTGATGGTGTCTGCCGCGCGGTCGATAATGGTCTTGTCCATAAAAAGTGTTTATTGGTAAGGTATTCCACGCGTGGAACGTCCGGATGTCGGGCAATGTTCACGCGTGGAATTCGGTTTTTTCAGAATCAGAGGGCATTGGCGATCTCTTCCTCCTCATCTACCGGAATGTCGGTGTTGACATTCCTGGAGCCTACGAGACCGTAGAAGAGGAGATAGCCGAGACAGCCGACAATCAGCCAGTAGGAGGCCATATAGCCTGCGCTCTTGGCAATCACCTGCTGAACCAGGGGGATGATACCGCCGCCGACAACCATCATCATAAAGATGCCGGAAGCCTGGGCGGTATATTTTCCGAGACCCTCGACGGCGAGGTTGAAGATGCCGCCCCACATCACTGAGGTGCAGAGACCGCAGAGAATCAGCAGGTATGCGCTGACGGGGACGCGGGCGGTGATGACCGCTCCGGTCTCGGCGTCAACCGAGCTGTAGATGAAGTCAGGCACGGGGAGAGTCACCGAGGAGGGTATCAGGATGGCGCAGATGACGAAAATCAGCGCTGTGGTGGACACCACGATGAGCTGGGTCTTGGATGAGACCACGCCGGAGATGACCGAAGAGAGCAGACGGCCGCAGAGCATCAGCAGCCAGTAGATGGCCACGATGGTGCCGGCGATGGCAGATGCCGCGCCAACGACACCCGCGCCGTTCGCGCCCTGGTCGGAGAGGTAGAAGTTGAGAGTGCCGGGGATGCCGACCTCGATACCCACATAGATGAAGATGCCGATCACACCGAGGACAGTGTGGCGGAAGTTCCAGGGGGAGTGGGTGTATTTGGGCTGTACCTTCTTGCCGTTTGATTTGTTGGGCTCGGGGATGGCCACGAAAGAGATGACGATGAACGAGGCCACGAACACACCGATGGCAATCCAGAGGAGGGGCTCGACGGTAGACATGGTGGTCGATTTGGAGAGCTCACCGACAAGCACACCCACGAAGAGGGGGGTCAGGGTGCCGGTCAGGGAGTTGAACGAGTTGCCCACCTGGAGGAGCTGGTTACCCTTGTTGCCACCTCCGCCGAGGAGGTTGAGCATAGGGTTTACGACGGTGTTGAGCATGCAGACACAGAAGCCGCAGATGAACGCGCCGAGCAGGTAGACGGCGAAGTTGAAGTCCATACCGCCGAGCTGGAGGCTCGAAATCCACTGCACGAGCAGACCGGCCACGCCGACCGCCATCGCCCAGAGGGCTGTTTTCTTGTATCCTATTTTCTGGAGGAGCTTTCCGGCGGGAATACCCATGAAGAGGTAAGCCAGGAAGTTCATCATGTTACCCATCATTCCGAGTACGGAGTTACCCTCGTATTGATATCCCCATATCGTGCCGATGGGGGCGGCGAGGTTGGTGACGAACGAAATCATCGCGAACAGGAAGCACATCGCGACGATGGCTATCAGGCGTCCGTTCCCTGAAGTCTTTGAGGCTGTTGTGGAATTTGCCATTGTTCAGTTTTTAGGTGTTATTAGTTTGGTAAGAAGGTTGATTTGATTGATTTATTCAAGTCTTGATTTTTCAGTTGTGGCTGAGGTTTTGGCGCGGCCTGTGACGGCCCTCGCGCTATTTCCCGCAAATTTACGAAAAAATCCCCACGCGTCAATACTCCCTGGGGCCGAAAATGGCCGACCCGACCCTCACGAGGGTCGAACCGCACTCCACGGCCAGGGGGTAATCGTCGCTCATCCCCATCGAGACGGTGGAGAATCCGCGCAGGTCTGGACAGTCTCTCAGAATCCGGTCGTAGACCGAGCGTATCGCCTTGAAGTCAGCCTCGATTCTGGCGGTGTCGTCGGTGTTGGAGGCCATCCCCATAACACCGCAGACATGCACCGCCTGGAGCTTCTCGAAGCCGCGGCCGCCGAACCATGCGAGCAGTTCCTCGGGGGTGAACCCGAATTTTGTCTCCTCACGGGCCACATGGAGCTGCATCAGCACATTCTGCACAATCCCCTGTCTGACGGCCTCGCGGTCTATCTCCTCAAGCAGACGGACGGAATCGACGCTCTCTATCAGCGCCGGACGCAGTCTCAGCAGCTGTTTTACCTTGTTGGTCTGCAGGTGGCCGATGAAATGCCAGCAGTAATCCTCCGAGCCGAGTTCGGCCACTTTGGCCGCCAGCTCCTGCACGCGGCTCTCGCCGAAAAGCCTCTGACCTGCCTCATGGGCCTCGCGCAGGGCCTCGACGGGATGGAACTTGGAAACAGCGACAAGCCCGACCCCGTCAGGCAATGACTGCCTGACAGACCCGAGCCGTGACTGTATTGATGTCTGGGGTGACATGGCGGTTTATTCGGCGGGAGACTCCGCGGGTTTGCCTGAAAGGTCGGCACCGTAGACATCGAGGTAAGAGGTCTCTGAAATCGAAACGATGTCGAAGTCGGCCATGGTGCCCTTCATGCCCTCCATGAAATTGTCGTAGGCGTGCTTGAAGTTGTTGCCTGCGACCAGAATCAGCGACACCGATTTCTTCTCGGCGGCGGTCTTCTCGTCGATGGTTATGAAGGCGACCTTCACCAGATACCATTTGTCGGCGGAGTCGTCGCGGAAAATCTCGGCTATCTTGGTGCTTTTTGCTGAGGAGACCACGAAATCGCCCGAGATGAAGGGCGCCTGCTCCTTGGTGATGCGGGCCACAGCCTCGGTGATTGAGAGGGAGTCGGCCAGGAAGGTGTCGGTGACCTTTTTAACAGCCCCGTTCTCCTGGAGTTTGTCATAGCGGACCTTGCATTCGAACCAGCTTGCCATATTCTTTGTCGTATTTATTGGGTTAATCGATAGAATTTGTTAAATTTGCCGCCGGACAGGCTACGACACGGAAGCCCTCTGCGGAAACGACTACAAAGTTACTCCGAATTTTCAACCCGTGCAACTTAAAACTGTTTAAATAATGGCAGCAGCCGGACATGACACTCCCGACCCCCGCACCCGTCCCGGATTCCTGCGGCGCGTGGCCGAACTTTATACCGGCGGCTTCCGGGAGATGACGGTGGGGCGCACCCTCTGGGTAATCATCCTGATAAAGCTCGCCATCATGTTCCTGGTCTTCAAGCTGTTCTTTTTCCCTGACCGGCTGGCCTGCGACTACGACAACGACGACCAACGCGCCCGCGCCGTGAGAAGCTCCCTGACCGACACCCGGCGCTCCGCCCCCGACGGAAACGAATCAACCTATAATAAACACCAAAATCTTCTGCCTGATGAATGATTTGCTCAGCACGGTCGACTGGTCAAGAGGCCAGTTCGCCCTGACGGCCATGATCCACTGGCTTTTCGTCCCTCTGACGATAGGCCTGTCGCTGATTGTGGCCATAATGGAAAGCATCTATCTCAAGACCAAAGCCGAGAGATGGAAGAGGCTCACCAAGTTCTGGATGCTGCTGTTCGGCATCAATTTCGCCTGCGGCGTGGCCACCGGCATCATCCTCGAATTCGAGTTCGGCACGAACTGGTCCAATTACTCCTGGTTCGTCGGGGACATCTTCGGCGCCCCGCTGGCCATCGAGGGGATAGCGGCCTTCTTCCTTGAGTCGACATTCATCGCCGTGATGTTCTTCGGGTGGAAGAGGGTCAGCCCCGGGTTCCACTTGCTCTCCACCTGGCTCACCTCGCTGGGTGTCTGCCTTTCTGCCTACTGGATTCTGGTGGCCAACGCCTGGATGCAGTATCCCGTCGGGATGGAGTTCGACCCCGCCCAGATGCGTAATGTGATGGTCTCCTTCGCCGACGTGGCCCTCTCGCCGGTGGCTGTCAACAAATTTTTCCACACCGTCCTTAGCGGATGGGTGCTTGGAGCCGTGTTCGTTGTCGGGGTGAGCTGCTGGTTCATCTGGAAGAAAAGCAACCTCGAGTTTGCCAAGGACTCGATGAAGATAGCCTCCTGGGTCGGTCTGGCGGGCATCGTCCTGACGATGTGGACCGGCGACGGTTCGGCCGTGGAGGTCTCAAAGGTGCAGCCTATGAAGCTCGCCGCCATGGAGGGGCTTTACGACGGCACAAGCGGCCAGTCGCTCGTAGGATTCGGCATCCTCGACCCGTCGAAACAACGTACAGACGGCAAGAATCCGATGCTGATGGAGGTCTCCATCCCCAAAGGGCTTTCGATACTTGCCCGTCATAATCCCGACGCTTACATCCCAGGCATCAACGACCTTATTGAGGGACGTGAGACCGGCCCTGACGGGGAGATGGTGACTACCCTCAGCTACGCCGAGAGGATAGAGGCCGGACGACGCGCCCAGGAAGCCCTCCGCCAGTATGACGCGGCTTCGGCTGCGGGGGACACCGCCGGGATGGAAGCCGCCGCCCAAGCCCTGAAAGCCGACTTCCGCTATTTCGGATACGGCTATCTCGAATCTCCCGACGAGGCTGTGCCCCCCGTGGCGCTCACCTTCTATGCCTTCCGCGTGATGGTGATGGCGGGCGGCTACCTGTTGCTCTTCTTCCTGGTCACCCTCTTCCTGAGCTACCGCAAACCGCAGCATCTTGAGAGCGGCTGGCTGGTGTTCTTCGGGCTGCTGACCATCCCCGTTGTGTGGATTGCCAGCGAGGCCGGCTGGATTGTGGCCGAGATGGGCCGTCAGCCATGGGTGATTGAGGGGCTGCTGCCCACCCGCGCCGCTGTCAGCGCGATACCCTCCGGGTCGGTTCAGCTGACCTTCTGGATGTTCGTGGTGGTGTTCGCCGGGTTGCTCACAGCCGAGATTTCCATCATGTGCCGCGAGATATCCAAAGCCTCGCGCCGCGACATTCTCGCCGGTGAGGAAGCCTGACTTCGCTTCTGACATTTACATAATTCCTAACGATTAAATTTCGACAAAGTGGAAGCTTTACAGATATATTGGTGGTTCGTCATCTCGCTGCTTGGCGGGCTGCTGGTCTTCCTGCTCTTCGTGCAAGGGGGACAAACGATGATATGGCAGGCGCGGTCGCTTGAGCGCAAGTCGCTGCTGGTAAACGCCCTCGGGCGCAAATGGGAACTGACATTCACGACCCTCGTAACCTTCGGCGGAGCCTTCTTCGCCTCCTTCCCCCTCTATTACTCCACCAGCTTCGGGGGGGCCTACTGGCTCTGGATGCTGATACTGCTGAGTTTCATCCTACAGGCCGTCAGCTATGAGTTCCGCTCCAAACCGGCCAACATCTTCGGCACACCGGTCTATGACCTCTTCCTCTGGATCAACGGCTTCTTCGGATGCGTGCTGCTTGGCTGCGCCGTCGGCATGCAGTTCTTCGGTGCCGACTTCATCGTCTCCCGCCAGAGCATCCTCGACAGCGGTTCACCCGTGATTTCGGTCTGGAACGACAGCCACGGACTTGAACAGATATTCAGCCTGCGTCCCCTGCTGCTCGGATTCGCCATCTTCTTCCTGGCGCGCACACTGGCCGCCATGTTCTTCGTCAAGAGCGTCAGGACCCCCGACGAGGCCGGTTTCGTCAAGGAGATGCGCAACAGGATTCTCGTCAACGGATGTGTCTTCGTGCTGTTCTTCCTCGCCTTCCTCTTCGCGCTGTTCACCGCCCAAGGCTACACCACCCAGCCGGACGGCAGTGTGGTTCCCGTCGGATGCAAATATTTCTACAACCTGATAGACCTCTGGTGGCTCGGTGCAGCGTTGCTGCTGGGCGTGCTGATGGTGCTGTATGGAGTGCTTCGCGCCTCCTTCGACGGCAAATTCGCCCGGAAGGCATTCTGGTGGACAGCCGTCGGGGTGGTTATGGTGGTCACCTCCCTGCTCTGTGCCAACGGCTACAACAACACCGCCTTCCTCCCCTCGGTCAGCAACCCCGACAGCTCTCTGACCATCGCCAACGCCTCCTCCACCGAGTTCACCCTCAGAGTCATGGCGTGGGTTACCCTCCTGCTCCCCATCGTCATCGGCTACATCGCCTATGTTTGGCACAAGATGACCTCCCCGGCCCTCACCCCTGAGGAGCTTGCCGCCGACGACCACAAATATTGATGCCGGTCGCTGCGCTCCCTTGTGGCCTCACGCAGATTTCGCAGATTCCACGCAGATAATAAGGAAGGTCTCACAGATTACACAGATTACACAGATGCCATCCGGGCGGCATGCCATTCGGGTGGCATCTGTGTAATATTGATGCCGCTCCCTCTCTCGCGGAGTACGACTTGATAATGAAGTAAAGTCTCGCAGATTACGCGGATTACGCAGAGGCCATCCGGATGGAACGCCGCCCGGATGGCCTCTGCGTAATCCGCGTAATCTGCGAGACTTTTTGTAGACCCTATCTCTCGCCGCTTGCCTACAAATATTAATGGCGGTTGCTGCGCTCCCTTGGGGCCTCACGCAGATTCCGCAGATTTCGCAGATTCCGCGCAGATAATCAGGAAGGTCTCACAGATTACACAGATTACACAGATGCCATCCGGGCGGCGTTCCATCCGGGTGGCATCTGTGTAATCTGTTGAATATTAATCTGATGAATCGTGATTTTTTTAATATGAATCTGTGAAAATCTGTGGAATCTGTGTAATCTGTGAGAGCTTTCCGGGAGCGTAGCGACCCTCTTAATCCATTGAAATCTGTTGAAATCCACACAATCCACATAATCCACGAAATCCCCACAATCCGCGAAATCTGTGAAAATCTGCGGAATCTGCGGAATCTGCGTGAGGCCACAAGGGAGCGCAGCGACCGCCCCGTAAAACGAGGCATCCGCCAAAGCCCGGTCATCGGTGGATGACGTGGCCTTGGCGGATGCTATGTCGTCTCGGATGACGGGCGCGACGCGCCCGTCACTCCGGGAGAGGGTAGCTGATTAGAGCTGGGGACCGGCGGCTACGAGAGCCTTGCCTGCCTCGTTGTTCTCGAACTTCTTGAAGTTGTTGATGAACATCTCGGCGAGCTTGGTAGCCTTGACAGTCCATTCCTCGGGGTTGGCGTAGGTGTCGCGGGGATCGAGGATCTTGGGATCAACGCCGGGAAGCTCGGTGGGCACGGTGAAGTCGAAGATAGGAATCTGCTTGGTGGGAGCCTTCAGGATAGCGCCGTCGAGGATAGCGTCGATGATACCACGGGTGTCGCGGATAGAGATACGCTTGCCGGTGCCGTTCCAGCCGGTGTTCACCAGGTAAGCCTTAGCGCCAGACTTCTCCATCTTCTTGACGAGTTCCTCAGCGTACTTGGTGGGGTGGAGGCTAAGGAAGGCAGCGCCGAAGCATGCGGAGAATGTGGGGGTGGGCTCGGTGATACCGCGCTCTGTACCTGCGAGTTTCGAGGTGAAACCGGAGAGGAAGTAATACTTGGTCTGCTCGGGAGTCAGAATCGAAACGGGGGGCAGCACGCCGAATGCGTCGGCCGACAGGAAGATGACATTCTTGGCGGCGGGACCGTGGCTGCCCGGGGCGATCTTCTCGATGTGGTCGATGGGGTAGGAGACACGGGTGTTCTCGGTGACAGACTTGTCAGCGAAGTCGATCTTGCCATCCTTGTCAACGGTCACGTTCTCCAGGAGGGCGTTGCGACGGATAGCGTTGTAGATATCGGGCTCAGACTCCTTGTCGAGGTTGATAACCTTGGCGTAGCAGCCGCCCTCGTAGTTGAAGACGCCGTTGTCGTCCCAGCCGTGTTCGTCGTCACCGATGAGCAGACGCTTGGGGTCGGTGGAGAGGGTGGTCTTGCCGGTTCCGGAGAGACCGAAGAAGATAGCGGTGTTCTCGCCGTTCATGTCGGTGTTGGCCGAGCAGTGCATGGAAGCCATGCCGCGCAGGGGAAGGTAGTAGTTCATGATGGAGAACATACCCTTCTTCATCTCGCCGCCATACCAGGTGTTGATGATCACCTGCATCTTCTGGGTGAGGTTGAAAGCCACGCAGGTTTCGGAGTTGATGCCGAGTTCCTTCCAGTTCTCGACCTTGGCCTTGGAGGCGTTGAGGACAACGAAATCGGGAGTGAAGTTGTCAAGCTCCTCCTTGGTGGGGCGCACGAACATGTTGGTCACGAAGTGAGCCTGCCATGCTACCTCCATGATGAAGCGGACAGCCAGACGGGTGTCCTTGTTGGTGCCGCAGAAAGCGTCAACGACGTAGAGGGGCTTGTCAGACAGCTCCTTGTCGGCGATGGCCTTGAGGGCGTCCCATGTCTTGGGGGTGATGGGCTTGTTGTCGTTCTTGTATTCGTCGGAAGTCCACCAGATGGTATTCTTCGAAACCTCGTCTTCTACGAAGAACTTGTCCTTGGGGGAACGGCCGGTGTAGATACCGGTCATTACGTTCACCGCGCCGAGCTCGGTGTCCTGGCCTTTCTCATAGCCTTCGAGTCCGGGCTTGGTTTCGTCGATGAAGAGTTCATCCCAGGAGGGGTTGTGGTAAACCTTGGGAGTTCCGGTGATACCGTACTGGGTCAAATCAATCTTGCTCATTTTGATATATCGATAAATATATGTGTTGTTAGTTTTCCTTGGGAGAGAGATGCCGGAGACGAAATTGTCTCCGCCTTGTTATTCGGCTACAAAGTTACGCATTTTTTTTAAATCCAAGTATGATTTAAGGAAATTTTTCCTTAATGGGGATTTTTTCACCGAGGCTTCCGTCCGCGCCTCGACGCAGCCGTCAGGCCGTCCTTCCCCAAGCTGCCACGGCAGCTTAATTTACAACAATCCGGAGCGCCGCAGGAGCGTTAACATAAGTTAATTTTCAATGATTTTACGGAAAGTTAGCACTTCTGTGAAAAAAAAGTTTGTAAATTTGGCGGCGATATTTTACCTCCGCCCGAAAGTCTATACCATAGCAGAGATTTAATACCATTCAATTACTTACTTCATACTTAACTTTAAATTTTCAACTACCTCATGAAGAAAACATTACTCATGATGGCTGCCGCCCTGACCGCTTGGTCGGCAAGCGCACAGCTCTACGTGACCGGCGCAAGCGTCAAGGTCGGCGACCAGACCCAGTCGTGGGATGCCGCTACCGCCCTCAAATGCGCTGAAGAAGGCGACTACTACACTTTCCAGGCCAACGGCGAATTCTCAATGTCGACCGTTCTTGCCGATTGGGACGACGGCTGGAAGACCGGCACATACACCCTTAACGGTGGTTGGACAACTACCTCCACTTCCGCAACTGCAAGCCTCCAGCGCGTAGACGGCAATATTCCCGCCGCAAAAGCCGGGGAATATGTTTCCTACAAGGTGAAGAAAGACCTCTCGACAATCGAGGCTTCATTCTCGTCAGAGGAGGTCAAGACCAACTTCCGCATCCACGGCCAGATTCTCAACGGTTCAACCTGGGAGACCGCCGAGATGGTCGAAAAGAACGGCAAATGGGAATATGAGGGCGATGTTGTCGCCGGCGAATTCGGAATCAAGGAATGCGACCCCACCGGCGGACAGCTTGTTTGGATTGGCGGCGCAGCAACCATCACCGAAGCCAACAAGGCTTACTCGTTCGTTGAGGGCACCAACTCGACCAACTCTCTCGCAGGCACTTACACTATTGTCTACGATCCCGCCAACCAGACTATCACTTTCAAGGGCGAAGGCGGCCCCGGCCCGGAACCCCATCCTGTTGATACCCCCGACCATCTCTATGTCGTTGGAGCTATCGCCGGCTGCGTATGGAATCCAGCTACCACCCCCGAGCTGACCAAGGCCGAAAACGTATTCTCCATCTCTGACGTAGAGCTGACCGGTCAAGCCAACTTCAGCTTCCTCACCTCTAACGGCGAAGACGCATGGAACGCTCTCCGCTATGGTGCTGCAACCGATAGCCAGGAACTTGAGTTTGTCGACAATGAGGCCACCATATCTCTGGTTTCCCGCACCGGCGACGTCGGCGCAATCGTGGCTGCCCCCGGCAAATATGACATGACTGTCACCTTTACCACCGAAGGCGTTACCCTCAAGGTTGTCAAGGCCGGCGAAGTTGTCGTTGTCGAAGACCTCGTTCTCTCCGGTGACTTCAACTCATGGGCTGTTAACGATCGCGCATTCCTGATGACAAGGAACGGCAGCACCTACACCTACTCCATGGATGCCATCGAGGCCAACACCATGTTCAAGGTAAAGACCGCCGAAGATGAGTGGACAACAAGCTGGGGCGCAGAAGGTGATCCCTCCTGGACTGAAGCTCAGCCCGTTGCCGTCACCCCCAATGTCGCAATGAACGCATGGCCCGGTTCAGGCTGCAACTTCCTCGTTGAAAACGCCCTGACCAACGTGACCATCACTTTCGTGAAGAGCGACGACGCTGCTGTGGCTTCCACACTTACCGTTCAGGGGCAGTCAGCCATTGAGACTGTTGAGGCTGCCGCTGCCGAGGCTCCCGCCCAGTACTACAACCTCCAGGGTATCCGCGTTCTCGCTCCCGAGGCCGGTCAGCTCTACATCGTCAACCGTGCAGGCAAGGTTTCCAAGGAAATCGCCCGCTAATCTGATTTCGCGGAGCTGCTGACAGCTCCACAATCCATATCCGCCGCCCGTCGTGCCGCTTTGGCCGACGGGCGGTTTCCCTTCCCGAGGGGTGACGAAGCCATCACAGGGGTGTTTAAGGAGGGATAATCTTTATTTTAACAAAAATTAACGGGGGGGGTAAAAAATTCAGCTATTTTTTTCATTACCTTTGTCTCCGCGAATGGAACATCTTTTCATCCGTCGCGCCTAAATCTACACCGTGACGCCTGACGCGGGCGAATATTGTCCGCCCTGTCTCCCGTTGCTACATTCATCTTCGAAACTCGAAACTCTTACTTTTTGACTCTTACACAAACTCTTACGCTTATTGCTCTGTGAATGCCAGGCCCGGTTACTGCCCGTCTGTCTGTTTGCAGGTCTCTATACTTCCCTCTCTAATTCTTTAACTCGAAACAATTAACTGTTTTTCTTTAACTTATCTTACTAAATTCACTTTTCTATTATGAAAAAGCTTCTACTCTTGTTGGTAGGTGCAATTGTGGCCATAGGTGCCCATGCGCAGCTTTACCTCTGCGGAGCTGATCCATTGCAATGGGATCCCGCGAATCCAACAGTAGTCAACGAAGTTGACGGTTATTACGCTTTCAAAGCTACAAAAGGGGCTGAGTTCCAGATGTCCAAAGCCAAGGGTGACTGGACGGCATTCAACACTTCCATCCTTCGTCGTACTTCCGATAACTGGACTACTACAAATGGAGTCCGTTCGGTGTCTCTTACCACCGGTCAGAGTGGGAATTTACATAAATTTACCCTGTCCGATGATTTTCTCTATGTTCGTGTGAAAGCCGATTTCTCTACAATTGAGCTTTGCGACAATGAGAATTTTACAGGCGATATAGTGGGTCCCACACTCAAATGCGAAATCAAGTCATCCCTCGACGGAAATTGGCCAACACATCCGATGACTTACGAGGATGGCAAATATGTCTATACCTATGAGAATGTCACAGCCACCGGCACCACCCGTGAGCTGGGTATGCAGATAGACGGTGGCTGGAGAGGCTCCTCGCAGAACGGCAAGACTTACAGCGGAGCCGCCACCACATACAAAATGGATGTGACAAACGGCGGAAACATCCGTATTGACGGCTCTGTGTCAGGAGACATCATCTGCACATATGACCCCTCTACAAACAACCTGACTCTGGCTCCTCACGCCCAGGAGGACACCTATACGTTCCATATCCACAACCTCGATAACGGTAACATCTTCGAGGCATCGCAGGATAATCCTTATGAGTTCACCATCGAGGTGAATACCCCTCTGGCTAATGACTTCCATCTCTGCCTCCACCGTATGAAGAACGGTGAACAGAACACATCATATGGCTTCGATCCCGATTTTGAATACCAGTGTGAAGAGGTGACCAAGGATCTCTCCGAGGGGAAAGCCGGCATCATTATGCCCAAGGGGCTTTACGGCATCCTGAAGTTCGCCATCAATGTTGTGGAGAATGTCCCTACCTCTATGACAATCTCCGGTGGAGAGTTTATGGATCTCAAATATGAGTACAAACTCTGGGATAACTTCAACTCTGACGAACTGAAGCTCACCCAGTCTTTCGCTCCCCACCTGGCTCATTTCGACGTAGAATACACTTTCACTGGTTTTGAGAAGGGCCGCACTTTCAAAATCGAACGTTACGAGGATGGCGTGTCTGTTTCAGACCGTCGTTTCGGCCCTGCCCGTAACTCCGAGACATACAAACCTAATACCTCTGGTACTCGCTACGAGCTCTCCTCTAACGGCACCGAGACAGTAGTCTTCCCGGAGGGTATCCGAGGCAAAGTGAGAATCAGCCTTTATGTTGATGCCGAAGGCGTTCCTTCCTATATCATGATTCAGGGTGGTTCGCTCGAGGATGCTCCCGAGCATGAATACACAATCTATTTCTACAACACCTCCGGCTCTCCGGTAGATCCCTACGCTTATATCTGGCGTCAGGAGGTCGGTCAGTCCACTATGGAGTACACCGCATGGTGGGGTGATGACAAGGAGAAAGGTCATATGACCGCCACAGGTAAATATGTCAAGAAGGGTGACAATTATTACCCCGTTTACGCCCTGTCGTTTGACTGGGAGGTTGAACCCCACCATGTCATCATCCACAACTCTGACAACAAGTACACTGACGCCAGCACCAACCTTTTGTTTGTGAACGGCGGTTTCTACTGCAATGGTTGCAAAGAGGCCGAGACTGGTCTGGAGCTTGTCTCAAAGCCCGGCGAGGAGCCCGCGACTTTCTACATGCACTGGAAGCAGGACTGGATTCTTGACAGCAATGGCGAAAAACCCCGCTGCTTTGTTTACGCAGGCACAACCGCTCCCGCTGCCCAGTATGCCTGGGAGCATGGTGTGGAGATGCAGACCATCGACGACCTGGCTCCCTCTATCGAAGTGTTCTCAGTGGCCGGAGAAGGTTCTTCTCTGCCTGCCCAGACCATCACAGAGAAATACCAGCTCTGGAAAGCGGACATCACCGGCCCCGAAATGGCAGGTAAAGACAATGTGATGTTCGTCTTCAAGCACGACACCGGCAATGGCGTCGAATACTGGGATTATGCTTCCCGCAGCGGAGAGTTCGCAGAACCTGCTTTCCTGACAAAATACATCTTCGCCACCGCAACTGAAGGCACCACGCGTTTCGCCGTGCAGAGCTACCTCACATATGATGATTTCATCAGCCTCGACTACGAGGGCCGTCCCCACATTTATCTTGTAGGTGATGCGGGCGGTGCTATCGAAGGCCTGCAATGGGATGACCTCAGCAAGGCTGACGAGTTCTCTCCCGAGGAAGGTGTGTTCTATATCCCCCTCAATGTAGAGGGCAACAAGTACGCCAAGTTCAAGATGTCATGGATCAGCGTCGCTGACGCCATCAAGCGCAACAACATCTCTGTCGTCAACTCTAACCGCGACTGGGCTACATTTGACCTCGGAATCATCGGCTTCAACGACACATACGAGGATTATCCCGACGGTTACGATGCTCCCAAGGCTGAAAAGGCCGATCCAGACGATATGGTCGCTTCGGCCTGGGTTAAACCTTATCAGTCGCTTCCTTACAGGAACTACAACCAGTACAACTGGTATATCCCCGCAGAGAACATCACCCGGAATGCGTCTTGCTATCTGGTTGTTGATCCCCACTCTACTTGCCGCACTGTGACCCTGATTCCTTATGATCCCAATCCCTCGATTGGTGTGACTGCTTCTGGCATCTCGACCGTATCGCTCAATTCGAATCAGGCTGTGCAGCTCCATGGTAGCCACGCCCACCATCTCAATGGCGCGGCTTCCAACGGACATATCTACATGGATCGTCTCAACTGCTGCTCCGGTACTATCAAGATTAACAAGGCACAGGGACTCGATATCGCCGCTTCCGGTTTTGATCTCCTCTATTCAATCTATATGAACGGCAACGAGGTCATCACTCACGATAACCCTAATGAAACGCTGCAGCTTGACTTTATGCCTTTGGCTTCGAGCGCAGATATGGGTGTTCGCTGTGAATACACCAACCACGCTACCGGTCTCACTTTCCACTCCAAGCTCGGAACTGGTACCGTGGAGGCAGGTACGGTTGACTTCCCCGCTCCTGTTGCTGCTATCGGCGGCGCGAAATTCGTGCTTGATCCCCGTGATGGTGGGGCTTCCCGTGGTGTAATGCTCGAACCTCTGACTTTCAGCGTTGAGTCTGAATATGAATATTATGCCGACTTCAGCTTCGAGGTTGGCGAAAAAGCAGAAATTCTGCATTCTGCCCATCGTATTGTGACCGGTTTCTCCCAGTATGCCGACAAGTATCTGGCTGGCTGGACATTCCTTGGTGCCGATAACGATTATGACTTCAGTGGGGCTAACGACTGGTCTTCAAAGTTTGCTAATCCCGACACCGATGTGTACGTGTATCTCTCGAATGCCGACCCCACACTTACTGAGGTTGAAGGACTGGTATATGCAGTTTATCCGTTCATCTATCAGACCGAACCGACTATCGTTCCCGCATCAGCTCCTCGTCATGCAGGTGCCTCGGCCAACGGTAATGCCTCACTTCCTGATGATTTGACCGGTTTCAGTGTGACCAATATGGCTATTCCGACTCCTGTCCGCGCCACAATCTCAGACCAGGTGATTTCCGGTATCGAGAATGTAGTACTTGACGCAGACGTTGATGCTGACGCTGAATACTACACCATCTCTGGTGTACGCGTGATGGGTCAGCCCACCCCCGGCATCTACCTCTGCCGCAAGGGTGACAAGGTAAGCAAGGTGGTAATCCGCTGATTCCGCCCACTCCACAGATTTCTTTGACTCTTACTATCATCGCCGTCCCGGCCGCGATTCCGCGCCGGGGCGGTTTTTTTACGCCCCTCCCCGGGGGCACCGTGTCTCACGCGGATTCGACGAAAGGTCTCACGCAGATTCCGCAGATACGCAGATTTCTCGCGGATTCCCTCGTTGATTTTCGCGGATTAACAGAGATAAAACAAGATTAAGGGAGGGGTCTCACAGATTACACAGATTACACAGAAGCCATCCGGATGGGAACGCGCCCGGATGGCTTCTGTGTAATCTGTGCAATCTGTGAGCCCTTTTCGATTAATCTGCGAAAAATCTGCGTATCTGCGGAATCTGCGTGAGACCCTTTTTCATAGACTCCGCGAGCGAGACTTTTTTCGAGACCTCTTCCAGAAGATTTGTGTCGTATCTGCGTGTTTGCGGCGTGTCTGCGGAATCGATTCCGGGACGGTTTTTGATGTGATTGTTTGGCTGACAAGGGCTTTTTTTGTAATTTTGCGAAAACAACATAAACTATGACAGTCAGAGACATCGATATGCACACTCATATAATCCCCGGCGCTTATGCCGTGGTCTGGGGCGTGGGTCTGGCTGTGGGGTTGTATGACCTTTTGCCACAAGCGGTCACTCCAATAGGCCGGATGCTGACAGTGGCATTGTCGGTTTATGGTGTGTTTCTGTTAGAAAGCCTGATTTCGATAATTGACATGGGACTGGACTATGATGACTGGGATTTCGTCAGGACTCCTTCATGTCTGATGGCTCTCCAGGTGGGTGTCGTTATCGCAGTCGTTTTCATCGCAGGATTGTTATATGTGTTGAGTGACACATTATCGTTTTGGATATTGGTGATACTGATGTCCTCTCATAAACTGTTTATGTCGTCCCTCGAAAACAGCCATGGCCGGAATCTCCCGGATGATTACGTCAATACGCTCGACCTATGACTACTGATATGCTGCTTATTGTGACCTTGTCGCCGGTATCGTTGATACTGGTGGGGTTGTGTGTGCTGATGGTGGTCTGGTTGGCTTGGCGGATGGTCAGAATCCGCAAGGCCAAAGCCCGGGAAGAGGAACGTGAGTTGCGTCCACGGATGGTGACCGCCGGAGACCGTAAAGAAAGTGACATCAGCGATGTCAAATGGAAATCATTGGCCGGAAAGCGTTTCCGGGACAAGGATGGGAGTGTGTTTGATGTCCGCGACTATGACACATTCGTGGTGAACGGTGATTCGATGCGTTATTGCGGAATCACTGACGGGAGTCTGATATTTGTCACCAAGGGGGTGGCAGTCGGAGACCTCGAGACGTTGCCGAAACCTGTTGTCATTGAATGGGACGACCATAAGGTACAGGAGGTGGGCTATAAGCTGCGGCGTGCGTGGGCGACCTGGATTCCTGCTGAAAACCCCGACGATATGCTACGCGCCATTTTTGAAAACCCGAAGTTCGCCCAGCTTCGTGATGCTTCTGCTTTCGATGGGGAGAAGGCGATGGTTGAGGATTTCAAAAGTGTACGTCTGCCGCGCTATCTGCGTCGGTATGGGACTGCTGACGGCGGCTCGTTGACCGATGTCGCTTTGGTCTCCACCACTTATCACGTCGATGATGACAAAATCCGTTTTTCCATCCATCCGCTTTCCTCTTTGCGTGGGGTTGTGAGGGCATCTTTCAATCCCCATTCTTAAAAAAAGACTCTCGTATTAAAAAAGGTCTCACGCAGATTCCGCAGATACGCAGATTTCTCGCAGATTAAAGTGAGATAAGAAAGATTAGGGGGAGGAATCTTGCAGATTACAAGAAAATAGGGGAAGGGTCTCACAGATTACACAGATTACACAGAAGCCATCCGGACAAAATCCCATCCCGATTGGGTATGTGTTATAAGTTGAATATGTTATACCGTTTAGATTTATATGAGGGAAATATGAGTATAATCTGCATCTT
>ENA-UOJC01000396-UOJC01000396.1-human-gut-metagenome-genome-assembly--contig:-C104-NODE-396-length-78649-cov-10.370817_pt1 | contig 78649 bp, 79 predicted proteins | sample MGYA00242339_ERZ723886 | MGnify/ENA metagenome assembly ERZ723886 | reverse complement strand
GCCAGCAGCGTTTTGCCGGTGCCGGGAGAGCCGACCAGCAGCGCGCCCTTCGGGAGCTTCGCGCCGATGGCGGCGTATTTCTGCGGATAATGCAGGAAATCAATGATCTCCACGAGAGATTCCTTGGCCTCGTCCTGACCGGCAACGTCGGCAAAGGTCACGCCGGTCTGCTTTTCCATGTAGACCTTGGCTTTGTTTTCGCCGATCCCGCCGATGCCTCCGAAGCCGCCTCCGCCCATCTTCTTGGCCATGCTCCGCATGAGGCTGAACAGCAGATAAAGCGCCAGGAAGGGGACGACCCATGTGATCACAAACGCGATCACGGGGCTGATCTCCTCGGGAAGCTCGGTGTTGTAGGCAATGCCGAGACGGTCGAATTCGTCTGTCAGCTCGGTGGTGTCCTGATTCGGAATGAGACCGGTGTAGTAATACTTTTTCTGTGACTTCTTGGCAGCCTCTTCCTTTGTAAGGATAATGAGCCGGTCGTCCGACTTGAACGAGACCTCGCTGATTTTGTCCTCGGCCATCAGCTCCTTGAATTCGGTGTAGCTGATCTGCGTCAGATAGGCGTTGGAGACGGCGTTATAAAGCATGTTGATGAGCAGCGTTGCGACCAGCGCGGCCACGACCAGCAGCATGATGCGTCTGCCCTTATTGTCGTCATTGTCGGTATTCGGCATCTTGTTTTTCTGATTTTTCGGATCCTGATTCAAATCCGGGCACCTTCTTTCTATAACGGAAAACGGCAAAAATACCGTTCGATCTGCGGTGGGAACATCTTATCATACCCAAAATCGTTTGACAAGAACCGCAGACGAACAAGCGGTAAATTTTCTGTGAATTTCAGATTTCTTTATAGTTGTTTCCGGAGACAAGACCTGCTATAATATGCTCGTATTATTGTGTACTGGAGAGGGAACCATGAGGGATAATCAGGAACGCAGAAAGGATCTCCGGCGTGACAATGCGCAGCGCCGCCCGTTCGCAGCGGCGGAGGAGCGCGATGACGCCGATAACATTCTCGAGGGCCGCAACGCTTTGACGGAGGCGCTGGCCTCCGGGCGCGCGATCGATAAGGTGTTCATTGCCGAAGGCAATACCGATCGTGCTCTGGCGCGGCTTGCCGCGCAGGCGCGGCAGTCCGGCGCGGTCGTGGTCGAGACCGACCGCAGAAAGCTCGATCAGATGTCCGCGACTGGCGCGCATCAGGGCATTATCGCCATGGTCGCGGCGCACAGCTACGCGACGGTGGACGATATTCTGGCGCTGGCGCGGGAGCGCGGCGAAGCTCCGCTCATCGTGATCTGCGACGAGCTTTCCGACCCGCATAATCTCGGCGCGATCATCCGCACGGCGGAGTGCGCCGGCGCACACGGCGTCATCATTCCCAAGCGCCGGAGCGTCGGCCTGACGGCGGTCGTCGGCAAGGCGTCGGCAGGCGCGCTGGAATATATGCCGGTCGCGCGCGTTTCCAACGTGACCGCCGCGATCAAGGAGCTGAAGGCGCAGGGCGTCTGGGTGTTCGGCACGGCTGCCGACGGCGCGACGCCGCTGACCGGCGCTGACCTCAAGGGCCCCGCCGCCATCGTGATCGGAAACGAGGGCGAGGGCATGAGCCGCCTCGTGGCGGAAAGCTGCGATTTCAAGGTCAGCATCCCGATGAAGGGAAAAATTTCTTCACTCAATGCCTCGGCGGCGGCAGCCATTTTGCTGTATGAGGCCGTCCGTCAGAGAGGCTAAACCTACCGCGACATTCGGGAGTCAGCATGGAAGAATTACCGCAGAAGCAGAATCCGGAACAACTGCATAAAGACGAAGCGCCCGTGCAGGAGCCGGAGTATACCCTTGAGGAGATCATGCGGGAATTCGGCGGCTGGACAAAGCGGGAGGAGGAGCCTGCGCCGAAGGCTCCCGAGCCTGTAGAGGCGGCCGCGCAGGAAGGCAGGCCGCAGGACGCGGCAGAGCCTCCGCCGGAGCAGCAGGCAAAAGCGCTGAAAAACGGCGATACCATCCGCTTCAAGCCGATCCGTGAAGAGGACGTGGAGGCGGAGCGCCCAAAGATCTGGACCTATCAGGGCGAGCCTGCGCCGGAGCCAGCCGAGACGGATCCGTCCGACCCGGAGCAGGCGGAGGCGCGTGCGCGCCGCGCCCGTGCAGAGCGTGAGGAACGCAAACGGCACAAGCGCATGGAGCGGCTGCAAAAAAAGCAGGAGCAGGCGAAAAAGCCCGCCCGTCCGCCGGAGCAGCCGGAGCGCGTGTTCGCCTCCGCTGCGGAGGCGTATCAGGCCTATGCGAAGAAAAGCTCTTTGAAGGGGCGGACGATCCTTTCCTTTATTCTGTGCCTTCTGTCGGCAGCTATGCTGGTGCTGTGCAATTATTCTGTCGCGGGCGTTGATCTGACGCAGAAAAGCGGACTGCTGTCCGGAGGAATGCTGATTGTCATGCTGCTCCAGACGCTGCTTGCCTACGACATTTTTTTGAGCGCGATCGGACGCTGCATCCGCCTGCGCTTTGACCACATTGCGCTGCTCCTGCTGCTGGTGCTGGTGACGGCGCTGGACGCGGTGGGGGCGCTGATGTCCGGACGCATCCCGTTCTGTACGGCGGTTTCCGTGGAGCTGACGATGGCGCTTTGGGGCGAATTGCAGCTGAGGCTTGCCAAGCGGAAAACCGCGCGGGCCGTCTGCAATATGCAGGAGCCGTTTGCCGCTGTGCGCGAGGAAAAGGCGTGGAGCGGAAAGGACTGCATTTTCCGCGCATCCGGCGATGAAAAGCAATTTGTGTATCAGCTGGAGCTTCCGGACGCGACGCGGCGCGTCATGCGCGTCTACGCGCCAGTCACGGCGGGGCTTACGGCGCTGCTGGCCGTGATCGCCGCGCTCCGGCCGGACGGGAACTTCCTCTGGTCGTGGGCGGCCATGCTGCTGGCAGGGTATCCGATCGGCATTCTGATCGCGTATCCGCGTCCGTTTGCGATTCAGTCGCGGCGGCTCAGCCGCGGCGGCACGGCGGTCGCGGGGTGGCAGGGCGCGAAAAATCTCGGCGGAGAATGCGCCGTCGCCATTGAGGACGCCGACCTGTTCCCGCCGGAAAATGTGACGCTCAACGGCATGAAGATCTACTCCGATCGCTATGTTCCGCAGGTCATCGGTTACGCCGCCGCCGTCGTGGAGACGGCGGGAAGCGGCCTTGTGCCGCTCTTCCGCGAAATTTTGAAGAGCCAGAACGGGCGGCATTATACCGTCGATACCTTCCGCCGGTATGAGGGCGGGGGACTCGGCGCGGAGATCGGCGGGGACGTGATTCTGATGGGCTCGCTCGGCTTCATGAAGCTGATGCGCGTCCGGATGTCCGAGGGAACGCGGCTGCGGCAGGCGGTCTATATGGCCATCAATGGGGAGCTTGCCGTCGTGTTTGCGCTCAACTACGCGCCTGCGCCGCAGGTAAAGGCCGACCTTCTGTGCATTTCGCGCCTGAAGGGCCTTCTGCCGGTCCTTGCAACGCGCGATTTCATGATCACACCGCAGTTCCTCAAGCAGCGCTATAAGCTCTCTCCCGACCGGATCGAATTCCCGACCGTGGAGGAGCGCGCGCGGCTCTCCGCGCCGGAAGCGCTTCGGAAGCCGAAACAGGGGGCACTGATGGTCAGAAGCAGCTTCTCCTGCTTCGTGACGGCGGTTTCCGGCGCGCGCTCGATGCGCAGCGCGACACGGTCTGCTGCCGGTATCTCCATTGCGGGAAGCGTGATCGGGACGGCAGTCCTGTTCTTCCTGACTTTTATCGGTTCCTCGCAGGCGGTCTCGGCATGGAATCTGACGCTCTACACGCTTTTGTGGCTGCTTCCGCCGCTGCTTGTGACGAGTCTGAGCGGCAGAGTATGAGCGTTTTGACGGCCACGGCAAAAGAAATTCGCATTTTTGTGGTGAAACTGTAAGATTGTGTTTGCAATCTTCGTGATATTCGTTTATAATGAAATTTAAGAGTCGGCTAAAATGTGTATGCCGAGAGGCATTCTGCGCGCCCGGCGCAGTGTGTCTGGAGAAAGGAGAACGTAAACTATGGGCTATACTGCCAATGAGATTCGCAACATTTGTCTGCTGGGCCATGGCGGCGACGGTAAATCCGCGCTGTGTGAAAGCATGCTCTTCACGACCAAGTCGATCACCCGTCTGGGCAAGCGCGCCGACGGCACGACCGTTTCTGACTTCGACGACGAAGAGAAGAAGAGACAGTATTCGATCTCTACTTCCGTTATCCCCGTCGAGTATAATAAGTGCAAGATCAATGTTCTCGACAACCCCGGTTATTTCGACTTCGCCGGACAGATCGTTCAGTCGCTGCGCGTTGTGGACGCGGGCCTGATCTGCGTGACTGCCAAGAGCGGCATCGGCGTCGGCACCGAAAAGGGCTGGAAGTACCTCGCAAAGGCGAATCTGCCTGCGATGTTCTATGTTTCCAAGCTCGACGAGGAGCACGCCAACTATTTCGGCACGGTCGATTCCCTGAGAAGCACCTTCGGCAACACGGTCATTCCGTTCGTGTTCCCAATCCTGAACGGCGACGCGGCTGTCGGCGTTGTCGATCTGCTGGCCAAGAAGGCATATGACGCTTCCGGCAAGGAGATCGCGCTTCCGGCTGACGCCGAGGAGAAGATCGAAGAGTACATGATGGAGCTCAACGAGCAGATCGCGGAGACCAGCGAGGAGCTCATGGAGAAGTTCTTCATGGAGGAGCCGTTCACCGAGGAAGAAATCCTCACCGGCGTCAAGACCGGTATCCGTGAGCGCACCATCACCCCCGTGTTCTGCGGCTGCGCCATGTCCGGCCTCGGCACGGCCGTCCTTCTGAACAACCTTGTCAAGTTCGCTCCCAACCCGCTGGAGGGCAAGCCCATGACCGCGATCGAGGACGACAAGGAAGTCGAATTCAAGCTTGACCCGAAGGGCAGCCCCATGGCGTTCGTTTTCAACACCATGGCTGATCAGTACGGCAAGAACTCCTACTTCAAGGTCATTTCCGGCGACATGGAGGATACCCTGTCCGTCGTCAATGCCCGCACGGGCGACACCGAAAAGCTCGGCAACATGTTCTTCCCGAAGGGCAAGGACAACACCAAAACCTCCAAGGTCTGCTGCGGCGATATCGGCGTTTTCACGAAGCTCGCTTCCGTCAAGACCGGCGATACGCTGGGTCTGGCCGGCAAGACCGTGACCATCAAGGGCATGACCTATGACGAGCCGATGTACAAGATGGCTGTTTACGCCAAGGTCAAGGGCACTGAGGACAAGATCGCTACGGGTCTCGTCAAGCTGAACGAGGAAGATCCCTCCTTCACCTATGGCAACGATCCCGAGACCAAGGAGCTTATCATTGCCGGCACCGGCGATATGCAGCTCTCCGTCCTGATGTCCAAGCTCCAGAGCAAGTACAAGGTCGAGGCTGTTCTCAAGCCCGCCAAGATCGCATACCGCGAGACAATCAAGAAGAAGGTCGAGATCCACGGCCGTCACAAGAAGCAGTCCGGCGGCCACGGCCAGTTCGGCGACGTTTACATCCGCTTCGAGCCGCAGTCCGAGTCCGAAGAAATGATCTTCGCGGACGAGACCGTCGGCGGTTGCGTGCCGAAGAACTTCATCCCGTCCGTCGAAAAGGGCCTGCGCAACTGCGTCGGCAAGGGTGTCCTCGCCGGTTATCCGGTCGTGTTCCTGAAGGCAACGCTGTACTTCGGCTCCTACCATCCCGTTGACTCCTCCGATATGGCGTTCCAGACCGCTGCCGGCATCGCCTACAAGGAAGGCCTGCCCACTGCCGGCCCGACCCTGCTGGAGCCGATCGGCGAGCTGAAGGTCGTTGTTCCCGATTCCAACATGGGCGATATCAACGGCGACCTCAACAAGCGCCGCGGCCGCGTGATGGGTATGAACCCCGATCCCGAGAACCCCGGCTACCAGATCGTCGAGGCGGAAGTCCCGATGGGCGAGATGAGCAGCTACACCATCGACCTTCGCGCTATGACGCAGGGCCGCGGCAGCTACACGCTGAAGTTCGTCCGCTATGAGGAAGTCCCGCAGATGAACCAGGCCAAGATCATCGAAGAGGCCAAGAAGGAAGCGGAAGAGAAGTAATTCTCCCACGTTCATAATGCTCCAGCCGCCCCCGGTTATCCGGGGGCGGCTTTTCATGATCTACTTACGGCGGGGCGTTTGGAAAGCCGCATTGCTCGTCTACGGCGGCAGAGGCACTCGCACTTAAAGATAGAAAGGCGCTCCGGCATTTCTGCCGAAGCGCTGTTGCTTGTGTATTTTGGCCTTATTGGGTATCGCTGGAGGGCGTGTCGGAATCGTAACCGGCTGCACGGTAGACGCAGGCGTTCGGAACCGGACGGCCATCCGAAGAAACGCCGTTCGCACAGCGCGTCAGATACTCGCCGTTGTACCACATCATGCCGCTGGCGCCGCCATCGACGTTAATGGCCTGCTCACAGTTATGATTCTTGAGAATTTCCGCGCAGTGTGCAATGTCCGTACCCCAGCTTCCCGAGGCGCCGCGGCCCTCGATCACGAGCATCAGAATTTCATATTTATCGCTCTGGCCGATGCAGGAGCGCGGGTTCAATTCTGACCACCATTCATTGACAAGCACCTCGCCGTCCACGATCATGGCAGGCTCGAACTCAAACGCGTCCGTGCAGTTTTCACTGATTGGGTCGGTCGTTGCTTTGATGTACATGAGGTTGTCGTCGTGCAGTTCCATGCGGGAAAATTTGTGCCAGCCGCTGTTGGTTGCGTGATAATCGACGTTGTATTCCGTGCCCTGCGCCATGCAGTAGCCTGCCAGACGGCCGCCATTGCCCTGACCGAGGACACCGTTCGGGCTGACATCAATGAAGCCGCTGGCCGTGATGCCGAGAATGCCGCCTTCTACATTCTGGACGATCTCACCAACGGTCTGGCCGCTGCCCTTGGAGAAGGGGTCGGTGCCCTGAGAAATGTTGGCGGAGGTGCCAATGCAGAGCAGGGAGGGATCCTTTGCAATTGCAAGAACACCGCGCCAGCCACTGCCCTTTACGCGGACAAAAAGAATTTTGTTCGGTGCGTCAATGGCAAGCACCTGCTCGCCCTGCGTGGTATAGATGCTGGTGCCGTTGTCGTTAAGGCCCGCTTCGTTGATGTAAATGCCGCTCCAGCCGTTGTCCAGTGTCTCCGGATGCTCCGTCAGATAAGCCTGCCACGTCTCCGGGTCAAGCTCCCAGAAAAGCTCCTCGAAGGCCGCCTTTTCCTGCGCCTCGATCTCCTCGGGCGTCAATTCCTTCGGAGGTTCCGGCTCCTGGACCTCCGTGTCAATGGGGCGCGTGTTCTCATCCGGCTGCGTGGGCGTGGTATCCGGCTGCTCCGGTACGTCTGTGGAAGGCTCGTCCGGGGCCGGTGTTTCGGGATCCGTCTTGCCCCAGCTGCTGGTCTTACCGTCCAGACGTGCGGCGGCGGCGGTATTGCGGTCGATCACGTCCTGAACGACGCTCTTCGGAAGCAGGCGTGTGGCCAGCCACTGATGGCGCATGGTTGCCAACGCAGTATTGATGTAGGTATCGCGCAGCTGCGCCACGAATGGGATCGTTGTGTAGGCAGCAAAGAAATACAGCCCTTCCAGACACAAGATCACCGTCAGAAAGATCGCCAGCTTTTTCAGCGGCTTTTTCTTTTTCGGCGCGCGCGTTTTTGCAAGACGGGCCGCGGAACGACGGCTGCCGAACAGTTTCATTTGACTCATTTTACAGTTTCTCCCCGATTTCAGGATAATCACTCTGCACATTCTAGCACAGAATCTGTCAGGAATCAAATCTTTCTGTGAAAACTTTAGGAAATATTCAGATTTCTGTCGCCTTTTCGAAAAAAACGGCCTGAAAAGCGGAAGAACGCAAAAAAAGAGCGGCCCGATGGCCGCTCTTTTCAGAAATGCAGGTTTTGCTTATGCAGCTTCCTTTTCAACGGTCATGTTCATCAGGACCTGAGCCGTCATGGCGCGCACAGCGTTGCCCTTCGGGTTGAACTGGTTATTGGAGCCGGACATGTAGCCTGCTGCGGTGCAGTAGTTCACGCCCTCGAGCGCCCAGTTCGCAATGGTGGACAGATCGGTGTAGGTCAGCTCAATGGTGACCACGTCGCCGCCCTTCTCCATGACCTTGTCATAGCCATAGAGAATCTTGGCCATTTCCTGACGGGTAACGGCGTTGTTCGGCTTGAAGGTGTCGCCGTAGCCGTTGACGATGCCCTTCTGGGATGCCCACAGAACAGCATTCGCATAGTAGGAGCCGTCCGCGCAGTCCTTAAAGACCTCAGAGACCTTGCCCTCGACCTCGGGGCTGCCGGCCAGACGGTACAGGACCGTGACGAGCATGGCGCGGGAGGTGTTGTCGGTCGGCTTGAAGGAGGCGCCGGAGCCGTTCATGAGCTTCTTCTCGGTGACGTAATCGACCGCCTTGGTGTACCAGATGTTGCTGGGAACGTCATTGTAGGTGGCCATGTTGATACGGCCCTGCGGCTCGGCATATTCCTTGCCGACGACACCCTTCAGCTCGGTCTTGATGTAATCGACGACTGCCTCGTCCATCGGCGTGCCGGTGTCAACGATCTTGGGGGAGGAGGCGAAGGCGTAGTAAACGTCGCCGCCGGCCGCCATGAAGTCGTTGGTGACGACAGCATAGGTGTCCTTCGCACGGAAGGGCTTGCCGTTGATGCTGTTGATGGTCACACGGTTGATGGTCTTGGGGCCATAGTAGGTGGAGCCGGGATAGGTGTCCGCGTTCTTGTCATACGGAGCGGCGGTGCAGACGGAAATGTCCATGCCTGCGATCTGAGCGAAGCCGCCGAGTGCGGTCGGAGCGCTCTGGTTTGCAGCCTCGAGAGCCTCGAGGAGCTTTTCACCGGTAACATAGACGACGGCAACGGTGTTGCCGAAGGGAAGAACGGTGTTGATGTCCTTCATGGTGATGTCGCCGGCCTTGATGGAGGCGCGGATACCGCCGCCATTGGTGACGGCGACGATATGATCGTTCGCAACGTCAAGCTTGCCGTCCTTGGTCGCGTACCACAGAAGCGCATCGGTGATCAGGTCGCCGAGGTTCGTCTCCTTGGTGCGGACACCGGGGTCACGGCTGCCGTCGAGATCGACTTCGCTCTTTGCGAACACAGCGCCGAGACGGGCATCAACGTCCGCAATGATGGAATCGGAAAGAGCCTTGGTGTCGGCGTCCTCGTCCTTGAGGTCGGCGACCTTGACGAGCTCGTTGCGCTCGATCTTCTTGGTGGCGTTGTCGATGACGATCACGCCGATGTTCTCCAGCTTTGTGCCGGTGGACTGGATGGGCTCCTTGTTCTCACCTTCGGTCATGACGCTGTGGGAGTGGCCGTCAATGATGAAGTCGATGCCCTTCGCGTTGGCGTACAGGTCGCTGGAGCGGTTTGGCTCGGACTCGGGATCAACGCCGAGGTGGGTCAGCGCGATCACGAGGTCACTGCCGTCCGCCTTGAGATCGGCGGCTGCCTGCGTGGCGAAGGAGTACAGCTCGTTCTTGGCCATGAAGGTGACGCCCTTGATCTTGGCCGGATGCGCCTTGGTGGCGGTTTCGGGAGTGGTGAGACCAAGGAAGCCGATCTTGAGGCCGCCCGCGGTCTCAACGACATAGGTGGCGTCGAAGGCAAGCTTGCCGTTATAGCGGATGTTGCCGATCATTTTGAACTTGGCGTCCTTGGCGATCGTCTGGAGGTTTGCATAGCCGTAGTCAAACTCATGGTTGCCGAAGGTTGCGACGTCGTAACCGGCAGCGTTCATGAGCTCGATCGCGGTCTTGCCCTGAGAATCGCTGACATAGGGCTCGCCCTGGATGTAGTCGCCGGCGTCCACAAGAATGACGTCAGCGCCCTTGGCCTGATAATCCTTTTTCAGGGCTGCGACCTTTGCGTACAGGCCCACGGCGCCGTGCACGTCGTTGGTGTGCAGGATGACCGTCTTGCCTGCGAGTTCTCCCTCTGCTGCGAAGGCCGTGGTCATAAGACAAAAGACCATCAGGACAGCGAGGAGAAGCGCTACTAATTTCTTCATAGTTTCCTCCTTTTATTTCTCCCGCTGAGGGCGGGAAATCATACCTTAATTATACGACGTTTTTCTGGAAACAGCTAGTGCCGGAAATTGAAAAATTGATGTATATTTTTGTGGAGAATTCACAAAAAGTAAGAGCTTCATCTGAACGCGACGCCAAAAACAACAAATATGTCAACCAAACGGCTTGCCTTTTAGTACGACTTCACGGATGAAGCGGAACGTCTCATTTTCGCCGCGTTCCTTCAGCATCGCCAGAAGATATGTAAGCTGCGCCATGGTGTTCGGATGCACGAAGCGCGATTCTTTTGCGCGCTCGAGATAGGCGAGAGGCGAGGCGTCGGTGTAGGCCGCGCCCTGATAGGTCTTGCAGGCGGCGATGCGATCCATGACCATTTCCGCGAGATAGCGGCGCGGCATTTCCACCGGCTCGTAGACGCGCGTGACGGGTGAAAGGTCCGTCCAGTATTCAAAATGATGGCGGTTACAGCCCTTGTGGTGCATCCACGCCTCACTGTAGCCCTTGTCCTCACGCTCTGCGGTGTTCGGGCTGCGTGTGCCCTGATAGTACCGCACGCCCGTCCAGAATTCGATAGGCGAGTATTTGGAGAGGTCGTGCGTCAGACCCTGCCGGTAAAGCCCGACGCGGAAGCAGCCCAGCATGACCAGATGCCGGTGGTGCGCGACGGTTTTCAGATGGCCGAAAAAGTTCTTCATGCGTTCAACCTCCATTCGTTCATATTGTATCACAGCGCACGGCGTGCTACAATAAAAAAAGAGAGGGGAGATGCGTATGAAGGTCATCGGACGCTTTGCGCCGAGTCCAAGCGGACGGATGCATCTGGGAAACGTGTTTTCTGCGCTGATGGCGTGGCTTTCTGTCCGGAGCGCCGGAGGAACCATGGTCCTGCGCATTGAGGACCTCGACCCGGACCGGTGCAGGCCGGAGTATGCGGAGCAGCTGAAGGATGATCTGCGGTGGCTCAGATTGGATTGGGACACAGAGCAGACGCCGCAGAGCCGCCGGACGGAGGCCTATCGGGAGCGCTTCGAGCGTCTGCGCGAGATGGGCCTTGTTTATCCATGCTACTGCTCACGCGGCGAGCTGCACGCGGCCTCCGCGCCGCATGCTTCGGACGGCAATGTGATCTATGCGGGCACCTGCCGGAATCTGACGGAGGAAGAACGCGCCGGGAAAACGCGCAGACCGGCATGGCGGCTGATCGTGCCGGACGAGGAGTTCGCCTTTCACGACGGGCTTCAGGGGGAATACCGCGAGAATCTTGCGCGCGAATGCGGCGACTTTATCATACGCCGCTCCGACGGCGTCTATGCCTATCAGCTGGCCGTCGTGACCGACGACGCGGAAGCGAGCGTCACACAGATCGTGCGCGGCAGAGATCTGCTTTCCTCCACGCCGCGTCAGATCTATCTGCAAAGGCTTCTCGGATTGCCGACGCCGGAGTATTATCATGTGCCGCTGCTGGTTGCGCCGGACGGACGGCGGCTTTCCAAACGGGAGCACGATCTCGACATGGGCGCGCTGCGGGAACGCTATACGCCGGAGGCGCTGCTCGGCTGCCTCGCGCAGCTTTCCGGGCTGCGACCGACGGCGGAGCCGGTCACGGCAGGGGAGCTTGCCGACGGTTTTTCATGGAATTTCGCTGCAAAGGAAAATATTACGATCGGAAATCCGGAAAAAATAGCGAATGGGTTTGCAACCTGCAAAAGGACATGATATAATAAAAGACGTATGGGACTTTTCAAATTTGATATTTGAATAACTTGAAGGGATGAAAAGCTATGTACAAAATCGTGCGTAAGAAAGAACTCAACTCCGCCGTCACACTGATGGAAATTGAGGCTCCGTTCGTTGCCCGCAAGGCAAAGGCCGGTCAGTTCATCATTTTCCGCGTGGACGACAAGTCGGAGCGCGTTCCCCTGACAATTGCGGGCTATGACCGCGAAAAGGGAACGGTGTCCATCATCTTCCAGAAGGTCGGCCTGTCCACCGAGCTGCTCGGCAGCCTGAACGAGGGCGACTATATTCAGGACTTCGTCGGCCCGCTGGGCAAGCCCACCGACGTTGAGGGCAAGAAGCGCGTGTGTGTTGTAGGCGGCGGCGTTGGCTGTGCGATTGCGTATCCGTCTGCCAAGGCGTTCAAGGAAGCGGGCGTGGAGACCGACGTGATCGTCGGCTTCCGCAACAAGGACATCGTCATTTTGGAGGACGAGTTCAAGGAAGCCTGCGACAATCTGTATCTCATGACCGACGACGGCTCCTACGGTGAGCACGGCTTCGTAACCGTCAAGCTCCAGCAGCTGCTCGAGTCCGGACGGCAGTACGACGAGGTTCTGGCCATCGGCCCGATCCCGATGATGAAATTCGTCTCCAAAACCACGGAGCCGTTCGGCGTCAAGACCATCGTTTCACTCAACCCGATCATGGTCGATGGCACCGGCATGTGCGGCGGCTGCCGCGTCACGGTCGGCGGCGAGGTCAAGTTTGCCTGCGTGGACGGCCCGGACTTCGACGGCCATAAGGTGGACTATGCAGAGCTTATGAATCGCAACACCGTCTATCGTGAGCGCGAGGCCGAGGTGCGCGAGAGCCACAAGTGCCGTATGCAGAAGATGGCGGAAGAGCTCATCAAGTAATAGGGGAGGATACGAAAATGGCGAATATGCAGATGACCAAGACTCCGATGCCGGAGCAGGATCCGAACGTCCGTAATCATAATTTTAAGGAAGTTACCCTCGGCTACACGCCGGAAATGGCCATGGAAGAGGCAAAGCGCTGCCTGCACTGCAAGAAGCCGCTCTGCGTCGGCGGCTGCCCGGTCAACATCCAGATCCCTGACTTTATCGCAAAGGTCGCGGAGGGCGATTTTGCCGCCGCATATGAGATCATTACCTCCACCAACGCGCTGCCGGCCCTGTCCGGCCGTGTCTGCCCGCAGGAAACGCAGTGCGAGTCCAAGTGCGTCCGCGGCGTCAAGGGCGAGCCAGTCGCCATCGGCCGTCTCGAGCGCTTTGTCGCCGACTGGTACCGCGAGAACGTCAACGCCATGCCGCAGAAGCCAGAGTCCAACGGCATCAAGGTCGCCGTCGTCGGCTCCGGCCCCTCCGGTCTGACGTGCGCATCCGAGCTTGCCAAGAAGGGCTACGCCGTCACCATCTTTGAAGCGCTGCACACCGCCGGCGGCGTTCTGGTCTATGGCATCCCGGAATTCCGTCTGCCGAAGGCCATCGTTGCTAACGAGGTCGAAAAGCTCAAGGCGATGGGCGTCGAGGTCATGACCAACATGGTCATCGGCAAGGTGCTCTCCATCGACGAGCTGTTTGACGAGATGGGCTTCAAGGCCGTCTTTGTCGGCTCCGGCGCGGGCCTGCCGATGTTCATGCACATCCCCGGCGAAGAGCTGAAGGGCGTTTGCTCCGCAAACGAGTATCTGACCCGCATCAACCTGATGAAGGCCTATAAGGAAGAGAGCGATACGCCGATCCTGGTCAGCAAGGCTGCCGCGATCGTCGGCGGCGGCAACGTCGCCATGGACGCCGCCCGCTGCGCCAAGCGCATGGGCGCCGAAAAGGTCTATATCGTCTACCGCCGCGGCGAGGCGGAAATGCCCGCCCGTCTTGAAGAGCAGCACCATGCCAAGGAAGAGGGCATTGAGTTCATGACCCTCACCAACCCCGTCGAGATCCTCGGCGGCGAGGATGGCCGTGTAAACGGCATGAAGTGCATCAAGATGGAGCTTGGTGAGCCGGACGCCTCCGGCCGCCGCCGTCCCATCCCCATTGAAGGCTCCGAGTTCGTGCTGGACGTCGATACCGTTATCATGTCCCTCGGCACCAGCCCCAACCCGCTGATCCGTTCCACGACGCCGGGCCTCGAGACGAACAAGAAGGGCGGCATCATCGTTGACGAGAACGAAATGTCCACCCGTGAGAACGTCTTTGCCGGCGGCGACGCCGTCACCGGCGCTGCGACTGTCATCCTCGCCATGGGCGCAGGCAAGAAGGCTGCCGCTGCCATCGACGCGAAGCTCCAGAATAAATAAGGGAACCTCTGAATAAATCCCCGACCGCGGACGACGGATCTTTTCCGCCAATCCTGCGGTTTGAAAAACGAGAAATACATACAGTATTCCCACGTTTTTCAAACCTTGTCTTGACGAAAAATCTCTCGCCGTCCACAGCCGCTGATTTAATCAGAGCTTCCTAAGAACTGTACATGCAATCAGCCGCAGCTTTCGCTGCGGCTGATTTTTACGCTTATTGTACAGCCGGAGGGGGATCCCCTCCGGCTGTGATGCTTATTGCAGATTGAGCCGCTTTTTCAGCATGAGCCACGTTATGACATACATGACCGCGCCCATGAAGGCGACTGACGAAATGCCGCTGAGCATTCCGGTGTGTATGAAGCGGAGCACATCGTCTGCGGAGGATTCAGCCGCCAGCACACCCGCGATGCCGAAAAGCCCGAGAATCTGCCAGACGGTGTTGAACACGAAGAAGAATACGACCGACAGGAGTGTCTTATGATTGGCAAAGCTGTGGCCGACGGCGATTGGCGCGTAAAAGTCCAGACAAGCGGCCAGCAGTGAGACAAACATCAGTGCAAGGTATTCCAGCACGAAGGCGACCGCGTCGAAGCCGTACTGGCTTTTCAAGATGTCCTGAACATCTTTGAAAAATGCGGGGATCGAAGCAAAGCTGACGTTCTCAAAGAGGACGATCCCGAGTGCAAGCGCGTCCACGGCGAATGCCGCAAGGAACCACACAGAGGAGACCAAAAGTTTTGACCAGAGCAGTTTGTGGATGCTGACCGGGAGGGTAAACATGAGATAGCCCTCGTCGGTAAGAAGATTCTTATAAAACCGGTTGACCATCACCACGACCGCAAAGATGACGCAGCCAATCAGCAGAAGTACAAACAGCACCCAGAGCAGGGCGTTGAGCATGTGGAGAATGGTCGGGAGGGAGCGCGTGCTGTGGTCGATCACGGCTGTGCTGATGCGCAGGAAGCAGGAGAGCAGGACGACCACCAGAAACAGCGGCAGCATCCGCCGCGCCGTCGCGCGGAATTCATGTTTCATCAGTTTTCCCAGCATCGGAATACCTCCCTGAAATAAGCGTCCACGGATTTGCCGCGCGTTTCGCGGATATCGTCCACGGTGGATTGGAGCACGACCTTGCCCTGATTCAGGAAAATAACGCTGTCAAGGATGCTCTCTACATCCGTGATCAGGTGCGTGCTGATCACGACGGCTGCCTCCGGATTATAGTTGGACAGGATCGTGTGCAGGATATAGTCGCGTGTGGCCGGATCAACGCCGCCGATCGGCTCGTCGAGCAGATAGAGTTTTGCCTTCCGGCTCATGGTCAGGATCAGCTGAAGCTTTTCGCGTGTGCCCTTGGACATCTGGCGGACTGTCTGGCCAAGCGGAAGCTGAAGCTGTGCAAGCATTTGCTCCGCGGCTTCCCGCTGAAAATCGGCGTAGAAATCGCCGTAGAAGTCCATGAGCTGCCGCACGTTCATCCAGTCCGTCAGCGCGATGCGCTCCGGAAGATAGGAAACGATGGCGTGTGTTTTCGGCGACGGCGTCATATCGTCAATCAGAATGCTGCCGGACGTCGGCTGCAAAAGGCCGTTCGCCAGCTTGATGAGCGTCGTTTTGCCGCTTCCGTTCGGGCCAAGCAGACCGACGATCTGTCCCGGCTCAATGGCAATGTCGGCGTGATCCAGCGCCAGCACACCGCCGTAGTATTTTGTCAGACCCTGACATTGCAAAATAGGCATAGGTCATTCCTCCTCTTTTCTTGTTTTGGCGGCCTCTGCCGCCAGCTCGACCGCCTCTCCGGCGGTATATCCGAGCGAACGCATACCGCCGAGGTATACGTCGATCTTTTCCTCGGCAAGCGCCTTGCGCGCCGTGTCTATGGCGGCAGGGTCCTCCGTCACAAAGCGGCCGGAGGTGCGCTGCGTGTAGATCAGCCCCTCGCGCTCGAGATCGGCAAATGCACGCTGGACGGTGTTCGGGTTTGCACCGGCCTCGGCAGCCAGCTCCCGGACAGCGGGCAGCTTTCCGCCCGGCGGGTACTCGCCGGAGGCGATGCGCAGGCGCAGCCGCTCGGTGAGCTGCGTGTAGATCGGGCGATTCGCGTCAAAGTCCCAGGGCATTCAAACGCCTCCTTTTTGAATTACTGTACCAAGACATTAATACAATAGTACAAGTGGAGGCAAATGTCAAGTCTTTTTTTGGCATTTGCCGGAGTAGATTTTTCCGCGCGTTTTGTGTATAATGGAGAAAAAGAAAAAGGGGGTAGAACGATGTACCCGAAAAAACAGCCGAAAAGCGACCGTGAACGCTTCCTGGAGGCGTTCCGAAAAAGGGTAGGCGCTGCGCCAGAGGAATATCTGCGCCGAAAGCTGGCCGCCGGAATGGATCATGCGGAGCTGCGGCGGCTTTACGACGCGCTGGCCATTGAGATCGCGCAGAAGGCGCATTGCACGGCGCTCCGCTTCGATACGCTGGAGCTGGACATGCGCCCGGCCGCGCAGCGTCATGCGGAGCGTGCCGCCAGGGAAAAGATCCCGACCTGCAAGCGCTGCGGTGCGCGGATGGTGCTCCGCACCGGACAGTCCGGCCCGCGGAAGGGGCAGAAGTTCTGGGGCTGCTCCAATTATCCCGTTTGCAGATTCACCATTCCCTTTCAGGACGGCACGGAAGCATGAAGAAAAACTACAAAATGACGCTTTCCTACGACGGAACGCGCTATTACGGCTGGGAGCACCAGCCAGACCGCGATACCATACAGGGAAAGCTGGAGACCGTGCTCTCCCGGATGTGCGGCACGCCGGTGGATGTGATCGGCGCGGGACGCACCGATGCAGGCGTCCACGCGAAAGCGATGACCGCGAATTTCTTTCTGGAGGAGCCGGATAAGACGCCGGAGGAGATACGCGACTATCTGAACCGCTATCTGCCGGAGGATATCTGCGTCGCCGAGGTGCGCGAAGCGTCCGAACGCTTCCACGCGCGCTATAAGGCGGTCGGCAAGACCTACTGCTATACCTGCTACGCCGGTGCAACAAAGCCGGTCTTTGACCGCAAATATGTCCTGACGCTGGATTTTCAGCCGGATATCGAAGCCATGCAGGAGGCGGCGTTGGTTTTGCAGGGACAGCACGATTATAAGAGCTTCTGCTCCAACCCGCAGATGAAGAAATCGACCGTGCGCATCGTCGATTCCATCGACATCCGCCGCCGCAGGGACTACATCTATTTTACCTTCCACGGAACGGGCTTTTTGCAGAATATGGTCCGTATTCTGGTCGGCACGCTGCTGGAGGTCGGAAAGGGAAGCATGACCGCGCAGCAGGTGTCGGAGATCCTGGAGGCCAGAGACCGCCGCCTCGCCGGGCCGACGGCTCCACCGCAGGGCCTGTGCCTCGTCCGTGTTGACTATTGAATCGAAGTTGAAAGCGCCTGCAAAAGCAGGCGCTTTTTCTTAATAATGGAAAGTTTTCGAGCTGCGCACATCTGTGACACAACTCTGACACATCCCACTGATAGAATAGCATCAGAATTTGAAAAAAGGAGACGCGGCATGAAAAACAGATGGATTTGTATTTTTCTGGCGGCGCTCCTGCTGCTGACAGCGGCGGGGTGCGGAAAAAAGGAAGCACAGCAGACGGCGGAGCCGGCTCCGCCTGCACAAGCGGAACAGAGCAGTGCGGCGCCGCAGACGCCGGATGCTGCGGATATTTCTGCGCCGCAGGGAGAGGCGGCGGATGCTGCGGAGGCGCAAAATCTGCGCGTGGCATGCTGGGGCGACGATCTCGGCTTGATCGCTTCGCGGCTAAAGGATTTCGAGGCTGCGCATCCGGAGCTGACCGTGGAAACGGTGCAGTATGCGTCGGAGACGGAGTTTCTGACGGCGATGGGAGCCGGAAAGCTTCCAGACGTGATCTGGTGCGGCTATGACCGGTCGCGGCTGGAGCTGCTGGCCGCAAAGGGCTATCTGGCGGAGCTGGACGGGCTGGTGGACAGCCTCTGCGCAGAGAGCGCGTATTTTGAGAACGTCCTTCGGTTGGGCGCGCTTTCCGGACATGTGTATTTCCTGACGCCGGGCTTTACACTGACAGCGTTCTCCGCGCCGGAGCGCGTGCTTAGACAGGCGGAAAAGATCGAGACGGTGGCGCAGTTCGACGAGATCTTCCGTCCATACTGTCCGGAGGGCTACGGCTGGACGACGCGGGAGATCGCGATGAACTGGTTTATGAACGACGGCCTTTCGGCATTTGTCGATCTCACGACGGGGACAGCAAATTTCACGCAGGCGCGCTTTTATGAGATCCTCGACTTTTGCAGGCAGTTCCCGGTAGAATTCGAGGCCGCGACGGCAGAACAGATGTTCCGCACGATCGAGTTATATGAGCCGCTCTGTATCTTGCGCGAATACGAACACTATGAGCGCCTGAACGGCGACGAGCCGGGCGTGACCATCCAGCCGCTGCCGTTTTCCGCGCAGGACGGCTACGGTGTACGCGGTGAATCGTATCTGGCGATCACGAGCGGCTGCCAGAACAACGCGGCGGCGGAGCTGCTGCTGCGCGAGGCGTTTTCGCTTCCGATGCAGAAGCGCGCCTGCGTTCAGTATAAGGCCGGGAGTGAGGAGGACGTGGATGTCGTGTGGTGTATCCCGGTGCGGAAGGTGCTTTGCGACATACTCTGGCGTTACAGCGACGCGGACGTGCCGCCCGACCTGAGCGAAGAAGAGCTTGGCTTCTGGAAAGCGGACATTGAGGAAACCAACAAGGCCTACGATGAATTGCTGGCGATGATCGCGCGGGCCGACCATTTTGAGGGAGGCGGCGACCGCACGCTGTACGAGATCGTTACCGAGGAGGCGGCGCGCTTTTTTGACGGCGCTTGCACAGAGGAAGAGGCCGCGCAGGCCATCGACCGCCGCGCGGAGCTTTATTTGATGGAGCAGCGCTGAGCAGCGTCAGCGTAAAGGACAAAACTGGAAAGAAATTTCGGTTGATGTTTTTTGAAAAATCAGGTAGAATAACTCTGAATAGCGGCGAATGTGTGATCTCACGCGCATGGAGCGCAGGCATCCGCCCACTTTCACAATCTCCGCCGCGATTTCGATTTTGAAGTGCGGCGGGAAGGAGCAGATGCAGATGGACGAAAACAACGATAAAATGCGCTATACGCTGGAATCAGAGGACGAAATGGCGCAGCCGCAGCCGATGCAAAGTCCGGCACAGCCGGAAACAGCGGAGCCGGAGGCTGCGCAGACGGATATCGACCGCGCCTCTATACCGGATAAAAAAACAAGGAGAAAAATCTTTCTGCTGCTTGCGGCTGTCGCGCTGGTCGCGGCGCTCGGAGGCTCCGCGCTGACGGCGGCGATCCGCGCCATCAGCCAGATGAACGAGGCGCAGCAGGCCCAGCAGGCGCAGACGACGCTTGCCGAGCAGGATGTGCCGGAGACAGAGAAGGGGCCGGAGGCCGCGCAGCCGGAGACGCCCGCGTCCGCAGAGGCGGAGCTTCCTTACCGGATCGTTTCCGCGCCGCTGCCGGAGGAGCTTTTCTCCAATTCCGGTGACAAGAGCCTGACGCCGGGGCAGGTCTACCAGCAAAACGTCGGCTGTGTGGTCGGCATCCTCTCCAAGAGCAAGACGAACGTTTTCGGCCAGAGCACGCCGCTTTCCAGCTCCGGAACGGGCATCATCCTTTCGGAGGACGGCTATATCGTGACGAATTACCATGTGGTCGAGGGCGCGGACTCCGTAAAGGTCGCGCTCCATGACGGACAGGAATACCATGCGGTGGTGGCGGGCGGCGATAAGATGAGCGACGTTGCGCTGCTGAAGATCGAGGCGGAGGGCCTTCAGACCGCCGCCATCGCGCAGAGCGGCGATGTGGCCGTCGGCGAGGAGGTCGTCGCCATCGGCAATCCGCTGGGTGAGCTGACCTTTACGATGACGCACGGCTATATCAGCGCGACCGACCGCGAGATCAACGTGGACGGAACGCCCATCAATATGATGCAGACCGACGCTGCCATCAATTCCGGCAATTCCGGCGGGCCGCTCTTCGACATGAACGGAAACGTGATCGGTATTACCGCCGCGAAGTATTCCGGCCAGACGGCCAGCGGCACGACCATCGAGGGCATCGGCTTTGCAATTCCGATCGACGATGCGCTGCGCATTGTCTACGATCTGCAGGAGTACGGGTATGTGACGGGCCGCGCCTATCTCGGCGTGACTGTGCGCGATCTTGACGCGGATACGGCCAGCGACTATGGCCTGCCGGTCGGCCCGCGCGTGGAGAGCGTCGTGATGGGCAGCTGCTCGGAGAAGGCGGGGATCCAGTCCGGAGATATCATTCTTGCCCTCGGCGGGAAGAACACGACAAGCACCGTCGGCCTTCTGGCGGCGCTGCGCGACCACCGCGCAGGCGAGACGGTCGAGGTAGACCTTTACCGTGCCGGCGCGGAGCTGACGGTTTCCGTGACGCTGGACGAGCGTCCGCAGAACCTTGAAGTCACTGTCGAGGAGGAGCCTCAGCCAGAGACCCTTCCAGACGGCTCCGGAAACTGAAAAGCGTAAAAAATGCCTCCCTGACGGAAAATCGTCAGGGAGGCGCATTTATATCTGCATTATTCTGCGGAAATGAGGTAATAGTAGATCGGCTGACCGCCGGAAAGCACGTTGACCTCTGCGTCCGGCGCGTGCTTGCGGAAGATATCCGCCGCGGCCTCGGCGTCGGCCTCGGTGATATCGCTGCCATAGAAGATGTTGACGAACTCCTGGCCTTCCGCTGCGACCTTATCGGCCATCTGCGTGAGCAGCTCCGTGATGTCGCGGCTTGTGCCGAGCAGCGCGCCTCCGGCAAGGCCCAGATAATCGCCCTCATGGATCTCGTGGCCGTCGAAATCAGAATTCCGCGCGGCGTAGGTGATCTGCATGGTCAGAACGGTGTCGAGGCTCTCGGTCATGGCGCTGACATTGTCCTCCGGCTCCATGGAAGCGTCGAAGTTCAGCATGGCGGTGATGCCCTGCGGGACGGTCTTACTGGGGATGACAATGACAGTCTTGTCCGAAAGGGGAGCGGCCTGCTCTGCGGCCATGATGATGTTCTTGTTGTTGGGAAGGACGAAAACGATCTCCGCGGGCGTCCGCTCGATGGCCTGAAGAATGTCCTCGGTGGAGGGATTCATAGTCTGGCCGCCCTCGACGACCTCGTCTACGCCGAGATCGCGGAATACGCCTGCGAGGCCCTTGCCTGCGCAGACGGCGACGGAGCCGTAGCGCTTGGAGGGCTCGACCTTCTTCTGCGCAGCCTCGCCGGACTCCAGCTCCTGTTCGATCTGCTCGAAATCGTCCGTGGAGCGCGCCGTGCGTCCGGCGGCGAGATCGTCATGCTGCATCCGCATGTTCTCGATTTTTGCAAGCTCCAGCGTGCCGTATTTCTGCGACTCGTTGAGCGCCTCCCAGGGTATGTTCGTATGGACATGGACCTTGAACGCTTCCTCGTCCTCACCGATAACAAGGCTGTCACCGATGGAATCCAGATAGATGCGCAGCGGATCGATGGAGACGTCGGGATTTTTCCGGACGATGTAGACGGTATCGTATGCGAACGTGATGTCCTCGGTGTCGAAGATGCCGAAGTCGGCCTGTTCGTTTGTCTGTGGAGCCTCGTCGGCGACAATGTCATTGCCCTGAAGCGCGGCGAGCATCCCGTCGAGGATCATGCAGAAGCCCATGCCGCCCGCGTCCACGACGCCGGCCTTTTTCAGGACAGGATTCTGATTGACCGTGTTTTCCAGCGCGGAGCGCGCGGTGGAAATGCTCTGTTCAAGGACGTACTGGATATCCGCGTTTTCCCCGGCAAGATCTCTGGCCGCAGCTGCGGTCAGACGCGAGACGGTCAGGATGGTGCCCTCGGCGGGCTTCATGACGGCCTTATAGGCGGCCTCTACGCCGGTCATGAGCGCGGCGGCAAAGTCGCTGCCGTCAGCCTCGTGCTTGCCCTTCCAGGCCGTTGAGAAGCCGCGGAAGAGGAGGGAGAGAATGACGCCGGAATTGCCGCGCGCACCGCGCAGCATGGCGGAGGCGGCGATGTCCGCGGCCTTGGTGAGCGTCGGGCTTTCGTTCTTTTTCAGATCCGCAGCGGCGGAGCCGAGCGTCATGCCCATATTGGTGCCGGTATCGCCGTCGGGGACGGGGAATACGTTGAGCTCATTGATCTTCTGCTTGTTCAGGTCAACGGCAGCGGAAGCGCTGATGACCATACGGCGGAACAGCGCGCCGTCAATTTTCTGTTTCAATGGAAACACCTCCGTGTACGCCGGAAACGTGGCGCAATTTCATCAAGTGGTAATCGAATCCACAAAGACATTGACGGCACGAACCTCGGTACCGGTGGATTTTGTGACAAAATATCGGACCTCACTGATGATGGAGTTTCCGATGGCGCAGATATTGACGCCCTTATCAATAATAATATGCAGATCAATGGAAATGGCGTTGCCGTCGTGGAAGGTCACGCGCACACCCTTGCCCATGGCCTCCTTGCGGAGCAGATGGACAAGACCGTCGGTCATGGAACGGAAGGCCATGCCCTTGACGCCGAAGCAGTTGGTCGCGGCGTAGCCGGCAATGTTGGTATAAACGTCGCTGTCGACCGCGATCGTACCCTTTTCCGTTTTCAGTCGGATCATGGAAGTACCTCCTTTCAAATCATAAACAGTCATACTTCACAATCATTTACACATTCTAAACCATTTTGCCCGAAAGTACAAGTGATATTTTCCACAAATACCGCAAATACGAAGGCCGGACACGGAAAACGCGGGCTGCGTTCCGTGTCCGGCGGAGAATTTTACGGGAAACGCCGGGATGCGGCGTTCAAATTCAGATCATGCTGGGCTGCCAGCAGTCGGGTGCCGTGAGGCCCATCATTTTGACGACGGTCGGCGCGACGTTCGCAAGGCCGTATTTGCCGTCCTTGATCGTCCACTGGTTATCCGGGTCGTAAATGATGAACGGCACGGGATTGAGCGAGTGGGCAGTGCGGATGGAGGTCTTGCCCTTCTTGGTCTCGGTCATCTGGTCGGCGTTGCCGTGGTCAGCCGTGACGAGGACGGTGTAGCCATACTTGTCGGCGGCTTCGAGGATGCGGGACAGGCCCGTATCAACGCATTCCATCGCGGTGATAACAGCGGGAATGACGCCGGTGTGGCCGACCATATCGCCGTTCGGGTAGTTGCAGCGCAGGAACTCGAACTTGTGCGAGGCCATGGCGTCGATCATGTGATCGGTGATCTCGACGGACTTCATGGCCGGCGCCTTTTCAAACGGAATGACGTCGGACGGGATCTCGTCGTAAACTTCCAGATTCGCATCGACCTTGCCGGAGCGGTTGCCGTTCCAGAAGTAGGTGACGTGGCCGTATTTCTGCGTCTCGGACAGAGCATATTCGTGGATACCGGCCTTGCAGAGCACCTCGGTCAGCGTGTTCTTGATGACGGGCGGCTCGACCAGATAGTTGGTCGGGATCTTGAGGTCGCCGTCATACTCGAGCATACCGGCAAACAGGACGCCGGTGTAGTCGCCGCGGTCGAACTTGTCAAAGTCCTTGCGGTCGAAGGCGAGAGAGATCTCCTGCGCGCGGTCGCCGCGGAAGTTGAAGAGAATGACGCTGTCGCCGTTCTCGATCTTCGCAACGGGCTTGCCGTCATGCGCGACGACGAAGGGAAGAAGATCCTGATCGATCATGCCGGGGTTCTCGGCGCGGTAGGTCTCGATGGCCTGCGCGGCGGACTCGAACTGACGGCCCTCGGCCTGCACATGCGTGCGCCAGCCCTTTTCGACCATACCCCAGTTGGCCTCGTAACGGTCCATCGTAATGACCATACGGCCGCCGCCGGATGCGATCTTGTATTCATGCTCTGCGTCGGAAAGCCCGGCGAGCACCTTTTCGAGCTGATCGACGTATTCCAGCGCGGACGTGGCAGGAACGTCACGGCCGTCGAGCAGGATGTGACAGTAGACCTTCTTCAGACCCATTTCGCGGGCCTTCTTCAGCATGGCGATCAGGTGCGAGATGTTGGAATGGACGTTCCCGTCGGACAGGAGGCCGAGGAAATGCAGTGCCTTGCCGTTTTCGAGGCAGTTGTCGGTGAGCAGCTTCCACGTCTTTGAGGCGTAGAGCGAACCGGACTCAATAGATTCCTGTACGAGCTTTGCGCCCTGCGAATAGATCTGGCCGCAGCCGAGGGCGTTGTGGCCAACCTCGGAATTGCCCATGTCGTCGTCGGTGGGAAGGCCGACAGCCGTGCCGTGCGCCTTGAGCCACGTCATGGGGCAGGTCGCCATCAGCTTGTCGAGTGTCGGAGTCTTAGCCTGCGCGACAGCATCGCCGGGGCCGCCGTCGCCCTTGCCCACACCGTCCATAATCACTAATACGATCGGTTTTTTCATTGGTATATCCTCCGGAAAAGAGATTTCTCAGACAGACCCGCAGAAACGATTTTGCGAAGCCGTCCCTATTTTCGGCAACATTATACTACATTTTTCCGCCGGTTACAATCCGCATTTTTGTTTTTTCAGCCGCTCGATGTGCGCCTGTGCAAGCGCGTTGACGGCGGCGAAGTCCACATGCGGATTGTAGACCGCCTCAATCTCGTCGTGCACGGCCTTTGCCTCGCGCAAGGCGCGGTAGGCTTCCCGGTAAAGCGCCTGATTCTTTTCCGTCAGCGCGCGCAGACGGGGAAGCTCCGGCCGGATGGCGTCGATGTCGTAAAACTGCCCGAGATCGAGATACGCGCCTGCCGCCGCCGGGAAGGAGACGTCCAGAACGTGCGGAGCCGTCCCGTCCGCGTAGCCGACGTGCCACTGCGGGACAAGAACGCCGTCGAGCGAGTCCGGGTCGGACGAGCAGAGAACGTATTCCACGTCCAATCCGGACTCCTCCGCGGCCTTGCCGATCTTTTTCATGAATGTAGATTTTCCGCAGCCGGGGCCGCCCTTGATGACCCAGAGGAAATTCCCGGAATCGGGCGAACAGAATTCCCTGTAAAGAGAAACAAAGCCCTTCGGGCCGTTTGCGCCCAGAAAATAATGCTTGATCGCCATGAAGCTCCCTCATTTCAGAAAATAGGATGATATAGTATATGCCGCACGCCGGAAAAGCGTGCGGCATATCGCAGAATCTTAGGAAGCTCTGATTAAATCAGCGGCTGTGGACGGCGAGAGATTTTTCGTCAAGACAAGGTTTGAAAAACGTGGGAATACTGTATGTATTTCTCGTTTTTCAAACCGCAGGATTGGCGGAAAAGATCCGTCGTCCGCGGTCGGGGATTTATTCAGAGGTTCCCTTAATTGAGGGCGACAGGCTCGGAATCGAAAAGCACGTCGATGCGCGCCAGGAGCGGTGCAAAGGCCGGATCGGTGCGCCAGCCGGGATCGTGCAGTGCGGCCTCTGCGGCGCGCTGTGCCTGTGAGAGCACCGTCATGTCCAGCTGAAGGTTTGCGGCCTTGAACAGCGGCAGGCCGTGCTGGCGGCTTCCGAAGAAGTCTCCGGGGCCGCGCAGTTTCAGATCCTCCTCTGCGATCTTGAAGCCGTCGTTGGTGGAGGCCAGCGCCTTGAGGCGGCGGAGCGTCTCCTCGTTTTGGCTCGAGGTGAAAAGGATGCAGTAGGACTTGCGTTCACCGCGTCCGACCCGTCCGCGCAGCTGATGCAGCTGGCTCAGACCGAAGCGGTCGGCGTTTTCAATGACCATGACGTTTGCGTTCGGAACGTCCACGCCGACCTCAATGACGGTCGTGGAGACGAGAATATCCAGCTCGTGACGCGCGAAGGCGCTCATGACGGCGTCCTTCTCCGCGCCCTTCATCCGTCCGTGGAGCAGACCGACGCGCAGATCGGGGAATACGGTGCTCTGGAGTGTCTGCGCCCAGACCTCGGCGGATTTCAGGGATTCCAGCTCACCTTCTTCAATGGCCGGGCAGACGATGTACGCCTGACCGCCCTCAGCGCATTGACGGCGCAGGAACGCATGAACGCGCTGGCGCAGGCGCTCTCCGACGAGGAATGTGTCGATCGTCTGCCGTCCGGGCGGCAGCTCGTCCACCACGGAAATATCCAGATCGCCGTAGGCGATGAGCGCCAGCGTGCGCGGGATGGGCGTGGCAGACATGACGAGCAGATGCGGAGAACGGCCCTTTGCGGCCAGAGCCGCGCGCTGACCGACGCCGAAGCGGTGCTGCTCATCGGCGATGACGAGCCCGAGCGACTGGAAGGCAACGTCGCCGGACAGGAGCGCGTGCGTTCCGAGAATCAGCTTGGCTTCGCCGGAGGCGATGGCTTCCTTGACGCGGCGCTTTTCGGCGGCGGGCATGGAACCCGTCAGAAGAACCGTTTCAATCGAGAAGCGCGACATGAGTGCGCGCAGGGATGCAAAATGCTGCCGCGCCAGAATTTCCGTCGGTACCAGAAACGCCGTTTGCAGGCCGTTTTTCGCCGCGCAGAAGGCGGCTGCTGCAGCGATCATGGTCTTGCCGCTGCCGACATCGCCCTGCACCAGACGGTTCATCGGGCGGCCGGAGGCCATGTCCCGAAGCACGTCTCGGATCGCGCGCTGCTGCGCGCCGGTCAGACGGAAGGGGAGCGCGGCCTCAAAGGCGTCCGCGCCGGAAATGTCACAGGGAACGGCGCTTTCGTCACAGCGCACGTCGCGGAGCATTTGCAGTCCGGCGGAGAAAATGAAGAATTCCTCGAAAACAAGGCGCATCCGCGCCTGCATCAGCGCCTCGCGCGAGGCTGGCGCGTGGATGGTCTCATAGGCGAACTGCACGCCGCAGAGCTTATATTCCGTCCGGACGGATTCCGGGAGAATATCCGGAAGTGTGCCGAGACAGGCGTCGAGCGCCTGCCGTATGGCCTTTTGCAGGACGTTGTTGGAAAGCCCGGCCGTCAGCGCATAGACCGGCACGAGCCGCCCGGTGACGCCTCCGGCGTTCTGCGCGGACTCGAAAACCGGATTCTGCATCTGGCGCGACGGCTCCTCCTGCAACGTGCCGAAGAAGCGGTAGGTCTCGCCGTAATGGAGCGCGGAGGAGAGGTAGGGCTGGTTGAAGTAGACCAGATGCAGGCTGCCGGTGCAGTCGGCGACGGTCAGCCGTGTGATCTCAAGGCCCTTGCGGATATAGGAGGTTTTCGGCGCGGCGACGACCATGGCCTCAAAGCAGGCGGGGACGCCCGGCTCCAGAGAGCCGATCTCCGCGATGCGTGTCCGATCCTCATAATCGCGCGGAAAATAGGCGATCAGGTCATACAGCGTCCGGATGCCGAGCTTTTGCAGCTGTGCGGCGCGGGCGGTCTTGATGCCGCTGAGGCATGTGACGGGGGAGCTGAGCGTGAGCGCATCCATGCGTCCGCCTCCTTCCATAAAAAACCGGCGGACGCACCGCGCCGCCGTATCTGTCTGCGAAACCGGCAGCGGCAGTCAAGCCGCCGCTGCATTTTATTATACCAGCGCTCCGGTGCAAATTCAAGGAAAATGAAAAACCCTCCGGACAGCTCCGGAGGGATTTCAAACGAACAAGAAATTAGGCCATTTTGTTCAGTTTCAGGGTAATGCCGCTCTTCTTGCGGGCGGCGTTATTCTTGTGAATAATTCCCTTGCACACGGCCTGATCGATGGTCTTAACGGCTGCTTTGTAAGCGCTATCGGCCTGCTCATGATTGCCTTCGGCAACAGCGGCGTCAAACTTCTTCAAAGTGGTCTTGAGGATGGACTTGTCCATCTTGTTGCGTTCATTGTTGACCTTGGAAACCAGAACTCTCTTCTTGGCAGACTTAATGTTGGGCATGACTACACCTCCTCCAATAGCGTTTCTGACGAAACGTCAAAACAACGTTTCCATGCAGAAACACATTATACCGTGTGCGTTTCATAAAATCAATCCCTTTTTTCATGTTTTTGCAAAAAATTTTCGCATAAGCCGCTAAATATGGAGGCAAACTACGCGCGAGGTGACAATATATGTACGCGAGAACCGACCTTGCGATGGAGGAACAGGAGCTTTGGCGGCGCAGCGCAGGCGAACAGACGGAGCTTTCCGGCGTCTGGGCCAGAACGAACGAGCGGCGCGGCATCCGGACGACCGTTGTGAAAATTCTCGATGAAAACGGCGCGCGGCAGCTCCGCAAGCCTGTGGGGACGTATCTGACGCTTGAGCTTGGCGCGCTGGCGCGCCGGGAGCGAAGCGCCTTCGCGCGCTCTGTGTATGCGCTTGCGGCGGAGCTGCGGCGCCTGACGGCGGGGTGCGAGAGCGTGCTCGTGGCGGGCCTTGGCAACGACGCGGTCACGCCGGACGCGGTTGGCCCGCTGACGCTCCGGAGCCTGATCGTCACGCGGCATCTGAAATCGGCAAGGCTTGCGGGGCTGGAGGGCTTCCGGGATGTCAGCGCCGTGCAGCCGGGCGTGCTCGGTACGACGGGTGTGGAAAGCGTGGAGCTGGTACGCGGAGCTGCGGAGAGAGTCCGGCCGCAGATGGTGCTTGTGGTGGACGCGCTGGCCGCGCGGGAGCCGGAGCGCGTCTGTACGACGGTGCAGCTGGCGGATTCCGGGATCGTACCCGGCTCCGGCGTCGGCAACAGCCGCGCGGCGTTCAACGAACAGACGCTGGGCGTGCCGGTGCTCGCCATCGGCGTGCCGACGGTCGTGGACGCGGCAGGACTTGCGGACGAAAGCGGAAAAACCGGCAATTTCCACAACTGCATTTCCGGCATGGTCGTCACGCCGCGCGACATCGACGCCAGAGTGCGTGAAATTGCAAGGCTGATCGGCTATTCCATCGATCTTGCGCTGCACCGGGGGCTGACCCTCGAGGAGATCCCCTGTTTTCTCGCATAATGTTCGCGGTGCTTATGTCAACGGCATAATCCGTTTGTCAACTGCGGCTCTGTGAAAAAGTTCTGTGGACAAAACTGTTGACAGTGTGAAAAACTCAGAGACCGCAAGCGGGATTCCACATTGCCAACAATTTGTCCACAGGTGTGAAAAAACGGTTTTTCCGCGTAAAAATTCGGCGCGTTTTCGTGAAGCAAAGCAGGATCGTGCCGACGGTGCGCGGTTATGGTCAACGCCTGCGCGGAATTCTGACGGGAAATTGTTCCGATTTGGACAATTTCCCGATTTCCTTCTACATATGCGGGAATTTTTCCCTGTATCAAAAAATTTCCTTGGGAAATACTGTCCCTATGAAGCATGGGAGGCAGATGTATGCAGGGTAAGGTAGAGATCTGCGGCGTGAATACGGCGAAGCTGAAAACGCTGCGCAACGACGAAATGATGGAGCTGATCCGGCGTGCGCAGGCAGGGGACGAGAATGCGCGGACGCGGCTGGTGGAAGGGAATCTGAAGCTGGTGCTCTCGGTGATCCAGCGCTTTATGGGCCGGGGCGAAAACCCGGACGACCTGTTTCAGGTCGGCTGCATCGGCCTTCTGAAGGCCATCGCAAATTTTGACACGACGAAGGACGTCCGCTTTTCCACCTACGGCGTGCCGATGATCGCGGGCGAGCTGCGGCGCTATCTGCGCGACTACAGCCCCATCCGCATCAGCCGCTCCACGCGCGACACGGCCTACAAGGTGCTCCAGTGCAAGGAGGCGCTGACCGCGCAGAACGGCCGTGAGCCGACGAACGGCGAGATCGCGTCGTCGCTCGGGCTGCCGCTGGAGGAGGTCGTGAACGCGCTCGACGCCATCACCGCGCCCGTATCGCTCTATGAGCCGGTCTATTCCGACGGCGGCGACCCGCTGATGGTCATGGATCAGGTGCGCGACCCGAAGAACACCGACGAGCGCTGGCTCGAGAGCATCGCGCTGCGGCAGGCCATCCACGAGCTGGGCGACCGGGAAAAGCGCATTCTGGCGCTGCGGTTTTACGACGGGAAAACGCAGATGGAGGTGGCCAATCAGGTCGGCATCTCGCAGGCACAGGTGTCGCGGCTCGAGAAAAACGCGATCCGCGCCATCCGCAAGGCCATCTCCACGTCATAACCGGCCTTGCGCAGGCATATCCTGCAAAAGAAGCTTATGCTGGGGGGTGTAGGAATGCTCAACCGGTTTTCCGAGCTGCGCAACAAGGAGATCATTCACGTCTGCGAGGGGTGCAGGCTGGGGTATATGAACGATCTGACGATCGAGCTGGAGACGGGCCGCGTGGTGAATCTGATCGTGCCCGGCCCATGCCGGTTTCTGGGGCTTTTCGGGCGGCAGGACGACTATGTGATCCCATGGTGCTGCGTCCGGCGGATCGGGGAGGACATCATTCTCGTGGACGGGCCGGTCACAGAGTGGAAAACGCCCCGGAAGCGGAAGTGTTTTTTCTGAAAAAACAGGGATTTTTGCGAAAAAAGTACTTGCATTGCGAAACGCTGTCCGCTATAATATTCTAGCGCGTGCGAAGAGCACGGCATCAACTCACACACCCGGGGATCCCATGGCCGGTGCCGCAAAGCGGTGGCCAGGGGAGATGATCGGGGTGGAGGAAAAACAAACAAAGGAGATAAAACAAATGGCAGTCGTATCTATGAAGCAGCTTCTGGAAGCCGGCGTGCACTTCGGTCATCAGACCCGCCGCTGGAATCCGAAAATGGCAACCTACATCTACACCGAGCGCAACGGCATCTACATCATCGATCTTCAGAAGACCGTGAAGAAGCTGGAAGAGGCTTATTCCTTCGTCCGTGAGCTGGCAGCCAACGGCGAAAGCATTCTGTTCGTCGGCACCAAGAAGCAGGCACAGGACGCCATCAAGGAAGAGGCCGAGCGCGTTGGTCAGTACTACGTCAACGCAAGATGGCTGGGCGGTATGCTCACCAACTTCCGCACCATGCGCACCCGTATCGACCGTCTGGCTCAGCTGAAGAAGATGGAAGAGGACGGCACGTTCGCAATGCTTCCCAAGAAGGAAGTTATCAAGCACCAGGGTGAGATCGCCAAGCTCGAGAAGTACCTCGGCGGCGTCAAGGACATGAAGAAGCTCCCCGGCGCGCTGTTCATCGTTGACCCCCGCAAGGAGCGCAACGCCATCGCAGAGGCCCGCAAGCTGCATATTCCCATCGTTGCGATCGTCGATACCAACTGCGACCCCGACGAGGTCGATTATGTGATCCCCGGCAATGATGACGCCATCCGCGCCATCCGCCTGATCGCCGCCACCATGGCCAATGCTGTCGTCGAAGGACGTCAGGGTGAAGAGAACACCGAGGCTCCCGCCGCTGAGACCGCTGAGGCTCCGGCAGCCGAATAATTTTTCAGACCTGAGCGCGCCTGCCCATGCGACGGGCGCGCTTTTCCGAAGAAATCGACGTCCGCCGCGTGCGGGCGATACCAAAGAATATATATTAGGAGGATATTACCATGGCATTTACTGCTGCTGATGTTAAGAAACTGCGTGAAATGACCAACGTCGGTATGATGGACTGCAAGAAGGCCCTCGTCGAGACCGACGGCGACATGGACAAGGCTGTTGAGTGGCTCCGTGAAAAGGGCCTTGCAAAGGCTGCCAAGAAGGCTGGCCGTATCTCCGCCGAAGGCATGGCTTACGCTGCTGTCTGCGACAAGTGCGGCGTCGGCGCCATCGTCGAGGTCAACTGCGAGACCGACTTCTGCGCGGGCTCCGCTCCGTTCGTTGCGTTCGTCAAGGATATCTGCACCGTCGTCATGAAGGACAACCCCGCTGACGTTGCGGCTCTGACCGAGTGCAAGTACCCCGGCACCGAGCTGAAGGTCTCCGAGGTCCTGCCGGAGAAGGTCATGTCCATCGGCGAAAACCTCCAGATTCGCCGCTTTGCCCGCTTCGACAAGAACACCTCCGTCTCCTACGTTCACATGAACGGCAAGATCGGCGTTCTGGTCAACCTCGAGGTCGAGGGCGGCATTGACGCCACCGTGATCGGCAAGGACGTTGCCATGCAGATCGCCGCTCTGAATCCGCGCTTCTGGGACAAGAGCCTCGTCACCGAGGACGTCCTCGAAGAGGAGAAGAAGATCCTTGTTGCGCAGATGGACAATGACCCGAAGATGGCTACCAAGCCCCTGCAGGTCAAGGAAAAGATCGCTGCCGGCAAGCTCAACAAGTTCTACGAAGAAAACTGCCTGCTCCAGCAGCCGTTCGTCAAGGACGGCAGCATGTCGGTCGAGCAGTACATGAACGCCGCTGCCAAGGAGCTTGGCGGCAAGGTCAAGTTCGTGGACGCCGTTCGCTTTGAGAGAGGCGAGGGCATCGAGAAGAAGCAGGAGGACTTCGCTGCGGAAGTCGCTGCTCAGATGAACATGGGCAAGTAAGCCTTTTCCTGAATACACAGACCGGCCGATCCATTAGGATCGGCCGGTTTTTCGCTCTATATTAGGATACCACCGGCATTGCCGGTGATATGCTCTCCGAGAGCCTCTGCATGGTCTCCTGCTTCGTGCCGGAGCCTTGCGGAGAATTCAGAATTCCGCGATGCGCACGTCCGCGCCAGTGGTGTGCAGGAGTCTGAGAAGGTCATCCGTTTTCATCCAGACGGTCGCGGTGTTCTCGTTCGGATGCACGCCGATCAGAGCCGGAGGCTCAAGAAAGAATGCGTCCAGATAGAAGATCACGCGGTGCTCCGCATCGTTCAGGAGCCCCAGCGGCGTGACGGAGCCGGGATGCAGCCCGAGAAGCTCCAGCATGTCGCCTTCCGATGCGAAGGAGAGCCGCTTCGTCCCGTATCTGCTGCGGAACTCCCGCAAATCGACGCGCCGGTCGCCGCGCACGGTGAGAAGGTAGTAATTGCGCTTGTTGTCGTCCCGGACGAAGAGGTTTTTTGCATCGGCAGACGGATAGGGAAGCGGTATGGCCGCAAGATCTGCCATATTGTAAGCCGCCGGGTGCCCGGTTATCTCATGCCAGATGCTTTCTTCGTCCAACAGACGGTAAATGGCCTGCTTGTTCAGCATGATTATCCTCCTGTAATGGGAACGGGAAACCGGCGCGCCGGTTTCCCGTTTGACTTATTTTCAGACGCTCAGCCCGTGATGATGCGGCGCGCGCCGATGTAACGGGTGTTGTAATAGGTCTCGTTCAGCGAGTTCACACGGACGCCCGTAGACGGCGAGGAGGCGTGAACGAAGTTGCCGTTGCCGATGTACATACCGACGTGGTTTGCATAGCCGCTGTAGCCGAAGAACACGAGGTCGCCGACGATCAGCTGGTCACGCGAAACGGCAGTGCCCTGAGACATCTGGTCGTTTGCGACACGGTTCATCGAGTAGCCGTACTGCGTCAGACAGTAGTACATAAGGCCGGAGCAGTCGAAGCCGGTAGAGGGCTTGGAGCCGCCGTAGACATAGGAATAGCCGACGAAGGACATGACGAACTCTGCGATCTCTGCCGCGGCTCCGTTGCCGCCAGTCGAGGGCGTAACGGGCGTCGAGCCGCTGGCGGGCTGCTGCTCCGTCAGGTATTTGCCGGAAACATAGGCCACATGACCGTCATACTGGATGCGCACCCAGCCGTTGGAGCACTTACCGGTGACCGAGACCTTCGCGCCGAAGGAGAGCGTTCCGACCTTGGTGCTGCCGGAGCTCCAGGAGTCGCGGACATTCAGGGTGCTGGCCGTGACGTAGCGCGTAGCGCTGAAATCGGTGACGGTGACGTTCGGATCATAGTCCTCTTCGTCGATCACGACCGTCGCGCTCAGAACGACTTCATAGTAATACTGCCGCAGGCCCTTGAAGCAGCGCAGGAACATGGCCATCGCCTCCTGACGGGAGGTATTGGCGGCCGGATTCAGGGACAGGCCAGAGGCAGTCTTGGTGCCGTTGACGTATTCGCACTTGACGCAGATCTTTGCGGCCTCCAGAGCCCAGCTGGAAAGGGAGCCGGAGTCGTTGAACTTCGAGAGATTCGCGCCGTCCACGGACGGGTGATATGCGACCGCGTTGCAGAAGTTCTGAATGATCTTGAAGAATTCCTGACGGGTCAGATACTGGTCGGGACGGAACGTGCCGTCGGGGTAGCCGCTGACGATACCAAGCTCATATGCTTCGAGGATCGTTTTATCGGTCGTATCGGAGAAGTAGTCCGTGCGTTCCAGCTCAATGGCGTTTTTGGTGATGAGGCCGTAGGCATGGACGGCCAGCACGCTCATTTCGCCGCGCGTGATGTTCTTCTTGAGGTCGTAGCCCGCGAATTCCGAGGGGATCAGATTCAGCTCGTTCATTTCGTTGTAGCTGGGCCTGAACCAGTCGCTGTAGTTCGTACAGGACACGGCCAAAACGCTGCCTGTGGACGCGAACAGCATCACAGCGCACAGAACGCCGCAGAGCAGCCGCCTTTTCCGGTTTTTCATAAGAGTTCCTCCTTCAGCTCCAGACCGACCGGACAGTGGTCGGAGCCGTAAATTTCGTGGTAGATGGGCGCTGCCTCGATGGCCGGACGGAGCCGGTCGGAGACAAGAAAATAGTCGATGCGCCATCCGGCGTTGTTCTCGCGGGCATGGAAGCGGTAGCTCCACCAGCTGTAGGCGCCGGTCAGGTCCGGATTGCGGTAGCGGAACGTGTCCGTAAAGCCTGCCGCGAGCAGCTCCGAGAATTTTCCGCGCTCCTCATCCGAGAAGCCTGCGTTTCCTCGATTCGGGCCGGGATTCTTTAGATCGATAGGCTGGTGGGCGACGTTGAGGTCGCCGCAGGCCACGACCGGCTTTTCCGCGTCCAGCGATTGCAGATAGGCGCGAAAGGCGTCGTCCCATGCCATGCGGTGGTCGATGCGCTTGAGCCCGTCCTGTGCGTTCGGGGTGTAGCAGGTGACGAGCCAGAAGCGCTCGAATTCCAGCGTAATGAGCCGTCCCTCCGTGTCAAGCTCCGGTACGCCGACGCCGTAGCGGACGGAGAGCGGCTCCCGGCGCGTGAAGATCGCCGTCCCGGAGTAGCCCTTCTTTTCGGCGCAGCTCCAGAACTGCCGGTAGCCCGGAAGCTCAAGCGTCAGCTGGCCGGGCTGGAGCTTTGTCTCCTGAAGGCAGAAGCAGTCCGCGCCGACCGTATGAAAAAACTCCTCAAAGCCCTTGCCCATGCAGGCGCGCAGGCCGTTTACATTCCATGAGATCAGCCGCATCCGCATCCCTCCGTTTTCAGCGGCAGCTGTCGGCCCAAGACCGATTTTGTAGTAATATACCACATTATGTCTACTCATGCAAGAGCGGAATTGTAAATTCTTGCTTCCGGGTTGTAAAACGCGGGGTTTTGTGCTATAACATCCACATGAATATTCGAGTTTCTGTATCCATTCTCGCCTGCAAGCTCAGCCGCCGGATGATCCGCCTGCTGGGACGGGGCGGGACCGACCTTCCGGGGCGCATCGCCCTGAAGCTCTGCCCCAATTTGCTCGGCGTGCTGGCAAAGAACGTGACGACGGTGATCGTCACGGGTACCAACGGCAAGACCACGACCTCGCGTATGATCGAGCAGTCGTGGATCGAATCCGGAATTTCTTATTTTGCCAACAAGTCCGGCGCAAATCTGCTCAGCGGCGTCACCGCCGAGTTTGCAGTCCATTCCAGCCTGAGCGGAAAATGCCGCTATACCCATGCGCTGATCGAGGCGGACGAGGCCGCGTTCAAGGCCATCGGCAAATTTGTCGATCCGAATGCCATCGTCGTCACAAATGTGTTCCGCGACCAGCTCGACCGCTACGGCGAGGTCACGCATACGCTGGAAAACATCCGCATCGGCATTGAAAACAGCCCCCATGCGAAGCTGGCACTCAATGCGGACGATTCGCTCTGTACATCCCTTGCGGGAGCCGTGCCGAATCCGGTGCTTTTCTACGGCGTGAATACGCCGATCTACGCCTCGCGCGTGGAGGAGCTGTCCGACGCGCCGTACTGCATCCGCTGCAAGCATGCGTATGTGTACGACTATGTGACCTATGGCCATCTCGGTAAGTACCGCTGCCCGGCCTGCGGCTACAGCCGTCCGGAGCCGGAGATCGCGGTGTCCGAGGTCGCCGTGACCGACGCAGAGCACTCCGAGGTCGTGTTCGACGACGGCAAAAAGCGCATTCCGGCCACCATCTGCCTGCCCGGCGGATACAATATTTATAATGCCTGCGCGGACATGGCGGCAGGAAAGCTGCTGGGCCTGAAGGAAGAGACCGTCGCCGCGTCGCTGGCAAGCTTCAGCTGCGGCTTTGGCCGGATGGAGAAGTTCCGCATCCACGATGTGGATGTGCGCATGATCCTTATCAAGAACCCTGCGGGCTGCAATCAGGTGCTCAATTACCTCACGCAGCTGCGGGAGCCGTTCACGTTCGTTGCCTGTCTCAACGACCGGGCGCAGGACGGCGTGGATGTCAGCTGGATATGGGACGTGGACTTCGAGCGCCTGACCGCAATGGGCGAACAGATCGCGTCCATCGATGTCTCTGGCCGGCGCGCTGAGGATATGGCGATGCGGTTCAAGTACGCAGGCTTTCCGACGGAGCGCCTGCGCGTCAATAAAGACTATAGATCGCTGATCGAGAACGCGGTTGCACTTGGTAAGCCGGTCTACGTCATGCCGACGTATACGGCCATGCTGGCCCTGCGCGGTACGATCAGCAAGGCCTACGGCTATAAGGAATTCTGGGAGTAAGGAGGCGGAATATGGAACTTCGGATCTGTCATCTTTATCCCGATGTTCTGAACCTCTACGGCGACCGGGGAAACATTCTATGTATGGAACAACGCCTGCGCTGGCGCGGAATCGAAGCCGTGACCACGCAGGTGCCCATCGGCGAGCCGCTCGATGCGGCGGCATACGATCTGTTCTTCATCGGCGGCGGTCAGGATTTCGAGCAGGAGGTGCTTCTTGCGGATCTGCGTGGGGCCAAAACACAGCAGATCCGGTCGGCCATCGAGGACGGAAAGACCTTCCTTGCGATCTGCGGCGGCTATCAGATGCTGGGACAGTATTACAAAACGTGGGACGGTGTGCAGTGCGACTTCACCGGCGCGCTCGATCTCTACACCGTCGGCAGCAAGCAGCGCATGATCGGCAATTACATGTTCACCTGCGACGAGCTGCCGGGCGTCAATGTGGTCGGCTTCGAGAATCACTCCGGTAAAACCTATCTCGGCTCTGGCGTGAAGCCGCTGGGACATGTGCTGGAGGGCTACGGCAACAACGGCGAGGACAAAACGGAAGGCGCGCGCTATCGTAACGTGTTCGCAACGTATTCTCACGGCTGCCTGCTGCCCAAGAATCCGGCGCTCTGCGACCATATCCTGAAAACCGCGCTGACGCGCCGGTATGGCGAGGCGGAGCTGACTCCGCTGGACGACGCGCTGGAAAACGCGGCGCACAGCTACATGGAAAACCGACTGTCAAAGAAATAACCGAATATAAAGGCCGCTGACAGTGTCAGCGGCCCTTTCATATTTTTATGCAATTATTCCGGCTTCTGCGCCCAGATGCAGTACCAGTCCAGCTCTTCCGCGGGCGGCGCGTTTTTCCTCTGCGCCGGGAATGGAAGCAGCTGCGGACGCGTGTAGCCAAGCCCGCAAAGTGTGTCCAGCAGGAGCGCCCTCGGCAGAGGATGATAATGCTCCGTGAAAACCTCGTGCTGCACATTCCGGCCCTCGCGGTCGAACGTATAGATCAGATTGAAGTCGATATCGCCGCCGGGGAGGTGATCCCAGACCTGCACCAGATGCATCTGCACGCCGTCCGGAAGCAAGACGGGATCATAGAAATAGAAGCGTTCTCTGTGCCGGACGATCTTATCCCAGTTCCGAAGATCGATGTAGAGCCAACCGCCGGGACGGAGCAGCGCGTCCATCTGACGCAGGACGTCCGGAATCTCCGCATTTTCCACATATGCAAGGGAATTGCCGGTCGAGGCGACGCAGTCGAACTGCCGTCCTTCGAATACCGCGTCGAGTGAACGGAAATCACATACGGCAAGATCCGGTGAAAAGCCGCGTGCAGCGGCCTTTTCCCGGCAGCGCGTGAGCATCGCGGGATTGAGGTCGGAGCCGGTCAGGCGGACGCCAAGCTCGCACAGAGGCAGCGTCAGATTGCCGGTTCCGATGCTGACGTCGAGCAGGGTGGTAATGTTCTTTCCATCCAGCAGCGTCTGCCAGTGACGCAGGACGCTCTGCCAGCGCTGTTCATTTTCCAGCAGATCGTAGATATCCGCGCGCTCATAGAGCTTGTCCATGCATCGTTCCTCCTGACTTCTCACAGCGTATGCGTGCAGACCTCACGCACCTTTGCCTGTAGGGATTTGAGGTCGCGGAAGGTTTCGGGCCGCTTGGTCTCGTCGCGCAGAAGCGCCGACGGGTGATACAGCGCCGTGAACCAGATGCCGCCCTTCTGCTCCCACTGGCCGTGTTCGCGGGAAATTTTGAAGTCCTCGCGGATAAGCTTCATCGCCGCGATGCGGCCAAGGCAGACGATGATCTTCGGGCGGAGAAGCCGCGTCTGTGCGCGCAGCCATTCGATGCAGGCGTCCTGCTCCGTCTGGAGCGGATCGCGGTTGTGCGGCGGACGGCATTTGACGATGTTGCCGATGTAGCAGTTTTCCCGGCCAAGGTCAATGATGCAGAGCATATCGTCCAGAAGCTTCCCTGCGGGGCCGACGAACGGCTCGCCGCGCAGATCCTCCTGTTCGCCGGGGCCTTCGCCGATGAAAAAGACCTCCGCGTCGTGCGGGCCGACACCGAAAACGACGTTGTGCCGCGTCTGACACAGCGCGCATTTCGTGCAGGCCTTGCAGGCTGTTTCAAGCGTTTCCCAGTTCAGCATCTCTGCGCCTCCTTATTCGTTGGGATCGTCGTAGTAGCCGTATGGCTCATCCTCCTGCTGACGGCGGCGATGCTCAAGCGCCTTGCGGCGGCGCTCCATGCGCGCCTGACGCTCCTGCCGCTTGCGGAGTTGGAGGTAGATCAGGAAAACGACGCCGCCCGCAAGCATCAGAACGATCACAAAAACGACCCATTTCCACCAGTTTTTCTGGATGTAGGAGGACGCGCCGGAAACGGTTGCGTTGAAATCGGATTTTGCTACATCGTTGATCGCCAGAAGATCGGTCGTGCCGAGCGTTTCGCCGTCATAGCTGACCGTGACGCTGCCGAGCACCTGACCGGAATAGACCGGCGCGTCGATGCTCTGCGAGACAGGAACCGGCTCAACAAGAAGGAGCTGCGGGTCGTAGTCCTTCGGAAGCAGCAGGCGGATCTCCTCCGCCGGGGCCAGGGAAACGACCTGCGAGGCGGCGGAGTTGTTCACCGTGATCTGCGCCAGGGGATACAGCGGCGAGACGATGCTGACGTAGGAGAACTGGTCGAAGCCGTAATTGAACAGACGGATGCACTGCGGGAAGCTCTCCATCCGCACGTCGCCGGTATCGAGCACCGTCGTGGCAGCGCCGCAGACGACGGCGAGGAAGTACATGCCGTCGCCCTTCGCGCAGGAAATGACGCAGCGGCCCGCCTTTGAGGTGTACCCGGTCTTGATGCCGATGGCGCGGCTGTAGTAGTTGCTGTTGCTGGTCGAGTCGTCGATCAGCTGATTGGTCGTTTTCAGCTCCCGCGCCGGAGAGAGATTCGTTGCGGGAAGCTCATAGACGGCGGTGTTGGTGATGGTGCGGAAATTGTCGCTCTTGAGCGCGGCCAGCGTGATGGCTACGAGGTCGCGGACAGTCGTATAGTGTTCTTCGTCGTGCAGACCGTGCGGATTTGCAAAATGCGTGTCGGTGCAGCCAAGCTCATAGGCCCGCTCGTTCATCATGCGCACGAAATCCGGAATGGAGCCTGCGATGTGCTCCGCGACGGCGTTGGCCGCCTCGTTGCCGGAGGAGATCATCAGGCAGTAGAGCAGGTCGTTGAACGTCAGCTGCTCGCCGACCTGAAGACCGGCGGTGCTGCTGTTGCCGTCAAGACCGGCGAACGCGCCCTCGTCGATCGTGACGATATCGGAGAGGTTGCCGTTTTCCAGCGCCAGCAGGCAGGTCATGATCTTGGTCAGACTGGCCGGATAGATGCGCTCGTCGATATTTTTCTCATAGACCGTGCGGCCGGTGTTCATATCGATCAGAATGGCCGCCTTGGCATCGACCTCAAACGGCCCGTCGGAGACATCCTCCTGTGTGTCGTCTTCGGCCAGAACGCAGACGCTGCCCATGCTCAGAAGCAGCGCCAGCAAGATAAGCAGTGAGATCAAACGTTGTTTCATCATAAATTGCTCCAATTTCATCAGAACGGCATTGCCGGAATCGCAGAATGTGTGATACAATTATAGCAGAAACTGGCGGTATGTCAATTCTGAGGGAGGGACGCGCATGCGGGAACGGATACAGAGACTTTTGATCCCGGCCCTTGCCGTGCTGCTGATCGTTTTCTCGGTCGGCTTTCTGATCGGACGCAACGCCGCGCAGAACGATACCGTGATTCAGGTCAGCCGGAAGCCCACGCCCGAGGATGCGGCTCCGGAAGCGCTGCCGGTGGCGGAAGCGCAGGCTCAGAATGCCGAGGCCGCGTCGGTGGCAGAGACCGCGCCGGAGCAGACGGAGCCGCAGACGAAAATCAACCTCAATACGGCGGACGCGGCGCAGCTGCAAACGCTGCCGGGCGTCGGCGAGGCGACGGCAAGGAAGATCCTCGAATACCGCGAACTGAGCGGCGGCTTCCTGACGATCGAGCAGATCATGGAGGTCGATGGGATCGGCGAGAAAAAATATGAAGCGATGAAGGAACTGATTACTGTGGAGGATACAGATCCATGAAAATACTGGTCGTGGACGACGAGGCGCTCCTCGTCAAGGGGATAAAATTCAATCTGGAAAACGAGGGCTACACGGTCGTGACCGGCACCGACGGCGTCGAGGCGGTGGACGCGGCCTCGGCGGGCGATATCGACCTGATCGTGCTCGACCTTATGATGCCGCGCATGGACGGGCTGGAGGCCTGCCGGAGGATCCGGGAGTTCTCGGATGTGCCGATCATCATGCTCACGGCGAAAACCGGAGACATGGACAAGCTCATGGGCTTTGAGCACGGCGCGGACGATTATCTCACCAAGCCTTTCAATATTCTCGAGCTGAAGGCCCGCATCCGGGCGCTTCTTCGCCGGAGCGCCAGCGGAAAGAAAAAGACCGCCGAGGAAAACCGCCTCGTCTGCGGGCATATTTCACTCGACCGCGACGCGCGCAACGCCTACAATGACGGCAGGCTCGTCGAGCTGACGGCGAAGGAATTCGACGTGATCGAGCTTCTGATGCGCAATCCGAACCGCGTCTATTCGCGCGATGCGCTGCTCAGCGCGGTCTGGGGCTACGATTCCAGCAGCGATATCCGGACAGTGGACGTCCACATCCGCCGCCTGCGCGAGAAGCTGGAGCGCGATCCGGCCGCGCCGGAGTACATTCTGACGAAGTGGGGAGTGGGCTACTATTTCAAGTACTGACAGACGTATTTCGCTGATCCCGAGCAGCTCGCAGCTGAGAAACGCGCTGGTCTACGTCCTCATCACATCGGTTGTGCTGCTGTTCCTGAATCTGTCCACATCGGCCAGAACGCGCAGGCTGATGTTACAGGCCAAGTACGCCTCCGCGCAGGATAAGCTGCAGCTGGTTGCCTCGTCGTTCAGCGGGCTTGATACGCTCACGGGCGAGTCGGCGGAGCAGGTCATTTCCGTGCTGGGCGACCTGAACGTCACGCGCCTCATCGTCACCGACGCCGAGGGCCGCGCACTCTACGATTCCTATGAGCCGGAGAGTGCGAAGGGGAAGCTTGTGCTGTTCAGTGAGGTGGTACAGGCGCTCATGGGAAACGACGCTTTTTACTGCGTCTATCGCGGCGGAACGCTCCGCAGCTACGCGGCCATGCCGGTCATTTCCTACAACGAGCCGGTCGGCTGCGTCTATATCATGGACTACGACGCCGAGCAGGGACAGCTGATCGCCGATCTCGAGACGAACATTCTCCGCAGCTCCGTTATTCTGGAGGCTGCGATCCTGATCTTCTCCGTCTTTTTCTCCATTGTCAGCTCCGGGCGGATGCGGAAGATCATCACATCCATGCGCCTTGCGCGCGAGGGCGAATATACACACAAGATAAAAATGCACGGATCGGACGAATATGCGATGTTCGCCGAGGAATTCAACAAGCTGACCGACCGTTTGCAGGAATCCGAGGAGATGCAGCGGCAGTTCGTATCCGATGCCTCGCACGAGCTGAAAACGCCGCTGGCGTCGATCAAGCTGCTTTCCGATTCGATTTTGCAGAATGAGATGGACGCGGACACCATGCGCGAGTTCGTCGCGGACATTGGAAGCGAGGCCGAGCGCCTCAACCGCATGTCGCAGAAGCTCCTGATGCTCAGCCGCCGCGAGGATTCGGCAGGGCCGGAGCATGAGGTCGTGGACGTGGGCGACGTGGTCTCGCGGGTGTTCCGGATGCTCGTCCCGCTGGCGGATGACCGGCAGATCGACCTGACCGGCAGCTGGAAGCGCGGCTGCACCGTCCTTTCCATGGAGGACGACGTTTATCAGATCATTTTCAACCTTGTGGAAAACGGCATCAAATATAATCAGCCGCAGGGAAGCGTCCACGTTTCGCTGGAAAAAACGGCGGAGGATGTGACGATCTCCGTGGAGGACACCGGCTTCGGCATCCCGGAGGAAGCGCTCGGGCATATTTTTGAGCGATTCTACCGCGTAGACAAGGCGCGTTCGCGTCAGGCAGGCGGCTCCGGTCTCGGGCTTTCCATCGTCCGCGAGCTGGTGCAGCGTAATTACGGCTCCATCGGAGTGCGCTCCGAGGTCGGAAAGGGCACCCGTTTTATGGTTGTTTTCCCGTATTTCGAGGTGGAAGGGGAGAACGAAAATGCGGAATAGGGCCGGAGTGATCCTTACGGCGCTGCTTCTGGCGCTGCTGTGCGGCTGCGCGCCAGCAAGGCCTGCCGCCGTCTATCAGAATCCCATTGATTTTTATTACTGCGACCTCGAGGACCCGCACGGCGGCGCGCTCGGAGCGCTTGCGAAGCAGACCGTCGATCTGGTCGATCCTGAGATCACGGTCGAGGAGATATTGACGCGCTATCTTGCCGGGCCAGACGATCCGGCGCTGGCCGCGCCGTTCCCGGACGGCCTGACGTGCGAGAGCGTCACGATTTTGGATGGTGTGCTCTGCGTCCGCTTTGGCGAAGCCTACGCGGAGCTGAGCGGTATCCGCCTGTCGCTGACGAACGCCTGCCTGACGAAAACGCTGCTGCAAATTCCATTTGTGGAAAGCGTGCAGATCGAGACGGACGGCGGAATGCTGACGACGCAGACGGCGACGGCATTTACGGAGGACAGCTTTCTGCTGAACGACGCCTCGGATACGCCGCTTTCCGAGGCGGCTGCCGCGGAAGCGCCTGCCGGGGAGGCAGAAACGGAAAAAGGATAAAGAAACGCCCGGTGTGCTTGTCATGGCGCACCGGGCGGCTCTATGTATCTGACTATCAGAGGGAGAAATCCTTTTCATCCAGCTTTTCCAGCGCGCGGGTGTCCCGGCGGGCCGGTACGCGCTTGAGCGGATCGTAGCGGAACCGGCGGCAGCGATGCTCCGCAGGAACGATGCCGCACTTCTGACAGATCATCGTATGATCGTCCACCCGTCCGGCAAACTGACAATAGGTACAATAACGATCGATTTTCTTGCGGAAGAGCAACGCGGACACCGCCTTTCGAGAATTGCACGGCGAGGCCGCGCTTTTTGCTTTCAGTGCCCACTATTATACACGCTTTTGCGCTGAATTTCCAGAGCTCAGTTTGCGGAATCTCAGGCAAATTATCCCGAGCAGGAGCCAGCCGGGCAAAATGAGCGGCAAAAGCGGAAGCGAGGCCGGAAAAGCGCCCGCTGCCGCTGCCTCCGGCAGCAGATGAAGGGCGGAGAGCAGCAGCGCCAGCAGCGCCGACAGCGTGCCGTGCAGGAGCTTTGCGGGCAGATACTGTCCAAGGCCAAGCCCGGCTGGCGCAAGGAGCGACTGCGCCTGTGCGCAGACGCTCAGCCCGGAAAAGCCGAGCAGAAACGCGGCGATTGGGAAGGCCGCCCGGCATCCATCCAGAAGCAGCACGCCGTTGCTCAGCTCCAGCATCCCGACCAGCAGCGCCCGCACCTCCGGCGGCAGCCCTTCCGGCAGCAGGCACAGTAGAAAGGCGGAGAGGACAGAAAATGCGACGACGAACATGCAGACCTGAAGCGCGGTCGTACCGGCGCGCTTGACGCTTGTGATGAACGCGGCGGCAAAGCCGGGTGTTTTCCCGGTTAAAGTGCGCTCTGAGGGCGGCGCTGCGTCCGGAAGCGGCCCTCTGAGAAGGACACCGGTCAGCAGTGCGCAGAAAACATGGACGGCATAGAGCAGAAGCCCAGCCTTTGCGCTTCCGAGTACGCACACGCCGCAGACGCCGGTCACGAACGCAGGCCCAGCGTTGTTGCAGAAGAGCAGCAGCCGTCCGGCCTCCTCCTGAGATATACTGCCGCTTTCATAAAGCTGCGCGACGGCCTGCGCTCCGGCGGGATATCCGCCGACAAGCCCCAGCACGAGCGCGGCGGAGCCTGCGCCGCCGAGATGAAAAACCGGGCGCATCAGTCCCCCTAGAAGCCTTGCGGGGATGCGCGTCAGAGACAGCTCGGTAATCAGGTTTGCACAGATGAAAAACGGAAAAAGCGACGGCAGAATGGCCGCTCCGCACTGCCGCAGTCCGCGCACGACCGCCGCCGAGGCGGTCTCCGGGAAGAACAGCAGCGCGCAGGCCGCGGCGGATAAGATCAAAAGCTCCAGCCCCTCGCGCAGGAGCAGGCGTTTCTGCATACACATCACCTCATCGAAAGCCTATGCGCCGCCGGAAAGATTTATCCGGCGCGGCATAGGATAGAAGCAGGACAGGCGGAGGGCCTGTGCGGCGGCGTGTGCCGGAAAATGGGAAATGAGGTGAAAGCATGAAACGTGGGCGGGAAATGCTGACGAAGCTGTCGCAGAAGCTGGAGCTGCCTCTGGATATTGCGGCGGGCGTGCCGCACATCGAGATAAACGGCTTCGGCGAATGCAGTCTCGACTGCCATACGGGAATTCTGGAATATGAGAAGCATGAGATCGTTGTGGCGGTCAATATCGGCGTCGTGACGATCCAGGGTTGCGGTCTGGAACTGCGGCTGATGCAGAAGGAGCGCCTGACGGTCACGGGCGAGATCCACGCGGTCTTTTTCACCGGAGGGACGCGCTGATGTGGAGGCTCGTATTTTTCCTTGCCGGGTGGTGCCGCATCCGCATCACGGGCGCCAGCCCGCAGTGGATCCTCAGCGCGCTGGCGACGCGCCGCGTCGCGTTCCGGGAGTTTCGCAAGACGGATGATTTTACGGCGGAGCTTCGGATCTTGAAGCGCGACCTTCCGGCGGCATACGCGGCGGCGCAGCGCTCAATGTGCGATCTGGAGCTGATGCAGTGCGGCGGCTTTGCCGCCACATTTGCGTGGGTGAAGAAGCGGCCGCTGTTTCCGCTCCTGCTGGCGCTCGCCATTCTGATGGGAACGTCGCTGCCGCGCTTCGTCTGGTTTTATGAGGTCACCGGAAATGAGCGCGTGCCGGCGCAAAAAATCCTCCGGGAGCTGGACGCACTCGGCGTCGGCTTTGGAACCTACGGGAAGTCGATCCAGCCGCAGTGGGTCAAAAACCACATGCTCTTCCGCATCCCGGAGCTGCAATGGCTGACCGTGACGCAAAGCGGCGCCTGCGCGACAGTCGTCGTCCGCGAACGGCCGGAGGCGGAGCCGGTGGACGACCGGAAAACGGCGCGGAATGTCGTCGCGGCGCGTGCGGGCCTTGTCACAAGGGTCAGTGTCCTTGCCGGAAGCAGCCTCTGCAAGCCCGGCGACGTTGTGCGGGAAGGACAGCTGCTCGTCTCCGCGTATGCCGACTTCGGCTATAAAACGCAGGTCAGCGGCGCGCTGGCGGAGATCTACGCGAAAACATGGCACAGGGCCTGCACGGTGCTGCCGGAGACGGCGGAGCGCAAGCAGTACACCGGGACGCAGAGCCGCTGCGTCAGTCTCGTGCTCGGGAGAAAAAGATGGAAGCTTTTCGGGGACAGCGGATTTTTTACGGGAAACGGTGATAAAATGAAAATAACGCACACATTGACGCTTCCCGGTGGATTTTCTCTTCCGGCAACTATTGAAATCACGACAAAAACCGATTATGATACAGTAGAAGCACAGGCGGATGCCGGCGCAGCGCAGGAAACGATGGAGCGTCTGGCGCGTGAGCGCGCACAGGCGGACATGATCGCTGGGACGATCTGCTCCGAACGCTATCTGCTCGAACGGCGCGGCGGTCAGCTGCGGCTGTACAGCACGCTGGAGTGCGAAGAAATGATCGCCCGCATGGTTCGGGCGGAGCTTTTTAAGGATGATGCGAATGCAAATGATTGAAAAGACTGTCAATGCCGAGCGGATCGAGCAGCTGATCGACGTGTTCGGCTCCTTTGATGAAAATATCAAGCGGATCGAATCGGAGTTCGGCGTCCGGATCACGAACCGCGGCACCGAGCTGAAGGTGCAGGGCGATATCGAGGCGGCGGATCAGGGTGCGCGGGCGCTGGAAGCGCTGCTGGCGCTGGCCGCGAAGGGCGAGGAGATCGACGAGCAGAAGGTGCGCTATATTCTGAGCCTTGTACGTACCGGCAATGAGGACGAGGTCAGCAAAATGGCGAAGGACGTTGTCTGCGTCAGCGCGAAGGGCCGTCCGATCAAGGCAAAGACCATCGGCCAGCAAAAATATCTCAAGGCCATCGAGAAAAATACCGTGACCATCGGCGTCGGCCCCGCCGGTACAGGCAAGACCTATCTGGCCGTCGCGGAGGCGGTCGCGGCCTTCCGCGCGAAGGAGGTCAACCGCATCATTCTGACGCGGCCCGCCGTGGAGGCCGGTGAACGCCTCGGCTTCCTGCCGGGCGACCTTCAGAACAAGGTCGATCCGTATCTCCGGCCGCTCTATGACGCGCTGTTCGACATGCTCGGCGCGGAGACCTATAACAAATACCTCGAACGCGGCAACATCGAGGTCGCGCCGCTTGCCTATATGCGCGGCCGGACCCTCGACGACAGCTTCATCATTCTCGACGAGGCGCAGAACACGACGCGCGAGCAAATGAAGATGTTCCTGACGCGCCTCGGCTTCGGCTCGAAGATCGTCATTACCGGCGACGTGACGCAGATCGATCTTCCAGCGGATAAGGTCAGCGGCCTCAAGGAGGCCGTGCGTGTGCTGGAGGGCATCGAGGATATCGCCATCTGCCGTCTGACGGCAAGCGACGTGGTGCGCCATGCGCTGGTGCAGAAGATCGTCGCCGCCTATGATAAATTCGAACAGGACCGCGCGCCGTCTGTGCCGCGGAACCATACAGAGAGAGGGAAAAATCATGGAACATCGGATCGCCGTCACGTTTGAAAAGCATGCGCTGTCCAATTTTGCCGTCAAGCGTCACATCCAGAAGTGTATTCTCGCCGCGCTCAAGGCGCAGGGCGTGAACGTCCCATGCGAGATCAATGTTTTTGTCTGCGGCGACGAGACTATCCGCGCCATCAACCAGTCCAGCCGGAAGATCGACAAGGCGACGGACGTGCTGTCCTTCCCGATGTTCAATTTGACGCCGGGCGTGCTGCCGGAAAGCTGGGAGAAATATGAGGACCCCGGAACGGGCCTGGTGCCGCTGGGCGATATGGCCATTTCGCTGGAACGCGCGGAGCAGCAGGCAAAGGAATTCGGCCACTCCACAAAGCGCGAGGTCGGCTACCTCACCATCCACTCCGTTCTGCACCTGCTCGGCTACGACCACATGGACGAGGGCGAGATGAAGCGGCAGATGCGCGAGAGGGAGGAAGCCATTCTCGCGGAGATCGAGCTTACAAGATAGAGAGGATGCACTTATGAATAATAAATCCGCCATGATCACCATTGCAGGCCGTCCGAACGTCGGCAAATCCACGCTGACCAACGCCATCGTCGGCGAGAAGATCACCATTGTTTCCCACAAGCCGCAGACGACCCGCAACCGCATCTGCGCCATCGTCAACCGCAAGGACTGCCAGCTCGTTTTCGTCGATACGCCGGGCTTCCACAAGCCCCGGACGAAGCTCGGAGACTATATGGTGAACGTCGTCAAAAGCTCCATCGCGGACGTGGACGCCGTGATTTTGATGGTCGAGCCGATCGCAAACGTCGGCATTCAGGAAAAGGAGCTGATCGCTCAGATCAAGGCGGCGGACGTGCCGTGCATTCTGGTCATCAACAAGATCGACACGGTCGAGAAGGAGTCCCTTTTGTCTGTGATCGCGGCGTATCAGGATGAGATGGACTTTGAGGCGGTCATTCCCGTCAGCGCCAAGTGGCATGACGGCGTGGCGGAGCTTCTGACGGAGTGCGAAAAATTCGCCGTCGAGGGGCCGCTCTTCTTCCCGGAGGACATGGTCACAGACCAGCCGGAGAAGCAGGTCATGGCGGAGATCATCCGCGAAAAGCTCCTGTGGAATCTGGAACGCGAGATCCCGCACGGAACAGCCGTCGAGATCACGAAATTCTCGGAGCGCGATGACGGGATCATCGATCTGGAAGCGACGATCTACTGCGAAAAGCCGAGCCACAAGGGCATCATCATCGGCAAGAACGGCCAGATGCTCAAGAAGATCAGCACGATGGCCCGCGAGGACTGCGAAAAATTCATGGGAACGAAGGTCTATCTCCAGACGTGGGTCAAGGTCAAGGAGAACTGGCGCGACAGCCAGTATCTGATCGGCAATTTCGGCTACACGAACGACAATTGAACGACATTCTCCGCGAATTGAATTCGTCATTTGTCGTTTTGGCTCTTGCATTGTCGCGGAGGATTGGGTATAATAGCATCAGAACGAAGGTTAGGAGGCCAAAAATATGGCTGCTAAAATTGAAAAGTCCACCATCATCGGCGACGTCCTCGACATCGCTCCGCAGACCGCTCCGCTGTTCATGGCGATCGGTATGCACTGCCTCGGCTGCCCGGCATCCCGCGGCGAGACCGTAGAAGAGGCCTGCATGGTCCACGGCGTTGATCCGGATGCATTCCTCGAGCAGGTCAACCGTTTCCTCGAGGCCAGTGAGGAAGCCGGACTGTAATCCAGAAAACAAACCAGAAGGGAAGGCTCCGGCCTTCCTTTTTTGGAGTCAGGGGTAAGGATGAAAATTCCAATTTCAAAGCGCCTGCTCTGCTGCGCAGGCTTTGTGGAGCCGGGCGCGCGCGTCGCGGACATCGGCACCGACCATGGATATCTGGGCATTTATCTGCTGAAAAACGGGATCGCGCGGCAGGTGACCGCTTGCGACCTGCGCCCGCTTCCGCTCCGGAACGCGCAGGAAAATGCGGAGCGCTTCGGCGTCGGCGCGCAGATGGAATTTCTGCTGTCAGACGGGCTGGAACGGGTCACGTCGGACAGAATCGATACCGTCGTCTGCGCGGGCATGGGCGGTGATCTGATCGTGCGCATTCTCGAAGCGTGCGCATGGATCCGGGAGCCGGGCTACCGGCTCGTTTTGCAGCCGCAGAGCGCCGGACAGGCCCTGCGGCTCTGGCTGGCGGAAAACGGCTATGAGATGCAGCAGGAGACGCTGGTGCAGGACGGGAGCTTTCTGTATACCGTTTTAACGGCGCGGTGGGACGGCGAAAAGCGCACGCTTTCGCCTGGAGAACAGTTTGTTTCGCCGCAGCTGCGGGCGGAGAACAGCCCGCTGCTGGACGCTTACATACAGCGCGTGGAAAACGCGCTCCGCGCGACGGTCGAGGGCCTTCGCGGCGCGGAGCATCCGCGGCCGGAGCGCCTTGCCTATCACGAAGCGGCGCTGCGCGAGATCGAAGAAATGAGGGAGCATGATGCCGAAGGTCAATGAAATTCGCACGGCGCTGTTTGAGGCTGCGCCGGAGTATATGAAAATGGAGTGGGACAACGTGGGGTTGATGTGCGGCCATGCCGCGCAGGAGGTCACGCGCGTGCTGGTAGCGCTGGATGCGTCCTACCGCGTCCTCAACGAAGCGAAGGCGGCGCACTGTGAGCTGGTCGTCTGCCACCATCCGCTGATCTTCGGCGGAACCAAGACCGTCACGGACGAGACGCCGGTGGGGCGGAGTCTGCTGCTTGCCATCGAGAACGGCATTTCGGTGCTGAGCTTCCATACGAATCTGGACTGCGCGCCGGAAGGCGTCAACGATGTTCTGGCGCGAAGCCTCGGCCTTTCGGAGGTCACGGTGATGGAGCCTGCCGGAACGGACGAGCAGGGCAGGGCATACGGCCTGATCCGCACGGGGACAGTCCCGGAGACGGACGTTCGCAGCTTTGCGGCGCAGGTCAAACAGGCGCTCGGCTGCGAGGGACTGCGCTATGCGGACGGCGGACGGCCTGTCCACCGCGTCGCGGTCGGCGGCGGCAGCTGCGGCGGTGCGATCGGCGATGTACTGGCGCATGGGTGCGATACGCTCGTGACGGCCGACCTCAAGTACCACGAATTTGCCGACGCGCCCTATCTCGGAATCAACCTGATCGATGCGGGCCATTTCCAGACGGAAAACCCGGTCTGCGCGCGGCTGGAGGCGCTTTTGCGCGGCGCATTCCCGGAGCTGACCGTGCTTCGGTCGCAAGATCACCGCGACGAGACGCATTTTCTGTAAAAACAGTTGATTTTCACCGGATACCTGTGATAAACTGGTGAGAGAAATTTTTTGAAGGGAAGATACTTCATGTCAGGACATTCCAAGTGGCATAACATTCAGAAAACCAAGGGCGCGCAGGACGCCAAGCGTGCAGCCGCCTTCACGAAGATTTCCAAGGAAATGATCGTCGCGGTCAAAGAGGGCGGCGGCGTCGCCGACCCCGCGTACAATTCCCGCCTTGCCACGGTCATCACCAAGGCCAAGGCTGCGAACATGCCGAACGACAACATCAAGCGCGTGCTGGAAAAGGCCGCTGCTGCCGGCTCCGGCGACGATTACGAATCCATCACCTACGAAGGCCACGGCCCTGCTGGCATCGCGGTCATCGTCGAGACCATGACAGACAACCGCAACCGCACAGCCGGCAACGTCCGCCATCACTTCGACAAGTTCGGCGGCAGCCTCGGCACCACCGGCTGCGTGAGCTGGTCCTTCGACAAGAAGGGCGTGATCGTCATTGACAACGAGGAAGAGGAGCTGGACGAGGACACCGTCATGATGGACGCGCTCGACGCGGGCGCCGCCGACTTCCAGCCGGAAGAGGGCTGCTTCACCGTCTATACCGATCCTGCCGACTTCAACGCCGTCGCCAAGGCGCTCGAGGAGAAGGGCTACAAGTTCGAGTCCGCGCAGATCGAAATGGTCCCGCAGACCTACCAGAAGCTCGAAAAGCCCGAGGATATCGCCAACATGGAAAAAATGCTCGATATCTTTGAGGACGACGACGACGTCCAGAACGTCTGGCACAACTGGGACAACGAGGAATAAGCACATAAATAGATCGCCCGCAGGAAAGATCCTGCGGGCGTTTTTCGTTATGTATTCGGCTGCCTGCCGTCACACCACGCTGGCGCCGAAGGGCATCAGCGCGAGCTTGGCCAGCTTGAAGCACTGCTTTCCGAACGGAATTCCGACGATGGTGATGCACCAAAGGCATCCGAGGACGACATAGCCGATCGCAAGCTCCAGTCCGGAGAGCAGCAGCCAGATGATATTGACGAGTACGGAAAATGTGCCGCAGCCATAGACGATCTCCTTTCCGAACGGGAAGAAGGCGAGTCCTGCAAATTTGAAGCATTGCAGGCCGACGGGAATGCCGACAATGGTGATGCACCACAGGCACCCGGCCAGCGTCCAGCCAAGCCCGCCGATCAGTCCTCCAAAGAGGAACCAAAGCAGATTACCCAGAAACGTCATAGAAAAACCTCATTTCCGGCGCGAGACTCCGGGCGGAAGCGTCCGTGCCGTCAGGATGCGCCTTTTGCTGCATTATACCGTTTGTTTCCTTCCGCGTCAATGCAGGTGCCGAAAAATGTCATTTCCCGTATGCGGGAGGGTGTTCACGCAGCCGTTTGGAAGGCGCTGCGGCGCATCTCCGTGTTCTTTCCATTTCCTCTTTACAGAATTGCTTTTTTCGGGTATAATAGGCGCGATCAACGTGGAAGTGTGGTTTTGATTATGAGTATGATTGAATTTGACGAGTATAAGGTGAAGCTCAATACCATCCGGCCGAAGCTGGACGATCTGGCGCTTTCCCTGAATATCGAGAGTGCGAAGGAGGATCTTGACCGGCTCCATGCGCAGATCGAATCGGACGGCTTCTGGGACAATCAGGAGCTTTCGCAGAAGGTCATGAAGCAGACACGCCAGCTTGAGGACAAGGTCGAACGCTATGGAAAGATGTGTACCACATGGGACGATCTCATGACCATCTGCGAAATGGCACTGGAGGAAAACGACGAGTCGATGCTGGAGGAGCTGAAGGACGGCTACCACAAGCTCGAGGAGCAGATGGAGACGGCGCGTCTGGAAACGCTTCTTTCCGGCGAGTATGACAGCCTGAACGCCATTGTTTCCTTCCAGGCGGGCGCTGGCGGCACCGAGGCCCAGGACTGGGCGCAGATGCTCTACCGGATGTATACGCATTGGGCCGAGTCTCACGGCTTCACCTATAAAATTCTGGACTATCTCGACGGCGACGAGGCCGGTATCAAGTCCGCCAGCATCATGGTCGAGGGCGTCAACGCCTACGGCCTGCTGAAGAGCGAAAACGGCGTCCACCGTCTGGTGCGCGTTTCGCCGTTCGATGCGAATGCCCGCCGTCAGACCTCCTTTGCGGCGGTCGAGGTCATTCCGGAGATCACCGACGACTCCAAGGACGTCGATATCCGTCCGGAGGATATCGAAATGCAGGTCTACCGCTCCTCCGGCGCGGGCGGCCAGCACATCAACAAGACCTCGTCCGCAGTCCGCCTCATCCACAAGCCGACCGGCATCGTGGTCTCCTGCCAGACCCAGCGCGACCAGTTCCAGAACCGCGAGACCTGTATGCGGATGCTGCGTTCAAAGCTCATTGAGATCAAGGAGCGTGAGCATCTGGACAAGATCTCCGACATCAAGGGCGCGCAGCTCAAGATCGAGTGGGGCAGCCAGATCCGCAACTACGTTTTCATGCCGTATACTCTTGCGAAGGATACGCGGACGGGCTATGAAATGACAAACATCAACGCCGTCATGGACGGCGACCTCGATGGCTTTATCAACGCCTATCTGACCTGCGCGGCAACAAACAGCTGGCCTACAAAATCCTGATTTTGTAGAAAAATCGCAAAAAGCTACTTGCATCACAGAACGATCTGTGATATCATATATCCTGCTGTTCAGGCAAAGTGGATACGATTTCGGCTTGCCGTCTGCCGATGAAGAACGGCGTCATTTGTGATTTGGAGGAATTATGGAAGTTCTGCATACTATTCTGACGATCGTTCAGGTCATTCTGGCCGTCGGCCTCGTAGTCATCGTGACCGTTCAGTCCGGCAAGAGCGCGGGCCTGTCCGCAGCCATCGGCGGCGGCGACGGCTTTGCAGCCAAGGGCGGCAGCAAGGCTCTGGATGCCAAGCTTGCAAAGGCCACCAAGTGGGTCGGCGCTGTGTTCCTGATTCTGACGCTCGTCCTCAACCTGATCTGATTTTCATAGCTTATCCGGCTGTCTCAGACATTGTCTGAGACAGCTTTTTTATTTCTGCGCCGCGATAGTAATACTGTAGGATCGTCCGGTAGTCAAAGCCCTGTGCGGCCATATAGTTGGCTCCGTACTGGCTCATGCCGACGCGGTGGCCGTAGCCGCGGACGGAGAAGGTGACCGTATCGCCCGCGCAGAAAACCGTAAAGCATGTTGAATTGAGGCCGAGAAGGCTCCGAAGCTCCGTGCCGGAATATGCTTTGCCGCCGATCTCCATGGAGGCGACGCCGCCGCCGTCCGTATAGGAAACGGCTCCGAACCAACCCTCCGGCGCGCCGTCCAGTTTTGCGCCGGGAAGCTTTTCCCGAAGCTGCGCGGCAGTACAGACGACCTCGGATTCATAGCGGAGCGCCGACTCCTCTCCAAAGCTCTCCACAGATTGGAGATACGGCACGTCCGTGCCCCAGACGGCGACCGCCGCTTCTGTTTTCCCGCTTGAACAGGAAAAGTAGGTCGCGTCGATGAGCGCCCCGTCAAAGAAGAGCGCCTCGTCCTGCGTCGCCTCGACGGCGGCGCGTGCTTTTTCTTCGTACACATCAAAATCCGCGCCGAATTTTTCCCGGAGCGCCGCCTCGCTCTGCCACGCCTGACAGCAGGCGCTGTCGGAGCAGACGTCGGCGTTTTCGTGCTTTGCGGAGAGACGGCGTTTTTCCGTAAAGGTACGCGCGGCGACGGCCTGCGCCTTCAGCGCCTCCGATTCAAATTCCGGCGGCATTTCCGACAGCACGACGCAGGTCAGATAATCGTCCATCGGGAGCAGCTGCACCGTGCCGCCGTCCAGCAGGCGAACCGTTTCCAAACCGGCGGTCTCCGGCTCCGAGGCGGCTTCCTTCCAATGCGCTTCCGGCCCGGCGTCCTCGATCCAGAGCACGGTATCCTCCGGCACAGCAGGAACCGGCTCGTCCCACCGCAGCTGCGACGGGATCAGCAGGATCGCCAGCGCGGAAAATACGGCGCTGACCAATATTTGTTTCATAGCATGTCCTCCCTGTAAGCTGGCGCTTCGTTTTTTCCAGCATATGAGGGAGGGCATTTTTCTATGCCGCGCAAGGCGGAAGGAAAACGCAGCATATCTTCGCCGGCCTGTCCATAGACTGTAGCATCTGAGACAGGCGGGGGGATACGGATGGACATGAAGCCGGTGCTGGCCATTTTGCCTCCGAAGCTTCGGGAGAGCACCGAAGGGCTGCGGACGGGAGCTTTGGAAGAACTGCGCCTGCGCGCGGGACGGCCGCCGACCGCCGTTCTGGACGGAAAGGAGCGCATACTTCCGGGCTGCGCGGAGGCGGTGACAAGCCGGATGCTCGAGGAGATCGTCTCGGCGGCGACCAACCGCTCCTGCTACAGTGCGGAAGCCAGCCTGCGGGAGGGCTACGTCACGCTTCCCGGCGGTCACCGCGTCGGCCTCTGCGGAACGGCGGCGCTCCGCGAGAGCCGCATCCAGTCGCTGCGGGAGCTTTCGTCGGTCTCCATCCGCATCGCAAGGCAGGTCTCCTGTGCGCCGCCGGAGCTTCTGCGGCGGCTGGATGCCTCAACACTGATCTTAGGCCCGCCCGGCTCTGGAAAGACGACGCTGCTGCGCGAATGCGTCCGCAGCCTCTCCGACGGCGGCAGCCGCGTAGGGCTGGTCGATGAGCGCGGTGAGCTTGCAGCCTGCCGCCTCGGGATACCGCAGATGGATGTGGGCGCGCAGACCGACGTGTTGACCGGCTGCGGAAAAAGCGAGGGCATCTACCTGCTCCTGCGCGCGATGAATCCGCAGTGGATCGCGGTCGATGAGATCACCGCACCGGAGGATATCCGCGCCATGGAGGAGGCCAGCTACTGCGGCGTGCGTTTTCTTGCGACGGCGCACGCATTTTCTCCGGACGAGCTGCGGCGCAGGCCGCTATATCGCAGGCTCCGCGAACTGGAGCTGTTTCAGCGGCTCCTGATCCTCTCGCCGGACAAACACGTTACGATGGAAAGGATGGCTTGAATGCTGAAGATGCTCGGCGCGGCCTGCGTCATATTCAGCGCCTCTGCCGTAGGCTTCGGATTTTCGGGAAACGTCCGGCGGCAGTGCGCACAGCTCACGGCGCTGATCGAAGCGCTGACCTATCTGAAAAGCGAGATGCTTTATCGCCGGACGCCGCTGCCGCAGGCGCTGGGGATGCTTGCGGAGCATTCGGCGGACGCGGCGGTCGGAGGACTTTTCGCCAAGGCGGCGGAAAAGCTTGAGGAAAGCTGCACACTGAGCGTACACGCGGCCTTCCGCGCAGCGCTCGGCATGGCGGACGGGCTCGTCCTTTCCGCGCAGACGCGGCAGGCGCTGCTTTCGCTCAGCCTCTCGCTCGGACAGCTGGATCTGGACGGGCAGGAGCGTGCGCTGGAGCTGGCCTCGGAGCGACTTTCCGCGCAGCTCCGGCTGCTGGAGCAGGGAAGAAGCGCACGGTGCCGGAGCTATGCGACCATTGGGATCTGCGCGGGAATGGCCCTGGCGGTGATCTTACTGTAAACGATGGAAATTGATCTGATCTTCAAAATTGCGGCGGTGGGAATCATCGTTTCCATCCTCAATCAGGTGCTCGTCCGCTCCGGACGGGAGGAGCAGGCGACCATGACCTCGCTTGCCGGGCTGGTCGTTGTGCTGATGATCGTTGTGCAGCGCATCTCCGACCTGTTTGAGCTTGTGAAGTCGCTCTTTCATTTTTAGAAATGGAGCTGTTTGGAAAGACGGCGGCGCTTTGCATCGTCTGCGCGGTGCTGGCGCTCCTGATCCGGAAAAGAAGTCCGGAATTCGCGTTCTGCGCCGTGACGGCCTGTTGCGCCGTATGCCTGCTGGCGGCGGCGGAGCTGATCGCGCCGGTCCTGTCGTTCCTCGGGACGCTGCAAAAGCTTGCGGGGCTGGACGACGCCGTTATGGCGCCGCTTCTCAAGACCGTCGGGATCGGCCTTCTGACGCAGGCGGCCTGCGCCTTCTGTCAGGACGCCGGGCAAAGCTCACTGGCAAAAACAGTGGAGCTTTGCGGGACGTTTCTGGCCGTCTATGTGTCGCTGCCGCTGGCGGAAGCGGTGCTGGAGCTGCTGCGGAAGCTGATCGGAGGGTGAATTGAGAAAGATCGTTCTGATATTGACCCTTCTTGCGCTGCTGACGCTGCGGGTATCCGCGCAGGAGCTGCTGGAGCAGGAGGCGGAGATCCTTGGGACGCAGACGCTGGAGGACGGGCTTGACGGCGAAGCGCGGTCGATGCTCGACGGCGTATCGCCATCCGGCACGGCAGACTTCGGAAAGGAGCTGACGAGGATGCTCGGCAGGGCGGTCTCCGGACTGGAAACGCCGCTCCACGCGGCGCTTCGGACGGGCTGTATGCTGCTGGCGGTCGTGCTGCTCTGCGCGGTCTGCGGGAATTTTGAACCGGAGCTGCCGGTGCGGAGCGTGACCCTTGGCGGCGCGCTCGGGATCACGGCGGTCTGCACGGCGAGCCTTCGGAGCATGATCGGCCTCGCGGCAGATACGCTCGACCGGGTGGGGACGTTTACGACGATGCTCCTGCCGGTGATGTCCGCCGCGCTGACGGCCTCCGGCGGAATGTCGAGCGGCTCCGCGCTCTATGTCGGCTCGACGCTGTTCATGGACGTGCTGGTGCGCCTGATCCGAAGCGTGCTGATCCCGATGACGTATGCCTTTGTCGCAGTGAGTACGGCGGAATGTGCGGCGGGCGACGGCAGGCTGTCCCAGCTGCGCGAGTGCATCGGCTGGTTCATCCGCCTTGCGCTGAAGGGCGTCGTCGCCCTGTTTGCGGCGTATCTCGCCATTACCGGCCTTGCCAGCGGCAGTGTGGACGCGGCTGCGGTCAAGGCAGCCGGGAGCGCGCTCGGAGCCGCCGTTCCGGTCGTGGGCGGGATGCTGTCCGACGCGGCGGGATCCATCCTCGCCGGGGCGAATTTTCTGAAAACCACTGCGGGCGTATTCGGAATGCTGGCTCTTGCGGCGATCGGCTTGATGCCCTTTTTGCAGATCGGCGTCCACTATCTCGTGCTGAAGCTGACGGCGGCGGTCGGCGGGACGGTCGCCACCGGCGCGCACGCAAAGCTTTTGGAGAATCTCTCCTCCGCGATGGGATATATGCTGGCCATGACGGGAAGCAGCATCCTGATGGCGATGATCAGCTGCTGCTGCTTTATGAAGGCGGTGAACGTATGACACAGGCGCTGCGAAGCTATCTTCTGGCCATTGTGGCCGTTTCGCTGCTGACGGCGATCCTGCTGGGGCTGCTCCCAAAGGGCGGCGTGCGGCGGGCCGCAGGGCTGACATGCGCGATGGCGCTGGCCGTTGTCGTACTGCGGCCTGTGGCGGCACTGGATGGGGAATCGCTTGCGCGGGCCATCGCGCGGCTCGAAATGGAATCCGAGCAGCTCCGCACGGGCGTGGAGGTTAAAAACCGAGAGCTTGTCGCGGCCATCATAAAGCAGAACGCGGAGACATATATATTGGACAAAGCCGCTTCGATGAACATGGAGCTTCGGGCGGAGGTGACGGTCGAGAGCGGCTCCGGCTATCCGTATCCCATCGCCGTCACCCTCACCGGAAGCTCGACCTTGGAGCAGCGGCAGGCGCTGAGCGCCTGCATTGCAGAAAACCTCGCCATACCGGCAGAAAGGCAGACATGGAAGCAGACAGACATTCCCCCGGCATCCTGAAAAAGCTCCAGCCGGCGCTTGGACGCATCGGAAAATACAAATACGCGCTGATCGTGCTGCTGGCGGGCGTTTTCCTGATGCTCCTGCCCTCCCGGCAGGAGCGGACGACGGCGGCGGAGCCGTCCGCCGGGGCGCCGGCGTCGGAGATCTCGGAAATGCAGGATGCGCTTGCGAAGCTTCTGTCCAAGATCGACGGCGCGGGCCGGGTAGAGGTGCTTTTGAGTCTGGAATACGGCGCGGAGAGTTACTACCAGTCCGACGAAAAAATAAGCGCGTCCGGCGACACGGAGAGCCGCGAGCAGACGATCGTCCTGTATCAGCCGGACAGCACGCAGCGCCTGCCGTCCGTCCGGAAAACGCGGTATCCCGTCTACCGGGGCGCCGTCGTCGTCTGCGAGGGCGCCGGAAGTCCAAGCGTGGAGCTTGCCATCGTGCAGGCCGTTTCCCGGCTGACGGGGCTTGGCAGCGATAAGATCAGCGTCATCAAAATGAAACGATCATAGGAGGCTATCAGATGAAAATTTGGAAACGGAACGCCATCATTGCGACGGTACTGCTGTTTGTCTGCGCGGGGATCTATCTCAACTGGTCCTATAACAACAAGCAGCCCGCCGCCGCGGAGCTGACAGACACGCTGGACGCGGAGCAGGTCATGGGCGAAGGGCTTGTGATCTCCGACCCGTCGGACGCGGCGGTGGAGGAGGCCTCCGCGCAGGCAGGAACGCAGATGGAGGACTATTTCGCGCAGGTGCGCCTGAGCCGTCAGGAGTCGCGCGACAGCGCCGTGGAGCTGCTGGAGCAGACCATCGCCTACGACGAGGGCACCGAGGTCGGCACCGCTGCGACGCAGACGCTCAATGAGCTGGTCTCAACCGCGCTCAGCGAAGCGCAGATCGAGAGCCTCGTCATTGCCAAGGGCTACGCGGACTGCGTGACCTACATCCATGACGACACGGTCTGCGTGGCGGTCGCGGCTCCGGCAGAGGGGCTTGACCAGACGGACGTGGCGCTCATCTCCGATGTTGTGACGGCGCAGACGGACTATCCGCTCTCGCAGGTGCGCATCATCGAGGTCAAGGGCTGAAAAACCGACGGCGGCGGATATTTCCGCCGCCGCTGCTTGCATATGCGGCGGTTCTGTAGTATAATCTGCAAATCAGGGCGGGTGTGGAACGATTTCTGCGAATTACAGTTGAAATTCCTGCCTTTTGTGGTACAATATACGATATCGAATCATGTCTGCGGCTTATCCATCGGATACGGAGGAATCATTATGGCAGAAAATAAGGAATACTACACGCAGAAAGCGGAAAACGGCTCGATCCAGATCTCCGAGGATGTGGTGGCTTCTGTGGCGGCGATGGCCGTGATGGAGCAGGAGGGCGTCTGCGGCCTCAGCACCGGTATCGGCTCCGACATTGCGGAGATGCTCGGCATGAAGAGCGCCGCCAAGGGCGTGCGCATCGTGAGCGACAAGGAAGGCCGCCTGTTTGTGGAATGCAACGTCGTGGCCAATTTCGGCTATTCCGTTTTTGAGCTGGCGAAGAACGTGCAGGACGCTGTGCGCTCCAGTCTGGAATCCGTTACGGGCCTGAACGTCGCAAAGGTCAACGTGAACGTCTGCGGCATTGCGCTTCCGCGCGAATCCAGAAAGTAAGCGTTTTTCAGAAAGAGAATGAGGAGAAAGCTATGACCAGAACAAACGCCAGAGAGATCGTGGCGCAGCTCGTCTACGAGATGGGCTTCCGCGACGACGATGCCGCGGCCGTCGTGCGGGAGCATCTTGACCCGGACTACTATGCGACGCTGAAGGACGAGTCCGACGCCTATCAGGACCGGCCGACGGGCAAGCAGGCGGAGTATATCCAATCCACGCTCTGCGGCATCCGGGAGCGTCAGGAGGAGCTGGACGGCTACATTTCAAAGTACGCCATCGGCTGGAATCTCAGCCGTATTTCCAGAACGGCCCGCGCCATCATGCAGCTTGCCATGTACGAGTGCCTGTATGTGCATGACGTTCCGGTCAGCGCCGCCATCAACGAGGCGGTCGAGCTGACGAGAAAATATGAGGATGAGGACGTTGTGGCGTTTGTCAACGGCATTCTCGGCGCTTTTGCGCGCGAGGTGGCAGCACAATGAGGACGCTGGGCTTTGATACCAGCAATTACACCACGTCTGTGGCGGCATTCAACGGCGTGAGCGGCGAAAACTGCTCACGCCTTTTGGACGTGCGGCCCGGTGAGCTTGGCCTGCGGCAGTCCGACGCGCTGTTTGCGCACGTCAAGCGCCTGCCGGAAATGACGGACGAGCTGTTCGCGGCGCTTCCGAAGGATACGATCCGCGCCGTCGGCGCCAGCACGCGCCCGCGCGCGGTCGATGGCTCCTATATGCCGTGCTTCCTCGCGGGAAGCTCGCAGGCGCAGACGCTGGCGCGTATCCTGGACGTTCCGTTTTATGCGTTTTCGCACCAGCAGGGGCATATCGCGGCGGCGCTGTGGTCGGCGGGACGGATGGAGCTGATGCATACGCCGCATCTGGCGTGGCACCTCTCCGGCGGCACGACGGAGCTGCTGCTCGTCGAGCCGGACGGAAAAAACGTCCGCGCGGAAAAGATCGGCGGCACGAGCGATATTTCCGCCGGTCAGCTGATCGACCGGACGGGGAAGCTTCTGGAACTTCCGTTTCCGGCGGGTAAGGGCATCGACGCACTCAGCCGCGGCAGCGACAAAAAGGAGCATTTCCGCGTGAAGTGCAGCGGCCTTTCATTTTCGCTTTCCGGCGTGGAGAACAAGGTCATGCAGTACCGCGCCTCTGGCGCGTCGGCGGAGGAGACCGCGCGCTATGCGCTGCTGTCGGTAATCTCTGCCGTCACGGCGGCGACCAGAGAGGCGCTCCGGCAGTATCCGGGCCTTGCGGTCGTGTTTTCCGGCGGCGTTTCGGGGAATTCACTCCTGCGGGAGCGCTGCCGCGAGTTTGACGCAGCGTTTGCCGAGCCGCGCTTTTCCTCGGACAACGCCTTCGGCATCGCGCTTCTCACATGGATGCAGGAGGAGCCGTAATGGAACAGACGATCTTTGCGGTCTCCGAGGTCAACGAATACATCAAGAATATGCTCGATACGGACGAACGGCTGAACGCGCTGTTCATCCGGGGCGAGCTGAGCAATTACAAGGTCTATCCGTCCGGACATCACTATTTTACGCTCAAGGACGAGACGGGCGCGCTGCGGTGCGTCATGTTCCGCTCCAGCGCTGTCCGGCTGCGCTTCCGGCCGGAAAACGGCATGAAGGTCATTGCCTTCGGCCGGATCACGGTCTTTCCGCGCGACGGCGCGTATCAGCTTTATTGCGCGGACCTCACGCCGGACGGCGTGGGAGATCTGCATGTGGCCTTTGAGCAGCTCAAGGCGAAGCTGCTGGAGGAAGGGCTTTTCGCCCGCGAACACAAAAAGCCGCTCCCGCCGTTTCCACATCGCATCGCCATCATTACCTCGGGTGCGGGAGCTGCCATCATGGACATGCTCCGCATTCTCGGAAAGCGGTATCCGCTCAGCAAGGTGCTGATCCTGCCGGTGCGTGTGCAGGGCGCGGAAGCGCCTGCGGAGATCGCCGGGGCCATCCGGTACGCCAACCGCTGGAAGATCGCGGATGTGATCATCACCGGGCGCGGCGGCGGCTCCATCGAGGATCTTTGGGCCTTCAATGACGAGCGCGTGGCGCGCGCGATCTACGCCTCGGAAATTCCGGTCGTTTCGGCGGTCGGACATGAGCCGGACGTGACGATCTCGGATTTCGTCGCGGATGTGCGCGCAGCGACGCCCTCCAACGGCGCGGAGCTTGTCGCGCCGGATAAGGAGGAGCTGCGCAAGCGCCTTGCGCAGACGCAGGCGCGGATGGCGGCGGCAGTGGAACGGCAGCTGAGCCTTTCGAGGCAGAGACTCGAAGCGCTGGCCGGAAAGCGGGTACTGCAAAGCCCGATGAATTATTTGCAGGACAAGCGCATGACGCTGGAATACAGCCGGGAACGGCTTTCCTCGGCGTCGCAGCGGCTGATGCAGGCCAAGCGGGAGCAGTTCGTCCGTCTGACGGCGAAGCTCGACGCCATGAGCCCGCTGAAGGTGCTTTCGCGCGGCTACAGCGTCGTCCGGACGGAGGACGGCAGTGTGCTCCGACGGGCGGCGGACGCCCGGCTGGGAGACAGAATTCAGATCGATCTGATGCAGGGAACGCTCCTTGCGGAAGTCAGTCAGGTTTTGGAGGCAGAGGATGCGTGAAAAATCGGTGAGCTTTGAGAAATCCATCGAACGGCTGGACGCGATCGTGCGCAGTCTGGAGCAGGGGAATGTTCCGCTGGAGCAGGCGCTCAAGCTGTTTCAGGAGGGCACCGGCCTCGTCAAGACCTGCGACGAAATGCTGAGCGAGGCGGAGCTTCAGGTCGTGAAGCTGATGAAGGGCGCCGACGGCGCACCGGTAGAAACGGAGTATACGAGAGATGAGTGAGTACAAGGAAACGATGGAAGTCTACCGCAGCGCGGTCGAGGAATATCTCGAAAACTGCTTTGCGGATCAATCCTGCCCGCAGCGGGAGCTGTTTCAGGCCATGCGCTACAGCCTGCTGGCCGGAGGCAAGCGCATCCGCCCGGTGCTGACGCTGGAATTCTGCCGACTGTGCGGCGGAGACTGGCGCAGGGCGCTGCCGTTCGCGGCTGCAATTGAAATGGTACACACCTACAGCCTGATCCACGACGATCTTCCGTGCATGGACAATGACGATTACCGGCGCGGACGGCTGACAAATCACAAGGTTTTCGGCGAAGCGAACGCTGTTCTGGCCGGGGACGCGCTGCTGACGGCGGCGTTTGAGACGGCCTCCGGCGCAGACGCGGAGCCTGCGGTCGTAGTGAAGATCATCCGCATTTTGTCGGAGGCCGCCGGTGAAAACGGCATGGTCGGCGGGCAGGTGCTCGATCTGGCCGGGGAAAAGCTCCGCCTTGGCGCGGACAATATCCACACCATCCATGAGCTGAAAACCGGCGCGCTGATCTCCGCAGCCTGCCGGATGGGCGCGGCGGCCGCCGGCGCGAACGCGCGGCAGATGGAGGCGGCGCGGGCCTATGCGGCCGCGCTGGGTCTTGCGTTCCAGCTGCGCGACGACATGCTCGATGTCCTTGGCGACGCAGAGAAGATGGGCAAGGCGACCGGCATGGACGCGAATAAGAATACATTTGTTGCGCTCTATGGTGTTGGAGAATGCTCGAAGATGATCGAGCGGTATACCAGCGAGGCCGTCGCCGCGCTGGCGCTGTTCTCGGATACGCAGTTTCTTTCCGAGCTTGCGCAGCGGCTTGCTCTGCGCGAATATTGACCGCATTGTTATCGCCCGGAGCGCGTCAACGGCTTCGGGCGATTCATTTACCGAAAATTCACAACTTTTTTGGATAAACGCTTGTATATGCAGCGAAAGCATGATATGATAGAAGTGGCAATGACGCAGTATCCTAGTCGGCTTTGCCGGTTCTGAGGAAGGGCCTAAAAATCCTTTAAAGGGCATATCTGTGAAACCCGTGGTGTCTGCTTCTTACGCCCAGTCTGGGGTGGATGCTGGGGGAAGGCGAAATTCGCCTGCGGATCCAGGGCGGCCTCCAATGGCATGGAGACGTCGAACCCTGTTTCTGCGGAGGCCGGATCTCGTGCAGGAGCGTACTCCCTTCGTGGTCAGCGACTGCTGTACGGTACCGGGATGAACCTGCAATGCGGTGCTACCCGGCTTTACGCCGTGAACGCTGTGTGCAGCGTAGCCTGCCTTGCGTGAACAGATCAGGGAAAAAGAGTTATGCGTCCAGACTCATGGCCTTGAGCGCGGAACGTTTTCTTTGGAAAGACTGTTTGCAAAAGAGGATAAGAACCGGAAAAAGCCGCTGTGGAAATCACCTAGGCTGTCCTTGTGGGGCAGAAATGGGATTGCGGTACGGACTAAGTGGCAATCGGGTATCGGTTTTGGAAACAGACCGGCTTGGATATGAAAGGGAAACCGCCTCTTCGGCGACGAGAGGTTCGTCCATGTGGAAAACAAACCCGACCTAAGCCGTAAGATTAACCATTTCTGCCGCCATTGTCTTTTTACGCTGCATACTGCATCGGACGGCTCCGTCCGTTTATTTTTATCTTTCGGAGGGTTTGTCTTGAGTCAGACAAAAAAGAAACAGGGCAAGAAAATGCCGAAGCCGGATTACAAATGGATCATTCTCATTTTTGCGCTGACGATGGTCATTTCCGGTACGATGTCCTTTATTTCTTCCGAGCTTCTGGGACGCGCGAATCTCGCGGTCTCGTTTCTGATCTTGATCTCCATTGTCCTGATCGGCATTATTTTTGATGTGATCGGCGTCGCTGTGACCTCTGCGGAGGAAAAGCCGTTTCATTCTATGGCCTCGCGCAAGGTGCCCGAGGCGGCGGAGGCGCTCCGGCTTATCCGCAATGCAAACCGCGTTTCCTCCTTCTGCAACGACGTCATCGGCGATATCTGCGGCGTTATCTCCGGCGCGGCCTCCGCGACCATCGCGGTCAAGGTGCTCTCCGGCAAGTCCGCCAACCCGTTCGTAGAACTGCTGCTGTCGGCGCTGGTCGCAGCGCTGACGGTCGGCGGCAAGGCGTTCGGCAAGACCTTCGCCATCCATATGAGCACGCCGATCGTGCAGACAACGGCGCGTATTCTGACCTTTTTCCGGACACTGCCGGAAAAGCTCACGAAGAAAAAGAAAGCATCTTGAGGTTCCGATATGATTTTGGAGAGGATCCACAGCCGTGAGGATCTGCTTGCGCTCACCCGTGAGGAGGACGAGCAGCTGTGCCGGGAGATCCGGCAGTTCCTGATCGAACACGTTTCGCAGACCGGCGGACATCTTGCCTCCAACCTTGGCATCGTCGAAACGACGCTTGCAATCCAGAAGGCTTTTGACACCAGCCGCGACAGGTTGGTTTTTGATGTGGGACACCAGTCCTATGTGCATAAAATTCTGACCGGACGCATGGACCGGTTTTCCACGCTGCGGAGCTTCGGCGGCCTTTCCGGCTTCCCGAAGCCGAGCGAAAGCGTCCATGACGCCTTTATCGCCGGGCACGCATCCAACGCCGTCTCCGTCGCGCTCGGTATGGCGCGCGCACGGACGCTTCGCGGGGAGGATCACCGCGTGATCGCGCTGCTGGGTGACGGCGCACTGACCGGCGGCCTTGCCTATGAGGGACTCAACAACGCCGGCGCCAGCCGGGAGCCGCTGATCGTCATTCTCAACGACAACGGCATGTCCATCACGCCGAACGTCGGCGCGATCTCCCGCTATCTTGCAAAAATGCGGCTCCGGCCCTCATACCTCGATTTCAAGCTCTGGTACCGCAAATTTACGTCCCACATTCCTGGCGGCATGCGGCTGTATTCCTTTACGCACAAGCTGAAAAACCGCATCCGCAGGCGTCTGATCGGAAAAACGCTCTTCGAGGACATGGGCTTTACCTATCTCGGCCCGGTGGACGGGCACGATGTGGAGACCGTCACGGAGCTGCTGCGCGCCTCCGCCGCGCTCAACGAGCCGGTGCTTCTGCATCTGAGCACCAAAAAGGGCAAGGGCTTTGCCCCTGCAGAAAAAACGCCGCAGGAATTCCACGGCGTTGGGAAGTTCGACCCCGTGACCGGCAAGCCGGTCTGTCAGAAGAAAAAGACCTTTGCGTCCGTTTTCGGCGAGACGCTGACGGAGATGGCGCGTGAGGACGCGTCGATCTGCGCCATCACTGCCGCGATGCAGCAGGGCGTCGGGCTTGAGGGCTTTGCGAAGGCATTCCCAAAGCGGTATTTTGACGTCGGCATTGCCGAGGGCCACGCCGTCTGCATGGCGAGCGGTCTTGCCGCGCAGGCCATGACACCGGTCGTGGCGATCTATTCCTCGTTTTTACAGCGCGCCTATGATATGCTTCTGCACGACGTGGCGCTTATGCAGCTGCATGTGGTGTTTGCCGTCGATCACACCGGCCTTGTCGGCGCGGACGGTGAGACGCACCATGGCATCTATGACGTGGGCTTCCTGCGGCAGGTGCCGGGAATGCAGGTATTCTGCCCGGCGAGCTTCGCCGAGCTGCGGCGGATGCTCCGCACGGCGGTTCTGGAGTGCAGCGGCCCGGTGGCCGTCCGCTACCCGACCGGAGGCGAGGGCGCTTATACCGGCTGCACTATGGAGCCGGTATTCTGCGAGGGAACGGACTGCACGCTCGTGACCTACGGCACGCTCATCAATTCCGCGCTCGATGCTGGGAAACTGTGCAGTGAAAAAGGGATATCCCTTGAGATCGTCAAGCTTCCAAAGCTCGCGCCGCTCGATCTGACGGCGATCTCTGCCTCCGTCCGAAAGACGGGACGGCTCCTGATCGTGGAGGAAACGATCGAGGAAGGCAGCGCCGGGCAGGAGATCTTATCCCAGCTTGCGCTGGAGGGACTGCATCCGGTCTGCGAATGCATCAATCTCGGCGCGAACGTCCCGCCGCACGGTACGATCCCGGAGCTTTATCAGCTCCTTGGGCTGGACGGAAACAGTATTTATCATCGGATCACGGAGGTCATGCGTCGTGAAAAATAAGGAACGGCTCGACGTGCTCCTTGTGGCAAGAGGACTTGCCGAGACAAGAAGCAAGGCGCAGGCCATCATCATGAGCGGCGAGGTCTATGTAGACGGGCAGAAGGTGGACAAGGCCGGTGCGGATATCCCGCTGGAGGCGGAGATCGAGGTACGCGGCAGCACCTGCCCGTATGTCAGCCGCGGCGGACTCAAGCTTGAAAAGGCGCTGCGCGATTTCGGCGTGAAGCCGGAGGGCTATGTTTGCAGCGATTCCGGCGCATCGACCGGCGGCTTTACCGACTGCCTTTTGCAGCAGGGAGCTGCGAAGGTATTCGCCATCGATGTCGGCTATGGACAGCTGGCGTGGAAGATCCGCAGCGACCCGCGCGTGGTCGTGATGGAGCGCACCAACATCCGCTATGTGACGCCGGAGCAGCTCGGCGAGCCGCTGGATCTGTCTGTGGTGGACGTATCCTTCATCTCTCTGAAGATCGTCCTTCCGGCCATCCGGAAACTGCTCAAGCCGACCGGTCAGGTTCTCTGCCTCATCAAGCCGCAGTTTGAGGCGGGCAAGGAAAAGGTCGGAAAGAAGGGCGTCGTCCGCGACCCCGCCGTTCACGAGGAGGTCCTTGCGGACTTCGTCGCGCTGGCGGAGCAGCTCCCCATGACCATTCGGAATCTGACCTTTTCACCGGTCAAGGGCCCGGAGGGCAACATTGAATTTCTGGCGCACCTTTCCATGGAGCCGGGAGAAAATCACTATCCGCCGCTGCACGAGCTGGTCGAGCAGGCGCATGCGGCGCTGAAAGGATAAGGCATGAAAGTTGTTATGACGCCCAATCCCTACCGCGACAAGCAGTTCCGCGTCGCGGAGCAGGCACAGAGCATTCTGGAGGCCGAGGGCGTAACGGTTCGGATGTGTCTGCCGTTTGAGGTAGACAAGAGCTATCCGCTTCCGTCCGGCATCCATTTTTACGACCTGAAAAAGGAGATCCGCGACGCGCAGATGCTGATCTGCTTCGGCGGCGACGGAACGATCCTCCATGCGTCCAAGTTTGCGACGGCCAATCACATTCCCGTGCTTGGCGTCAACATCGGGACAATGGGCTTTATTGCGGAGCTGGAATCCAGCGAGCTGGAGCTGCTGAAAAGGATCCCGGCAGGGGACTATACCCTCGAGCCGCGCAGTATGCTCGACGTCAAGGTCACGAACGGCACACAGCAGCTGTTCCATGAGACCGCGCTCAACGACGCGGTCATCACCAAGGGCGCCATCGCGCGGGTGATCCAGATCGGCATTTCCTGCGACGGCGTGGACGCCACGGCCTTTTCCGGCGACGGCGTCATCGTCTGCACGGCGACCGGCTCCACGGCCTATTCCATGTCTGCCGGCGGCCCGATCATGGAGCCGTCCGCAAAAAACCTGCTCATCACGCCCATCTGCGCCCATGCGATGCTTGCCAAGAGCATCGTCGTCGGCCCGCAGCGCGTGATCGGCATTCGAACAGGAAAAATCGGAAGGCACAACGCCTTTTTGTCCGTTGACGGCGGGCGAGCCTTCCGTTTAAGCCCCGGCGATATCACGACCATAACCTCATCCTCGCAGATCACCCAGCTCGTTCGTTTGAAAGATACCAGCTTTTTCGAGATCCTGAATCACAAATTTATTGACAGACAGAGGTATTGAAATGAAATCGAAACGCCAGGAAAAGATTCTGCAATTGATCCATGACCATGACATCGAGACACAGGAGCAGCTCCTTTCCGAGCTGCGCGAGGCAGGCTTCCAGACCACGCAGGCGACCATTTCCCGGGACATCAAGCAGCTTCGGATCATCAAGGAGCTGGGCTCGACCGGCGCATACCGCTACAGCGTATCGGCAAAGCCGGTGGAGCATACCTTCTCCGCAAAGCTGAACATCATTTTCAAGCAGTGCTTGACCAGCGTGGAGCATGCACAGAACATTCTGGTTATCAAAACTATGCCGGGACTTGCCTCTGCGGCCTGCTCCGCGCTCGATAAGATGAATATTCCGGAGATCGTCGGCACGCTGGCCGGCGACGATACGGCGTTTATCGCCATGCGCGACTCGGCCTCGGCGTCCACGCTGTGCGCCGAGCTTCGGGAACAGATTACACATTGAGCCGCAGGAGGCGGATGTTATGCTGAGCGTTCTGCACATTGAGAATATCGCGGTGATCGAGCAGGCCAATATTTCCTTTGACCGGGGCTTCAATGTGCTCACTGGCGAGACCGGCGCGGGCAAATCCATCGTGATCGATGCCATTTCCGCCATTCTCGGCGAACGCACCTACCGCGACGTGATCCGTACCGGCGCAGGCCGCGCCTTTGTCAGCGCGGTCTTTACCGGAACGCCGCGCCTTGCGTGGTTTGAAGAGAATCAGATCCCGTATGACCCGGACGAGCTGCTCGTGCAGCGCGAGGTCTATACGGACGGAAAAAACGTCTGCCGCGTCAACGGTCGTCCCGTTACGGTCTCTATCCTGAAAAGGCTCGGGGAACAGCTCATCCAGATTCATGGACAGCACGACTCGCAGCAGCTTTTCGACGAGGCAACGCATTTGCAATATCTCAACCTTTTCTCGCGCGATGGGAGTCTGCTTGGACAGTACAGCGAGAAATACGCCCGTGTGCAGGCGCTCCGGCAGGAGATCGACCGCCTTTCGATGGGCGAGAGCGAAAAGCTCCGGCTGGTCGAGACGCTGAAATTTCAGATTGACGAGATTGAGCGCGCCGCGCTGCATCCCGGCGAGGACGAGGAGCTGGAGGCCCGCCGGAAGGTTTTGCAGAACGCGGAGAAGATCACCGGCGCGCTGCAAAGTGCCATGGCGGCGCTCTATGGCGACGAATCCAGCTCCGGCGCTGCGGAGCTTCTGGCCGGTGCGGAGCAGGCGCTTTCGCGCGTGGAGCGTGTGGACGAGTCCATCGGCGCGCTGCACGGAAAAATATCCGACCTCATGTATGCGGCACAGGACGCCGCCGAAGAGCTGCGCGATACGCTCGACGGTCTGAGCTACTCCGCCGAGGAGCTGGAGGAGATCGAGTCACGGCTCGATACGATCCACCGGCTGAAGCGCAAATACGGTGCCTCCTGCGAAGAAATTCTGCAATTTTTGGAGAATGCGAAAACGCAGCTCGACGAGATCGAATTTGCCTCCGACCGCATCGAGCGGCTGGAAAAGCAGCTGCGCAAAGCGAAAAAGGAAGCGGAGGACGCTGCGCTTGCGCTGCGCGCCGCCAGAAAAGAGACGGCGGAGAAGCTGCAGATCAGGATACAGACGGAGCTTGCCCAGCTCGATATGCCGAAGATCCGCTTCGTCTGTCAGTTTGAGGAGATCCCGCTTTCGCCGACGGGCATGGACGGCGTGCGCTTTTTGATGTCGGCAAACGTCGGCGAGGCGCTCAAGCCGTTGAGCAAGGTCGCCTCCGGCGGTGAGCTTGCGCGCATCATGCTGGCAATGAAGAACGTTCTGGCCGAGCAGGATGCAGTGCAGACGCTGATCTTCGACGAGGTGGATGCGGGCGTCAGCGGAAGAGCCGCGCAGAAGGTCGCGGAGAAGCTTTCCGACGTTGCGCGCGGCAAGCAGGTACTCTGTGTCACGCATCTGCCGCAGATCGCGGCGATGGCCGACACACATTTTATCGTGGAAAAGCGCGTTGAAAACGACCGTACCTATACAAGCGTCCTCCAGCTGAGCCGTGAGGAACGGCGAAAGGAGCTGGCCCGCATCACGGGCGGTGCGGAGATCACCCCCGTCCTTTTGCAGGGTGCGGAGGAACTGTTGGCGGCGGCTGACCGATACAAGGCGGAAAAATGCGCAAAATAAGCAGAAATGTACAGAGACAGGCGGCTTGCCTGTCTCTTTTTCTATTTCCGCGACGGTTGAAATGCGGAAAATCTGTTGCTATAATGCCAGTATCCATCAACAGGGAAGTGCGACTATGCTCACGATCCGACCGATCGAGGTGCGCGACATTCCGGCGTGCCTGACGATCTACAATTACTATATCGAAAACACGACGATCACCTTTGAGGAAGAGCCGCTGAAACCGGAAGCCTTTTCCGCCCGCGTCAGCCGTATTCGGGAATACTATCCGTACTTGGTCGCGGAGGAGGACGGGGCGGTCGTCGGCTATGCGTATCTCGACGCCTATAACGAGCGCTCCGCCTATCGCTATACCGCCGATCTGTCGATCTATCTGGCGCACAGCTGCATGGGGCGCGGCGTTGGTTCGCAGCTGCTGACAGCCATCGAGCACGAAGGCGAGAAAATGGGACTGCACAGCATTGTCGCCATCATCACGGAGGAAAATGCGCGGAGCCTTGCCTTCCACGAGAGGCACGGCTACCGCGAGGTCGGACGGCTCTATAAGTCCGGCTTCAAGCTTGGCCGGTGGCTTGACGTGGCTTTCTGCCAGAAAATACTTTCGGGATGCGGCGAAGCATGAAAAAATCAGGCGCTTCCGTCTTCTGGACGGGTGCGAGGCTCGGCATTCCCGTCATTCTGGGCTATATCCCCGTCGGGATCGCTTATGCACTCATCGCACGGCAGGCGGGCTTTTCCGTACTCGAAACGTGCATGATGTCGGTCTTTGTCTATGCCGGAGCCAGCGAAATGATGGCGGCGGGCATGTACGCGCAGGGCGCGGGCATCGCGGCCATCGTGCTTGCGACGTTTATTCTGAATCTGCGGCACTTTATCATGTCAGCCTGCGTGATGAACGGGATGCGCTCGGAAAAGCGCGCGTTCAAGGAGCTTGCGGCCTTCGGCGTGACGGATGAGGTTTTTGCCATCTATACGACGCAGAAAAAGCTGGAGCGGCCGGGACTCGTCTTTCTCGGCATGGCGCTGATCTCCTATCTGTCGTGGAATCTGGGGACGGTGATCGGCGCGGTTGCGTCCGATTTTCTGCCAGCGCCGCTGACGGCGGCGCTGGGCGTCGCCATGTACGCCATGTTCATTTCACTGCTTGCTCCAAGCGTACGTGGAAACGGGCGGCTGGGGCTTCTGGTGCTGCTGACGGCGGCGGTCAACACGCTGCTGTCGCGGTTCCTCGACTCCGGCTGGGCGCTGATCGCGTCCACGCTGGCCGGAGCCGCCGCGGGCGTTTTCTTCGTAGAGCTGCCGAAAGAGGAAGATGCCGATGCGGACTGATATCCTGCTTCTGATCGCCGGAATGACGCTCGTGACCTACATTCCCCGGATGCTGCCTGCCGTTTTGCTCGAAAAGCTGCATTTCGGGCCAAAGCTCGAGAAGTTTTTGCAGCTGATACCCTATACGGCCATGGCGGCGCTGGTGTTTCCGGGCGTCGTGACCCTCGACCCGGCGCGGCCCTATATCGGCCTTGCAGGCGGTGCGGCAGCGGGACTGCTGGCATGGCGAAGGCTGCCTGTCATTGTGTGCGTACTGGCTGCGGTCGCGGTCGATCTGCTGCTTTATGCGGTGCTGCCCGCGTGAAGCTGATTTGCAATCGGCATTGCAGCTTTGCTTCGCTGACCCATTTTTTCTGTCTTGACAGAAAAAATGGGGAGAAAAAGGCGCTGGGATGCAAAATACGCAAGTGCTGTGCAGAAAGGAAAAGCCCGGCCGGAATTTCCCGGTCGGGCTTTCTGCACTTTTTAGTTGAAGAGATAGCTGTAATGGCTGCGGATACGCAGGATCAGCACCTCGATCTCCTTCAGCAGGTCGTTCGGCTTCGCCAGATCGACGTCCTTGACCGCGCCTCCGAGGCGGACGCGGACGGCGTCGCCACCGAGGAACAGAACGCCCTGATTGGCGCTGTCGGCCATGTCCTCCGCCGTCTGGAAAAGCGTGAACTTGTCGTGGCACGGCTCCGAGGCGTAGGGGCAGAAGTGCGTGCAGTTGCCGCACTCGTTGCACATCTTATCGACGTGGACGATCTGCGTCCGGCCGTCGGCCAGCACGACCGCGACATTGGCGCGGTTCGGGCAGGAATCGACGCAGTTCTCGCAGACGGTATTGCAGCTCAGGCAGCGCGCACCCTCGCAGCAGGCGTCCTTCGCCATTTTCAGAATGCCCTTCTTCGAGACGGCCTGAGACTTCGACGGATAGGCCGCCGCCGGGATCTCGTAGGTATGCGCCTCGCCGATAACGGCTTCCGCGAACGCGGCGGCATCGGCAATGCCCTCAACGACGGTCGCGGGGCCGCGGTGCGCGTCGCCCGCGCACCAGACGTTTTCGACGTTGGTCTTGAAGGCGGGGCCTTTGCGCTCCATTTCGATGCCGTTCGCGGCCATGAGCTGTGCATCGACCTTTTCACCGACGGCAGAGAGCACCAGATCGCACGGGATCTCAAAGAACTCGCCGGTCCCGACCGGTGCGCGGCGTCCGGAATCGTCCGGCTCGCCGAGCTTCATCTTCTCAAGACGCAGCTTGCCGTCCTTCTGCTCGACGGGGACTGCCAGCTCGACCATCTGAACGCCTTCGTCGATGGCGAGTTTCAGCTCGTGCTCGTCGGCGGGCATTTCCTTTTTGGTGCGGCGGTAGACGATGGTTGAGGACTCCGCGCCCATGCGCTTGGCGACGCGCGCTGCGTCCATGGCGGTGTTGCCCGCGCCAACGACGACCACATGGCCCTCGAGGCACGGCTTGACCTGCTGCTTCATTTCCTTCATCCAGCCGATAACGCCCTTGACGTTGCCGGGAATGTCAAGTTTCCCGGCCTGCCATGCGCCGGTGGCGAGAAGGATATGGGTATAGCCCTGCTTTTTCAGCTCCTCGACGGAGGGTGCCGGAGCGCCGCACTTGACTTCGACGCCGTACTTTTCCATCAGAGCAACGTCCTTGTCGATGGCCTCGTCGGAGATGCGGAACGCGGGAATGACATAGCGCGGCACGCCGCCGAGCTTTTCCTCGCGCTCGAAGATCGTCGTTTCCACACCAGCTCTTCCAAGGAAGTAGGCCGCCGCAATACCGGTCGGGCCGCCGCCGATGATGGCAGCTTTTTTGCCCTCCAGGCGTGCCGGACGGCGGATGGAGGCCATCAGTGCGCCGTAGCCCTTTTCCGCTGCGACCAGCTTGGTGTCGCGGATCTGGACGGACTCTTCATAGAAGTTGCGGGAGCAGCGGTTCTGGCAGCGATGTGCGCAGATGGTGCCGGTGATGAACGGCAGAGCGTTCTTCTCGGTGATGAGCTTCAGCGCCGGGCCGTAGAGGCCCTTGCGGCAAAGCTCGATGTACTCAGGGATATCCTGATGGATGGGGCAGCCGCCCTTGCACGGAGCCGTGAAGCAATCGATCAGCGGGACGCTTTCCGTGCTCTTGCGGGCAGGGATGGGCTTGATGGGCTTGAGATGGTGGATATCGGTGTGCGACGCGGCGCTCATATCCGCGATGGCTGCGGTATCCGTACCGGCAAACGCGCGGTAGGGAAGCGGCTCGACCTTTTCGACCATCTGCGCAAGGCGGTTGTAGCCGCCGGGCTTGAGAATGGTGGTGGCGACGGTGATGGGCCAGATGCCCGCGGCAAACAGCTTGTCGCAGTTGAAGAATTCTGCGCCGCCCGCGAAGGAAATGCGCATTTTGCCCTTGAACTGACGTGAAATGCGATTGCACATCTCGATGGTCAACGGGAACAGGCTTCGGCCGGACATGTACATCTCGTTTCCGGGCAGCTCACCGCGCGTGGTATCGACCGGGAAGGTGTTCGACAGCTTGAGGCCGAATTCCAGCCCCTTCGAGGCCGCCAGCGCCTGAAGCCGTTCGAACATCGGAACGGCGTCAGCCCACTGGAGATCCTCGTTGAAATGATGCTCGTCAAAGACGATGTAGCCGTAGCCCATCGAGTCGAGAATGCTGCGGGCGGTCTTGTAGCCGAGAATGGTCGGATTGCACTTGACGAAGGTGTGAAGACCCTTTTCCGTCAGAAGGTAGGACGCGATGCGCTCGATCTCCTGCGGCGGGCAGCCGTGGAGCGTGGAAACGGTGACACTGCGGCTGACGCGCGGAGAAATGGACGCGATGCAGTCCTTCTCCTCCGGGAACAGCTCGGTCAGGACGTCCAGACATTCGCGGAACTGCTCCGTCTGCGAAGCGTCCATCATGCCGTTGATGTAAGTATCGACTTTTTCACCCTTGATGCCGTCCAGGTCATAGCCGACGGACATATTGAACACGAAGCCGTCCGGGTCGCCGAGTCCATAGACCTTCGAAAGCACCTTGAGAGCGCACCATGCCTTGATATACTCGTTCATGGCCTGCGGAACTTCCAGCTCTGTGGACCATTCCTGATTGTAGCCCTCGTCGTCGGCCAGAATGCACGGACGCGGCACGCAGACCGCCAGATCGTGGCCGTCCATCTTCTGAACAGTCTTGACCTCGAAGAAGCGCGCGCCGGCAAAGTAGGCGGCGATGATGTTCTGTGCCAGCTGGCTGTTGGGGCCTGCGGCCGGGCCAAAGGGGGTTTCGATGCGCTCGCCGAAGATGGGGAGCGTCTTTCCGGATGCGTGATAGGCTTTATGTACGCCGAAGATATCGCCGGTCACGGCATATTCCTCGACGATCCAGTTCATAAGGGAACGGAAGGGGATCGGATACATTTTTTCAGACATGACGCTTCCTCCTTAATATTCGCGGCGATTCAGGCTGCCCCAGAGCTTCTTGGAGGCCTCGAGGATGTGTGCATTCTCGGCTTCTTCATCGATGCCTACCAGCTCGCGGTCCTTCATCAGGAGCTTGCCAGCGGCAATGGTGGTCTGGCACTGACGGCCGGTCATGCCGAAGATCATATGGCCGTCGATGTTCTCATCCGAGAACGGCGTGAACGGCTTGTAGTCCATGACGATGATGTCCGCCGCCGCCCCGGCCTTGAGGACGCCGAGCTGATCGGGGAAGTACTTCGCGCCGATCTTTGCGTTGTTCTTGAAGAGCATGTCCGTGACCTCGCACCAGCCGACGTTCGGCAGGCAGTTCTGGCTGCGCTGGGAGCAGAGCGCGACCTTGATCGATTCAAGCATGTCGTTGGTGTAGGCGTCGGTACCCATGCCGAGCAGAATACCGCGCTTGTAGAGCTGGAGCACCGGGCAGATGCCGATGGCGTTGCCCATGTTGGATTCCGGGTTGTTGACGACCATCGTGCCGGTCTCCTTGATGATCTCCATTTCGGCGGTGTTCACATGGATGCAGTGGCCGAGGATGGTCTTTTCGCCGAGAATGCCGTGATCCTGAAGGCGCTGGACGGGACGGCGGCCATAGTTCTGGAGGCTGTCATAGACGTCGTTCATGCCCTCAGAGACGTGAATATGATAGCCGGTGCGGCCGTTGTTGGCGGCGACCATGCGGTCAAAGGTCTTGTCGGAGATGGTGAACAGGGCGTGTCCGCCGAACATGGCGGCCAGCATCGGGTCCTTGTGTTCCTGACAGTAGGTGATCCAGTCGGCATTTTCCTGAATGGCCTCGAGACACTTTTCCTCGCCGTCGCGGTCGGAGACCTCGTAGCAGAGGCATGAGCGGATGCCGAATTTCTTGGCGCTCTCGCCGATCTGGAACAGCGAGCCGGGGATCTGGCAGTAGGATGCGTGATGGTCGAAGATGGTCGTGACGCCCTGTTTGATGCAGTCGATGTAGAGCGCGTCGGCGCTGGCGCGGGTGCCTTCGAGCGTCAGGTGGCGGTCAATGGCCCACCATGTGCCGTCGAGCACTTCAAAAAAGTTGGTGGGATTGTTTCCGATGATGGAAAGGCCGCGCGCCAGCGCGGAATAAATATGCGTGTGCGCGTTGATGAACGCGGGCATGATGACGCCGCCCTTGGCGTCGATCCTTTCCGCCTGAGGGTACTTCGCCGTCAGAGCCGCTTCCTCGCCGACCTCGACGATTTTGCTGCCCTCGTAGACCACGGCACCCTTTTCGTAGTAGCCCTTTGCGTCGGGATCGCGGGTAATGAGCCGTCCGTTTGTGAGAATGTACATCGTGAATTCCTCCTATCTTGATCCAACCGATTGCACCACCCGCCGGATAACGAAAAATGTTTCAAACCTTCCGGTTTGAAACACTCAAGCGCCGCGCCGAGTGATAGTTGCAGCCCGTGTGCGAAACACTTCCTTACAGCTACCAATCTTAGATTGTACTAATATTATAGCGGATGCTGTTTGCAATTTTAAGCGGTATTTTTTACAAAAATATACGAATGCTTTTTGATATTTTGACAAAAATCGTTTGGCGTATCCAAAAATTTTGGGCCGGTGCAGCCTTATGGCGCACCGGCCCTGTGTAAGCGTATGACGGGCAAAGCTTCTGCGGAGAAGCGGCGCTCACATGCCGAGATAGGCGGCACACTTCTTCCGCGCGGCTTCGGCGGCCAGAGGCTCGTCGATGGTGACGAGTCGTCCGTCACGGACGGTGATCTTTCCGTTTACGACGGTATAATCGACTGGACCGCGCACGCCGACGGTCGCAAGGACTGATTTCGGGTCAAAGCATGCGCCGGTCAGCTCGAGCCTGCGGCTGTCAATCAGAAACAGGTCGCAGCACTTCCCGGCCTCCAGAGAGCCGATATCGCTGCGGCCAAGCAGGGAAGCGCTCCCGCGCGTGGCGATTTTCAGGAAATCGTAGCCGGACGGCGCTTCCCGGCTGGAACAGAGCCGGTGCAGGAGGAACGCCGTGCGCAGCTCCTCCATGAGGCTCGAGCCATCGTTGGAGGCGGAGCCATCCACACCGAGGCCGACCGGCACGCCGAGGCGCAGCATTTCGGGAATGCGCGCGATGCCGGAGGAGAGCTTCATATTGGAAATGGGGCAGTGGCATACGCCGGTGTGCGTGTCGGCAAGCAGCTTCAATTCCTCGTCGTTGAAATGAATGCCGTGCGCGTACCAGACGTCCGGGCCGACCCAGCCGAGCTTTTCCATGAACGCCAGCGGGCGCATACCCTCGCGTTCGAGCATGTAGTTTTCCTCGTCCTTCGTTTCGCACAGATGCGTATGGAGCCGGACATGATACTGCCGTGCGAGAATGGCGCTCTGGCGCAGAAGCTCCGGCGAGACGGAAAACGGCGAACAGGGCGCAAGCGCCAGCGTGTGCATCGAGCCGAAGGACGGATCGTGGTACTTTTCGATCAAACGGACGCTGTCAGCCATGATCTCGTCTACGCTCTGCACCACGGAGTCGGGCGGCAGTCCGCCGTCTTTGACGGACAGATCCATCGAGCCACGAGAGCAGGCCATCCGGATACCGAGCTGACCGGCGGCGTCCAGCTGCGCACCGATCAGGTCGCCGGAGCCGGCGGGGAATATGTAATGATGATCGAAGCAGGTCGTGCAGCCGTGCTTCATCAGCTCGCCCATGCCGGTCAGAGACGAGAGCCGGATGACGTCCTCGTCGAGGTTTTTCCAGATCTCATAGAGCGTTTTCAGCCAGTCGAACAGCTCCATATTCTGCA
>ENA-UOJC01000395-UOJC01000395.1-human-gut-metagenome-genome-assembly--contig:-C104-NODE-395-length-78702-cov-8.223035_pt1 | contig 78702 bp, 69 predicted proteins | sample MGYA00242339_ERZ723886 | MGnify/ENA metagenome assembly ERZ723886 | reverse complement strand
CAGAACTTCTCGAAGTACCTCTCGGCCATGCAGCAACGGACGCTTGTTTTTAAGTAGCCAATCGTCCGGGACCCGACAGATATTCAAACTTTCACAAAAAAGAGCATATAGCGTTTACCCAACAAGCATTTCAGCACTATTTGATGCTTATTCACCATGGGCGGGCAGATTTTTTTCGGCACCGCCATTGCAGGTAATGCCGTTCTCTTAAGCGGAAAAGGCCACATTCTTGGCTCATTGAGAGTTCAATAATGAGGCTTTTTTTGTAGCTTGAGCGCCTAACTTGGTGATCTCAACACCTCCGTGACAGAGGTGAAGTTCCTTAAGTGAAAGGCATTACGCCATTGCAGGGCTTCTCTTCCTCCGCATCGTTGCTGGCAGCGCTGAAGTACAACCCCACTTCCAACCCATGCGCAGCATGCGGTGGTGGTGAAGCAAAAACCAGCTGCGCCCCATGGGTGTCGGCAATGGTTTTCACAATCGACATGCCCAGTCCGTAGCCGATGTGCTGGCGATCCATGCGCGCGTGCCGCCGCTGGATCAGCTGGATCTGCGCAGCTGTCAGCCCTGCGCCACTGTCACGCACCAACAAAGCAGCACCCGGTGCAGGCAGCACTTGCACCTCCACCATTCCGTCACTGTGGCGCAAGGCGTTTTCAATCAGGTTGCGCAGCACAATGGCCAAACCGTCAAGATCACCCCACACCCACACGGCCTCATGCGCATCGGGGGTGAGGCAGTCCAGGCGCTTGTGGGCGTAGGTCTGCTGCCAGAACTCCTGCGCCACCTGCTCGGCCAGTTGCACCAAATTCACGCGCGCAAAATGCGCCACATCACGGCCTTCGGCGCGTGACAGTTGCAGCAAACGCTCAGCCCGGTGACTCATTACCTCCAGGGCATGCAACACAGCCTTCACCTCATTCAATGGCACAGCCTCCACCTCGGCACCGGGTGCTGGATGGGTATCACTGCCACGGTGCTGCTGCGCCTGATCAATCGCCGTCTGCAAACGCAGGCGCACTTCAGCCAAAGGGGTACGCAGCTCATGCGCGGCATTGGCTGCCAGTGAACGCTCTACATTCAATGCCTCTCCCAGCCGCTCCAGCAACTGGTTCACCCCTTCGCCCACCACCCGCAGCTCCAGCGGCATGCCATCCACCGACAGCGGCTGCAGGTTGCTGCCACTGCGCGCCGTAATCTGCCGCTGCAGTTGCCCCACGTAACGCAGCTCCCGCCGCGCCACGGTGGCCACCATCCACGCCATCACAGGCAACATGATCAGCAGCACAACCGCCAACCCCACCACGGTGCGGCGACTGGCTTCGCGCCGCTCTTCCACCGGGTCAGCCAGTTGCAGCCACACATGGTATTGCGCGTCATACAAGCTGAACACGCGGAAGTCCTCGGTGTCGTAAAAGCCTTCTTCCAAGGGCACTGCAAAGGGCGATGCTGGCGTGGCCTTGGTACGCAGCAACACCTTGCCGTCGCTGTTGCGCAGCTGTAAAAGCAAGGGTTCCGAGTGGTCTGAGCCCGGCAACTCTCCCATCACACGCGGATCACCACCCGCCGCCACCTGCAAAGCAGTTTCCAGGTTGTTTTGCGGGTTGGTCAGCTGCAGCTCCAGCAACGCGGGGTACAGCTGCCGGTGTGCACTCTCGATCAGCTCGACGTCAAAGTTGTCCTGAATCTGGCTGTCCACATACCAGCCCACCAAGGCAATGCTGAGCAGCCACACCGCCAACACGGCCGCCGTCAGCGTGCGGCTGAGCCGCTGCACCAGACTTTGCTGGGCTCCGGTACGCGGATTCATGCGATCACCAGGCGGTAGCCTGTTCCACGCACGGTTTCGATCAAGGCGCTGCCCAACTTACGCCGCAAGCGGCTGATGAACACCTCCAGCGTATTGCTGTCGCTGCTGTCGTCCCACTGGTACAGCGCTTCTTGCAAGCGCTCGCGCGTAAAAATCTGTCCGGGGCGGCTGGCCAGCACGCGCAGCAGTGCCCACTCTTTGGGGGTCAGTACCACGGGCACCATGCCTTTGCGCACCGACTCACGCGCCAAATCAATGGTGATGCCCCCACTCTGAAACACCGAGCTGGTCTGGGCGCCCCGACGGCGCTCCACTGCCCGCAAGCGGGCCAGCAGCTCTTCCGGGTCATACGGTTTGACCAGATAGTCGTCCGCGCCGGCATCCAGCCCCCGAATACGGTCGCTGACCTGGTCGCGGGCGGTCACCACAATCACGGTGGGATGTGCCTCCGCATTCACAGCAGCAGCATTTAAGGCGGGCAGCAGGCTCAGGCCCTCGCCATCAGGCAGATTCAAATCCAGTAACACAGCGGCGTAGTGCATGGTGGCGACAAAAGCGCGTGCCTGCTGCAAGTTCTCCGCCCAGTCCACGCTGAACTGCTTGCTCTTGAGATAGTCCAGCACCGCCTGCCCCAAAGATAAATCATCTTCTACCAAAAGAATGCGCACGTTGCCCTCCACCGAATGAAGCGCACAGTGTAGAACCGTCTCACCCAGCGCCCCAAGCTGAACAGAAGCTGAACAAACCCTTCAGAGGATATTCAGACGCGCTTTCTACAGTGCGCTCCATGTCTGAATCGCACACCCTTCCTCCCGTGGCCACCGGCGCACAGCCGCAGGCGCGCCGTTTTCCATTTTTCGCACCCCGCGCGATGGCGCCACGCTGGGTGGCTTTGCTGCTCGCGCTGTGGTGTACGTTGGGGCTGAATCAGGCCTGGTGGCGCAAGTTGGCCGATCTGGCGCATGAACAATCGCTCAGCACCGCCCAGACTCTGCTGACTGCGCTGGTGCTGACTGCTGCCACCTACTTGTGGCTCATGCTGCTGTCGTGGCCCAAGCTGCGCCGCGTGGGCTGGAGCCTGACACTGATCGTGGCGGCCTCGGTGCAGTACTTCATGCTCAACTACGGCATCGTCATGGACAGCAGCATGGTGCGCAACACGCTGCAAACCAATACCAGTGAAGGCATGGCGCTGGTCTCCAGCGGCCTGCTGCTGCACGTGGCCCTGTATGCTGGAATGCCCATCACGGCGCTCTACACAGCCATCCGACTCAAACCTACGGCTTGGAAGCATGACCTGTGGCGCTCGGCACTTGTCGTGCTCGCCAGCGTAGGCGTGGTGCTGGGTGGTGGCCTGCTGCTCTACAAGCCCATGGCCCCCCTGGTGCGCAACAACACCGATATTCGCTACCTGATCAACCCGCTGGCCAGCGTAGTCTCATTCAGCAGCGTGACGCTCAAGCCCCTGTTCAAGCGCCAGTTGGCCTTCAAAACCATCAGCGAAGATGCAGCCCTGGGTGACAGCTACCACGGAGGCCATCTGCAGCCCACCTCTACCGCAGGCAAGAACCCCAAGCCCCCTCTGCTGGTGCTGATCGTGGGAGAGACCTCGCGCGCCGACCACTTTGGCCTGAACGGCTATCCCCGCAACACATCGCCCGAACTGGAAGCACGCCATGTCATCAGCTGGCGCAACGTCTGGTCGTGCGGCACCAACACCCTGGCCTCGGTGCCCTGCATGTTCTCGCACCTGGGCAAGACCGATTTTGAATCGCGCAAGTTTGAATATGAGAACCTGCTGGACGTGGTCCATGCTGCGGGTCTGAATGTGGACTGGCTGGATAACCAAGCAGGCTGCAAAGACGTGTGCAACCGCGTCTCCCATGCCCAGGCAGACCAAGTGGCCAGCAAAGAGGCCGTCAAACGCTGGTGCAAGGACAACGAGTGCCTGGACCAGTTGATGGTGGAGCTGCTCAATGACCGCCTGCACACCGTGAACGCACAAGGCAACGGCAAGGGCACCGTGCTGGTACTGCACCAGATGGGCAGCCATGGCCCTGCTTACTATCGCCGCTCGTCACAGCCCAACAAGCGCTTTCAGCCCGAGTGCACCACCCACGTGACTTCCGACTGCAGCCGCAGCCAGTTGGTCAACGTGTATGACAACAGCATTGTGGAAACCGACCAGTTCATTGCACGCACCATTGATTGGCTCAAGACCCAAGAAGACCTGTACGAAACTGGCCTGATCTACCTGGCCGACCATGGCGAATCGCTGGGTGAAAACGGCCTGTACCTGCACGGATTCCCCTATGCGATTGCACCCGATGCCCAAAAGCATGTGCCTTGGGTACTGTGGCCCGGCTCGCTGATGGCGCGCACCCATGTGGATGAAGCCTGTGTACGCAAAGGTGCTGACCAAAAGCTCAGCCACGACAACTTCTATCACACCGTCATGGGGCTGCTAGACATTCACAGCAGCAGCTACCAAAGCGGACTGGACGTGCTGGAGAGCTGCCGCACCTCCACCGGACAAAAAGTGAGTTGATGCATGAAATCCATGACGCCTGCCGAGCAAGTCGCAATAGACCGCGTAACCCTTGATGAGGTCAGTCCCCAAAAACGCCGCACAGGCCTGTCACGCGTGTGGCATGCGCTGGGCTACTCCCTGCAAGGCTTGCATGCAGCCTGGTATGAAAAAGCATTCCGCCAAGAAGCTTTGCTGGCCGCTGTGCTGCTGCCCAGTGCAGTGTGGCTGGGCCAGAGCTGGCTGGAAGTACTGGCGCTGATCGCCACCGTAGTGCTGGTGCTGGTGGTGGAGTTGCTGAACTCCGCCGTAGAAGCCACCGTCGATCGTGTGGGGGTGGAGTGGCATGCACTATCAAAGAAAGCCAAAGATCTGGGCAGTGCCGCGGTGCTGCTGTCTTTGCTGCTGTGCGCCGGTGCGTGGATGGCGGCACTGGTGCACCGCCTGACCTGATCGCACGGCACCACCCCTTGATTGCCACCACACCCCGGCACGGCCATGCGCCTGCCGGGGTGTAGCCATTTCGAGGCACATCATGGCAAGGGCAAGCTCACCGCCATTACCCGGTGGTGATGCGTGCCACCACCTGCCCAGCCTGCAGCAAAGCACCGGCTGTTGCGACCTGCTGCAAAGTACCGCTGGCCGTTGCCGTAATGGCGGTCTCCATCTTCATGGCCTCCATCAGCGCCAATACGGCCCCCTCGGCCACCTGCGCACCATCGTCTACCTTCCAAGCCACGAGGCTACCTGCCATGGGTGCGGCCACCTCGCCGGGCTGCAAAGCCCCTGCAGAAGCGGGCTGCCCAGCCACAGGTGCGGTAACACCGCCAGCGGCCGACAGACCTGGCAGTAACAGAGCTGGCAAGCCCAGACGCACGCGCTTGCCATCAATCTCGATATAGCAGCGTTGCAAAGGCGTCTCAGCCACGGCATCAGGGCGCGGAGCGGGCAGCCAGTGCTGCTGCATCTCGGTTTCTATCCAGCGGGTATGTACGCCAAAGCCTTGCTCAGCCGTAAAGGCGGGGTCTTGCACCACGGCCCGGTGAAACGGCAGCACAGAGGCCACGCCCTCGATCTGAAACTCCGCCAGTGCCCGGCGTGCGCGCTGCAAAGCCTGCTCGCGCGTGGCACCACTCACAATGAGTTTGGCCATCAGTGAATCAAAACTGCCGGGGATGACGCTGCCAGCGGCCACGCCACTGTCCAGCCGCACACCGGGGCCGCTGGGGGCTGCAAAGTGCTCGATGCGCCCCGGCGTGGGCAGGTAGCCGCGCCCCGGGTCTTCGGCATTGATGCGGAACTCAATGCTGTGCCCGCGCGGCACAGGCGTTTCGGTCAAAGACAGCGGCAGGCCATCGGCAATGCGCAGCTGCTCCACCACCAGATCCACACCCGTGGTTTCCTCCGTCACGGGGTGCTCCACCTGCAGCCGGGTATTGACTTCCAGAAAGGAAATCTGCCCCGTGCGGCTGAGCAAAAACTCCACCGTGCCCGCGCTCACATAGCCTGCGGCAGCGCAGATAGCCTGGGCCGCACGGTGGATGCTGGTGCGCTGCGCATCGGTCAGGAAAGGGGCAGGCGCTTCTTCGACCAGCTTCTGGTTGCGGCGTTGCAGCGAACAGTCGCGCGTGCCCAGCACCACCACCTGCCCATGCTGGTCGGCCAGCACCTGGGCTTCGATATGGCGCGGGCGGTCGAGAAACTGCTCAACAAAGCACTCCCCTCTGCCAAAAGCTGCTGTGGCCTCGCGCACGGCAGAGTCATACAGTTCGGCCACTTCCTCCATCTTCCAGGCCACTTTCAGGCCACGACCACCGCCGCCAAACGCGGCCTTGATGGCAATGGGCAGGCCATGCGCTCTGGCAAAGGCCATGACTTCTTCGGCGCTTTGCACAGGCTCTGCCGTGCCAGCCACCAGCGGCGCGCCCACCTGCCGTGCAATCTTGCGTGCCGCCACCTTGTCGCCCAGCGCCTCTATGGTTTCAGGCCGCGGGCCAATCCAGGTCAGCCCCGTCTGCATCACGGCGCGTGCAAACTCCGCCCGCTCAGACAGAAAGCCGTAGCCAGGATGTACGGCATCGGCCCCGCTGCGCCGGGCAATGTCCAGCAGCTTGGCGATGTCCAGATAGGTATCAGCCGGGCGCACGCCGTGCAGCGCCCAGGCTTCATCGGCCGCGCGTACATGCAGGGCATCGGCATCAGGGTCTGCATAGACCGCGACCGAGGCCACACCATAGTCACGGCAGGCACGGGCGACACGTACTGCGATTTCTCCCCGGTTAGCAATCAACACTTTGCGGATCATGTGCGCTCCTTATCCTGGGAAGGAGGTGCCAGTGAAGGGCGCGCGACATCGCAGGCTGCTGCGCAGCCATTGCGATGAACACCCCGATGAGCAATCAACACTTTGCGAATCATTCCAAATCCTTTCTTTCAGCGGCTGCCTGGCAGCTTTCCACCACCCGAAAGCGAATGCGGCAGCCCACGGGAATCTGCGCGGCCAGTGGCAGGTGATAGCTGGCGACGGCCGCGATCACGGGGTAGCCTCCCGTCAGCGGGTGGTCTGCCAGAAACAAGACGGGCTGGCCATTGACTGGCACTTGGATGGCTCCAGTGACCGTGCCTTCGCTGGGCAATTCCTGGTGCTGTGCACGCTCCAGCGCCTGTGCACCCTGCAGGCGAATGCCGACACGGTTGCTCTGCGGTGTGACGCTCCATTCCTGCGCCAGAAAGGTCTGCACTGCAGCAGGCGTAAACCAGTCCGTGCGCGGGCCCAGTACGACATCGAGCGTGACCAGCTCTCCCGCACGTGGCAGTGCAGGCTGCGCTAAGCCGCCCAGCTCTACCGCACACAACTGATTCGCAGCAATAGCATGGCCCACAGCGATATGCTGCCCGACCTGCAATGCAGGCGGCCCCACCTGGGCCAGCGTATCTGTGGCGCAGCTGCCCAGCACCGGCTCGACCTGCCAACCACCGCGCACCGCCACATAGCAGCGCATACCGGCAGCAGGTGCATGCAGCTGCAGGCGATCGCCATCATTGAGCGCGATGGGTGCATGGCTGCTGACCGGCCAGCTCGCGCCCTGTGCGCTGTGCACGGTCACATCTACCTGCGCCCCCGTCACCGCCAGCGTGGTCGCGCCGTGGCTGCGCAGCTGCAGCTGACCCATGAGGTTTTCCAGCACGGGCGCATCCACCGGATTGCCCACCAGCCGGTTGGCCGCGTGCATGGCGGGCAGATCCAGTGCACCAGACGCAGAGATGCCCAAGCCCGACAGGCCCTGCCGCCCCGCATCCTGCATGAGCGTCTGCAGACCTATAGAAACAATTTCTATAGCTGGCAGCGCTTGCTGTATCTGCGCTAGAGGCTGTTTTTGTTCATATTTTTTGGCCACAGGCAAAGACACTGTGACCGGGCTGCGCGCCGCATCGACAAACTGCACGCGAAAGCCGGGCTGGATGTAAGCAGGCTCGGCACGCTGCAAGTCCCACATGGGAACATCGGTCACACCAATCAGCTGCCAGCCGCCGGGGCTGGCACTGGGGTAGACCGCACTGAAGCTGCCGCCCAGCGCCACAGCGCCTGCAGGCACCCGTGTGCGCGGCGACTTGCGGCGTGGCACCTGCAGATTGGCTCCGCCCGACAGATAGACAAAACCCGGTGCAAAACCGGCAAAGGCTGCGTCATAAGGCTGGGCGGTGTGGCACTCAATGAGCTGCGCCACCGTCATTCCCAGCAGCTCGGCCACTTCGGGCAAATCCTCGCCGGTGTAGTGCACGGGTATTTCCACCAGCCGCCCCTGCCCCGTTACAGCCAGCTGTTCGCGCTGCAATGCTTGCTCGGCCAATAGCTGCAGCTGCGTGCGCAGCTCAGCTGCCGACATGGTGTACGGGTCAAATTGCACCAGCAGCGTCCGCGCTGCAGGCACCAGGTCCTCCATACCCGGCAGCTGCTGCGCGGCCACATGGCGATAGACCGACATGGTCTGCTGCAGATCCTGCAGTTCAAGCAGCAGGGCACGGTCGCTGGCTGGCAGAAAACGCATGCGCCGCCCCTTATGCCATGCTCACAAAGGGCTGCAGCGCCACACCAGCCTGCTGCAGGCGCGCACGGATGCGGCGCGCCATGTCCACCGCTCCGGGGCTGTCGCCATGCACACAGATGGAGTCTGCCTGCAGCTGAATGCGCTTGCCGGTGATGGAGACAAGCTCGCCCGTCTCCACCAGCCGCAGCATGCGCTCGGCAATCTGATCCGGGGCATGTAGCACAGCCCCAGGCAGACGGCGTGAGACCAGCGAACCATCGTCGTTATAGGCCCGGTCTGCAAAAGCCTCTGTCACCACGCGCAGACCACGTTCACGCGCCCACTGAATCAGGGGCGCACCGGCCAGTGCCAGCAAGGTGAGCGAAGGGTCAATGGCCTGAATCGCCGTAATCACGTCACCCGCCTGCCGCGCATCGTGGGCAATGGTGTTGTAGAGCGCGCCATGCGGCTTCACATAGCGCACCTGCGTGCCCGCCGCCCGTGCCAGCCCCTGCAACGCGCCAATCTGGTAGATCACATCACCGACCAGTTCGGCACTGCTGGGGTCCATATTGCGGCGGCCAAAGCCCACCAGATCTGGATAGGCCACATGCGCACCTACAGCCACATTTCTGGCCGCCGCGTGCTTGAGGGTCTGCAAAATGCCGGCGGGATCTCCGGCATGAAAACCGCAGGCCACGTTGGCACTGGTCACGATGTCCAGCATGGCGGCATCGTCGCCCATGCGCCACGCGCCAAAGCTTTCACCCAGATCGCTGTTGATGTCCATCTTGTATCCTTTCCGTCCATCAGCTTCCACTGATTGTTCAACAATCAAAAAGCAAGTTTCTTACCAGCTCACCTATGCCATCCCGCCACTTCACCACCCGAACCACTGCCACCAGCCTGACAGACACCGTGGCCAACACTGTGCGCCAGATGCTCATCCAGGGTGAGCTGCGGGCCGGTCAGCGCCTGTCTGAGGCCGCGCTGAGCCAGCAGCTGGACATCTCCCGCAACACCTTGCGAGAGGTGTTTCGCATCCTCATCAAGGAAGGGCTGCTGCATCACGAGCCCAACCGTGGTGTGTCCGTGGTGGTTCCGTCCATTGCCGACATCATCGACATCTACCGCGTGCGCCGCCTCATCGAATGCCAGTCCCTGGAAAAAGCCTGGCCGCTGCACCCCGCCCACAAGCGCATGCGCGATGCCGTAGCCAGTGCCCAGCAGGCCCGCGATGCCAAGGACTGGCGCAGCGTGGGCTCAGCCAACATGGCCTTCCATGCCGCCATCGTGGGGCTCAGCGACAGTGAACGCCTGTCCGCCATGTTCGAAGACCTGGCCGCTGAACTGCGCCTGGCCTTTGGCATGCTGGACGACCCGGAATATCTGCATGCCCCGTACGTCGATCTGAACGCACGGCTGCTGCAAATGTTCATGGAAGGCCAGACTGCCGCCGCAGCGCGTGAACTGGAAACCTATCTGGTGCAGTCCGAACGCATGGTGCTGGCGGTCTATGCCCGCCAGATGAGCTGAGCCAGCACAGTGCATTCCATGCACCAGAAGCTGGCAAAAACCGAACAATGCACCAAATCTGGTTGAACAATCTTTCAACTCCAAACCAACAACATAAAACTACATCACCCACAAATAGTTCATATCGTTGAAATCCCTGATGACTGGCTTTCAAAGAGGGTGCTACTTTTGGCACGCGATTTGCCTGAGTGTTGAGAACCCGTGGTGGACTGCCATTGCGCCCAGCGTTGCGTCCGACCACCTTCATCCACCCCGAAAGGAGTCATCCATGAAGCGTCGAATCTTTATCGCAACCACTGCGCTGGCTGCCAGCGTGGGCTTTGCAGGCACTGCAGCAGCCCAGACCAAGTGGGATTTCGCAACCGCCTACCCAGCCCATAACTTTCACTCCAAGAACAATGAACAGTTCGTCAAGGATGTGGAAGCAGCCACACAGGGCAAGCTCAAGATCACCCCGCACTTTGGCGCCTCGCTGTTCAAGATGCCCGAGATCAAGCGTGCCGTGCAGACTGGCAATGCGCAGATGGGCGAATTCTTTCTGGTGAGCTTCCAGAACGAAGCCCCGATCTTTGGTGCCGATGGCCTGCCTTTCCTGGTCGGCAGCTATGACGATGCCTACAAGCTCTATCAGGCCCAGAAGCCTGCGCTGCAGCAACTGCTGGACAAGCAGGGGCAAGTCCTGCTGTATTCCGTGGCCTGGCCTCCGCAAGGCATCTACACCAAAAAGCCTGTGAACTCGGCCGCAGACCTCAAGGGTATGAAGTGGCGCGTGTACTCCCCCACCACCGCACGCATTGGTGAACTGGTCGGCGCCCAGCCTGTGACCATTCAGGAAGCCGAGCTGTCTCAGGCTCTGGCCACTGGCCTCATCGAAGGGCTGATCACGTCCAGCGCCACAGGTGCTGACAACAAGCTGTTTGAAAACCTCAAGCACTACTACAACGTGCAGGCCTGGATTCCGAAAAATGCTGTCACCGTCAGCAAAAAGGCTTTCAATGCACTGAGCAAAGAAGAGCAGGAAGCCGTGCTCAAGGCAGCTACCGAAGCCGAGGAGCGCGGCTGGAAAGCCTCGCGCGAAGTGGATGCCAAGTCCATTGAAACCCTCAAGGCTGGCGGCATGATCGTGGAGGAAGGATCTCCTGAGCTCAAGGCCGATCTGGTCAAGGTCGGTGAAGTGGTCATCAAGGAATGGCTGGAAAAGGCTGGCAAAGACGGCCAGGCCATTTTGGACACCTACAAAACCGGCAAGTAATGAAGGCAGCCATGTGACGCGTGCACTGCTGCGCTACATGGCATAGCCCCCACAGGCTATGGAAGGATGGTTTTGATGCGCAGATTCCTTGACGGTCTGTATGCGGCCAGCGCCTGGCTGGCAGGTATTTCCATGGTTGGCGTGCTGCTGATGGTGCTGTTGACCATTCTGAGCCGCGCCTTCGGTTTTTCTGCACCCGGCACCGATGCCTATGCAGGCTATGCCATGGCCGGGGCGGGCTTTATGGCCCTGGCCAGCACGCTCAAGGCTGGCGAGCACATTCGCGTCACCCTGTTTCTGGGCATGCTCAAGGGCAAAGCTCTGAAGTCACTCGAAGTCACCGCCCTGTTGATTGCCACCATGCTTGCTGGTTTTCTGGCCTTTTATGCCTGCCGCCTGGTGTGGCAATCCTGGGAGATTGATGACATCTCCATCGGCATTGATGCCACCCCTTTGTGGATTCCCCAGATGCTCATGGCCGTAGGCACCGTGATTTTCTTTATCGCCTTCTGCGACGAGCTGGTGCTGGAAGTCACCGGCCAGCGTAAGCCTCGCAGCCTGGAGGATGCCCACCATGAATGAAATTTTCGCCAGTGTAGCCCTGGTCGTAGTGCTGCTGGTGCTGCTCAGCGGTGGTGTCTGGGTCGGTCTGACTTTGGCAGGCGTAGCCTGGTTTGGCATGGAGTTCTTCACGTCCCGTGCGGCAGGTGATGCCATGGCAATGACCATCTGGGGCTCTGCCAGCAGCTGGACGCTCACGGCTTTGCCCCTGTTCATCTGGATGGGCGAGATTCTTTACCGCACCAACCTGTCAGAGAGCATGTTCCGGGGGCTGGCGCCCTGGGTCAACGCTCTGCCCGGCCGACTGCTGCACACCAATGTGATTGGCTGCACCATTTTTGCCTCGGTCTCCGGCTCGTCGGCCGCCACCTGCGCCACCGTAGGCAAGATCAATATTCCAGAGCTGAAAAAGCGCGGCTACACCGAGGCGCAGATCATTGGTTCACTGGGCGGCCCTGCCACGCTGGGGCTGCTGATTCCGCCATCCATCATCCTGATCGTCTATGGCGTATCTGCCGAGCTGTCGATTTCCAAGCTGTTCATGGCTGGTGTACTGCCAGGCCTGCTGCTGGCTACCTTGTTTGGCGGCTGGATCATGGTCTGGGCCTTGCTCAACCCCGACAAAGTGCCCAAGGCCGATGCCAGCACCAGCCTGCGCCAGAAGCTGTATGAAGCCCGCCATCTGATCCCCGTAGTGCTGCTCATTGGCAGTGTCATTCTGAGCATTTATACCGGCTTTGCCACGGCCACCGAAGCGGCTGCGATTGGTGTGATTGGTGCGCTGGTGGTATCTGCCTCGCAAAAGGCGCTGACCTGGGACAGCTTCAAGGCCTCGCTGTTTGGCGCTACGCGCCTGTACTGCATGATCGCCCTGATTCTGGCGGGCGCTGCCTTTATGACCCTGTCCATGGGCTACATCGGCCTGCCACGCCAGCTGGCGGAATATGTGGGCAGCCTGAACCTGTCACCTGCCATGCTCATCGTGGTGCTGGGCCTGTTCTACATTCTCATTGGCTGCTTCCTCGATGGCATTTCCACCATTGTGCTGACCATGAGCGTGGTGCTGCCCATCATTCAGGCCGCAGGCATTGACCCCCTGTGGTTTGGCATCTTCCTCGTGATTACCGTGGAAACCGCCCAGATCACCCCACCCGTGGGCTTTAACCTGTTTGTGCTGCAAAGCATGACGGGCAAGCAGATCACCTACATCGCCAAGGTCTGCGCTCCCTACTTTTTGCTCATGCTGCTAGCGCTGGTCATGCTGTGGTACTTCCCGCAAATCGTCACAGCCCTGCCATCCAAGATGTGAGCCGGACCAACTGGCCTGCGTGCCGCTTTCGGCCGCAGGTGGCCCGCTCGAGCATCCTGCACAGCCCCAAAGCGCACGGCGTCTTACACCAGATCGCGGCAGTTGCTGCGGTAGTTGCGGGCAGATTCAGCTATCGTGGCGCACTCTCATCCCATCAATGACCAAAGCCGCGCCATGAAAATGCCAACCATCCGCCCACAGCTTGCTGCCTGTCTTCTTGGCATTGCATGCACCGCAGCCGCTTCCAGCGCCTGGGCCTGTACCCGCCTTGTCTACCACGGTGTCAACGGGCACATCGTCACAGCCCGCTCCATGGACTGGAAGACTGACATTGTGAGCAACCTCTGGGTACTGCCTCGCGGCATGCAGCGCAATGGGCAGACAGGTGCCAACTCGCTGCAGTGGACCTCCAGATATGGCAGTGTCATCACCTCTGGCTACGACATTTCCACCACCGATGGTGTCAATGAAGCCGGACTGAACGCCAACTTGCTGTGGCTGGTGGAGTCTCAATACCCCGCATTCGATGCCAGTAGCAAACCAGGCCTGACGATTGCAGCCTGGGCGCAGTATGTGCTGGACAACTTTGCCACGGTGCGGGAAGCAGTCGATGCACTGGCCAAAGAACCTTTCACCATCGTCACCGACAATATCCCCGGTGAAAATCGGCTGACCACCTTGCACCTGTCCATGTCCGACTCCAGCGGGGACAGCGCCATCATTGAATACATCGATGGCAAGCAGGTCATACACCACAGCCGTGACTATCAGGTGATGACCAACTCTCCCACCTTTGATCAGCAGCTGGCCGTCAACAAGTACTGGCAGGCGGTAGGTGGCACCACGTTCTTACCCGGCACCAACCGCGCCGCTGACCGCTTTGCACGCGCCTCTTTCTATGTGAATGCAGTGCCTAAAAGCGAAGATCCCAATCTGGCGCTGGCCAGCGTGCTGAGCGTGATCCGCAATGTCTCCGTGCCCTACGGCCTGACCACGCCGGAAGAGCCCAACATCTCGTCTACACGCTGGCGTACCGTGTTTGACCACCAGCGCAAGCTGTATTTCTTTGACTCCGCCCTCACCCCGAACACCTTCTGGGTAGACCTCAAGTCCCTGGACTTCAGCGAAAAAACCGGCAAGGTCATGAAACTGGACCTGGGCCACAACCAGAGCCACACCTACGCTGGCAATGCAACGCCACAGTTCCAGGCAACGGCGCCGTTTCAATTTCTGGGGATTGAGAGTCACTAAAAGACTGGCTGGCCGCTCAGGGCATGCGGCCAGCCCATGCGCAAATGCCCGTGCTGTTCCGCAGAACAGGCACTGCTTGCAGGTGTGAAGTTCTGAGACGGACAAAAAAATGCCACACCTTGCAGTGTGGCACTTCTTTTTGCAAGCTTGGTTAATGCCTGCGTTGTTTGGTAGGCGCGATTGGATTCGAACCAACGACCCCCACCATGTCAAGGTGGTGCTCTAACCAACTGAGCTACGCGCCTGAATCATCAGAAGACGCAATTGTAGCACCGTTTTCTGACGCTTCAGAAAAAGTACAAAAATTAGCGCCTGCGCGCTGCACGCACACCGGGAACGGTGGCCACAATGCCCAGCACCTTGTTCAGGCGACCGGAATCCGAGACCTCCACCGTGAATGTCATCCACGCCGTGCCCTTGACGGACTGGGTCTGCACACCAATGACATTGGTCTTTTCCTTGGCAAACACATCCGAGATATCGCGCAGCAAGCCCTGGCGGTCGGCGGCTTCCACCGATACGTCGACCGGGTAGACAGCGGTGTGCTTTTCACTCTTGGGGCTGTCCCAGGCCACATCAATCACACGCTCTTCATTGCGCGCTGCCATTTCGCGGAAGTTGCTGCAATCGCTGCGGTGCACGCTCACGCCTTTGCCGCGCGTCACAAAGCCCCGGATATCGTCAGGCGGTGCAGGCTTGCAGCATTTGGCCAGCTGCGTCATGAGCGAATCCACTCCGACCACCAGCACGCTGCCCTTGTGCGCAGGATTGTTGGCGCGAGGCTTGCGCACCATGGCCTGAATGCTTTCCTCGGGCTGCTCAGGCTCGGCCGGGCGCAGCACGGCTTCGATATTGCGCAGCGAGTATTCGTCCTTGCCCACCACTTCAAACAGCGCATCGGCCGACTTGAAGCCCAGCTGCGTGGCCAGGTCTTCCAGCTTGATGGCCGTCTTGCCTTCACGCTGCAGCAGTTTTTCTACCGACTCGCGGCCACGCGTGATGGTTTCGTGTGTGGCCTGGGCATTGAACCAGGCGCGTACCTTGGCCTTGGCGCGGTTGCTGACCAGGTAGCCCAGCTCGGGGTTGAGCCAGTCGCGTGAGGGGCGCTCTTCCTTGACCGTGGTGATTTCCACGGTCTGGCCACTTTGCAGCGCGGTATTGAGCGGCACCATATTGCCATCCACGCGTGCACCACGGCAGCGGTGGCCAAGGTTGGTGTGCACGGAATAGGCAAAGTCCACAGGCGTTGCGCCCTGCGGCAGCTCGATCACCGCCGCATTCGGCGTGAGTACATAGATGCGGTCGTCAAACAGGCTGCGGTGCGAAGGCGTCTCCGACAAGTCCTTGCCCCAGGCCAGCAGCTGGCGCAGCACGGCAATCTTGGCATCGTATTCACCCGTGGCGCTGACACCTGCATAGCCTTTGGTGCCTGCTTCCTTGTATGCCCAGTGTGCCGCCACCCCGTTTTCTGCATGGTCGTGCATGGCCTGGGTACGGATCTGGATTTCAATCGCCCGCCCCTGCGGGTCACGCACCACCGTGTGCAACGACTGGTAGCCATTGGGCTTGGGCTTGGCGATGTAGTCGTCAAACTCCGACTCAATGGGCTGAAAATGTTCATGCACCCAGGAAAGTGCCGTATAGCAATCCTTGACCGTAGGCACAACCACACGCAGGGCGCGAATATCAAACAGCTGGTCGAAGTTCAGCGACTTGCCACGCATCTTCTTGATGATGCTGTAGATGTGCTTGGGTCTGCCAGACACCGTGGCCTTGATGCCATAGGCAGACAGATCGGCTTCCAGCCGCATGCGCAGCTGCTCCATGTAGACCTCACGCTCGGCGCGCTTTTCGTCGAGCAGCTTGGCAATGTCGCGGTAGGTGTCTGGCTCCAGAAAGCGGAAGGACAGGTCTTCCAGCTCCCATTTGATCTGCCAGATCCCCAGACGGTTGGCCAGCGGCGCAAACACATGCAGCGCCTCATAGGCCATGCTGGGCGAAACTGGCCGCTTGCTGGCGGCATACCAGCGCAGCGTCTGCAGGCGCGAAGCCAGGCGCAGCAGCACCACACGCACATCACGCGAAAAGCCCAGCAGCATCTTGCGCACGGTTTCGGTCTGCGTGGCGGGGTCATCCACGCGCAGGCTGCTGTCACCGGCGCGCGCCTGCTGCTGAAAGTGCATGAGCTTGGTGGTTTCCACCGCCAGCTGCGCAAAGTTGGCACCAAAGGCCTTGGTCAGTACCTCCAGAGGCTTGTTCAGGTGCATGCTGGCATAGACCAGATAGCAGGCGGCCTGCATGGCTTCCGAGCCACCAATGCCTTTGACAATGGCCGCCGTGGCGTCTGCGTGGGCCAGCGTGTTCTCGCCCGATGCCAGCTCTTCCCCAACCAGCAACGGCTCGGCAAACGCACGGGCGCGGCGCAGCGCGTCTACCTGGTCAGGAATGGCTCCGGCCGTTGCAGCCAGCAGATGAGGCAGCTCACCACTGATGGCAGAGGGCTGAAGTGTCGCTGGTACGGCTCCGTCTTCTCCAGTTGTTGGGGGCAATGATGTCACGCTGCGCATGTCAGTCCTCCGTCCATTCGAGACGTAAGCGCCTGCAGCTTACGCAACCATTGTTTTTGCTCTTTTTTCATTCATCACCCAACAAGAAATTCCGTGCGATGACCACCTGGTCATTCGCCACAAAGGTGGGGGCATGACCCACGCCTTCAAGTTCCACACATTGTGCAAGAGGTCCACGCTGCTGCATGTCCCGTGCTGTTTCAGATGTCAGCAAGTCTGACTGTGCACCACGAACAAGCAAAGTCTGTGCCTTGATACGGTCATACAGGCACCACCATAGTGCCTGGCCCTGCTCAGAGGCCTGCTGTGTGAGCTGCTGAAACGGTACTGCAATGGCGGGGTCGTAGTGCAGCGTCCAGCGCCCATCCTCCCTCTGGCGCAGCATGGGGCGCGACAGCGCCAGCCAGTCTGCATCCGTGTGCGGTCCAAAGCCTGCGGAAATCGTACGCAGCGCATCTGCGCCCTGCTGCAGGCTGTCAAAGCTCCCCGTCTTGCCTATATAGCTGGCAATGCGCTGCAAGGCAGGCCAGGCCAGCACAGGGCCTACATCATTGAGCAGCAGACGCCGCACTGGCACAGGCAGGGGTAGCTCTGGACTGCCTGCGGCCACCATGCCAATCAACCCTCCCATGCTGGTGCCCACCCAGTCCAGCCGCAGCATCGGAGCCTGGGCATGCAGCTGCGCAAGCAAGGCCAGCATATCCTGCGCATATTGCGCCATGCCGTACTGCATGGGATCCGCCAGCCAGTCACTTTTGCCGCGCCCTGCCACATCCGGGCAGATCACGCGGGCATGCTGACTCAGACTGCGCGCCAGCACATCAAAGTCGCGGCCCTGGCGTGTCAGACCGTGCACACACATGATCACATGCGGATGCGCGGGATTTTCGGTCTGGTTCCACTCCCAGTACGCCATTTCATGGCTGCCGCCGCCTTGCGCTGCCGCGCCAGGGCAGGTTACGTATTTCAGCGTAGGTTCAATCATGGGTAGGCGATTTCCGGTGGTGCCATGAAAATGGATACATCCATCCTAATTCATATTCAGCGAAGGCTTTCATATGCTCAAAGGCAAAACTGCTTTGGTCACAGGTTCCACCAGCGGCATCGGCCTGGGGATTGCCCGGTCGCTGGCAGCCCAGGGCGCCAGCATTCTTCTCAACGGTTTTGGAGACAGCGAGGCAGCCATTGCAGAAGTCAAGGCAGCAGGAGCCGCGCACGGCATTGCCGTGGACTACCACGGAGCAGACATGAGCAAGCCTGCCGAGATTGAAGCCATGATGACCTTTGGTGCCGAGCGCTTCGGGCGCATCGACATTGTTGTGAACAACGCAGGCATCCAGCACGTCGCCGCCGTGGAAGATTTCCCCCCCGAGAAGTGGGATGCCATTTTGGCCATCAACCTCTCCAGCGCCTTTCACACCACACGCCTGGCCCTGCCTGCCATGCGAGCAGCCAACTGGGGGCGCATCATCAATATCGCCTCCGTCCATGGTCTGGTTGCCTCTGCCCAGAAATCTGCCTACGTCGCTGCCAAGCACGGCCTGGTCGGCCTGACCAAGGTGACTGCACTGGAGACCGCCACCACCGGCATTACCTGCAATGCCATCTGCCCCGGCTGGGTGCTGACGCCGCTGGTGCAAAAACAGGTCGAGGCCAAGGCAGCTGCCAGCGGCATCAGCATAGAAGCCGCGACCGAACAGCTGCTGGGTGAAAAAGAACCCTCCATGCGCTTCACAACGCCCGAGGAGCTGGGTGCACTGGCCGTGTTCTTCTGCTCAGAAGCAGCCGCCAATGTGCGCGGCGCAGCATGGAATATGGATGGCGGCTGGGCCGCGCAGTAAGGCCCTCACCGCACGCCCAACCTGCATCCATGACAGAAAGCCTCTGAAGCAATTCAGAGGCTTTTTGGCTTCCAGCGCCCGTGCAGCAAGCGCTGACAGCTATGTTTTTTAATGCAACTGGATGGAACCAGACACCTGTACCGTCACCTGCTCCTTGCCTGCCTCTACAGGCACGGGAGAGGCCATGTCGGCTTTCTCCGCCACGGCCATGACCAGGCCAACACGCTGCATGCGGGGGGCGTAGAAGCCGTCCTGCGTGTTCATATTGACCTCACGCAGGGTGTAGCCTGAAAACCCAAACTGCTTGGCCAAAAAACTCGCGCGCTGCTTGAACTGGCCAATAGCATCGGCCTGTGCCTGCTCCAGCACCTTCTGGCGACCTTCTCTGGAAAGTCCGAAACCCATGCTGGAGACCGCCATGTCCTGCACCTGTGCCGCAGCTTGGCTGATGCGGGCAAAGTCTCTGCCCTCCAGCACCACTTCGGCGCGACCCTGCCAGCCCTTGATCTTGCCCTGATCATCCTGGCGTGGGTACACGCCGAAGCTGCCGCTGTGAACCTGCATGTCCTGATCCTGCGCCTGAGGCTGCAGGCTGCGCAGCGCCGCCTCCACCACCTGCTTGAGCTGCTGCTGCACAACCGCAGCACTGCTGCCTTCACGCACAGCAGACAGCTGCATCTGCAGCCAGTCCTGATCCACTTCCACACTGCCCGATGCCGACAGCTGCACCACATTGCGCAATGGCTCTGCCTGCTGGGCATGGGCTGCAGTACCTGCGCCCGCTACAGCGGCCATCGTGATCACTCCGGTCATCAGCACACGGCGTGGCTGGCGCAAAAAACTTGCGGACATTCGACCCAAAGACATAAAGGAACTCCTTTTCATGGAAGCAGGCACTCAAACGCCTGCAAACACCGCTAAAGCATGACAGACAAAGGCTTTTTTTCCGCGAAATCTGTTTTCGTCTTTTCGAAAGACATGTAACACTGTGTCAAACAATGACAAAAAGCGGAATTTTTTGCGCCAAGCTGGTCAGAATTAGCTCTGTTACAAATTGGACAAGGGGGAATATCCATGCCCACAACCACAAACCGTACCGACAAGATCCTCGTCGTTGATGATGATGCACGCATCCGTGATCTGCTGCGCCGCTATCTGACGCAGGAAGGCTTTGAGGTCATGATTGCAGAAGACGGGAAGGCGCTCAACCGCATTTTGTTGCGCGAGACCGTGGACCTCATCGTGCTGGATTTGATGATGCCCGGTGAAGACGGCCTGTCCATCTGCCGCCGTCTGCGTTCCGCCAACGACCGCACGCCCATCATCATGCTCACAGCCAAGGGCGAAGATGTGGACCGCATCGTGGGTCTGGAAGTCGGCGCTGACGACTACCTGGGCAAGCCATTCAACCCACGCGAACTGCTGGCGCGCATTCACGCCGTGCTGCGCCGCCGCCCCCCGGTGGAAGCGCCAGGCGCACCCTCGGGCGACAACGAAGTGGTCAGCTTTGGCCCCTTCACTTTCGACCTGGGCACCCGCGTGCTGCAGAAGAACGGCGAAGAGCTGCCACTGACGACAGGCGAATTCGCCATGCTCAAGGCACTGGTGCGCCACCCCCGCCAGCCACTGTCGCGCGAAAAACTGGCTATGCTTGCCCGTGGCCGTGAGTTTGAGCCCTTCGACCGCAGCCTGGACGTACAGGTTTCGCGCCTGCGCAAGCTGATCGAGGAAGACGCTGCCGCTCCACGCTACATCCAGACTGTCTGGGGTGTAGGCTACGTGTTCGTTCCAGACGGCACCAACTAAACTTTCTGGTTTGTTCTCTCCCAAGGCGCCTCGTGCGCCCTCTGCCCTCTTCTCCCGTCTCTTTATGTTTGCTGAAAGCACTCCAGCCAGTGAAAGCAGTGACGCACCGGAAAAGTCCAGCAAACACGCTCGTGTGGGCCTGAACCTTTTCTGGCGCACTTTTTTCCTTCTCGCACTGCTGCTGCTGGGCAGCATCCTGGCCTGGCTGCAGACCCTGCGCGCCCTGGAGTTTGACCCGCGCACGCTGCAGACGGCACAGCAGATTGCCTCTCTGGTGAGTCTGAGCCGCGCAGCGCTGCAACACTCGGATGCCATCGCCCGCGTCTCCTTGATCAAGACCATGGCAGACCAGGAAGGCGTGCTTATTCGCCCCCGTGAGCCTTCCGACAGTTTTGAAGAGCTGCCGCCCACGCAACTGAACCTGCGCCTGGATGAGCTGCTGACCTCACGCCTGGGCGAAGACACCATTCTGGCGCGCAGCGTCAATGGCGAACCTGGCCTGTGGGTGAGCTTCACCATCGACAACGACCCCAACTGGCTGCTGCTCGATCAATCACGCTTTACCACCGCCAGCAGCCGCACCTGGCTGATCTGGCTGAGCACGGCGGGCATTCTGTCGCTGGCAGGCGCAGCCGTGATTGCCCGACTGATCAACCGTCCCCTCAAGCAGCTGAGCTATGCCGCCAACCGCGTGCGTGATGGCGACTTTGCGGCCAGCCACCTCGACGAAGAGGCGGTGACCAGCGAGATTCGCGAAGTCAACATCGGCTTTAACCGCATGGCGCAAAAGCTGGCGCAGCTGGAGCAGGAACGCGCCGTGATGCTGGCCGGCATCTCGCACGACCTGCGCACCCCGCTGGCACGCCTGCGCCTGGAAACGGAAATGAGCGTGCATGACGATATTGCCCGCCAGCACATGGTGGCCGACATCGTGCAACTGGATGCGACCATCGACAAATTCCTGGACTACGCACGGCCTGACTTTGTCTCGCTCACCGTGGTGAACCTGCATGCTGTGGTGTCGTCCTGCGTCTATGCCGTGCAGAATCACCGCGAGCTGCAGATCAGCATGTCGATTCCGGATGACATCTATGTCATGGCGGACGAGATCGAACTGGCCCGCGTGATCTCTAACCTGCTGGAAAACGCCCGCCGCTACGGCAAAACCGTGGACACCGAAACCACCTATGTGGACATCACGCTCAAGACCCGTGAAAACTGGGTACTGATGCGAATCCGCGACCACGGCCCCGGTGTGCCGCCCGACCAGCTGGCACGGCTGACCCAGCCTTTCTTCCGTGGTGACTCTGCACGCACGGCGGCAGCGGGTGCTGGTCTAGGCCTGTCCATCGTGGACCGCACCGTGCAGCGCATGGGCGGCATCTTCACCATCACCAATGCCAACGGCGGCGGTATTGCAGCCAACATCCAGCTGCAGCGTGTGACCGATGTGCCCACCGGCCAGGACCCGAAGCACCGCCTACAGCGCCCCCAGGTCAAGCGCCACCTGCCGCCCGATAACACCATCTGAGCCAGACTCACCCAACAAAAAGCCCTGCATGCCATCTGGCACACAGGGCTTTTTTTATGCATCAAAAGCGCCTCCAGGGAAGATACAGCAAGCGCTGACAGCTATATATTTTTCAGGGCTTGTAGATCAGCGCCACGGCATTGGCTTCCATGGCCTGCAACTCACCGACCGGGCCCATCTTCTCTGCCGTCTTGGCCTTGACGTTGACCTGCTCCACACTAATCCCCAATGCATCAGCAATGCGCTGCTGCATGGCGGGAATGTGTGGTGCCAGCTTGGGCTTCTGGGCAATCACAGTGCTGTCGATATTGCCAAACTCCCAGCCTTTTTCACGCACGCGGCGCGCGGCTTCCTGCAGCAGCACGAACGAGTCTGCCCCCTTGAACTCCACGGCCGTGTCCGGAAAGTGGCGGCCAATATCACCCATTCCGGCCGCGCCGAGGATGGCATCTGTGATGGCGTGCAGCAGCACGTCAGCATCGGAGTGACCGAGCAGCCCCTTGTCGTAGGGAATCTCTACACCACCAATGATGAGCTTGCGCCCCTCCACCAGAGCATGTACGTCCCAGCCTTCGCCAATACGAAAATTCATAGCTATTTGCGCAGTACCCTTGCGGGTTTGCGGCCAATTTGATTATTAATTCGAAACAACCTGCTCCGCCACCTGCCTGCGCTGCTGCAGCACGGCTTCGGCCAGGGCAAAGTCATCGGGATAGGTCACTTTAAAGTTCTGCGCACCGCCAGGTACCAGCTTGGGCCGCAGGCCCATGGCTTCCATGGCACTGGCCTCATCCGTCGCTGCAGCCCCCATGCGCTGCAGCGCCTGCAGCAGCACGCCAATGCGGAACATCTGCGGCGTCTGTGCCAGCCATTTGTCGCTGCGGTCTACGGTGGCTGCCACACGTGCGCTGCCGTCTTCCATCATGGCAGCTTTGAGCGTATCAGGCAGCTTGTGTGCCAGCAGGCCGCCTACGCTGTCGCTCTGGCAGGCATCGATCAGCTGGTTAATCTGCTCCGAAGTGACCAGGCAACGCGCTGCATCGTGTACCAGCACCCAGTCCTCTTCTGCGGCACCACGCGCCAGCAACACCTTGAGGCCACCCATGACGGTGTCGGCCCGGGTTGCGCCACCGCACGGCACATGAAACCAGGATGGACTGGCATAGCTGTCCAGAAACTGGTCGCGCGGAGCCACCGCCACCAGCGTTGCCGCCAGACGCTGCACACCAGCGAACGCCGCCAGCGTATGCAGCACCAGAGGCTGCCCGGCAACGGGGTGGTACTGTTTGGGCAGATCGGGCGTGGGCACACCCGCAGGAATGGCGCGTGCACCGACACCGGCACACGGAATCAGGCCCCAGAAACGCCCCTGCGCGGACCATGGCACATTGGCGGCGGCTAGCAAGTCAGTCATGCGCCGCATTCTAAAATCGACGGCTTCGCTCCAGCGGCAGCTGGTCACATTCCCGCGCTTTTTGCAGGCTCTGCGCCTGTCGCACTCAGAAACTTCTGCGCCCATGGACTTGCCCAAACTCTCGCCCGGTAAACGTTTTGCCCTGCCCATGCCCGTTGGCAGTGCCGATGCACTGCTGCTGGCACGTCTTGCCGAACGCGAAAAAAGCGCTGGCCGCCTGACGGTCATCGTCACTGCTGATGCCAGCGATGCGCAGCGCCTGATCGACGAAATGGCCTTCTTCGCGCCCGAGCTGCGCACGGCCCTGTTCCCTGACTGGGAAACCCTGCCCTACGACACTTTCTCTCCACACCAGGATCTGATCAGTGAGCGCCTGGCTACGCTGTGGCGCATTCGCCAGCGTGACCATGAAAGCGGTGCCGACGTGGTGCTGGTGCCTGCGACCACGGCGCTGTACCGACTGGCCCCTCCGTCTTTTCTGGCGGGCTACACCTTTGAGTTCAAGCAAGGCCAGAAGCTGGACGAAGCCAAGCTCAAGGCCCAACTGACGCTGGCGGGCTACCAGCATGTCTCGCAAGTGGTCAGCCACGGCGAATATGCCGTGCGCGGCGGGCTGATTGACCTCTTCCCCATGGGGTCGCCCGTGCCCTACCGTGTGGATCTGTTCGATGACGAGATCGACACCATCCGCACCTTTGACCCGGACACCCAGCGCAGCCAGGACACCGTGCCTCAGGTACGCCTGCTGCCCGGGCGCGAATTCCCCATGGATGAGGATGCCCGCGCCAAATTCCGCCACCGCTGGCGCGAACTGCTGGAAGGCGACCCCACACGCAGCCGCATCTACAAGGACATGGGTGCGGGCGTTGCCACGGCCGGTATTGAGTACTACCTGCCGCTGTTCTTTGACGACACCGCCACGGTGTTCGACTACCTGGGCGAGGATGCCACCCTGGTGCTGCATGGCGAGCTGGAGCCTGCCTTCCAGCGCTTCTGGCAGGACACCAGGGAACGCTATCGCCTGGTGCAGGGCGACCCGGAGCGCCCTGCACTGCCACCCGAAACCCTGTTTCTGAACGCCGAGCAGTTCTACGCCTGCGCCAAGCCCTACCCACAGCTGGCCCTGCGCCCCAAGGTAGACGATGTGCCAGACAGCGCCTGGTTCCAGACCCTGCCTGACCTGTCCGTGGTACGCGGTGCGGAAGACCCGCTGCAGCGCCTGCAGGCCCATGTGCGCAGCGCAGGCCGCCGTGTGCTGGTGCTGGCTGAAAGCGATGGTCGCCGTGAAAGCCTGCTGGACTTTCTGCGCTCTTCGCACCTGAACCCGCCTGCATTTGACTCGCTGGCGGAATTTCAGGGTGAAGACAGCGAACCCCTGGGCATTGCCACCTCCAACCTGATGCGCGGCTTTGCATGGGTGGAAACGGGCATTGACTTTGTTACCGAGACCGAGCTGTTTGCCTCTACCTCCGGCAGCACGCGCCGGCGCAAGAAGCAGGAACAGGTCAGCGATGTGGACGCGCTGATCAAGGACTTGTCCGAGCTGAAAGTCGGCGACCCGGTCGTACACAGCCAGCATGGCATCGGCCGCTACCACGGCCTGGTGAACATGGATGTGGGGCAGAAGAACGAAGACGGCACGCCTGCGCTGCAGGAGTTTCTGCACCTGGAATACGCCAAGAATGCCGTGCTCTATGTGCCCGTCAGCCAGCTGCACCACATCAGCCGCTACACCGGCGTCACCCCCGAATCTGCACCCCTGCACAACCTGGGCAGCAACCAGTGGGAAAAAGCCAAGCGCAAGGCTGCCGAGCAGGTGCGCGATGCAGCCGCCGAGCTGCTCAACATCTACGCCCGCCGCGCTGCGCGTGAAGGCCATGCCTTCCGTCTGAATGTGCAGGACTACGAGCAGTTCGCCCAGGACTTTGGCTTTGAAGAAACGGCTGACCAGAAGGCGGCCATCCATGCCGTGATTCACGACATGCTCAGCCCCCAGCCCATGGACCGTCTGGTCTGCGGCGATGTAGGCTTTGGCAAGACCGAGGTCGCCCTGCGCGCCGCCTTTGTGGCTGCCATGGGCGGCAAGCAGGTGGCCTTCCTTGCCCCCACCACCCTGCTGGCCGAGCAGCACTACCAGACGCTGGTGGACCGCTTTTCCAAATGGCCCATCCGGGTGGCCGAAGTCTCGCGTTTTCGCACCACCAAGGAGGTCAATGCCGCGCTGCAGGGACTGGGTGAAGGCTCGGTGGACATTGTGGTTGGCACGCACAAGCTGCTGTCCAGCTCCGTGAAGTTCAAGGATCTGGGCCTGCTCATCATTGACGAGGAACACCGGTTTGGCGTGCGCCACAAGGAGGCCATGAAGGCCATGCGTGCCGAGGTGGATGTGCTCACGCTCACAGCCACCCCCATTCCGCGCACCATGGGCATGGCGCTGGAAGGCCTGCGCGATCTGTCCGTGATTGCCACCGCACCGCAGCGCCGCCTGGCCATCAAGACCTTTGTGCGCAGCGAAAGCCAGGGCGTCATCCGCGAAGCCGTGCTGCGTGAGTTCAAGCGTGGCGGCCAGGTCTACTTTCTGCACAACGAGGTGGAGACCATCGAAAACCGCCGCCAGGCGCTGGAAGCCATCCTGCCCGAGGCACGCATTGCCGTGGCCCACGGCCAGATGCCCGAGCGCGAGCTGGAGCGCGTCATGCGTGACTTTGTGGCCCAGCGCTACAACGTGCTGCTGTGCTCCACCATCATCGAAACCGGTATTGACGTACCCACGGCCAACACCATCGTCATCAGCCGTGCCGACAAGTTCGGTCTGGCCCAGCTGCACCAGCTGCGTGGCCGCGTGGGCCGCAGCCACCACCAGGCCTATGCCTACCTGATGGTGCCGGACGTAGAAGGCCTGACCAAGCAGGCCCAGCAGCGCCTGGAAGCCATCCAGCAGATGGAAGAGCTGGGCAGTGGCTTTTACCTGGCCATGCATGACCTGGAAATTCGCGGCGCGGGTGAAGTGCTGGGCGAAAACCAGAGTGGCAACATGATGGAAATCGGCTTTCAGCTCTACAACGAAATGCTGGCCGAAGCCGTGCGCAGCCTCAAGAACGGCAAGGAGCCTGATCTGCTCTCGCCCATGGCAGCCACCACGGAAATCAATCTGCACGCGCCAGCCCTGCTGCCCAACGACTACTGTGGCGATGTGCAGCTGCGCCTGTCGTTCTACAAAAAGCTGGCCACCGCCAAGACCACAGACCAGATTGACCATCTGCTCGAAGAAATCGTGGACCGCTTTGGCAAGCTGCCCCCACAGGCGCAGACCCTGATCGACACCCACCGCCTGCGTGTGCTGTCTGAGCCCTATGGCGTTGCCAAGGTGGATGCAGCGCCAGGGGTGATCAACATCACCTTCAAGCCCAATCCGCCGATTGACCCGATGCAGATCATCAGCCTGATTCAGAAGAACAAGCACATCAAACTGGCAGGCAATGACAAGCTGCGCATTGAGCGCGAGCTGCCCGACCCCAAGGCCCGCGCCCAGATGGTGCGCGATGTGCTGCGCAGCCTGGGCACACCGCTGAAGGCTTGATGCAAGACATGCACCACCTGTGGCCACAGGTGGTGCAAACCGCTGCGGCGCGCGCACAATCGCCCCATGCTGGAAATTGCCCTTCTTGTTATTGCCCTGCTGACTGCCCTGCTCATGCGCCCCTGGCGGCTGCTGGCCAACCGCAAGCCACTGGTCACGCAAGCGCATGGCGATATCTCCCCACTATGGACGCCGCTGCTGGCCACGCTGGTCATGCTGCCCTGGCTATGGGCCTTGCCTACGCTGCACCAGATGCCGCTGCAGATGCAGTGGTCCGGTGCATGCCTGGTCATGCTGTGCCTGGGCTGGCCGCTGGCCATCCCCACGCTGTGTGCTGTCGGAGCCATTGCCTGGCTGGTTTCCCCAGCGCTGGAAGCCACGGAAGCCCTGCGCCTGACCGTGTGGCACGGCCTTATCCCCGCCACCTTCGCCATGCTCTGGGGCGTGCTGCTGCGCCGCTGGCTGGGCACACGCATCTTTGTCTATATCTTTGGCCGTGGCTTTGTGGGCACGCTGCTGAGCCTGTTTGCCGCTGGCCTGCTCTCTGCCGCACTGGGCCACGCCCTGCCCGGTGTGCACGAAGACCTGAGCCAGATTGCCCGCTGGCTGATGGCCTGGGGGGATGCCGTAATTACCGGCATGCTCTGCGCCGTATTTGTGGCCTATAAGCCGGAATGGCTGGCGACCTGGTCGGATGATTTGTATTTGTATGGGAAGAAATAGGTTGAGGTGCGGTGGTGATTGGGGGAGTGTCTGCGTTCGGCCATGACCCGACATCGCTCCACGGGCACAATGGAGCCAACATATGTCGCTTGCGGTCAAGCTGAAGCAGGCCTATACCTCGGAGCCCATATTGGCGCTCGGTCACTTTGTTGGTCCACAGCTGAGGGCATACCTCGAAGCTGCTGCCTCTTGACCCTGACGTTACGTCAGGCCTGAAAGTACTCCTTTCGTTGAACTAACAACAGGAGTATTCCAATGAAATTCACTGGCTGTCCAAGCCCCTCGGCCATGCGTGTCGCCACTTCACGAGCAGCGCACCAGATTCTCGAAGGCGACCTGGTATTCAAGGACCCCTTCGCCATAGCGTCTTTGGGAAGCGCCAATGCTGCATCACTGATGCGCGAACCAATGGTGCAAAACGATGTCCCGTCACGCTCCATGCGGGCGGGCATCGTAGCCCGCTCACGATTCGCGGAAGACTATTTGCTGAAAGCCATTGCCAACGGGACTGTGCAATACGGCGTAGTCGGGGCAGGTCTGGATACATGGGCACTGCGCAGTGCGTCCACGCTTCCTGCCGTCACCACGTTTGAACTGGACCAGCCTTCAATGCAGAAATGGAAGACAGACCTTTATACAGACAACGGATGGGCTCAGCCCGCAAGTCTGCGCTATGTAGCCACCGATTTGCGGGAGATGACCAGTGTTGATGGTCTTCTCGCAGGTGGAGCAGACCTTGCCAAGCCTGTCAGCCTGTCTGTGCTGGGGGTGCTCGTCTACCTTTGCAACGATGTGGTTGAGCGCGAGATTGCTGCGTTACAACAACTTGCTCCAGGCTCCACCGTTACGCTGGACTACCGCCTGGATGAGGCCCAACTGCATCCTGTGGAGCGAGTCATGATGCAGTTCACGGCTAGCATGATGGCTGCGGGAGGCGAGCCGTGGCAATCATCTTGCACGCCGGAGCGCATGCGTGAACTGCTGTCATTTGCGGGCTTTGAAGTCGATGAAGACTTGGGGCCGGCAGAACTCAACGCCCGCTATTTCGCGGGCCGCAGAGATGGCTTGCAGATTGCAGGCGGCGGCTTCCGTTATCTGAGTGCGGTCAAGCGATAGACTGACCAAGAGCATCTGTACAGTTTGCGTGCAGATGCTACCCCACAATCGTTGTGGAGGACTGCACCTCACTAAAGTGCCTGGTTCACTGGCGCGGGTGCAGCCTTCCAATTGACCGGTCATTTCCGCCCACATGTTCATTCGTGTTGCCACCCTTGAGGACGCGGCATATTTGCCGCGAATCGAAAAGTCCGCCAGCGAGCTCTATCGAGCTATCCCCCATTTGGATTGGCTGGCAGCTGGCCAGGTCATCGCGCGGGCTGAACATGAGCGGCTCATTCTCAAGAGAAGCGTTTGGGTCGCTGAGACATCGCAGGACAACCTGGTCGGATTTTTGAATGCCGAAGTTTTGAATCATGAGCTTCACATATGGGAGCTTTCTGTTCATGGCGATTGGCAACGACAAGGTGTTGGCACGGGACTGCTTCGCAGCGCTTACCAATATGCGGTGGAGACCGGCTTGGCTGCGCTGACGCTGACGACTTTTAAAGATGTTCCGTGGTGTGCGCCGGCGTATGCAAAATTCGGGTTCAAACCCGTGATGAACCCCGTCCTGCATCTTCGAGATGCGCTGAATGCCGAGGCTGCTCACGGCCTCCCAGTCGAGCGGCGAGTGGCAATGCGTTTGCCCATAACGAGGCCAGAACAATAACTTGGACGTAGGCAGTCTTCATGCCGGAGGCGGCTTAGTTCACCATGAGTGCCCACAGTGGTACAGACTTAAAGCATTAACGTGACAGCGGCTTGGAGGTTCCTGCAACTCCCACACCGGTGCCGCTGTTTGGCGAACTGTGGGAGCGGCTGCTGTTGTCGGTGATGGGGCTGGGCTTTACAGCGCTCGGCCTGTACATGCGCCGCTAGTGATGGCGTGACGATTGCAATGCAGCGAAAGCTGCGCCTATAGCTGGCGGTAATTGATGGCCGCTGGCTTTTTAGAGCACTAGGGAGTCATGTCCTTGGTGCTTTTTTGTGGGCACCGGGTACGGGCTGAATGACCGCTTTGGTGCAAGACGAACTTCCGGTTTGGGTCGAGAGCAGGCTTTCAAACAGAGCGACGCCGCTTGCTACCTCCCCGCGCGCGCAAGCGTCGCGCGTGATCGAAATAAAAAATCAAATTTCCGGCGGCTGTCTGAGCGGAGCGACGTAGGAGCGAAGAGAGTTTCGCCGGACAGTGTCGCAGACGCGCTTTTTGGTCTCCACTCACATTGCTTCGCAATATGAGTTCCGCCCCGCACAAGCGCGAAGGGTACTTTTTGTCGCGCACAAAAAGTACCTCGCCCGCCGGTGCGACGAACCGGCCTCTGCCCTCAAAAAAGACTGCAGAGGTTCGATTCCCGCCCCTCACCACACTCAACACTCAAAAATCCCCTGCCTTACCCCTCCTGCAATAACTCCCGCCCGCCATTGACCTTCTGCACCAGACCCACAAACTCGTCAGCGGGCACGGCCTTGCTAAATAGCCAGCCCTGATAGGCAAAGCAGCCATTGGCCTCCAGAAACTGGCGCTGCGCTTCGGTTTCCACGCCTTCCGCAATCAGCTGCATCCCCATTTCCTGACCCAGGCTGATGGTGGTGCGCACCAGGGTTTCATACATTTTGCTGCCCGGAATTTCGACAATAAAGCTGCGGTCGATTTTCAGCTTGTTCACATGCAGCCGCCCCAGGCGGGCCAGCGAGGAATAGCCGGTACCAAAGTCATCCAGCGCCAATGAAAAGCCCGCCTGCGCCAGCGTACAGAGCTGGTAGTTGGTCAGCTCCGGGCTTTGCATGGCGGCGCTTTCGGTGATTTCCAGCTCCAGCAAGTGCACAGGGCAGTGGTGGCGCTCACAGGCAGAACGGATTTTTTGCACCAGGTCTTCCTGCCGGAACTGGTAGGGAGACAGGTTGATGGACACCTGCAGGTCCATACCCATTGCATGCCACTGTGCAATCTGGCGGCATGCGGTTTCCAGTACCCATTCCCCCAGCGGCAGAATCTGGCCCGAGGCTTCTGCCACAGGAATAAAGCGGCCTGGTGAGACAGGACCCAGCTCCGGGTCATCCCAGCGCAGCAGGGCTTCGGCACCAATGATGCGGCCAGTCGCCGTCTCTACCTGCGGCTGGTAGAACAGCTTGAATGCACCTTTTTCCACCGCAGAGCGCAGGCGCGCCTGGATGTGCATGTGTTCGTTCGAGACAGCGCCCATATCCACGCAGTAAGCCATGCCTGTGCCGCGCCCGGCAGCTTTGGCCGCGTACATGGCGACATCGGCATGGCGCAGCAAGGTGGCAGCGTCTTTCACATCCTCCGAGTACATGCGGTAGCCAATACTGGCCGAGGGCGTAAATTCTTGGCCATGGATCAAGACGGGCTCACTGACCACCTGAAGCATGCGCTCGGCGGCAAGCCGCAGCTGCTCCTCCTCATGCACATTCACCAAAATGGCTGCATATTCATCACCGCCCAGCCGCGCCACCGTGTCCTCTGCGCGCAGGGATCGGCTCAGGCGCTGGGCCAGTTCATTGAGCAGGTAGTCACCCTGATGGTGGCCAAAGCTGTCATTGACCACCTTGAAGTTGTCCAGGTCCAGCAGCAGCACGCCAAAGCAGGAATGCTCGCTTTCAGCGCTTTGAATTTCTTGTGTGAGACGTTCCAGAAACAGGCTGCGGTTGGGCAGGCCAGTCAGTGCATCGTGCGTGGCCAGATGGCGCAGACGTTCTTCGTTTTGCTTGCGTTCGGTAATGTCACGCACAATCGCCACAAAGTGCGGCCGCTCATCGTTGACCACGTACTGCACAAATGCCTCCACCGGCACGAGCTGGCCATTTTTGTGGCTGTGCATGGTATCCAGCCTCACCACGCGCTGGCTGCCATCGAGCAAGGGCTGCAATGCTTCGCGAAGATCCGCTTCTGTGTAATAGGGCTTGATGTCGTAGGGGTGCATGGTGAACAGCGCTGACTTGTCATAGCCCACCTGTTTCAAGGCCCCTTCGTTGGCATAGAAGAAGGTCAGATCTTCGGCATCAAACATGTAGACGCAGTCCAGCGTCTGGTCCAGCGTGTCGCGGAACTGGCGCAGCTCCTGCTCGGCTTTTCTCTGCGCCGTAATGTCGGACTCAATGGCCATGAAGCCTTGCAGCTGCCCACTGTCACCGCGCATGGGCGAGCAGCTGATGCGTACCCAGTAAGCGCTGCCGTCTTTCTTGTAGTTCTGCACTTCCACTTCAAAGCCTTTGCCACGCGCCAGCGCGTCACGCATGGTGGCGGCAGCTTCTGTCTCGACGGCCGGATCCCGCAGTATCTGGCCAGGCTTCTTGCCAATCAGCTCCGGCAGCGTATAGCCCGTCATGCGGGTAAAGCCATCGTTGATCCATTGCACATTGCCTGCGGTATCGGTGATGACCACACCGTTGGTGGTTTCGCTGGCCACACGGGACAGGCGCGAAAGCTCAGCCTCCACCTGGTGCTGCTTCTGGTGAATGCGCATTGCCGTGACCAGCTGCCCGATGGTGCGTACCAGCGGCTCCAGGTAGTCCAGCAGCTTCTTGCTGTAGCCGCCTGGCCGGTTGGCCAGGCCAAACATGGCCAGCATTTCACTGCCCTGCATGACCGGCACACCAAGAAAAGCATGGAGCGCCGGGTGCCCTGCGGGCAGTTTTCCACGCCGGGGGTCTGTGCTGGGGTGGTTCACAATCACCGGCTCACGCTGCAGCAGTGCAGCACCGAACAGTGACTGCAGATTGGTAAATTCCAGGCCCTGCGGTGCGTGCTTTTCGTAGAAAGCACGTGTTTCCTCGCTCCAGGCAATATTGGTGATGGCGTAGGTCTTCAGAAAAGGCGTGCCATCCGCGTGATAGCGCACTTCGCCAATAAAGCCGTATTCGCTGTCTGTCAGCTGCAGCAGGCCATGCAGCAGACTGTCAAAAGCCTGGCGGCGTGCATCCTCCTGAATGAACTGTGACTGCGCCTGACTGATGACCTCATTGAGCTTCTGGGTCATCTGCAGCGCCTGGCTCTGGCGTAGCAGGTCGATGTTGTGAATTTCGGCTTCCACGCAATCAGCCAGGCCTCGCAGAATGCAGCGCTCTTCAGCCGTCAGCCGGCGGGGGGTATCAGCAATCACACACAGCGTGCCAATCCGGTAGCCATCCTGTGTGGACAACGGCGCTCCGGCATAGAACCTGATGTGCGGCGGGCCAACGACCAAGGGGTTGTCCGCAAAGCGTTCATCAGCGCGGGCATCTTCAATTTCCAGAATCTCGCCATCCAGAATGGCATGGGCACAGAAAGACACATCACGCGGTGTTTCACACACCTCCAGCCCCTGATGGGACTTGAACCACTGCCGTTTCGCATCTACCAGGGAAACCAGCGCCACTGGCACATGCAGCACCTGCTGCGCCAGCTTGGTAAGCCGCTCAAACCGCTTCTCTTCAGCGCTATCGAGTAACCCGGTGCTGACCAGTGCTTGTACGCGTTGTTCTTCGTCTGCAGGTAATGAAGCAGGCCGCATTCAGTGTCCTTGTGAAACCGTAGCACTCTCTGGACCAAACGCCAGAGATTTTTTCTGAGGGCGCGAGTTTACGGTCAGATACAGTTCGTCTTTCTCCGGGAGTGGCTGGATATAGGCGGTTTTCTCCTGCCTTTGTGACCTGCGTCGAACTGCAAGGCGGTAGAGAAGCACCTTGCGGCGCGCCAGCAAAGCTGGGATGCAGCAGCTTATGCACCGCTGCACTTCCTGGCACTGCAATCCGGCTGATAATTCTTCCGTTGCCCCGTTCCACAAGGCCCGGGGCTGCTTGTGCAACCCATAGCTCTTTGCCCTCCATGCCTGCTTCCACCGAATTTGCCCCCGGTCTGACCATCCAGAACATCACTGCGCCCCAGAAGCTCAGCGACTACAAGCTGATTGCTTTTGACATGGACTCCACGTTGATCACGATTGAGTGCATCGACGAAATCGCAGATGCCACTGGCAAGAAGGAAGAAGTCGCAGCCATTACCGAAGCCACCATGCGCGGCGAAATCACCGACTTCAAGGACAGCCTGCGCCAGCGCGTGGGCAAGCTGGTTGGCGTGACCGAGGCAGACATGCAGCGCGTGCTGGCCGAGCGCCTGAAGCTCTCGCCCGGCGCTGAAACACTGGTCAAGGCAGCCAAGGCCGCAGGCCTGAAGGTGCTGTTGGTCTCTGGTGGCTTTACCTTCTTTGCAGAGCATGTGCGCGGCCTGCTGGACATCGACTTTGTGCGCGCCAATGTGCTGGAGATCAAGGACGGCGTGCTGACCGGTGGCCTGGTCGAGCAGCCCTGGGGCGATATCTGCGACGGTGCGGAAAAGCGCCGCACACTGCTGGAAGTCGCCTGCCTGCTGGGCATCCAGCCTGAGCAGTGCATTGCCGTGGGCGACGGCAGCAATGACATTCCCATGATGCAGGCTGCTGGCCTGTCCGTGGCCTACCACGCCAAGCCCCGCGTGCGTGCGGAAGCCAAGGTCTGCATCAATGAAGGTGGCCTGGACCGTCTGCTGGAAATCCTGCAGTAAGCCTGCTACTGAAACACCTAAAACAATAGCTGCCAGCGCTGATGAATACTGGACTTTGAACATTAATCATATTCAAAGTATTGATTCTCAAGCGCTGGCAGCTATTTTTTATGGAGCGGCCATAGGCTGTGTCTACAATGTATCGCTCGCACCGCTAATAAACACTCATATCACACCTGTGCGAGATCTTTTCAGCCAGACGGACCTGCAAAATTTTGGGAACTTCTGGCTTGCAATTGACTTCTGAGCCCCCATGTCACAAAGACCTCCGGCATGCCATGCATGGTCCGGTCCATGACATCACTTTTTTTCGATCTCCTCTTTTCAGGAACTGCAGTGAACACTTCTTTCCGCACCACCGCTTCTGTGATCGCCGTAACCATCGCCGCACTGGCCGCGCCTAGCCTGGCCCATGCCAAACGCATGGGTGGTGGCAAGTCGGTGCGTCCCGCAGCCATCAACAAGGCCCCAGCCAAGCCAGCAACACCTGCACCCACAGCTGCTGCCAAGCCTGCTACTCCTGCCACCCCCGCAAGTGCTCCTGCAGCCGCCGCAGCACCTGCTGCCCCCGCCGCTGCTGCTGCACCCGCAGGCTCTGGCCTGATGGGCACCATGGCTGCCACCGCAGCCGGTGCTGTTGTGGGTACCGTGGCTGGCAACGCTATTGCTGGCGCTTTCAGCGGCAGCGATGCTGACGACAAGGCAAAGGCCGAAGCAGAAGCCAAGGCCAAGGCGGAAGCCGAAGCCAAGGCTGCTGAAGCCGAAGCTGCCGAACTGCAGAAGAAGCTGGACGAAGCCAAGGCCAAGGCTGAAGCTGCGCGCGCTGCTGCCATGTAATCTGGCTGGCGCCACAAGCTCCAACCACAACGCCCCGCAGGCATACGCCGCGGGGCGTTGTGGTTTCAAGGCCTGCGCTTGAGTGGCTCCAGCAGCCCCTTGAGGCCATTGTGGTCGAGCTCATGCATCAGCGCCAGCAGACGGCCCACAGAGCCCGGCGGAAAGCCTTCACGTGCAAACCATGCCAGGTAGTTGCCGGGCAGATCACAGATCAGCCGATCCTGGTACTTGCCAAAAGGCATGCGGGTGGTGACCAGTTTTTCCAGATCTTCAGGCGTCACTCCGCGCTCCAATCGCCAGATATCGCATAAAAACCACTTTCCTTATAACCAAATTCACAAAAATTAGTTGGCAGGCTGCGCTGCGCCGCTACACTTGAAGCCTTCCCTGCTAGCGTCATTGTGCTTTCAGGGCTTGGTGTAACGCGCTTTTTTTCTGTCACAGGAACTGAAAACCATCATGTTGAAGAAGACCCTGACTGCCGTGGCCATTGCCACTTTAGCCCTCTCTGCCCACGCTGCTGACGTTCTGAAGGTGGCCGCTACTGCCGTGCCCCACGCAGAAATCCTGAACTTCGTAAAGCCCCAGCTCAAGGCCGAAGGCATTGAACTGCAGGTGCGTGAATTCAGTGACTACGTACAGCCCAATGCCGCCGTCGAAGACAAGCAGCTGGACGCCAACTTTTTCCAGCACCAACCCTATCTGGACAGCTACAACAAGGACCGCAAGAGCAGCCTGGTGCAAGTGCCTAACGGCAAGGTGCACGTAGAGCCCTTTGGTGCCTACTCCAAGAAGGTCAAGAGCGCGGCTGAGCTGAAGGACGGCGCCACCATCGCCATTCCTAACGACCCCTCCAACGGTGGCCGCGCCCTGTTGCTGCTGGCCAAGCAAGGCCTGATCGAGCTCAAGGACCCCAGCAACCTGACCGCTTCGGCACTGGACATCGTCAAGAACCCCAAGAAGCTCAAGTTCAAAGAACTGGAAGCGCCTTTGCTGCCCCGCGCACTCGATGATGTGGACCTGGCCCTAATCAACACCAACTACGCCATCGAAGCCAAGCTCAACCCCACCAAGGATGCGCTGTTCATCGAAGACGCTGATTCGCCCTACACCAACATCGTGGCCGCCCGCAAGGACCGCGCGGATGGTGCCGACATCGCCAAGCTGATGAAGGCGCTGCACTCGCCCGAGACCAAGAAGTTCATCGAAGAAAAGTACAAGGGCGCTGTAGTACCTGCGTTCTGATCCGCACGCACACCGTTTCCTGACACCCAGCGCTGCCCACGGGCAGCGCTTTTTTGTGGCGAAAACAGCCTGCCCTTTGAGACATGGCAAACATGCTAAATTTGAAACAAGAAGTTTAATTTGCAGCAAATTTATGCTGTCATGATGGCGGCAATCTCTCCCATCCAGCATTCAGCATTACAAGCACCACCCGATGAGCGACACCCCCATTCCTCTGGACCAGGCCAACACCCAAGGCATGAGCGAAGTCACGCGCAGCCGCACCCTGGCGCTATACCAGCAACACGTTCAAACCAACAGTGAACGCCTGCTGGCGTTTCGTGGCGATGTGGCAGAGCGCCACCAGTACGACAAGATCAAGCCCTTGCTGACCAAGGCCATCACTCAGGGCAATATCGTCATCATTGAAGGGGTGAGCCAAAAGAGCGGCGAAACCGCGCACTACCAGATCCTGGGCAATCAGTGGAATCTGCTGGAAGTGCTGGCGCGCCTGAACTAAGCGCTCTGCTGTGCTGCGGCTTTAGAGCCCCTGCCAGACCCACCAGGCCAGGGTCAGCATCATCACGCCGGTCAGGCCATCGAGCACCCGCCACGCCGCTGGTCTGGCAAACAGACTGCGCATGCGCTGGGCCGCAAAGCTCAGCAATCCGAACCACGCAAGGCTGGCGCAGGCTGCTCCCAGCACAAACAGCCACTTCAGATGCCCTTCCTGGCGTGCACCAATGGAGCCCACGAGCAGCACGGTGTCCAGATAGACATGGGGATTAAGCAAGGTAATGACGGCCAGCGTGCTGATGACGCCCAGCAGCCCGCGCGATGCAACCTGGCCACCATCAGCCACCACCTGCGCATCAGGCGCTGTAACCATGCGCCACAGGGCAAACAGGCCATAGCCCAGCAAAAACAGCACGCCTCCCATGCCCAGCCACCAGGCCCAGTCTGGGTGGCGCGCCAGCAAGCTGGCCATGCCCGCCACACCCAGGCCAATAAGCACAGCGTCAGAGATCACACACCAGGCCACGCAGGCACGCACGTGCTGGCCCTTGACGGCCTGACGCAGCACATACAGGTTTTGCGCACCGATCGAGATGATCAGCGAAAAACATACGGTAAATCCGGCCAGCCACGCAGCCGTCATATTTGCATTCCACATGCCCCTGATTCTCAAAGGCTTGCAAACATAAGTAAAATTAAAAAATCTCTATCAAATTAAGTTTTACTAACATGCTCGACTACGCTGGACTGGAAGCATTGGCCGCTGTGCTGCGCGAAGGCAGCTTCGAGCGCGCGGCGCGCAAACTCCACGTCACCCCTTCGGCCATCTCCCAGCGCATCAAGCTGCTGGAAGAGCGCGTGGGTCAGGTGCTGGTCATGCGTGGCTCCCCCTGCACGGGCACGGAAGCCGGCCGCCGCCTGTGCCTGCATGTGGAGCAGGTCGCCCTGCTGGAAAACGAGCTGCGCCGCAACAACCCCGAACTTGTTCCCGAAGGTCAGGTGGCACGCCCCACGCTCAAGCTCGCGGTCAATGCCGACTCGCTCAACAGCTGGTTTGTGGATGCCATGGCCGACTTCACCCAGGGTGGCAATGAGCTGCTGGACATCAGCATTGACGACCAGGACCACACCGCCAAGCGCATCAAGGAAGGCGACGTGATGGCTGCCGTGACGGCCACCTCCAGCCACATCACCGGCTGCAATATCTGGCCACTGGCCAATATGCACTACGTGGCTGCAGCCAGCCCGGAATTCATGGCCCGCTATTTTGGGGAAACTGGCGTGACCCCGCAGACGCTGTCGCAAGCCCCCATGCTGACCTATGACCGCAAAGACGCCATGCAGGACAAATGGCTGCACCAGCAAGGCGTTGCTGCACGCAATACACCGCCACGCCACTGGGTACCTTCCGCCCACGCCTTTGTGCGCGCAAGTCTCTCCGGCATTGCCTGGGGCATGCACCCTACGGTGCTGATCAAGGAACACCTGGAAAACGGCCCGCTGGTGGAGTTGGTACCTCACAGCGGTATTTCTGTGCCACTGTACTGGGCACATGCACGCAATGCCCAGGCCGGGCTGGAGCGCCTGACGCAATGCGTGATCAATGCGGCCCAGTCCTGGCTGGACCCCATAGACCCCAAGACCGACACCCGCTCGTAAAGCGCAGCTGCAAACAACCAGGGCCTGACACACTGTCAGGCCCTGGTTCATTGGGGTCAGCTACTGCGTCATGGCCGCAATTCGCGCCCGGCCTTGAGCACATTGAAGTTCAGCAAATGGGTGGCCAGCACCGTCTCCCACATGAAGCAGCCCAGCGCCGCAATAAAAGACACCACCCCCGCAAGAAAGGACACCACCGCCACGTGGTGGCCTGCCGCCATCCACGCCTGCCCCACAAAGAGCAGCACGATGGTCAGCCCGATCAGAGAACCGCACAGGGTCAGCAGCCCGATGGACCAGTTGGAGATACGGCCGCGCTTGCTCAGATATTCCAGCTCGCGCAGGCCGCGCTCAATCACGGCCTCGTCCTGGCTGGAGCGCACCCTGTCCTCCAGCACCCGTGCGCGATCAATGATGCGCGCCAGGCGTCCAGCGACGGCACTGATCATGCCGGCCACCGCCGTCAGAAAAAACACAGGGGCTACCGCCAGTTGCACGACATGGGTCACGTTGGAAGGTTCAAGCATCAATAAATCTCACACGATTGAAAGCCAATGGGCATCTGCCCAGCAAGAAGTGTGCAGGCATTACGCCCAGGTGCTTGCGCTAGCGCAAAGTGCAGGCCGCTCACCTTTGATGTTTCGCAAACGCCAACCTGCCTGCACACGCAATAGTGACCACATCCCATCCACCTACGACTGTTTGCGAAGGATTTGGCTATGAAGTTGTTGAACGAACTGATCTCCACCGACTATGGTCTGATGAGCTTGGTTGTGATCCTGATTATCATCATCATGGCAGGCTACTTCACCACACTCTTTATGGGAAAGATCGGCAAGAGCAGCTCCGAGCAAGCCAAGAAAGCAGCCCAGGCTGCCGCTGCCAGCAAGCAGTAGAAGCACACTCCCTTGCTTATCATGGCCTGCTTTGCAGGCCTTTTTTGTCGGCGAAACTCACAACTTCATAGCTGCCAGCGCTTATCCCTGCTGAATTTTCAATATCTATGAATAGCAATCCCTTGTATTGCGAGCGCTAACAGCTTGCATTTCAGGAGCAATTCTAAAGCGCCTCCGCCCCTTCAAGCCTTGCACAGGCACAATAGCTGCATGCCCCAGCCTCCCGAGCCTGCAGTCTCTGACAGCCCTTCGCCCATACCAGCACCTGCCATCGCCCGGCGCTGGTACACCCGCTGGCTGCTGCGTGCACTGGCCGTCACCTCACTGGGGCTGGGCATCGCAGGCGTTTTCATCCCGGGCCTGCCGACCACGGTCTTTATTCTGATTGCCAGCTGGGCCGCCATGCGCAGCTCTCCGCGCCTGCATGTCTGGCTGTGGCAGCACCGCCTGTTTGGCCCCATGCTGCAGAACTGGGCGGCAGGCGGCTATGTCAGCCGGCGCGCCAAATACAGTGCGGCAGCCATGATGGCACTGTGCGCCATCATCCTGTGGATTGCACCCGCCCCCCTGTGGGCACAGGTGCTGGCCAGCAGCTGCATGGCGGTGGTGCTGGTCTGGCTATGGCTGCGCCCCGAGCCTGTCTGAGCGCATTCCGCTTCACTTTTTTTGCAAACTAGGCAAACAGTCAAAAATCCACGTATATAATCTCGGTCTTGTTCCCCGATAGCTCAGTCGGTAGAGCGACGGACTGTTAATCCGCAGGTCCCTGGTTCGAGCCCAGGTCGGGGAGCCAAAAAATAAAGCCAAGCATTGTTCACAATGCTTGGCTTTTTTCTTGGTAAATCGCTTTGCCTCTTGGCTGACAATGCCCACCCGCACAGTCGCCGATACTCCAGACGACTGTTGTACAAAGCTTGCACCCCCTGCAGCGCACCCTGAGACGAGGGAACCAGGCATGTACTTCAAGCACGCCCCGACACCGCACACTGATGACGCAGCGCAGTCATCGAGCCACAGCGCCAGCGTGTCTGCCCGCTCTGGCGCAGATCACCTCGCTGTGCTGGATGAACTGCCGCACATGGTCTGGATGCGCCAGGATGGGCAGCCGCACGGCAACCTGGCCTGGCGTGAGTACACCGGCGGACATGCTCCACAGGACTGGCTGGAGCTGGTGCACCCCGAAGACCAGGCCGCAGCACGCCAGCAATGGCAGCAAAGCGTTCAAACGCAAAAAACCTTTGAAGCGCAGCTGCGCCTGCGCAGCCATGACGAGCACTACCGCTGGGTGCTGGCGCTGTGCCGCTATCCCTCATAGCACGCACAGGCAGTGCCACTGCTGTCGTTTACCGACATCCACGAGCGCGTGCTGCGCCAGGCCATCCTGCACGAAAGCAGCATGCTGCAAACCTGCATGCTCGACGTGAGCGTGGACTGCATCAAGATTTTGCGCCCCGATGGCTCCCTCAAGCATATGAACCGCTCGGGCTGTATTGCGCTTGGAGTGGCTGAAAACGAGAGCCAATTTGGCATTAAGTGGCTGGATCTGCTGCCACCAGAGATACGGCCACGCGGCATGCGTGCACTCCAGGCAGCACGCCAGGGCAAGAATGCGCGCTTTGCAGGCCTGAGTGTGGCTGGCGGCAAGCCTCAGCACTGGGACAACATCCTCACCCCCATGAAGGGTGAGGACGGCAGGACCATAGGCATTCTGTGCGTCTCGCGTGATGTGACCCTGCAGTGCGAGGCAGAAAAACGCCTGCGATTTGCTTCAGACCACGACGAACTCACCGGGCTGCCCAATCGCCGCGCGCTCAAGCAGCGCCTGGCCTACCTGCTGAACAAGTCACATGCTGACGACCACATGCTCGGCCTGCTGCTGCTGGACCTGGACCACTTCAAGCACGTCAACGACACGCTGAGGCCTTCGGCGACTATGAGCTGGCCACACAGCTTGCAGACTTTACCCAGAACCAGGTGCTGAGCGATCTGTCGCAGTGGTCACAGCAGGGCCTGCCGCTGGTGCCTGTGGCCATCAATGCCGCACCCGTGGAATTTCTGCGGGATGACTATGCAGAACGTCTGCTCAGCCGCATGGCCCGATACAACGTCGCTCCGCACTGGATAGAAGTAGAGATCACCGAGCACATGCTGGCAGACCGCGGTGCAGCCTTTGTGGTGCGTGCAGCGCAGCAGCTGAAAGCGGCAGGCGTGCGCATTGCGCTCGATGACTTTGGCACCGGCCACTCCTCATTCACCCACCTGCGCGACTCCCCTGTCCACGCCTTGAAGATTGACTGCGAGTTTGTCCACCGCATGGAGCAGGAGCGCACCATCTACGCCATCGTTCAGGCCATTGCCCAGCTGGGCCCCAACCTGGGTCTGGACGTGATGGCCGAAGGCGTGGAAACAGCCACACACCGCCGCATGCTGCTGGAAGCGGGCTGCACCATAGGACAGGGCTTTTTGTACAGTGAAGCCCTTTGCAGCGAAGAGGCTGCCGAGCGCATGCGCCGCACCCCTGCGGTCATCTAACAGCAAGCAGCAGTCCAGAAAACACAAGGGCGGCCTGAAGCCGCCCTTTGCCAGCAGCGCACACAGCACTCCAGCTGCTCGGTGGTCTACGCTGCCCGGATAATGCCAACGCTGGCAGGCGTGCTGCTGGCACCAGCGCCTTCCGTCTCTGTACGCGCTGTACTGACTTGCTTGCCAAGCCCAACCGATGCGCTTTCAGCCACCTCATCATGCGACTGGTGCTCTGCTTCCCAGGCTGCGATTTCTTCTTCCAGGCGGCGGGCACGTTCTGCATACATATCAGCCGACGCCTGGTAATGCTCGGCAGCGATGCGGTGCTCGAGCATGGCCAGTCGCGCTTCCTGCAAATAGCCACGGGTACGCCGGATATAGCGCGGCTCTCTGCTGAAAAGATGTTTCCAACCCATGGCTAAACCTCCTTGGTATCCGCTGGCAACACTGCCATTCCACATAATGTGTTGTCACTGCTGTAACCATAGCTATTTTTGATTTGCTGCCATGTCCCCATAGGACAGCACCCACTGTAGGAACTGCTCTGCATTGACGCAGCAATGACCTTATCCATTGATGTAAGTACACACCTATCAACGCTCTCTACCAAGATTTTCTATCAAGTAATGCAAGCACTGACCTGGCTCGATGCCGATGATCCCTTCCCTCCCGTCGAAGCTGCCTGGGGGGATGACAGCCCCATGCCTGGCCTGCTGGCAGCCGGCGGCACGCTCGATGCTGAGCACCTGAAGGAGGCCTACCGCAACGGTATTTTTCCGTGGTTCAGCCCCGGACAGCCCAACCTCTGGTGGTCACCCGACCCACGCATGGTGCTGTGCCCCGAGGAATTCCGCCTGCACCCCTCACTGCGCAGGACGCTACGCAAGTTTCTGCGCACACCCGGCTGTGAAGTGCGCATCGACACCAGCTTTCGCCAGGTCATGCAGCACTGTGCAAACACCGCACGCCCGGGGCAGGATGGCACCTGGATCGTGCCCAGCATCATCGACGCCTATTGCGGTCTGCACGCGCAGGGTCTGGCCCACAGCGTAGAAACCTGGATCGATGGCCAGCTCGTCGGCGGTCTGTACTGCGTGGCGCTCGGCCAGGCCGTGTATGGGGAGTCCATGTTTGCCCATGTGAGCGATGCATCCAAAATCGCCCTTGCTGCACTGGTGGCCCTGTGCCGCCACCATGGGGCCACGCAGATCGACTGCCAGCAGGCGACAGCACATCTGGCATCACTGGGTGCCCGCGAGCGCCCCCGTGCCGAATTTCTGGCAGAAGCTGCTCGCCAGCAGCAGCACCCAGCCATGGACTGGCAACTGCACCCCATATACTGGGAGCGACTCGGTATCTCCCTTTGATACGCATGACGCAGCTCAACGATCTGCCGCACTACCAATTGCAGTTCTATGCCACAGCCCCCTACCCCTGCAGCTATCTGCCAGGGCTGGAGGCCCGTTCGCAGGTTGCCGTGCCCAGCCATCTGATTCAGTCAGAGGTCTACTCGGCGCTGGTGGCACGCGGTTTTCGCCGCAGTGGCATGTTTACCTACCGGCCTTACTGCAGCCAGTGCCAGGCCTGCCAGCCTCTGCGTGTGCTGGCGCAGGAATTCCACCCCAACCGCAGCCAGCGCCGCGCCTACAGGCAGCACCAGCATCTGCAGGCCACGGTGCACAACCTGCATTTTTCGCCCGAGCACTATGCGCTGTACCAGCGCTACCAGCATGCACGCCACAGCGGCGGCGGCATGGACCAGGACAACATCGAGCAGTACACGCAGTTCCTGCTGCAAAGCCGTGTCGAGACGCGGCTGGTGGAATTTCGCGACCCCACGGCAGATGGCGCGCTGCGCATGGTCTCCATCATCGACTACCTGGAAGACGGCCTGTCTGCGGTCTACACCTTCTACGAGCCTGATGCACAGGCCAGCTACGGCACCTTCAACGTGATGTGGCAGATTGCCTATGCGCGCAGCTTGGGCCTGCCCTATGCCTACCTGGGCTACTGGATTGAGCAGTCCCCCAAGATGCGCTACAAGGCACTGTTTCACCCCCACGAGGTGCTGCGCGACAGGCAGTGGCAGCGGATGAACAAACCCTGAGCTGCGCGCAAGCCGTGCACCCCCAACGCCACAGATGTATCCAACACCCGTAGCACGAGGCTAGAATCCGGCCATCTTGTCTTGGATTTCACATGAAGAAAAACGATCTCGACACCACGCCCGCCAAACCCAGTGTTCAAGTGCTAGAGCGCATGTTTGTCCTGATCGACGTTCTGGCCGCCCGTGAAGAAGCCGTGTCGCTCAAGGAAATCAGCGAGAAGACGGGTTTGCACCCCTCCACCGCCCACCGCATCCTCAATGATCTGGCTGCAGGCCGCTTCGTAGACCGCCCGGAATCCGGCAGCTACCGCCTGGGCATGCGCTTTCTGGAACTGGGCAATCTGGTCAAGGCCCGCCTGAGCGTGCGCGAAACCGCACTGCCCGGCATGCGCCAGCTGCACAAGCTGATCCAGCAGCCCGTCAATCTCAGCGTGCGCCAGGGCGATGAAATCGTCTATGTGGAGCGTGCCTACAGCGAGCGCTCGGGCATGCAGGTGGTGCGCGCCATTGGCGGTCATGCACCGCTTCACCTGACCTCCAACGGCAAGCTGTTCCTGTCCGTCGATGAGCCCCAGCGTGTGCGCGCCTACGCCATGCGCACGGGTCTGGCGGGTAATACGCACAACAGCATCACCCAGCTGCCTGTGCTGGAGCGCGAGCTGCAAAAGATTCGCGACACCGGCGTCGCCTACGACAACGAGGAGCTGGAGCTCGGCGTGCGCTGCATGGCCGCTGGCATTTATGACGACCAGGCCAAGCTGATTGCCGCCCTGTCGATTTCCGCCCCCGCTGATCGCCTGGACGAAGGCTGGCTGCCCAAGCTGCAGAGCACGGCCTATGAAATTTCGCAGGCACTGGGCTACCGAGGTCCTGAGCCTACCTGGCGCTGAGCCTCCCCAAAAAGCCTCAGGTCTTTCCTCACACACAACCGCCTTTCGCGGGTTGTGCTGCTGGCAGCCGTTCTTAAAAGCTGGCCAGCTGCTGCAGCGATGGGTAGTCCGTAAATGCCAGCGCCTGCGGATACTCACGCACCCGTGGCGTGCCAAAGCCTGCGGAAAACCACACAAAGCGCACACCGGCCGCATCCGCGCAGGCTGCATCCACATGGGTGTCGCCAAAGTACAGCGCATCCTGCGGCGGCACATGCAGCTGCGACAGGGTATGCAGCAGTGGGTCTGGCGCAGGCTTGGGTATACCGCAGGTGTCACGCCCGGTGACGGCATCGAACAAGGGCAAGATGCCCGCTGCTTCCAGACCATGGATGGCCAGGTCGTACTGCTTGTTGGTGCACACAGCCAGGGCAATGCCGCGCTCGTGCACGTACTGCAGCCATTCGCGCACACCCTCATACAGCGGTGCACTGCCCGCTGGGCGCTCGGCATAAAAGCGCTCGAACAGCGCCCCCAGCTGTGCACGCCCGGTGGGCGGCAGCGGCACGCCACGGTCAATCAGCACATCGGCCATCAGATCAGCCGCCGTGCCAAACATATTGGGCATGCGATAGCCCTCGGGCAAAGGGCCATGGCCCAGGTGCTCCAGGGTCTGGCTGGCAGCATGCACGATGACCTGCTCGGTATTGAGCAAAGTGCCATCCATATCAAACACCATGGCTCGCACGCCACGCCAATCCATGTCCTGCATGTCTTCTCTTTCTCCCGTGCCAGCCAGGCAGACGGGTTCAAAAATTAAAAAGTAGAGCGGCTTGCGCTCACCCCTACTGTATTTGAAATAGTTTTCTATTTGAAATGCTCGTATTTCAAGCGCAAGGCGCTTTTATTTTGAAAGCATTCAAGCTGCGCTCACACATGCCGCTTGACCTGCGTGCCAGGCTCAGGCCGCGTGTCCTGCTCGGCCTGGGCATGCAGGGCTGCAATCAGATTGCAGTGCGGCTGTCTGCCATCGCACAGGTTTTTCAGGGACTGCAGCGCCTTTTCCAGCGCACGCAGCTCCGCCAGCCGCTGCCGCACATGCTGCAGGTGGGCGCTGATGGTGGCCGTGGCAGCATGGCAGTCATCAGGCTTTTGCCCGTCCAGCGCCAGCAGGATGCGCACCTCGTCCAGCGACATGTCCATGGCTCGGCACATGCGGATAAAGCGCAGCCGGTGCAGATCGGCCTCGGTATAGAGGCGATAGTCGTTTTCCTGCCGCATGGCCGGTGCCAGCAGGCCCTGTTTTTCGTAGTAGCGAATATTGGCAGCCGACACGCCGGTGCGTTGTGCCGCTTCTCCTATGCGCAATGCTGTCATGGGGCTTGACCTTGAAGTGACTTTCAACTTTCCAATCATGGCATGGACGATAAACACACCCCCTGCTGCACCTCTCAAGCCCATGCGCACGACGATGCACATGCACACTCCCATGCAGATGCGAACGACCACGGCCACGACCACGGCGTGCTGCCCGGCTGGCCCCGCATCAGCGCCGCACTGCTCTTTGCACTGCTGGCCGAAGCGGCGCACTGGTTCTCCCCGCAGTACCCGGCGCTGCACTATGCAGGCATGGCACTGGCCGTGCTGGCCATTGGGCTGGCCGGCCTGGGGGTCTACAAATCTGGCCTGAAAAGCCTGTGGCGGCTGCAGCTGGGCATCCATGCCCTGATGGCCGTGGCCGTAACCGGCGCTTTTCTGATTGGCCAGTGGCCCGAGGCTGCCATGGTCATGGCCCTGTACGCCGCGGCCGAGCGCATTGAAGACCAGGCCATGGACCGCGCACGGCTGGCCATCCGCGCGCTGCTGCAGCTGGCCCCCGACACAGCGCAGGTGGTGCAGTCCGATGGCAGCAGCATCACCATGCCCACGGCCGAAGTACCGGCTGGCGCCACGGTACGCGTGGCTCCGGGTGCACGCATTCCGCTGGATGGCAGCATCACCGCTGGCCACAGCAGCGTGAACCAGGCCCCCATCACCGGTGAGAGCGTGCCCGTAGACAAGGCCCCGGGCGATGCCGTCTGGGCAGGCAGCATCAACCAGGAAGCCGAGCTGCAGGTGCAGGTCACAGCCGCCACGGCGGACTCCATGCTGGCGCGCATCGTCAGCGCCGTGGAGCAGGCACAGGCCCGCAAGGCCCCGACCCAGCGTTTTGTCGATCGGTTTGCCGCTATTTACACCCCCATCGTCATGCTGCTGGCCATTGGCCTGGCAATGATCGCACCGCTGTTCTGGGGCTGGGGCTGGCTGAACGCCATCTACCAGGCCCTGGCCTTGCTGGTGATTGCCTGCCCCTGTGCACTGGTGCTGTCCACACCAGTCACCGTGGTCAGCGCCCTCACCAGCGCAGCGCGCCAGGGTGTGCTGCTCAAAGGCGGCAGCAGCCTGGAAGCTGCACGCCTGCTGCGTACCGTTGCGCTGGACAAGACCGGCACACTCACCACCGGCAAGCCTGCGCTGGTGGACTGGCAGCTGCTGACGACCACCGTACCTGCACCCCAGGCCATGCAACTGGCATGGAGCCTGGCATCGCGCTCTGACCACCCGGTCTCCCGAGCCATTGCGCTGGGGCTGCAAGAGCAGATCACTGCCAGCAGCGAGGCTGAAGCACTGCTGGCCCTGCCTGGCCGTGGTGTGCAGGCCCGCATTCAGGGCCAGACCTATTACCTGGTCAATCTGCGCTGGGCACAGGAGCAGCAGCTGGACAGCCCCGCACTGCAGGCTGCCATCACCGCCCACACCCAGCAGGGCCGCAGCGTCAGCCTGCTGGCAACCGCCACCGAGGTCCTGGCCCTGTTTGCCGTGGCCGACCGCCTGCGCCCCGAGGCCGCTGAGGCCGTGGCCCAGCTGCAGGCCATGGGCATTACGCCCGTCATGCTCAGTGGCGACCATCCTGATGCGGTGCGTGCCATTGCAGCGCAGGCAGGCATCACACAGGCTCAGGGCGGTCTGCTGCCGCAGGACAAGCTCCAGCAGCTACAAGCCCTGCAGCAGCAAGGCGCAGTCGGCATGGTGGGCGATGGCATCAACGATGCACCTGCGCTGGCGCAGGCCGACATGGGCTTTGCCATGGGCGGCGCGCACAGCACGGGCATGGCCATGGAAACCGCAGACGTGGTGCTCATGAACGACGACCTGCGCCGCATTCCCGCCACCATTGAACTGTCTCGCCGCGCACACGTGGTGCTGTGGCAGAACATTGCACTGGCCCTGTCTATCAAGGCTGCATTTTTTGGACTGGCGCTGGCCGATAGCGCCAGCATGTGGCTGGCGGTACTGGCAGACATGGGCGTGAGCCTGCTGGTGGTAGCCAACGGGCTGCGCTTGCGCCGCATCGGATAAGCACACAAAAAACGAGCGCAATCGCAGTTGGGGTTGCATAATCCTCGCGCTTTTACCGATTGACGCTCAAAAAAAATACTCCACCACCCATGCGCTCCGCCTCTGCCACTTCCACCCCGCCCCAGCCTCTGCCACACACGCCCCTGGAAGATGCAGCCGCCATACTGACCGGTGTGCTGCTGGTCTCGGTCGGCGTGATCCTGTTCAAGCAGGCAGGGCTGGTGACAGGTGGCATGGCAGGCCTGGCATTTGCGCTGGACTACGCGACCGACTGGAGTTTTGGTCTGTGGTTTTTTGTGCTGAACCTGCCCTTTTACTGGCTGGCGATTCGCAAGATGGGCCTGGCCTTTACGCTCAAGACATTTGCCGCGGTGGGGCTGCTGTCGCTGACGTCTGAACTGCAGTCCTACTATGTCCACATTGACATGGTGCAGCCCGCCTATGCCGCCCTCGTTGGCGGCATGCTCATGGGCGTGGGCATGCTGGTGCTGTTTCGCCACCGCTGCAGCCTGGGTGGTTTTGGCATTACGGCGCTGTATCTGCAGGAGCGCTGCGGCTGGCGTGCTGGCTATGTGCAGATGACATTGGACTGCCTGGTCCTGCTCAGCGCCTTTTTCATCGTGAATCTGGAACGTGCCCTGTGGTCTGTCGTGGCGGCACTGACGCTGAACCAGGTCCTCTCCATGAACCATCGCCCTGGTCGCTACGGAGGCTGAATATCCACCCATAATTGATCTGCCGCGTAGTACAGACCTGCACACAGCTGCGAGAATCCGCTCATGACTGCACACACATCCCTGTCCCGCCGCAGCGCTTTGCTGCATGCCACGGCTGCTGCTGCCGCACTGGTCGCTCCGTCGCTGTGGGCTGCCTCCCCCTCACGCATCCCGGTTGAGGTCTGGAAAGACCCCAGCTGCGGCTGCTGCCAGGACTGGATTGATCATCTGCAAGCCAATGGCTTTGCCGTACAGATCCACCACGGCGGCAACAATGCCGTGCGCGCCAAGCTGGGGCTGCCGCCAGAGCTGGGTTCCTGTCATACGGCGCTGGTGGGAGGCTATGTGGTCGAAGGCCATGTGCCCGCAGCCGATGTGCACAAGCTACTGCAGCAAAAGCCCAAGGCGCTCGGCATTACCGTGCCTGGCATGCCCATTGGCAGCCCTGGCATGGACGGGGCCGTCTATGGCGGCCGCAAGGACCCCTATGACGTACTCCTCGTGACCAAGCGCATGCTGGGCAGCGGCGTCAGCACCTCGGTCTTTACCAGCTACCGCTAAGCCATCTGGCGCCCGCACTACACTGGCGCCCGCATGCATACCCTTGAAGACTTAGAAAGCGGCGCGCTGGCTGGTGCGCGCCATGTACGGCTGACCCATCTGGGCCTCAGCCACTTCCCCCGCCAGTTGCTGGATCTGGCTGACACGCTGGAAATCCTGGACCTGTCCGGCAACCAGCTCACGGCCCTGCCCGATGAACTGGCGCACTTTCCACAGCTGCGCATTCTGTTTGCCTCCTGCAACCCATTCACCGAACTGCCCCGTGTGCTCGGCCAGTGCCCGCAGCTGGAGATGGTGGGGTTCAAGGCCTGCCAGATTCAGCATGTACCCGCAGACAGCCTGCCACCCCGGCTGCGCTGGCTGATTCTGACCGACAACCAGATCAGCCAGCTGCCCGACAGCCTGGGCCAGCGCCCACGGCTGCAAAAGCTCATGCTCTCGTGCAACCAGCTGCATGCACTGCCCGATCTGTCTGGCTGCACGCGTCTGGAGCTGCTGCGCATCGCCAGCAACTGCTTCACCACACTGCCAGACAGCCTGCTCACGCTGCCTGCACTGGCCTGGCCTGCAGTGGCAGGCAACCCCATGACACAAAAAAGTGAGCTATCAGCGCTTGCTGCATCTGCACAAACGGCTATTTTTTATCAAAATCTGCAACTGCATGAACTGCTGGGTGAAGGTGCCAGCGGCCACATCTACCGCGCCACGGTCAAAGGCAGCCATCAGCCGCTGGCTCTCAAAGTGTTCAAGGCATCGGCCACCAGTGATGGCACGCCGCAGTCAGAACTGGCAGCCGGGCTGGCAGCCGGGGCTCACCCCCACTTGCTCACACCGCTAGCCGCCGTGCATGGCCACCCCGAAAGCAAACTTGCCATGGCGCTGCCACTGCTTCCCACCGGGTATGTGAATCTGGCCGGACCACCCAGCTTTGCCAGCTGCACACGCGACGTCTATGCGCCTGGCATGCATTTCAGTCCACAGGCGGCAGCCCGCCTGCTGGAGTGCGTGCACAGTGCCATCACCCATCTGCATGCTCAGGGCATCGTGCATGGTGATCTCTATGCCCACAACATCCTGTATGAACCTGCCACGGGCAACGCACTGCTCAGTGACCTGGGCGCTGCCGTGCTGACGCGGGATATGTCCAGCGCCACCACGCAGCAGCTGCAGGCCATGGAGTGGCGTGCGTTCCACACCCTGAAAGCGGAAATTCAGGCCCGCAACACCAGAAAAAAGACAGAACAGAAAAAAAAAACGGCCCCCCCAAGGGGGCCCAAGTAGTTAGTTAAGTTGCAAACCGACAAACCTGCTGACAGCACCAAAATGGTGCAGCAAGTATCCAGCGTTTCACCCGCAAATCCAAACAATAAAAAACTCTCAGCTTATTGCTATCTAAGCTAAGACCTTGCCTGCATCTGCGCACACAGGGCATTTCCTACGTGCGCGAACGCGGCAAAAGGCCTTCAATTGTCGCAACAAAGACATTGATACATCTTGTTTAGATAATGCACATATCGCAGACAGCGCAAGCAAGCACTTGCACGTGCATGGTGCACGCCGCCAAAAACATCTCCAAAACAGTGCATTTACGAGAGAAATGCACAAATCCTGTTCATTTTTTGCATGTCACGCCTCAAAACAGTGCATCCAAACGAGATAGGCACCATCCGAAAGCACGGTGACAAAGGCTTGTAGGATGCGCCCAAGGAATGCTTGCATAACTTCATGCGAGTTACGCATAAGAAGGCATCCGCGATACGCAGGATTCTTGCGCGCCATGACGCGCACCTGACAACGTTTACAAAATTCTGGAGGTCTACCCATGACTGACGCCCCTCACTCCACGCCCCAGCGCATTGGCGTGCCTCGGGAAACGTTTCCCCTGGAAAAGCGCGTAGCTACCGTGCCCGAGGTGGTGGAAAAGCTGATCAAGCTGGGCTTTGAAGTCGTCATCGAAAGCGGTGCTGGCGAGCCAGCGCAGTTCAGCGACGACAGCTACCGCGCCGCAGGTGCCAGCGTCGTGGGCAGCGCCGCCGAGCTGTGGGCTGCCGCCGACATCGTGCTCAAGGTCCGCGGCCCCAGCAGCGAAGAAGTGGCGCTGATTCGACCTGGCACCACCATCATCAGCTTCATCTGGCCTGCCCAGCACCCCGAGCTGATGCAGCAACTGGCCGACAAGCAAGCCACCGTGCTGGCCATGGACTGCCTGCCCCGCACGCTCAGCCGCGCGCAGAAGATGGACGCGCTGACCTCTACCGCCGGTGTCTCAGGCTACCGTGCCGTGATTGAAGCGGCCAACGCCTTTGGCCGCTACTTCAACGGTCAGATCACCGCTGCGGGCAAGGTGCCTCCGGCCAAGGTGTTCGTCGCGGGTGCCGGTGTGGCCGGTCTGGCTGCCATTGGCACGGCCGCCAATCTGGGCGCCATCGTGCGCGCCAACGACACGCGTGCCGAAGTGGCTGACCAGGTCAAGTCGCTCGGCGGCGAGTTCATCAAGGTGGACTACGAAGAAGACGGCTCCGGCGGTGGTGGCTACGCCAAGGTGATGAGCGAGGGCTTCCAGGCTGCGCAGCGCCAGATGTACGCAAGCCAAGCCAAGGATGCCGACATCATCATCACCACGGCCCTGATTCCCGGCAAGCCTGCGCCACGCCTGATCACCGAAGAGATGGTCAAGAGCATGAAGCCCGGCAGCGTCATCGTAGACATGGCGGCCGAGCAAGGCGGCAACTGTGAACTGACGGTGCGCGATGAAGCCGTAGTGCGCCATGGCGTGACCATCATTGGCTATACCGACCTGGCTTCGCGCCTGGCCAAGCAGTCGTCCACGCTGTACGCCACCAACTTGCTGCGCCTGATCGAAGAGCTGTGCAAGGCCAAGGACGGCAAGGCTTTCGTGAACATGGAAGACGATGCCATCCGTGGCCTGACGGTCATCAAGGACGGCGCCATCACCTGGCCAGCGCCACCGCTCAAAACTCAGCCTGCCCCTGCGCCCAAGCCTGCCACAGCGCCTGCTGCTGCCGAGAAAAAGTCCGCCCATGGTCACGGCAGCACCGGCCCGCTGCCTGCCAAGACACTGGCCATCATTTTCGCCATCGCTGCAGTCGCTTTCTGGTTCGTCGGTGCCTATGCGCCCGAGGCCTTCCTGGGCCACTTCACCGTGTTCGTGCTGGCCTGCTTTATTGGCTACATGGTGGTGTGGAACGTCACGCCTGCGCTGCACACGCCGCTGATGAGCGTGACCAATGCCATCTCCTCCATCATCGCCATTGGCGCGCTGGTGCAGATTGCTTCGCCCGCCGCAGGCACCGATGGCCGCCCTGACAGCCTGATTACCTGGCTGGCCTTTGCCGCACTGGTGCTCACGGCCATCAACATGTTCGGTGGCTTTGCCGTGACCCGTCGCATGCTGGCCATGTTCCGCAAGTAAGAAGAACGATAAGAAGGAAGCATTTCAATGTCTCAAAGTCTTGCAACCATGGCCTATCTGGGAGCGGCCATTTTGTTCATCCTGAGTCTGGGCGGTCTGTCCAACCCGGAAACCTCGCGCCGCGGCAATCTGTTTGGCATGCTGGGCATGGCCATTGCCATCCTGGCCACCGTATTCGGCCCCCGCGTCACCACGGACGGCATTGCCTGGATCGTGGCGGCCCTGGTCATTGGCGGTGGCATTGGCATTTATGCCGCCAAGGTCGTGAAGATGACCCAGATGCCCGAGCTGGTCGCGCTGATGCACAGCCTGGTCGGCCTAGCCGCCTGTCTGGTGGGTTTTGCCAGTTATGTGGACACATCGCTGCATCTGGAAGGCGCAGAAAAAATCATCCATGAAGTGGAAATCTACGTGGGTATTCTGATTGGCGCCGTGACCTTCTCCGGCTCCCTGATTGCCTTTGGCAAGCTCAACGGCAAGATCGGCGGCAAGCCCTTGCTGCTGCCTGCACGCCACTGGCTGAACCTGGTGGCACTACTGGTCGTGATCTACTTTGGCCGTGAATTCATCAACGCGCCTTCCGTAGAAGCTGGCATGCCTGCGCTGATCATCATGACCGTGATCGCCCTGCTGTTCGGCATTCACATGGTGATGGCCATTGGCGGTGCAGACATGCCCGTGGTGGTGTCCATGCTCAACAGCTACTCCGGCTGGGCCGCAGCAGCCACCGGCTTCATGCTGAGCAACGACCTGCTGATCGTGACCGGCGCGCTGGTGGGCTCCTCCGGTGCCATCCTGAGCTACATCATGTGCAACGCCATGAACCGCAACTTCATCAGCGTGATTGCGGGCGGTTTTGGCTCCGGCGCCCCCAAGGCAGCCGCTGGTGCAGCTGCTCAGCCCCAGGGTGAAGTCGTCGCAGTGAACAGCCAGGAAACGGCCGAGATGCTGCGCGACGCCAAGCGCGTGATCATCGTGCCCGGCTATGGCATGGCTGTGGCCCAGGCCCAGCACACCGTGTTTGAAATCACCAAGACCCTGCGTGAAAAAGGGGTCCAGGTGCAGTTCGCCATCCACCCTGTGGCAGGTCGCATGCCCGGCCACATGAATGTGCTGTTGGCCGAGGCCAAGGTGCCCTATGACATCGTCATGGAGATGGACGAAATCAACGAGGACTTCCCGGATGCCGACGTAGTCATCGTGATTGGTGCCAACGACATCGTGAACCCCTCGGCGGCCGAAGACCCCACCAGCCCCATCGCTGGCATGCCCGTGCTGGAAGTGTGGAAGGCCAAGCACACCATCGTGATGAAGCGCTCGATGGCTTCGGGTTATGCCGGTGTGGACAACCCGCTGTTCTACAAGGACAACAACCGCATGCTGTTTGGCGATGCCAAGAAGATGCTGGACGAAGTGCTGACCGCCCTGCGCGGCTGAGCCTGAAGCTTCTGCAAATCCCCCAAAGTGCCTGAGGCCACAAGCCCAGGCGCTTTTTTCATTTTTTATGGCGCGGTCACGGGCGACTTCACTTGCGCTGTGCCGCTGGTGATACCTTCTGGAGAAGTCTGCAGTGACGCAGAAAGGTTGTGCTTGCGCACAAAGCTCACAAACTCCTGCAACGGCAGCGGTTTGCTGTACAGATACCCCTGAAAGCGTGGACAGCCATGCTCCATCAGAAAAGCCTGCTGCGCATCCTGCTCTATGCCTTCGGCCACCACCTTCAGTTCCATGCTCTGCGCCAACCCCAGCAGGGTTTTCACAATGGCCGCACTGTTGTTGTCATGCGGCAGGTCAGACACAAACGAACGGTCAATCTTGAGCGTATGCAGGGGCAGCTGCCTCAGCCAGTGCAGCGATGAAAACCCCGTTCCGAAGTCATCGAGCGAAAAACGCAGGCCGCTGCGCTCGAGCAACTGCATCTTGTGCTGCAGATCGTCCATGTTCAGCGCCATCAGCGTCTCGGTCAGTTCCAGCTCCAGACGCCGTGGCTCTATGCCATGCTGCTGCACAGCACGCAGCACATCGGCCGTAAAGCTGTCCTGCCTGAACTGCGTCTGACTCACGTTCACGGCCAGTTCCAGCTGCGCCATCACCGGGTCTTTCTGCCACTTTTTCAGCTGCAGGCATGCCTGCTCCAGCACCCATTGCCCCAGCGGCGCCATCAGACCATTGCGCTCGGCATGGTGGATGAACACCGAAGGCATGAGCAAGCCATGCTTCACCAGCGTCAAGCAACTCGTCCAGCGCATCGATCACTTCGTCGCCGCCCACAACGCGAACTGCCAGCCGTTCAAGTGGACCGCCACCGCAGATTCGATCCTCGAAAAGCTGCATCGACTTTGCTCACGTATCAGCGGGACAGGACACTAGGCCGCCTCAGGCACTGCCCGCAAGCAAAGAAGCTGCCCGCAGGCAGCTTCTTGGTACATGCGCCTCAAGTACTGCCCAAGCCTGCATCACGGCTGCGCAAGGCTGGGCAAGAGCGGCTTACTGCAGGAAAGCAGGCTTCATATAGCCCACAAACTTGGTGTCCACCACTTGCTTGAAGGCGTCAGAGCGGTAGGCGGCTGCCAGATCCTTGGCCCACTGGGTGTTTTCATTGCCGGTCTTCACGGCCACCACGTTCAGGTACAGATCAGGCGTTTTTTCCAGCACCACGGCCTCTTCCAGCTTCAGGCCCGAAGAGATGGCAAAGTTGCCGTTGACCACCACAAAGTCCGCATCTTCCAGCACGCGTGGCAGCTGGGCTGCATCGAGCGGCAGGAACTTGAGCTTGTACTTGTTTTCAGCCAGATCCAGCTCCGACACCCGCGCGGGGTTCACACCGGGCTTGAGCTTGACCCAGCCAGCCTGCTCCAGCACCAGCAGGGCACGTGCCAGATTGCTGGGGTCGTTGGGCAAGGCTACGCTGGCACCGGTCTTGACGCCATCCAGGCTCTTGTGCTTCTTGGAATACACGCCCATAGGAGCCACAGGGCCTTGCACGATGGGCGTCAGGGCCAGCTTGCGATCCTTGGTGAACTGGTCAAAGTAGGCGCGGTGCTGGAAGAAGTTGGCGTCCAGCGAGCCATCAGCCAGCGCCAGATTGGGCTGCACATAGTCATTGAATTCAATGAGCTTGACGGTATAGCCCTGTGCCTTGAGCTGGGGCACGATGCCTTCTTGCAGCAGGTCATAGTTCGAGCCAGCGGTCGCACCGATCAGCAGATTTTTCTTGGCAGCGTCCTGCGCCATGGCAGGAACAGCCATCACACCAGCCAATGCCAGCAAAGCACCTGCAACTACGGCACGACGGCCAGCCTTCAAAGCAACGCGATCAGACATGCATACTCCCTTAAAAACAATGGTGTGCCCTGCGCCACAATGGCGGCCTGCACAGTCTGTTGATGGTATGGCAGTATGGGGGCAGTGCAGGCAAACCCTAAATACTGTTTTGAAAGCTGTTTATTCAGATTCCGAATAAATCCACCCAGCCTCCGTTTGGAAGTCACTCCATGCACGACGTACTTTTGCAGCACAGCGGCCATATCGCACAGGTTCAAGGCATCTCCGTCGGTCATTTCACCGACACGCGCCGCCCTACTGGCTGCAGTGTGGTGCTCTGTCCGGAAGGGGCTGTGGCCGGTGTCGATGTGCGCGGCGCAGCGCCCGGCACGCGTGAAACCGATCTGCTGCACCCCAGCAATCTGGTGCAGCAGGTGCATGGCGTCATGCTCTCGGGCGGCAGCGCCTGGGGGCTGGACGCCGCCACGGGTGCGGTGCGCTGGCTGGAAGAACAAGGGGCAGGTCTGGACATTGGCGTGGGCCGCATTCCACTGGTGCCAGCCGCTGTGCTGTTTGATGTGAAGCTGGGCGATATGCGCATCCGCCCAGATGCCGCAGCAGGCTATGCCGCCTGCCAGGCCGCCAGCCACGCACACCCCGCTGAAGGCTCGGTGGGCGCGGGTGCCGGCGCAGTGATCGGCAAGATTTTTGGCTGGCACCGCGCCATGAAAGCAGGCATTGGCACTGCCAGCTTCAGCGTGCACGGCGTGACCGTCGGGGCACTTGTGGCCTGCAATGCGCTGGGTGATGTGTTCAACCCCTACACCGGTGCACTGATTGCCGGTGCGCGCACGGCCGATGGTCAGCAGCTGCTCAACGCGCGTGATGCCCTGCTGCGCGGTGAAGAGCCCCTGCCCATACTGGCTGGCAGCAACACCACGATTGGCGTAGTCGCCACCGATGCCATCCTCACCAAAGCCCAGGCCCACCGGCTGGCCGTGACAGCGCACGATGGACTGGCCCGCGCCATCAATCCGGTACACACCATGAGCGATGGCGACACCTTGTTTGCCCTGGCCACCGGCCAGTCCGGCAAGACGCTGGGCATGATGACGCTCTCCACACTGGCGGCCGAAGCCGTGGCCGTAGCCACCGCGCGTGCCGTGCTGCTGGCGCAGTCTGTGGAAGTCGCCGGTGAAGCACGCCTGCCCAGCTGGACAGACTGGCAAAAAGCTTCATAAAAAAGAGCGGCTAGCGCTGATAAATCCTTGATTTCCAATATTTTTCATAAGGAAACCAAGCAGTATCAAGCGTTAGCTGCTCCTAAAAATAAAGCATCAACCCATTACATGCATCAATCCACAGTCGCGCCTGATGCCTTGACCACAGGCGCCCAGGTCTCAATTTCCTGCGCGATGAACTGGCTGAAATCCTGTGGCGTATTCTTCTGCGCCACGGCACCCAGCTTGGCATAGGCCTGCTGTACTTCGGGCTTGTCAAACGCCGCGTTCATGGCCTGGTTGAGTTTCTCAATCACTTCCTTGGGCGTGCCCTTCGGAGCGATCAGACCGAACCATGAAGTCACATCAAACGGCGTCACACCGCTTTCTTCCAGCGTCGGCACATCGGGTGCGGATGCCGAGCGATTCCTGGTCGTCACCGCCAGCGCCTTGAGCTTGCCGGACTGCACATGCGGCCAGGAGGCGGGCATGTTGTCAAACATGAACTGCACCTGCCCACCGATCAGATCGGTCACCGCGGGAGCGCTGCCCTTGTAGGGAATGTGCTGGGTCTTCAGGCCTGTGCGCACCTTGAACATTTCGGCCGCCATGTGGATGGAAGTGCCACTGCCCGAAGAGGCATAGGCAATCTTGTCATTGTTGGCACGTGCCCACTCAATGAAGTCCGGCACATTGTTCACCGGCACGCTGGGGTGGACGACCAGAATATTGGGCACCTTGGCACCCAGCGCCACCGCATCAAAGTCACGATTCAGATCAAACTTGACGTTCGGATACAGCGTCTGGTTGATGGCACTGGTCACCGCCACAAACAGCAGGGTGTAACCATCAGGCTGTGCAGCCTTGACGGCTTCGGTCGCAATATTGCTGCCGCCACCGGGACGGTTTTCCACCACAAAAGGCTGGCCCAGACGTTCCGTCAGTTCCTTGGCCATGATGCGTGCCACCACGTCGGTCGTGCCACCTGCAGAGAAACCGACAACAATGCGCACGGGCTTGGTGGGATAGCTGTCCTGCGCAAAAACCGCCATGGTGCTGGCAGCCAGCAGGCCAACGCCCAGTTGTGCCAGGCGACGGCGTGAAACAAACACTGTCATTGAAAAATGCTCCCTATCTGTTTTTGATTTAGGTCAATTTTTCAATGTAGGAGCAGTGTCTCATTTTCCGATTCGGGGTTTCTCCCAAACCACTGGATTGACGAGCCCCCTGCTCGTGCGCAATCCGGTCGCAAAAAAGGCTCCCGAAGGAGCCTTCTGTCAGTCAGCGCTTATCGCACGAATTACTTCAGTGCCTTGTAGCGGAAGCGCTTGGGTGCAGCACCCTCTTCGCCCAGGCGACGCTTCTTGTCAGCTTCGTATTCCTGGTAGTTACCGTCGAAGAACACCCACTGCGAGTCGCCTTCGGCAGCCAGAATGTGGGTGGCGATACGGTCCAGGAACCAGCGGTCGTGGGAGATCACCAGCACGGTACCAGCGTACTCCAGCAGCGCATCTTCCAGGGCACGCAGAGTTTCCACATCCAGGTCGTTCGAGGGTTCGTCCAGCAGCAGCACGTTGCCGCCCTGAATCAGGGTCTTGGCCAGGTGCAGACGGCCGCGCTCACCACCGGAGAGCATGCCCACCTTCTTCTGCTGGTCCTGACCGTTGAAGTTAAAGCGACCAGCGTAGGCACGCGAAGCCATCTGGAACTTGCCGATGTTCAGGATGTCCAGACCACCGGAGATGTCTTCCCACACGGTCTTTTCGTCAGCCAGGCTGTCACGCGACTGGTCCACGTAGGCGAGCTTGACGGTCTGGCCGATTTCCACCGTACCGGAATCAGGCTGTTCCTTGCCAGCGATCAGCTTGAACAGGGTCGACTTACCGGCGCCGTTAGGGCCGATGATGCCGACGATCGCGCCTGCAGGAATGTTCATGGACAGGTTGTCGATCAGCAGACGATCGCCAAATGCCTTGGACACATTTTTGAACTCGATGACCTTGGAGCCCAGACGCTCGGCCACAGGAATGAAGATTTCCTGTGTCTCGTTGCGGCGCTGGTATTCGTAATCGCTCAATTCCTCAAAACGTGCAATACGCGCCTTGGACTTGGCCTGGCGACCCTTGGCGTTCTGGCGCACCCACTCCAGCTCCTTCTTCAGGGCCTTGGCGCGTGCTTCTTCACCCTTTTGCTCCTGCTCCAGACGGTTCTGCTTCTGGATCAGCCATTCGGAGTAGTTGCCCTTGTAGGGAATGCCATGGCCACGGTCCAGTTCCAAGATCCACTCAGCGGCGTTGTCCAGGAAGTAGCGGTCGTGGGTAATAGCCACCACAGTGCCAGAGAAGCGGTGCAGGAAGTGCTCCAGCCATTCCACGGATTCGGCGTCCAGGTGGTTGGTAGGCTCGTCCAGCAGCAGCATGTCAGGCTTGGACAGCAGCAGCTTGCACAGGGCCACGCGGCGCTTTTCACCACCGGAGAGCTTGCCGATCACAGCATCCCATGGTGGCAGGCGCAGCGCGTCAGCCGCGATTTCCAGCTGGTGCTCGGAGTCAGTACCTGCAGCAGCAATGATGGCTTCCAGCTTTGCCTGCTCGGCAGCCAGGGCGTCGAAGTCAGCATCTTCTTCTGCATAGGCGGCGTAGACCTCGTCCAGACGCTTGCGGGCGTTGTTCACCTCTGCCATGGCCTCTTCCACCGCTTCACGCACGGTGTGCTCAGGGTTGAGCTGTGGCTCCTGCGGCAGATAGCCGATAGACAGTCCCTGCATGGGGATGGCTTCGCCTTCGAACTCCTTGTCCACGCCCGCCATGATCTTCAGCAGCGAAGACTTACCAGAGCCGTTCAGGCCCAGCACGCCGATCTTGGCGCCCGGGAAGAAACTCAACGAAATGTCCTTCAAGATCTGGCGCTTGGGCGGCACAGTCTTGGACAGGTGGTTCATCGAAAAGACGTATTGAGCCATGTTTTTGTCAACAAATTCTTGTGAAAAATAAAAATTTGGCGCTTAGTTCACACGCGCCCCAACCACTGATTATCTCCGCATGCGACAATATCCTTAGTCAGGGGCTCCAGTTACCCCTTGACATCAGCATTTCAGCTGGGGACCCCACTCGCCAACCCAAGCGATCCGGCTCCCAACTCCTGTGAATCTCATCCGCCTACGACTGGCTCAGCACCCCCCGGTTGCTGCGAAAGGCTGATACCCTGCGCCCGGATGGGCGTAATCGACAACAATGACATTTGAAGAACTGAACTTGGCACCCGCCATTGTGAAAGCGGTGCTGGAACAGGGTTACGAAAACCCAACCCCCATTCAGGCACAAGCGATTCCTGCTGTGCTGACAGGCAAAGACCTGCTGGCCGGTGCGCAAACCGGCACAGGCAAAACCGCTGCCTTCTCGCTGCCTATCCTGCACCGCCTCACACAGGGCGGCACACAGCGCCCAGCAGGTGGCATTCGCGCCCTGATCCTCACTCCTACCCGTGAACTGGCTGCGCAGATTGAAGAAAACATCCGCTCCTACGCCAAGTATCTGGACGTCACCTCTGCCGTGATCTTTGGCGGCGTCGGCATGAAGCCCCAGATCGACCGCATCAACAAGGGCGTAGACATTCTGGTGGCCACACCCGGCCGTCTGCTGGACCTGCAGCAGCAAGGCTTCATGGACCTGTCCAGCGTAGAAGTGCTGGTGCTGGACGAAGCCGACCGGATGCTGGACATGGGCTTTATCCACGACGTGAAGAAGGTGCTGGCCCTGGTGCCCGAGAACAAGCAGAGCCTGCTGTTTTCCGCCACTTTCAGCGATGAAATCCGCGCCCTGGCCAACGGCCTGCTCAAGAACCCTGAGAGCATTCAGGTCACACCCCGCAACACCACGGTGCAGCGCATCAAGCAGGTCATCCACCCTGTGGGCCGCAACAAGAAAAAGGATGTGCTGCTGCACATCATCCGCGAGAACAACTGGAGCCAGGTACTGGTGTTCACGCGCACCAAGTTCGGCGCCAACCATGTGGCTGAGTTCCTGACCCAGAACGGCATCTCTGCCATGGCTCTGCACGGCAACAAGAGCCAGAGTGCACGTACACAGGCACTGCTGGGCTTCAAGACCGGCGAGCTGCGCGCGCTGGTGGCCACCGACATTGCTGCACGTGGCATTGACATCGACGAGCTGCCACACGTAGTGAACTACGAAATCCCCAACGTACCCGAAGACTACGTGCACCGCATTGGCCGTACCGGCCGCGCCGGTCGCGAAGGCTATGCCGTGAACCTGGTGTGCATGGACGAAGAAGGCTTCATGATGGAGATCGAGCGCTTTACCAAGCAGGAAATCCCCGTCGTTCCCATGCCTGAATTTGGCCCTGAGCCTGGTGAAAAGGCAGAGCCCATCGCCATGGGCCGCCAGACGATCTGGGGCGGCGCTGGCAAGCCACCCAGCCGCGAAGTCATGCAGGCTGCCGCACGTGCTGCACGCCAGGAGATGATGGAACGCATCCGCTCCACCAAGGCTGCCCAGGGTGAGCGCGCTGGCCGTGGTCGCCGCAATCCACGTGGTGAAGCTGCTGCACCTGATGCAGAAAACGGCGCTTCACTGGAGCAGGCCCCTCGTCGCGGCAACGGCCCTCGCCGCACACCTCGCCAAGGCATGGCACCTCGCCATCGCCAGAGCGATGCCACCAGCTTTGAGCAGACAGCAGACATCCAGTCTGCAGATGCAGCCGTCGCACTGCCAGCCGAGCAAGGCGCTGGCGAACGCACGGAGCGCGATGCACAACCTCGCCGCCGCAATGGCCAGGGCTATAACCGCTCGCGCCAGCGTCCTTCGCGTGACAATCCACGCAGCGCTGCCCCCGCAGAAAGCCAGCCCGCACGTCCTGCACGCGCGCCACGTCCCGCACGCAATGCGTATGGCGATGAACCGCTGAGCCGCTTTGAAGACCAGCCACCACGCCCCAATGCACACCTGGGCACCCAGCTGGGTAACCCTGTCACCCGTGCGCCTCGCTCGCACAGCAGCGGCCAGCCTGACCCCACACTGACCAGCATTGACCTGATGATGGAGCGCCCACGCCGTGGCAATGGCGGCGGCTTCCGTGGCGGCAATGGCAGCGGAGGCTTCCGCGGCGGTAACAACCGTCGTGGTGGCAACGGCGGCGGCTTCAACCGCTAAGCCACATCTGCGGCTGCGCCAGTTTCTGCCTACGGCGGAACTGGCATCTGCGGCAGCCCTGATGCTGTGGCATGCCTCGTAAGATGCACACATCAGGGCTACGCCGCCCGCAAAGCCAGTGCGCCATCGTGAACGCAGGGCTTCTTTTCTCGGTTTTCTACGGATACAGCACCATGACCAAGCACCACGCCACCGTCTTTGCGCCGTCTCTGGAACGCACAGGTCACGCTCTCTACTCACACGCATCACGCTGGCTGCTGGCTGGCTCGGTACTGGCACTGACAGCCTGCACCAGCACACCGCTGCCAGAGTGGACGCCACGCAGCACTGCACCTGTCTCAACCAGCACACCAGCCCCCACCGCTACAGCCCCTGACGCACCCGTGGTCAGCGTGGCACCCATTGCCAGCAACACCCATGTGCAGGCTCTGCCCTACAGTGCGTCCGTGGCAGCGCTTTTCCCTGATCCTGCGGAGCGCTACAGCACACCAGGCCTTTCCGACAGCCGCCTGCAGTTCACCACAAACAGCGAACTGGCCGAACTGCTGCGCGAGCTCAGCGCAGCCAGCCTCAACGGCAATGTACGCCTGGGCCTGCTGAGTAGTGGCAACGCACAAAGTGGCTCGCCCATTCATGCACTGGTGGCAACCAAGGGAACATCCATCAGCCCGCAGGCGCTGGAAGACAGCGGCCGCCCCACGGTCATGATCGTGGCAGCGCAGCAAGGCACGGATGCAGCAGCCACCGAAGCTACCCTGGCCATTGCCAAGGAGCTGGGTGACGGCGGCCTGCTGGCCCCTTTGCTCGACAAGATCAACATCATCCTCGTGCCCCGTGCCAACCCTGATGGCTTTGCCAACGGAACAGCCACCACGGCCGACGGCACTGACCTGACCCAGGACCACCTGGCGCTGCAGACACCGGAAGCACGCTTTCTGGCCAAGCTGGCGCGCGACTACCACCCCAGCGTCATGCTGGATGCCGGAGAGTTTGCCGCCATCGAGCCCACACGCCAGCGCTTCAATGCCGTGCGTGCCAACGATATGGGGCTGCAATATGCGGTGACTCCCAACGGCCACGAATTCATCACCAAGGCTGCGCGCGAATGGGTGCACCAGCCTGCCCTGCACGCACTGGAGCAGGCCGGTCTGCGCGTGGACTGGGCTTTTGAGGCTGCCGACGAGAACGCTGACAACGGCTATGCCATGGCAAGCATCAACCCAACCACGCTGAGCAATGCTTCCAGCCTGAAAAACATGGCCAGCATGGTGACAGACAGCCGAGGCAGTGATCTGCGCCGCATTCACGTGCAGCGCCGTGTGCACGGCCATGTGCAAGCCATGAATGCCGTGCTGCAAAGCGCCGCCAGCCATGCAGACAATCTGAAGGCAGTAGACACCTTTGTGATGCGCGACATCGCATCGCAGGCCTGCCGTGGCAAGCTGACCGTGCAGGCGCAGCCCACCATCGGCCAGCGTGACATCACCGTGGTGGACATGGACACAGCCCAGCTGCGCCAGCAACCCGTGGTCTGGAGCGACAGCCTGCAGCTGAGCCAGTCCCGCGCCCGCAGCCATGCCTGCGGCTACTGGCTGTCTGCCGATGCCATCCCTGCCGTCGAGCGACTGGGCATGCTGGGCGTGAACGTGCAGCGTGTGGCTGAGCTTTCCAGCCTGGATGCGGAAACGTATCAGGCCAGCGAAGCCAATGACGCCGTCGCCCTGCAGCGCAACAGTTTTGAAGCCCCTCCCGGCAGCTACTACGTCAGCATGAACCAGCCACTGGCCTACCTGGCAGCGGCAGCCTTGGAGCCCGACACCCCCTACAGCTTCTATAGCGCAGGCGTCCTCAAAGACCTGAGCAAAGTCGCCCGTGTCGTAGCCCTGCCCCAGATCGTTTTTGACGAAGACTGAGCAGCACAAAGCCGAAAGTCGGTCTCAGTCACGGTATGATTGGGGATTGAGACCGAAAGCGGCGGCGTTAGCTCAGTCGGATAGAGCAACAGCCTTCTAAGCTGTGGGTCACTGGTTCGATCCCAGTACGCCGCGCCAATTCTTTCCAGCCGCTGCAGGCATGCCTTCAGCGGCTTTTCTTTGCATAAAAAAGAGCGGCTAGCGCTTGTGAAATCAGGCTTTCCAATATATTCATATCGGAAAAGCTCAATTCATCAGCGCTAGCCGCTCCCTTTTTTGATACGCGGCTCTTCGGATCAGCGGCTGGCTGTCAGCGTATGGCCAGATTCCAGCCAGCGGCGCACACGCTCGGCATCGGCCTGGCGGCTGTATTTCCCCATGGAGTCGAGGAACACCATGATGAGCTTGCGCCCTGAAACCTCGGTCTGCATCACCAGGCAGCGGCCCGCTTCAGAGATATAGCCGGTCTTTTGCAAGCCGATCTCCCAACGCTCACTCTTGACCAGGCTGTTGGTATTGTTGAACTGCAGCACGCGATTGCCCACAGTGACTGTGCGGCTGGGCGTGGTGGAGAACTCACGCATGACGGGATTGGCATGCGCCACATTCACCAGCGTCGCCAGATCATGCGCGCTGGACTGGTTGCGGCTGGACAGACCTGTTGGCTCCACAAACTGGGTCTCGGCCATACCCAGCAGCTTGGCCTTGTTGTTCATCAACTGCACAAAGTGCTGCAGGCCACCGGGATAGGTGCGCCCCAGCGCATGCGCTGCGCGGTTTTCACTGGACATCAGCGCCAGATGCAGCATCTCACCACGCGTCAGCTTTGCGCCTACGCGCAGACGTGAGCTGCTGTTCTTTTCGGTATCCACGTCGTCCTGGGTGATGGTCAACACCTCATCCATGGGAAGACCCGCCTCTGCAATCAGCAAGCCGGTCATCAGCTTGGTGATGGAGGCAATGGGCAGCACGGCATGGTCATTCTTGCTGAACAGGACTTCTTTGGTGTCCTGATCCAGTACCAGTGCCACGCTGGACTTCAGTTCCAGCGGGTCAGACACCTTATGCAGGCCCGCCAGCTGACCAAAGGAAGGCCGCGCCACCGCCACCGCAGCAGCACCGGCAGCAGCAGCCTTCACTGCACGCGTAGCCGTTGCGTTCTTGCGCGCGACTTTCTTGTTGGCATTGGCCTTGCTCAAGCGTGCAGCCTGTGCCTTTTTGGTACTTGTAGTTTTTTTCTGCGCTACGGCTTTCTTTTGCGCTGCAGCCTTTTTCTGGGCTGTGGTCGACTTTTTGGCAGCCGCTTGCTTGTTAGGCGTTTTCTTGGCTTTGCTGGCAGATGCGCTGCTGCTTGGCTTCTTGGTAGGAGCTGTATTGGCTGCGTTTGCGGCTGGTGCAGCCAGAGCGCAACTCAAAGTGACGAAAGCCAGCAATCTGGCGATCCGTTGAGATGCAAAAAAGGATCGGTAGTGCATGCAGCGGTGCTCCGAACTACAAATAACAAAGACGTGTTCACCCCTACTTTAAAAAAGTCTTTTTATTTACGGGAAAAGCGACCTTTTTGCAGTAATTCACGAAATTATAGGCGTGACAGTACCGTTTGCATCATGTAGTTAGCACTCATTTTCAATTATTTGAGAGCACACAAAGCAAGCGGCATCAAACTTTACAAGTCTGATGCCGCTGGGAGGCCAGATCTTTTGCACCATCTGGCAAGTCTGCAGCCGGGCGGCCCTTGCACCTCAGGCGCAAAAGCCGCTGGCTCTGGAGTGTTTAGGCAGCCTGCGTCTGCACAGGCACCGCGCGACGCACACCCGACAAAATGGCGCGAATCGAGGCCGACACGATGTTGGCATCCATGCCCACGCCGTACACGGTGTGACTGTCGTCCACGCGCACTTCCACATAGGCAACGGCCTGTGCGCTGGCGCCTTCACCCACTGCGTGCTCCGAGTAGTTCATCACGCGCACGCTGTGGCCAGTGGCTTCAGACAGCGCCTGCACAAAGGCGTCGATAGGGCCGGTACCCTTGCCTTGCAGCACGCGCTCCTGACCATTCCACTGGAGCTTGGCCGTCAGATTCACTACACCATCAGCTTCCTCAATGCGGTACTGAGGTGCCTGCTGCGCATCCAGGCCAAATTCCTTGCGGAAGATGTTCCACAAATCAGGGGCCGTGAACTCGGTGCCCAGCGCATCCATTTCCTGCTGTACCACCTGCGAGAACTCGATCTGCAGGCGGCGTGGCAATTGCAGGCCATACTCAGCTTCGAGCAAGTAGGAGATCCCACCCTTGCCGGACTGGCTGTTCACACGAATCACGGCTTCGTAGCTGCGGCCCAGATCCTTGGGGTCGATGGGCAGGTAAGGCATATCCCAGATGTCGCCTTCCTTGCGTGCAGCAAAGGCCTTCTTGATCGCATCCTGGTGCGAGCCCGAGAAAGAGGTGTAGACCAGCTCACCGACATAGGGGTGACGGGGGTGTACAGGCAGCTGGTTGCAGTACTCCACCGTTGCGCGGATGCCGTCAATGTCCGAGAAGTCCAGACCCGGATGCACGCCCTGGATGTACATGTTCAAGGCCACGTTCACGACGTCGAGGTTGCCGGTGCGCTCGCCATTGCCAAACAAGCAGCCTTCCAGACGGTCTGCGCCGGCCAGCAAGGCCATCTCGGCAGTCGCTGTGCCAGTGCCGCGGTCGTTATGGGGGTGCACGGACAGCACAATGGAGTCACGGCGCTCGATATTGCGGTGCGTCCACTCCACCATGTCGGCAAACACATTGGGGCTGGAGTGCTCGACGGTTGTGGGCAGGTTGATGATGCACTTCTTATCAGGTGTGGGCTGCCAGACTTCTGTCACGGCGTCGATCACGCGCTTGGAGAACTCCACTTCGGTGTCCGAGTACATCTCGGGCGAGTACTCGAAAGTCCAGTCCGTCTGAGGGTATTCCGCTGCGATGTCCTTGAACAGCTGGGCATTGCTGCACGCCAGCTCCACGATCTCGTCTTCGCTCATGCCCAGCACCACGCGGCGCATCACAGGTGCTGTCGCGTTGTACAGGTGAACAATGGCACGGGGTACACCTTCCAGGGCTTCAAAAGTGCGGCGCACCAGATGCTCACGTGCCTGGGTCAGCACCTGCACGGTCACGTCATCAGGAATGCGCTTTTCCTCGATGAGCTTGCGCATGAAGTCGAACTCGATCTGCGAAGCAGAAGGAAAGCCCACTTCAATTTCCTTGAAGCCGATCTTGACCAGCTGCTCGAACATGCGCATCTTGCGCTCGATATCCATGGGCTCGATCAGCGCCTGGTTGCCGTCGCGCAAATCCACGCTGCACCAGACGGGGGGCTTGCTGATGGTCGCGTCAGGCCAGGTACGGTCAGTCAGACGAACAGGTACAAAAGGACGGTACTTGCTTGCGGGGTTCTGCAACATCGACATAGGAGCTCTCTTTCGTGATTCAAGAAAATTTGGCCTGGTCCCCAGCAACCCAAACAAAAAAAAGGCCCGTCGCTGGAGCTACGGGCCTTGGATGTAGGGTGTGTGTACGCGCGCGCTACTAAACCTGCCCGTTGGACATGGAAGATAGTAGTAGAGCTAGCGACAGGTAATTCATGCGAACAACTCTAGCACAGTTCACTTCAAGATGTATATGCGTTTTTACGCATGATTACTAATGATGCAGACCGCGCTCTTCGGGCTCGTCCTTGGAAACACTGATCACACTGGTCTGCTGACCACGTGTCTTGCGCACCACATAGACGGCGTAACCACTGAAGCCATAGACGGCAAACACCGCAAACAGCACGGTAGGCGCATGAATATTGATGATGGCGATGGCCAGCACGATCAGGATGATGGCGGCAAACGGCACGCTGCGCTTCATGTTCACATCCTTGAAGCTGTAGAAAGGCACGTTGGTCACCATCGTCAGGCCCGAGTACAGCGTCAGGAAGAACATCACCCACATCATCTGCACCCAGGTGATCATGTCGTCTTCGCCGCGCACCACGCCAAAGTCATTGAGCACCCACATGAAGCCAACGACCAGCGCGGCAGCAGCAGGCGAAGGCAGGCCCTGAAACCAGCGCTTGTCGACCACGCCGGTATTCACGTTAAAGCGTGCCAGACGCAGCGCTGCGCACGAGCAGTACACAAAGGCGGCAATCCAGCCCCAGCGACCCAGTCCCTTGAGCGCCCATTCGTAGGCCACCAGGGCAGGCGCCACGCCAAAGGACACCATGTCGCACAGCGAGTCCATCTGCTCGCCGAATGCGCTTTGCGTATTGGTCATGCGCGCCACGCGACCGTCCAGCGCATCCAGCACCATGGCACAGAAAATGCCGTAGGCCGCCAGATCAAACCGGCCATTCATGGCCATCACGATGGCATAGAAGCCACCAAACAGCGCAGCCAAGGTAAACAAATTCGGCAGTATGTAAATGCCCTTGCGTCGCTTGCGCACCACCACGCCGTTTTCGCCTGCTTGGGCGTCTTTGCTGTCATGCATGCAATGCACCTCCAGTTCGCTGCCAGCGCAGCAGCTGGGCAGCTATTAAAACCATAGTATTTTACGCAGCCCGCATCCATGGGGACCGAGTACTGCCATGCAGTGTAGCGCCACTGCTTTACAGCCATACAAAGAAAAAGGCCACTGCCTGCGCAGTGGCCTTTTGCAGCAGGCTGCGACAAGCAGCCTGGCAACGGTGATTAGTTGCGGGTCTGGTCCACCAGCTTGTTCTTGGCGATCCAGGGCATCATGGCGCGCAGCTGGCCGCCCACTTGCTCGATGGCGTGATCGGCGTTCTGGCGACGGCGTGCAGTCATCGAAGGATAGTTCAGGCGACCTTCGCTGATGAACATCTTGGCGTATTCACCGCTTTGGATGCGCTTCAGAGCGTTGCGCATGGCCTTGCGAGACTCTTCGTTGATGACTTCGGGGCCAGTCACGTACTCGCCATACTCCGCGTTATTGGAGATGGAGTAGTTCATGTTGGCAATGCCGCCTTCGTACATCAGGTCCACAATCAGTTTCAGCTCGTGCAGGCACTCGAAGTAGGCCATCTCGGGCGCGTAGCCAGCTTCGGTCAAGGTTTCGAAGCCCATCTTCACCAGCTCCACGGCACCGCCGCACAGCACGGCTTGCTCGCCGAACAGGTCAGTTTCGGTTTCTTCCTTGAAGTTGGTCTCGATGATGCCACCCTTGCCGCCGCCGTTGGCAGAAGCGTAGGACAGAGCGATGTCACGCGCCTTGCCGGAGCGGTCCTGGTACACAGCGATCAGCGAAGGTACGCCGCCGCCCTTCAGGTATTCGGAGCGCACGGTGTGGCCAGGGCCCTTGGGAGCCACCATGATCACGTCCAGGTCAGCGCGGGGCACCACCTGGTTGTAGTGCACGTTGAAGCCGTGAGCGAAAGCCAGCACAGCGCCTTGCTTGATGTTGGGCTCAACGTTGTTCTTGTACACCTCGGGGATGTTTTCGTCGGGCAGCAGGATCATGACCACGTCTGCAGCCTTCACCGCTTCATCCACTTCCATCACGGTCAGGCCAGCCTTGCCCACCTTGTCCCAGGAAGCACCGCCCTTGCGCAGACCGACAATGACTTTCACGCCGCTGTCGTTCAGGTTTTGTGCGTGGGCGTGGCCCTGGCTGCCGTAGCCGATGATGGCCACAGTCTTGCTCTTGATCAGGCTCAGATCACAGTCTTTGTCGTAGAAAACTTTCATAGTTGGCTCCAGTTGCTTATAGGGGTTGTAGGGTTGTGAAAATTCAGTGTCTGACGTCTGCGCATTACACACGCAGGATGCGTTCGCCACGGCCAATACCGGATGCGCCGGTGCGCACGGTCTCCAGAATCGCAGTACGGTCGATGGCCTGCAGGAAGGCATCGTTCTTGGACTGGTCGCCCGTCAGCTCGATCGTATAGCTCTTTTCGGTCACGTCGATGATGCGGCCGCGGAAGATGTCCGCCATGCGCTTCATCTCTTCACGCTCCTTGCCCACGGCGCGCACCTTGACCATCATGAGTTCACGCTCGGTGTAGGCACCTTCGGTCAGGTCCACCACTTTGACGACTTCAATCAAGCGATTCAGGTGCTTGGTGATTTGCTCGATGATGTCATCCGACCCCGTGGTCTGAATCGTCATGCGCGACAGCGAGGGGTCTTCCGTGGGGGCTACGGTCAGGGACTCGATGTTGTAGCCACGGGCCGAGAACAGGCCCACCACGCGCGACAGGGCTCCGGGCTCGTTTTCGAGCAGCACGGCAATGATGTGTTTCATGTCCAGATTCCTCTTTTCGCCACCCTCCCCCGCAACCGGTAAGCTGCGGGCTTGGTGGACAATAGATTCGTCAAATTTGAGAGCGCTTAGCGCAGATTAAATCTGCTTTTGCGTATGAAATGATTTGCAAAACCGCTGCCAGCAAGCGCTAGCAGCTATGGTTTTTACAGATCATCAGGACCAAGCAGCATTTCCGTGATACCCTTGCCGGCCTGCACCATGGGGAACACGTTCTCCGTGGGGTCGGTGCGGAAGTCCAGGAACACGCACTTGTTTTCTTCACGCGCAATGCGGCGTGCTTCCTGCAGGGCCCACTCCACCTTGGCGGGGTCTTCCACCAGAATGCCGGCGTGGCCATAGGCTTCAGCCAGCTTCACGAAGTCGGGCAGCGAGTCCATGTAGCTGCTGGAGTAGCGACCGGAGTATTCAATCTCCTGCCACTGACGCACCATACCCAGGAAGCGGTTGTTCAGCGCGCAGATGATGACAGGCGTGTTGTACTGGCGGCAGGTAGCCAGCTCCTGGATGTTCATCTGGATCGAGCCTTCGCCCGTGATACAGAAGACTTCCGCCTGAGGCTTGGCCAGCTTGATGCCCATGGCGTAAGGCAGGCCCACACCCATGGTGCCCAGACCACCGGAGTTGATCCAGCGACGTGGCTCATCAAAGCGGTAAAACTGTGCCGCCCACATCTGGTGCTGACCAACGTCAGACGTGATGTACACATCCTCACCCTTGGTCATGTTCCACAGCGTTTCCACCACGGCCTGGGGCTTGATCACATCCTTCTTGCTGCGGTCAAACTGCAGGCAGTCACGGCTGCGCCAGGCTTCAATCTGGCTCCACCACTGTGCCAGCGCACCTTCGTCGGGGCGGGTCGTGGCTTCCTTAATCATGGCGATCAGCTCGGTCAGCACGTCCTTGACGTCACCCACGATAGGCACATCCACCTTCACACGCTTGGAGATCGAGGAAGGATCAATGTCGATGTGGATGATCTTGCGTTCTACCGACATGAAGTGCTTGGGGTTGCCCACCACGCGGTCATCAAAGCGTGCGCCCACGGCCAGCAGCACATCGCAGTTCTGCATGGCGTTGTTGGCCTCGATCGTGCCGTGCATGCCCAGCATGCCCAGGAACTTGCGGTCGCTGGCAGGGTATGCGCCCAGCCCCATCAGGGTATGGGTCACGGGGTAGCCGAGCATGTCCACCAAGGTACGCAGCTCCTGGCAGGCATTACCCAGCAGCACACCGCCGCCGGTATAGATATAGGGGCGCTTGGCGCTCAGCAGCAACTGCAGCGCCTTGCGAATCTGGCCGGAGTGGCCCTTCTTCGCGGGGTTGTAGGAGCGCATTTCCACCGACTGTGGATAGCCGCTGTAAGACGCCTTCTTGAAAGAAACGTCCTTGGGAATGTCCACCACCACAGGGCCAGGGCGGCCAGTGCGCGCCACGTGAAAGGCCTTCTTCATGGTGAGGGCCAGGTCACGCACATCTTTCACCAGGAAGTTGTGCTTGACGATGGGGCGGGTAATGCCCACGGTGTCGCATTCCTGGAATGCATCGGTGCCGATCGCTGCCGTGGAAGTCTGGCCGCTGATCACCACCAGAGGAATCGAATCGGTATAAGCAGTAGCAATACCAGTCACGGCATTGGTCAGGCCGGGGCCGGATGTCACCAGCGCCACGCCCACATCGCCGGTCGCTCGGGCATAGCCATCAGCCGCATGCACCGCCGCCTGCTCATGGCGCACCAGCACGTGCTCGATGCCGTTTTGCTTGTACAGCGCGTCGTAGATGTACAGCACTGCACCGCCGGGGTAGCCCCACAGCTGCTTGACGCCTTCTGCTTCGAGTGATTTGACAAGGATTTCGGCACCCATCAACTCTTGGGTACCAGCCTGAGAAGCAGCTGCCGCTGCGCTGGCTTGTTCTGCTTTGGAGATTTCCATGATCAACCTTTGTGAATTTCTCTAACGAAAAACCTAGGGTGCCCCTTGCCAAAATCCTTGTGGGATCGGTTCAGGACTTAAGACCAAGGACATGGGCGAAATTGGTAAACGCCGGACCTTGACCCGTTTGCCTTTTTGTTTGAATTGCAAGCAGCCATTATGGCACTGCAACATCGACTTTGGCTAACGGTATTGAGGGGGTTTGACAACGTAATGCGATAATGGCCGCTTTGCCACATTCTGCAGAGGGCTCTATCCTGACCTGCAGTTTCGTGCGTTCCAGACCTACCGAGCACTACTGCCTTGGCCACCGAACAAGAGCTCTCAGACTTCCTCAAAAGCGTGGAAAAACGTGCTTTCAAGCGCGCGCTCTACCACGTCCGTGACGAAGAAGCGGCCTTGGATATCGTCCAGGACAGCATGATCAAGCTGTCCCAGCACTATGGTGACAAGCCGGTCGCGGAACTACCCATGCTGTTTCACCGCATCCTGTCTAACTGCACGCTGGACTGGTTTCGCCGACAGAAAACGCACAATGCACTGTTTGCGAATATGGGTGACATCGCACATAACGATGACCCAGACAGCAGTGAATTTGACTGGATGCAGACCTATGCAACAGACAGTGGGCAAGAAACTGCACAAAGCGCCGAAACGCTGACGCAGCGTATGCAATTGTTAAAAAGTATTGAAAATGAAATTCAATCTTTGCCTGCGCGTCAACGAGAAGCCTTCTTGCTGCGTTATTGGGAAGACATGGATGTTGCCGAGACAGCAGCGGCCATGGGATGCTCAGAAGGCAGTGTAAAAACACATTGTTTCCGGGCCATCCAGTCGCTGAGCAAAGCGCTCAAAGCCAAAGGAATTGAGTTATGACCACACCTTCGCACCAGAATGAACATGCGGCCGAGCAATTTGCCCGTAAGCTGACTGCGCACCTGTCCATGGCCAATGCGGAGCTGCCGTACGTGGTCACTGAGCGCCTGCGCGCAGCACGCATGCAGGCACTGTCTGTTCGCAAGCGCGAAAGCAGCCCACTGCGCGTGCGCCAGACCGAAGCAGCCAGCAGCCTGCTTGGCAATGCCGACGGCACATTGAGCCTGGGCGCTCCCATGCAAGACAACACCCCCATCTGGCTGCGCCGCCTGCTGACGGCGCTGCCGCTGGTGGCACTGGCTGGTGCGCTGACCTTTATCGGCATCGACCAGGACAGCCGCGCCACTGTTGATATTGCCGAAGTGGATGCAGCCCTGCTGACCAGTGAACTGCCCCCTGCCGCCTATACTGACCCCGGCTTCCAGCAATACCTGCAAGCAACCGTTTCCGACACACCTTGACCGCAATCGCGGCCCGTTCCATTCAGACTGGACGCGGGCCGCTTTACACTTGGCACTACATGCCCCTGACCGCTGAACACCCCACAAGCTCCCGCACATCTGTCTTCGCCATCAGTCTGGCGAGCGTGCTGTTGCTGGGTCTGGCAGCAGGTGGCATCTGGTGCATGGGGCAGGTGGCCATGGCCCCCAGCACCGTGCCAGCCTATATGGCGGTAGACAACACCAGCCACGCCTCCTTGAGCAGCAGCACACACGCCCCCCGGCTGCGCCTGAGTTCATCCGGCCCCGCATGGCGCGAACTCTCAGAAACCCAGCGCCAGATTCTGATGCCGCTGCGCGAGCACTGGAACGCCATGGGTGCGCTGGCCAAGCGCCGCTGGCTGGTCCTGGCGGACCGCTACCCTAAGTACCCTAAGATGGATGAATCCGAGCGCACCAAGCTGGTCAGCCGCATGACGACCTGGGCCAGCCTCAGCGCCCAGCAGCGCAACCAGGCACGACTGAATTTTGAGAGCACCAAGCGCCTGTCCGCACAGGAATTGCAGACCAAATGGGATGAATACCAGGCACTGAGCGCTGCGGAAAAGCAGCGCCTGGCGGAGCAAGCCCGCAAGGCACGTGCCGCCAAAAAAGCCAAGCGCAGAATTGCCGTACCCAAGCCCCAGCCAGCACCAGCGCCCAGCACACCGGCTGTGTCACACCCAGTGATTGTGGAGACGCAGCCCATTGCCACACCACAGGCTGCCCCAGCCCTGCAGCTTCCGCCTGTTGAGCATCCTCAGCCAGCGTTTGCCGTGCCACCCGAGGTGACGGCTCTGCCCATTACCGTGCCGCAATCCATGCCCAGCATGGAGCTTCCGCCACTGCCTGCGGAAGATCCTGCACCTGCGCAAGATCTTGACGCACATCAATCAGATCCAGCACCTGAGCACGCACCAGCACCGGCACAATAAACAGCCCCTGCTGTCTGGGGCATTTGATGGATAAGCCTGCCTGCATGTCTGCCCCTACCTCTTCCACCACCCACGTTCCTCTGCAAGCCCCCAGTCTGCGCCGCCGCATGGCCTGCTGGCTGTATGAAAGTCTGCTGCTGTTCGGCGTCGTGTTTGTCGGCGGCATCGTACTCGGCACAGCTGGCGTGCTGTTTGGCGCACCGCTGTCACCCCGCACACTGCAGGCTGTGCTGTTCGTGGTACTGGGCATGTACTTTGCGTTTTTCTGGAGCAAAGGCCAGACGCTGGCCATGAAAACCTGGCGCATCCAGGTGGTAGACAACAATGGCCGCCCCCTCACGCGTGTGCGTGCACTGGCCCGTTATGCGCTATGCTGGGTCTGGTTGCTGCCACCGCTGGCTGCTCTGGCACCGTTTCATCTGCCCATGGCTGAAGTGGCGGTGCTCACACTGGGCTGGATCGCTGTCTGGGCCCTGCTCAGCCGCTTTCACCCACAGCGCCAGTTTCTGCACGATGTGCTAGCTGGTACGCGTCTGATTGATGCACCTGCGCCCACACCCTCATCGCTGCGCTGAACACTGACTTCATCTACCAAGAACCTCTCATGACTGACTTCACCCCTGCTTTTTCGATCTGCGTGTACTGTGGCTCGCGCCCTGGCGAGTTGCCGGTGTATGCAGAAGCTGCGCGTGCCGTAGGCACATGGATTGGCCAGCGTGGTGGTCAGCTGGTCTACGGGGGCGGCTGCACCGGTCTGATGGGCATTGTGGCCGAAGCCACCAAGGCAGCTGGCGGCCGCGTGGTAGGCGTCATTCCCCGAGCACTGGTAGACAAAGAACTGGCCAACCAGTCCTGCAATGAATTGCACATCGTCGCCAACATGCATGAGCGCAAGGCCATGATGGCTGAGCGCAGCGATGCTTTTCTGGCCCTGCCCGGCGGTATTGGCACCTTTGAAGAATTGTTTGAAGTGTGGACCTGGCGCCAGCTGGGCTATCACGACAAGCCCGTGGGCCTGCTCAACGTAGAGAACTACTACACCAGCATGCTGCAGTTTCTGCAATCCACCGTCACACAAGGCTTCATGGGCGCCTGGCAGATGGATCTGATCAAGGCGGACAGCGACATTACCGCGCTGATGCAGTTCCTGGTCGAGTCCGCTGGACTGGTGCCAGAAAGCAAGGACCTGCGCCATGTGATCTGACCCACACAAAAAAGCGATCCCAAAGGATCGCTTTTTTCATGGGCAACGCCTCTGTGCGATTAGATGGCAGAGCCGTCCAGATCGCCGGTGCGAATGCGCACTACCTTTTCCACGGGCGATACAAAAATCTTGCCGTCACCGATCTTGCCTGTGCGCGCTGCGGTCACGATGGCGTCTACACAGCGGTCCGCATCTTCGGAAGCAACGACCACCTCAATCTTCACCTTGGGCAGAAAATCCACCACGTACTCTGCACCACGGTACAGCTCGGTATGGCCCTTCTGGCGGCCAAAACCCTTCACTTCAGTCACGGTCAGACCCGTGACGCCACATTCCGCCAATGCTTCACGCACTTCCTCCAGCTTGAATGGCTTGATGATGGCTGTAATCATTTTCATGGTGTCAGGCTCCAGTGGAATTTTTTAACTTAATCAATCAATACGAGAAACCAGATTTCAGCGTCTGAATCCGTTGGTAATCGGCATGCGCCAGTCCTTACCAAAGCAACGCTGCGTCAGGCGCGGCCCCATCGGGGCCTGCCTGCGCTTGTATTCATTCACCCGGATCAACCGAACCACGCGCTCGACGTCACCGCTGTCATGACCTGCGGCCACGATGGCTTCAACAGGCTCGTCATTTTCCATATAACGGCGAACAATATCGTCCAGCACAGGATAAGCAGGCAGACTGTCTTCGTCCTTCTGATCAGGACGCAACTCTGCGCTGGGCGGGCGCGTAATGATGCGTTCTGGAATCGGATGCAGACCCGTTCCAAAAGGATCATTGGCATTGCGCCAGCGTGCCAGCTCAAACACCCGGGTCTTGAATACATCCTTGATGACGGCAAAGCCACCTGCCATGTCGCCGTAGAGCGTGCAGTAGCCCGTAGCCATTTCGCTCTTATTGCCTGTTGTCAGCACAATAGAGCCAAACTTGTTGGACATGGCCATCAGCAAGGTACCACGAATGCGGGCCTGCAGATTCTCTTCCGTTGTATCTTCAGGTAAACCTTGAAATTGCGAGGCCAATGCTGCCTTGAATGCTTCAAATTGCGGAGCAATATCAATCACTTCATGGCGCACGCCCACACGGTCTGCCATTTCCTGCGCGTCTTTCCAGCTGATGTCTGCGGTGTAGGGTGAAGGCATCATCACCGTACGCACCTTGTCCTTGCCCAGTGCATCCACGGCAATGGCCAGCACCAGTGCGGAATCAATACCGCCCGACAAACCCAGCAGCGCACCGGGAAAGCGATTCTTGCCCACATAGTCGCGCACGGCCAGCACCAGGGCCTTCCACAGACAGGCGTTGTCCTCCTGAACAGGAGTCACCACACCCGATACCTGCACAATGCCTGCGGTCTGCTGCAAGCGCACTTCAGCCAGTGCCTGCTCGAACGACGGAGCACGTACAGCCACAGTGCCATCCGCCTGCAATGCAAAGCTGCTGCCATCAAATACCAGCTCGTCCTGGCCGCCCACAAGATGGGCATAGACCACCGGCAGCCCAGTTTCGCGGGCACGCTGCGCCAGTACGGCTTCGCGCTCGGACTGCTTGCCCAGATGCCAAGGCGAAGCATTGAGCACCAGCAGCATCTGCGCGCCAGCGGCCTTAGCCGCCTGTGCAGGCTCTCGCACCCAGGCGTCTTCACAGATCAGCACACCGGCACGGACTCCTTGCAGGTCCATCACACCGGCCTGCTGACCGGGCAGGAAATAACGCTTCTCGTCAAACACACCATAGTTGGGCAATGCCTGCTTGCTGTAAGTGCCCAGCACCTGTCCGTTAGCAATCCAGCTGGCTGCATTGCGGCGCAATGTACTGCCTTCCACTGCCTGTGCATGCCCAACCAGCAGTGTCAGCCTTGGCCACTGCTTGCTGGCTTCCACCACGGTCTGCAGTGCTTCATCACTGGCCTGCTGAAAAGCGGGACGCAGCAGCAAGTCTTCAGCAGCGTAGCCACACAGGGCCAGCTCGGGCGTTACCAGCAACGCGGCTCCCTGTGCATGTGCCTGCTGCGCGGCTTCGATAACTTTTTGTGCGTTACCGCTCAAGTCTCCCGCCACAAAATTGAGTTGAGCGATGCAGATAGAAGTGGTCATGAAATGTGTGAGCCCTGCGGCCTCAGCGCCAGCGGCTATTGCGCAGAACAGCCGGTTTACAAATAAGGGGGGATTATCACTCCCTCCGCCCAGATCCACAGCAAGGGAGCAGGAGTCCTTATGCACAACCGCCCTAGTGTCCTGTCCCGCTAATACGTGAGCAAAGTCGATGGAGCTTTTCGAG
>ENA-UOJC01000390-UOJC01000390.1-human-gut-metagenome-genome-assembly--contig:-C104-NODE-390-length-79220-cov-28.781368_pt1 | contig 79220 bp, 69 predicted proteins | sample MGYA00242339_ERZ723886 | MGnify/ENA metagenome assembly ERZ723886 | reverse complement strand
CAGGTGGAAAAGACCCGCTGTTTGGGCGTGTTGACGGTTTTCAGATAGACCCTAGTTTTGTGCGATATATATAGAACTTACGCACTTTGTCAGGATTCGTTCTTTTCCTTGCAAATCCCGGCGTTCCAGTGTATACTCACAGTGAAATACTGCATTGGGAGGAATCCGCAATGAACCTGATTACCATTTCCAACGACCGTCTCACCGTCATTCTGGATGGCTGCGGCGCGGTGCTGCACAGCATCCGCAAGGACGGTGCCGAGTACCTCTGGCAGGGAGATCCCAAATACTGGGCCCGCCGGGATGCCAACCTGTTTCCCTATGTGGGGCGGCTCACAGACGGACAGTACCGGCTGGAGGGCAAGACCTATTCCATGCCCATCCACGGCTTCTGCATCGGCAGGGATTTTGCCGTCACGGAGCAGTCCCCTGACGCCGTCTGCTTCACCCTGACGGACAGCGCGGAAACCTATGCCATGTATCCCTACCGATTTGCCTTCCATGTGCGCTACCGCCTGGACGGCAACCGGATTGTCAAAACCTGTCAGGTGGAAAACCGGGACCGTCGGCAGATGTACTTCGGCTTTGGCGGCCATCCGGGCTTCAACGTGCCCCTGAATGGGGAAGGCAGCTTTGACGACTGGGAACTGACCTTCGGGGAACCCTGCCGGCCGGTGCGCGTTGATCTGGATCCTGCCAACTACCGGCTGGCGGGTACGGAGTCTCCCTTCCCCCTGGTGGATGGGAAGACCATCCCCCTGAACCACGGCCTGTTCGACCTGGATGCCATTGTCCTGGGGAATGTCAGCCGGAGTCTGACTCTGCACAGCCGGAAATCCAGCCGCTCCGTCACCGTGGACTTCCCGGGCATGGGCTTTCTGGGACTGTGGCACGCCCCCAAAACCGACGCCCCCTATGTGTGCGTCGAGCCTTGGGTCAGCCTGCCCTCCCACAGCGCCTATGTGGAGGATTTCGCCAAGCAGGAGCACCTGATTTCCCTGAATGCCGGGGAAACCTATCGGAACGAGATGGTCATCACCCTGGAATAATCACGGACGCAAACGCAAAAGCACCCCCGTTCCGGGCTATCCGGAACGGGGGTGCTCATTCTGTTTTTACCGGGTGCGCTTCTTCTTGGTGACGACAGCCGCGCCCAGGACGGTGGTCAGAGCCAGAACACCCACGGCCAGACCGATGGTATCGCCGGTCTTGGGGTTGGTGGTGTCCTCCTTCTTCCACTTGGCGTAGACGGTCTTGTTGGCATCCATCTTGATGGTCTCCAGCTTCCGACCGGTCAGCTTACTGTCCTTGAACCAGCCGCAGAACCAATAGCCGCTGCGGATGGGGGTATAGTCCTTCAGATTGACAACCTCGCCGTCGGCGAAATTCTTGCTGCTGGGGCTCATCTTGCCGGACTTCGCGTCGAATTTCAGAGTGCGGGCCACAGACCACTTGGCGTACAGGGTCATATCGGACGCAACGGGGACACTGGCCTTGAAAGCCTTGGTGCACTCCTTATCCATGTACCAGCCGCCGAAAACAAAGCCCTTCTCGCTGAGGGTCTCAGGATGCGCCTTGCCGGGGTAGGTTACCTTCTCGGTAGTGTTTTTCAGGGTTCCATGACCCATCTTATCGTAGGTCACCGTGAACTCAGTGCCAAACTTAGGCAGATTAGCCACAGCGGCGTTATGGGAATCGGTGAGGGTCGCGGCGGAGCCGCCGATGGTGGCGTAAGTCACCTCGTAGCCCGGATCGGTCGTAAATTCAACCGTCACAGAATAGACCTGGTTTGCGTCGAATTTCCCGGCATCAGGGGATACGGTATAGCTCTTGACCCTCACATGGGCACTGCCGGTGCGCACCCGTAGGCCGCTGATAGGCTTACCCAGGTTATAGCCGCTTACCGTGAAATCGGCACGGATCTTCTCCTTCTCCACATCGGTATGGCACTTGTCGCAGTATACCGTGGACTGAGAGGCGTTTGTCGTATTCCAAAGCTTCCGGTGGCTTGCCTTGGTGCAGGAGCACCGACCCTCAGGGAACCGGGCGCAGCCGCCGCCGCTGATGAAATCGTGACCCAGCTTATCGCCGAAGTCCTGATAGCAGTACTGGCAGTAGGCCTTCTGGCCGCAGCGGTCGGTGCTGGGGTCGGAGGTGCAGGGCACATTTTCCTCCAGAGTCGCGCCGCATTCGGTGCACAGCACCTTATGGGTACCGTTCTTCGTGGGCTTGTACTCCTTGGTGCAGTCCTCCGCGCTGCCCATGGAACCGTCGCAAACCGTGCAGTAATCCTCATGGGTCTCGGTGCCATCGATATGCCGGGGTTTTTTAGCCTTGGTGCAGGGCTTGTTCTCATATTTGGGATTTATTGCGTTGCAGTACACACAGACCTTGCTGTGGGTTTTACCGTCACCATCGGGCTGCCATTCCCACTTGTGCGCATCGGGTTTGACGGAGTCATAGCTTTCGCCGCACTTGGTGCAGGTTTCCGGGGCAATGCAGGTAGCCGGGGTCTTGGAGCATTTTTCCTTCTTCAGGGAGGCGTTACAAAGCTCGCAGTAATACTCGTGCTCCTTGTTGTCCGCATCGCCCACATGCCGGGGCGCAGCCGCCTCCTTGTGATTATAGGGATTGACATCGCCATAGCTTTCGCCGCACTTGTCACACTTGGCAGGCTCCTTACAGGTAGCCGTGCCGCCGGAGCACTTTTCGTTCTCGATCTGTACCTGGTTGCAAACTTCGCACACTATATTGTGGGTGCCATTGCTGTTGGACTTATAGACGAGCTTATGCTCCGTGGAGAGTTCGCCGTAGCTTCCGCCGCACTTGGCGCACTTGGCTTTTTCCTTGCAGGTAGCCGTGCCGCCGGAGCAGGCCTCCGGCTCCAGGGTCTTGCCGCAGGTCTTGCACTTGCCGGTGTGATTGCCGCTGCCATCGGAGGTGTACACATAGTCGTGGGCCCCGGTTTCCGTGGCGTTGCAGGCGGTATCGGTGCATTTGCGGGTATGAGTGTCACCGGTATCCGTCCAGGCACCCCAGGTGTGGGTATGGGTGCTGCCACTGCTGCCGTTTCCGCCGGTGCTGCCGCCGGTGCTACCGCCGCCTTCGCCGCCCTCATTCTGAGGCGGGGCAGGCTCCACCACTGCGGGAACCAGTGTTCCTTCATCCTCGTCCGCCAGAGCGCCCACTGGCAGCAGCGTCAGGAGCATACAAACCAGCAGGAGCAGTGCCGTAATTCGTTTTTTCATTCTAAAAACCTCACTTTCCGATTTGCCGTTTTTGCCGCCAGCCCATCCGGACGGCGGCTCTCTCTGAGTTCGGGACAAATTGTCCCCTTTTTTGTTTCATTGTAGCACAAGATTGTTGGGATTTCAATCCTCTTTTGGAAATCTTAAGAAGTATTTCAAATGAAATCAGCGGGCCAATCCCGGGAAAACACGCACCCCCTCCGGCAGAAGCCGGAGGGGGTGCGAGATTGTCAAAGAACCATGTCATTGCGAGCCAGTGCTCACACTGGCGTGGCAATCCCCCCCCGATTTTCAAACATCTACGCTAGGGAACCTCTGAATAAATCGTCTGCGGCTGGATAGCGGATCTTTTTCTCTATCCGTGCGGCTTCAAAAGCGGGCAATACATCCAGTATTCCTCCGCTTTTGAAGCCTTCGGCTAAAGAAAAATCTCTCGCTCCCAGCTCTTGCCGATTTAATCAGAGGCTCCCTAGGAAATCTTGGATTTTACGCCTATCCGGGGGATTGCCACACCAGTGACATCGGTCACTGGTTCGCAATGACATTGTATATTTTGGCTATGTTGACCCATAGGGGCACTTAACGAGGCACCCCCTCCGGGGGGAGCCGGAGGGGGTGCGCTTGGGGAGAACAACCCATGGGGTTGGGAGAAGAAGGTATCAGGGAAACCCGAGAAACACGCTTACTTGAAATTCACCTTCACGTTCACGGTGTACGTCTGATCCTCTCTGCCGTAGGGCATATAGAAGGTGATGGGGATGGTCACGGACTTACCCACGCCCGACATGGCAAGCGCGTCCTGGAAGGCCAGCGTCAGATTGCCATTTTCGTCCAGGTTCGTGACCTGAACCAGGCTGCTCCAACGTGTGAATTCATCTGCGTAAGCATCCTTGGCGACCTTCGCAGCCAGGGTAGCGCTCTTCTCACTGAACTTCATCTGGGTGGTGAAGGGCTTGGTCAGGTCTCTGCGATCCACGGTGGGCGCCTTGGATTGGGTGACCTTCAAAGTCGGATCCTTCACGTCCACCTTGATGAACTGCTCGAAGATTACCCCGCCATTTCCGTCCTCGACCACCAGGTGGATCCGATGGTAGCGATAGAGCTCATAGGTGTCATTGGCGTACTGGACACCAGGAAATTTGGGGTTAAAGCTGGCGGATCCGCCGAAATAGACGCAGTCCTCCTTCAGGGTGCCCAATCCCTCATACTTACCCGCCGGGCAGAATTCCATATGGTAGGAGATTCCAAGGGGATAGTAATGCTGATCCTGCCCGGAAACGCCCACCGTAGGAATACTCACGAAATTCCGATTATCATCGGAACCCTGGAGGGTCACGGTGAAATAGCGTCCCTTGTTGCGATCCATTCGAGCGAAGACCTGTTCCGACATCGGCAGGAAGAATCCCTGCGCCTGGTAGCTGTTCCAATCAAGCAGACTGACATTCTTGCCAGACTTGGCGGTCTTGACGGATTTCAGTGCCTGGCGCTGAACGGTGACGGGAATGATATTGATCTTTGCGTCGGGATCCTGAGAATTGGGCGTCACGCACAGATAGTAAACGCCGTCCGCAATGTCGATGGGATCTCCGGTAAGGGGATTATAGGTATCGATGGAGATGGTATTCTCATCGCCCCAGAATACCAGAGGCGCATCCACGCCGTTGGCCAGATCCCCTCCGTCCTTATCCAGCCAGGCCAGGTCTCTGCCATCCGTGTACTGATCCTTGGGGAAGGTCACCCGGATTTCGGCGTCCTTGCCGTCGTAGGGGTTCAGCGTCACCTTGGACTTGGAAAGCTTCATGGAGGCGGTGGTGTTCTTCACCTTCAGCTTGGCGGAGGCCGTCAGGGTGATGGGGTTCTTCTCGTCAAAGCCGTACACCTTCCGGGTGACCTGGATGGTGTAGGTGCCGTCCTCCAGCTGGCCGGACATCTCCGGGCGGCGGTAGAGCAGGAGGGTATCGGGGCTGTCGGAGCTGGGCACATCCACGACGTACTCACCGGGATCCACCACGTTCCCCTTGGAATCCAGCAGCGTGAGCTCCACGTTCCCGTCGAAGACCATTTTCGCGTTCATGTTCTTGAGGGTGGTGGTCAGCGTAACCTTATTGGTCTTGCTGCCATCGATGGTGCCGTTGACCTTCAGGCTCATGGTGGGGGTATTCTTGGTGAACTTCACCGTGACGGTGACGGGCTTCACGCCGGGAATCCGGTCGAAGGTCAGCTTGACCGTTCCCACATAGCCATTGCTGCAGCCAACCACACCGAGGGCATCAATGCCTGGGCCTATCCAGTCTTCCGCTTCGCTGTCCTCACCGGGGACGAGCACGGCCTGGGCAAATGCCAGTACCTTCTCAGGATTGTCGGGCTCTTCGGGGTCAGGGACGTAATCTGCGGCTATGAGGGGGCAGTTCTCAAAATCATCCAAATCAAAGACCGACAGGTCATAGTCCGCGGGAGATACGGTAAAGGCCGCAGTCTGAACATCCATCACGCCATTGAGGAGGGAGAAGCTGGTTTTCTTCGGCTTGATGGTGGGAGCCTTGGTGGCGACGGTCAGAGGCAGTTCATCCGTCACCCCGTTGGCATAGGTGACCCGAATGTTGATCTTGCCGGGAACGGGGTTGGCGTATTTCTCGCCCTTCTGGGTGATGGGGGTCAGGGTAATGGGGGTCAGGTGGAAGCTGCCGGTGGCAAGGTTCCAGTCATCGAGCTTATAGTTCTCGCTGTCCAAGGAAACGGCCCGGATGCCCAAGTCCTGAATGCTGTGACCCTTGGGCGGAACCAGCTTCATATCCGCGCCCTTGGAGTTGACGGAGCTGAGGGTGAGCTTGCCGGTGGACAGCTTGGCGGTGACAGGCTTGTTGATAATGTTGACGGTCACCGGCTCGCCCCAGCCAAGGATCCAGCCATCCAGGACAACGGAGGGGTAGATTTTCAGGGTCTGCTTGGGGGTATCCGGAGACAGCCCGTCGGTGTGCAGCACCAGGTTGTAATCATTCTCCTCGCCGTAGCTGGCGGTGATGCCCAGCTTCTCCAGCTGCTGCTTGGATTCCGACCAGAGGTCCCACACATCGGCATCCTGATTGAACAGCACCGGCACATCCACGCCGGGATTCCAGGCGTTGATGGTCACGGCCTTGGCGGAAACCTTGGGCATAGACTTCTTGACGGTGAGCTTCAGGGTCTCCGGGGTGGTCAGGTATTCCGTATTCTCCCCGGCCAGCACCTCGATGGCGGAAACGTAGGAGGTCTGCACCTTGGAAATATCCTCCGGCAGGTCGCTGACAATCTCCAAAGTCCGGTCGTCTACAGGCCGCAGGTCGAAGTAGTTGTTCAGTTCCTCGTTTGCGAACCGGGCACTCTTGATGATGGTGGTCTCATTGGACGGAGCATCCCCGTCGTCCTCCGAGGAAATGGCAGGCTGATTTTCCTTGGTCAGGGAAATGTAAATCCGGGGGTTATCCGTGGCGGAGAACAGCTCCTTGGTGGCCTTGGTGTCCATCAGGTGGACATCCAGGACGGTGGGCTTGTTCACCACCTCCACAGTGCAGGTCAGTTCCTTCTGAGCGCCCGTATTCTCGTCGAGAACCCTGCACGACACCTGGGTAATGCCCACGTTCCGGGCTGTAATCTCCGCAGTTGACCGATCAGGAGTTGGCGACACGAGGGAAACAATGTCCTGATTACAATTCCAACCCATCACATAGCAGTTTTCGGCATTCAGCACCTCCAGCGTGAAGCGCTGGCCCAGCTCCAGGGTGACATAATCCTGGTTCAGGGCAGGCTGCGGCTCGGTTCCCCGAGGGCCGTAAAGCTGAACGGTATAGTTGCCGGAGACCTTCGGGATGTAGGTCATGGTCAGCTGACCCTTGGCATCGGCGTAGCCGTAGTCGATATACTGTAGGTTCGCCAGATCGCCGGGGGCGGCACTGACGATCAGCACATAAGGCTCTTGATAAGGCCCTTCATAAGACTCTCCGTATCCCGGTGCCAGACCGGTGAACTTCACGGTGTGCTTTTCGCCGCTGACGGTGTCCATGCCGGAGAAGACGGCCACATCGTCGGCGGTATAAACTTCCTCCATGGACGCGCCCTCAGGGGCAACGTACACGGTGTCAAAATTCTCGGGGTCGATGGGAGCCTCGGTTTCGGGAGCCTCGGTCTCCACGGCAGGAGCCTCGGTGGTTTCGGGAGTCTCCGTGACAGGGGTCGTCTCCGGAGTGGTCGCCGGGACGGTGGTCGCCGGGGTAGTCTCCGGGGTGGTTTCCGGGGTGGTCGTCTCGGTGGTCTCCTCGGACATCGTGATATCGCCGCCGTCACCATCCTCGCCGCCCAGGAGGATGTTGCCCTCGCTGTCCACGATGGTCTCAGCGTCCAGGAAATCCTGCCAGCCGAGCTGCACTCCCGCCTTGGCCACCAGGGTATTCAGGCCCCAGCCCTTTGGCAGGTGGAGAACGCGAATCTCGGTATTGCCGAAGGCATCATCGGCCAGGGTCTCCAGGGTAGCCGGCAGATACAGATCGCCGATGGCGCGCCGCCAGAAGGCCTTCTCGCCGACGGACACGGTGCCAATCAGCTCCACATAGGCCATTTCCACAAATTCCTCGGTACTGCCACTCAGGGTAAAGGCTTCCTGAGGAATGGTTTGCGCGTTCAGGGTCAGGCTTGCGATATTGGCCTGTTCAAAGGCACTCGTGCCCAGGGTAGCAGGCTTAGGAATGTTCACCGTGCGCAGATTGGGGCACAGTGCGAAAGCCCCCTCCTTGATCTGAACGCCGGACACATTGGACTGGTAGGTGCTGATGCCCGATTCTTTGAAGGCCTCCATACCGATGACGGTTGCGTTTTCCAGGCCGGCCACGACCTGCAAGGAGCTCTGCGTCCGCATAAGCCCATCCGGAATCTCCGTCATACCGGCGGGAAGGGATACATAAACCAGGTTGTTCATCCCATTGAAGGCCCCGCCATGCAGCGCCACATCGGGGTACTGAAGAACGATCTGCCCGATGGCGGTTCCGGACAGGGCGTACTGTCCAATGCTATGGGCATAGCGCAGATCCAGCTCCTTCAGAGACTCACACCCATTGAAGGCATCGACGTCGAGGTCACCGATCTGGGCGTTTACGGTTTTCAGATTGGGGCACTGGGAGAAGCCCCCGATCTCCACACTCAGGGCGGCAGTGGAATTCAGCGTCTCCAGCGCGGGATACCCGCTGAAGACATGGGCGCCCACGCCGCTGATATTCACCAGGTTCAGGGCAGTTACCCGATCCTTGTATTTTTCCCAGGGGTAGGAATTCCCATTGGTCAATTCGCCTCTGCCGGGGATAATGCCCGGGTAATCCTTGCGCTGGTTGGTGATGGTCAGAGTACCGTTGTCATACTGCCAGTCCAGATACTCTGCCCGTCTGTACTCCCAGGAGCCGCCGTCCTGGGTGGGATTCGCGGAATAGGCCTGGGTCTCATAGGGCATACCCAGCAGCCGGTTGTCCGGCCCCAGAGCGAAAACCTTCACCGTGGCCAGGCTGCCCACGTTGGACAGTCCCTCACAGGGGAAATCGAAGGTCTCCCCATGGGGAGCCGAAATCTTGCGAGCCGCACTGATCAGGAGCTTTCCGCTCTCACTGTAGCCGGCGAATACCAGGTTACAGTCAATGTCGGTATCCGCGTCCAACGTGACACCGACCATTTCTTCCCCGGCTCTCACATCCACATTCGTGACGCGCACATAGCCAGAGTAGCCGTCGTGCAAGGCAAAGGCCGTGGTGGGAATCAGGGACACCAGCATGACCAGCGCCAGGAATAGGGATAGCAATCGTTTTTTCATAAGATCGTCCTCCTTCATTTGCCTGTTTTACCTTCCTGAGTATCATTTTAGCAGGCTCACGCACCAAAAGCAACTTCTTTTTGGCGTGTATGCCTCGATTTTACGGTTCCGACGCAAAAAACGTCATTTCCCATAGAATTGGGCGGATGAATTTGGTTGTTTCGCCCCGGGCAAAATATTGCAGTGAACGATAAGACGCTTTTTCCAGGGGATGTCGGATAACATATATCATTGAACAATCAAAAAACGCACTGGTGCGGGAGCACCCCGGCTCCCTTGTGTAAAGGGAGCTGTCATGGCCGTCTCACGCAAGGCCATGACTGAGGGATTGTCAGAACGAGATAGTTCTGATCCCCTCAGTCTCGTGCTTGCGGGGGACGCACGAGACAGCTCCCCTTGGTCAGCAAGGGGAGCCTTTGCGCTTCGCCGGTGGCTCCCGGAACGACCGGGGGATTGCCACACCAGTGACATCGGTCACTGGTTCGCAATGACATGCGTTGGACGAAAGATACCAGAATAACCGCCATCGTAATTCTCCGGCATTTTTCCGGAATAACGCCCCTTGCGCCAGGCCTTCCGGGGACGTATAATGAGATATCATACCGATGAGGAGGCAGACTATGGCAGGCGCGTTGGAGGGTGTAAAAATTCTGGGCTTCACCCATTTCGCCCAGGGACCCTTTGCTTTGCAGCTTCTGGGGGATCTGGGGGCGGACATCATCAATGTAGAGCGGCCCGGCACGGGAGATTTCAACCGGAATTTCCACCGGCGGGAGGATATGGGCGGGGAAAGCCCCATCTTCCTGGCTCTGAACCGGAACAAGCGGAGCCTGGCTCTGAATCTGAAAACCCCGGAGGGCAAGGAAATTATCCGCAAGCTGGTAAAGGACACGGATGTTCTCGTGACCAACTACCGGGCGGGGGTGCTGGAACACTTAGGGCTCGGCTATGAGGCGCTGAAAAAAATCAACCCGTCTCTTGTGTACTGCGAGGCTCTGGGCTACGGCGAGTCCGGCCCCTACATCCACCTGCCCGGCCAGGACATCATCGGTCAGGCGGTTTCGGGGCTTGTGACCATGATTGGCCGGGACATTGACGGAATGCCGGAAGCCGCCGGAATTTATGAGGTGGATATCTACAGCTCCATGGTCATGGTGGTTGCCATCACCACCGCCCTGTACCACGCCAAGCAGACCGGGGAAGGTCAGCGGGTGGCCGTTGACCTGCTCAGCTCCGGCATTCACCTCCAGTCCCAGGAATTCAGCTACTACTTAAACACCGGGGAAATGCCCAAGCGGGCCCGCAATCACTCGGGTCACACGTTGCAGCCCGCCCCCTACGGCATTTATCGGACTTCCGACGGCTTCATGGTGCTCTCCACCAACGCCGGAGACCGGCCGGAGGTGCTGGCGCAGGTCGTGGGCACTCAGGCGATCCTGCCGCTGATGGGCAGCGAAGAGAAGAACATGAAAAACCGGGAGGAAATTTTCGCCCTGGTGCAGGAAAAAATTCAGGAAAAACCCACGGAGTATTGGCTGGCGCAATTCAACGCCGTGGGTATCTGGTGCGGGAAGGTCAACGACTACGAGGCTCTGAAAAACGACCCTCAGGTGCTGCACAACGGCATCATCCAGACCATTCCCCACCCCAAGGCAGGGAGCTTCCGATCCGTGGGCACGCCCATTTACTACAGTGCCACGCCCCCCACCATCCGCCGGACGGTTCCGGGTCTGGGAGAGCATAACGAGGAAATTCTCACGGCTTTAGGATATAGTGCGGAGGATATTCAGGGGCTTAAAGATAGGGGCGTGCTCTGATCGGAAAGTGTGTCATTCCGGGAGCCATCGAAAAACGTACTGGTGCGAGAGCACCCAGAGGCTCCCCTTGATCAGCAAGGGGAGCCTCTGGCGGCCAATGGCCGCCCTTACGGATTCTATTATAATGAAAGGGAGTGCCGGGCGGCACTCCCTTTCGTTATCTTGGGGAAAGCTTGCAGTTGCGCACATACTGCCTGGGGGTGCAGCCCTGCATTTTCCGGAAGGTCTGGATAAAATAGCTCATATCCCGGAAGCCGCTGTCGGTGCAGGCCTGGTCAATGGAGCCGGTATGGCTGAGAATCCGGCAGGCGTGGTTGATGCGCACCTGATTGAGGTATTTGAGATAGGTGGTCTGGGTGTGACCCCGGAACCAGGCGCAGAAATAATTCCGGCTAAAGCCCACCACCGAGGCCGCCTGCTCCAGCTGAATCTCCTCGGCGAAATGGGTCTGCGTCCAACGCAGAATCCGGTAAAGCTGGTCATTCTGGGCACTCAGGCTCTCCGCCGGGCCCCCGGCCCCGCCGGGAGTCTGCCGCTCCAGCAGGGAAAACAGAGTAAGCAGCACCCGGATCCGCTCCAGGGGCTTGCCGTCCAGCCGGATAAGCTGCCGAGCCAAATCGTGAATGGTGTCAAAATCCTGGCAGATATGGGGAATCGCGCTCAAGGTCTTCCCGCACTGGCTGAAAAGCAGCTCGATGTTCACCAGCTCCTTCAGCGCCTCCGGGGAGATTTGCAGCACATAAATGCACCCGGTGCCCCGGCTGAAGGAGGTGGCGTGAACCGCTCCGGGAGGCACGGCATACACCGCATTCCCGTCAACGGTCAGCCGGGAGCTGCCGATGAGTACCTCCCCCCGAATGCCGCAGCACACTCCGATTTCCAGGGTGTCCGCGTAATGCAGGGGGGCAATGTCGTCATTCTGGAAATCCTTCTTGCGAACCCGGTAGGGACATTCCCGGGTGAAATGGAGATTTTCCAGGAAGGTCACAGGGGTGTTTTTTCCGTAGCAGATTCGTTGTTCCATACACAAAGCCTCGCCATAAATCGTAATATTGCAATAATTCTAAATAACATCCTATCTTGTATTTTTAGGGATAATGCAAGATAATTGTGGTGTAAGCAAAAGGAAAATTCAACAATTTGCGGTAAAATTAACTTTCATTACAAAGGAGCACGCCTTATGAATACTCTGGATTTTATTTCCCAAAATAAGGTCATCACCATCTGCCGCCGGGTCTACGGCGAGGATCTTCTGAAGCTGGCCGATGCCCTGTACGCCGGCGGCATCAAGATGATCGAGGTCACTTTCGATCAGGCCGATCCCAACTGCATCGAAAAAACCGGTGAGTGCATCCGCGCTCTGTGCGACCGGTTCGGCGACAAGATGATGTTCGGTGCCGGTACGGTGCTGAACGACGAGCAGGTGGAAGCCGCCGCCAAGGCCGGTGCCCGCTACATCATCTCCCCCAATGTGGATGCCGATGTCATCGCCAAAACCAAGGAGCTGGGTCTGGTGTCCATGCCCGGTGCCATGACCCCCTCCGAAATCCTCACCGCCCACAAGCTGGGCGCGGACATCGTCAAGCTCTTCCCTGCCGGTTATCTTGGCTTCGGCTACATCAAGGACATTCTGGGGCCCATCAGCCATGTGAAGCTGTGCGCCACCGGCGGTGTCACCGAGGAGAACTGGGGCAAGTACCTGGAGTTCGGCTTTGCCGGTGCCGGCATCAGCGGCCGTCTGTGCGACAAAAAGTGCATCGCCGCCGGTGACTTTGAGGAGATCACCCGCCGGGCCAAGGTCTTCATGGACATCACCCGGGCTCACGCCTAAGCGGAGGGAAAACCCATGGAAAAGAAGAAATTTGTAGGCTTCGGGGAAATCATGGTTCGGCTGGCCCCTGCCGGTGTTCTCAGGTTCCCCCAGGCCGATAGCTTTACCGTCAACTACACCGGTGCCGAGGGCAACATGGCAATTGCCCTGGCCTATATGGGTATGCCCGCGGAAATGGTCACCAAGTTCCCGGACAACGATATCGGCCGATGCGCCTACCGGATGCTGCGCAAATACGACGTTCTCACCGACCACATTGCCTGGGGCGGCGAGCGTCTGGGGCTTTACTATCTGGAGCGGGGCGCGTCCCAGCGTCCCTCCAAGGTCATCTACGACCGGAAGCATTCCTCCATCGCCGAGGCTGTGCCCGAGGATTTCGATTGGGACGACATCTTCAAGGATGCGGGCTGGTTCCACTTCACCGGCATCACCGTGGCTCTGAGCAAGAACATGCAGGAAATCTGCCGTCAGGCCTGCGTGGCCGCCAAGCGTCATGGGGTGAAAATCAGCTGTGACTTAAACTACCGGAAGAACCTCTGGTCTACCGAGGAAGCCAAGCGGGTCATGACGCCGCTGATGGAATATGTGGATGTGTGCATCGCCAACGAGGAGGATTCCGAGAAGGTACTGGGCATCAAGGCCTCCGACACCGACGTGACCACCGGCAAGCTGAGCCTGAAGGGCTATTCCGAGCTTGCGAAGAAGCTGACCGATACCTTCGGCTTTGAGAAGGTGGCCATCACTCTACGGGAGTCCATCTCCGCCTCCGTGAACAATTGGTCCGCCATGCTCTACGCCGACGGCCAGACCTACCTTTCCAAGAAGTACACCATGCAGATCGTGGATCGGGTAGGCGGCGGCGATTCCTTCGCCTCCGGACTGATTTACGCCTGCCTGAATGATTTCGACAACCAGAAGGCTCTGGAATTTGCCACCGGTGCCAGCTGTCTGAAGCACTCCATCGAGTTTGACTTCAACCTGTCCACCGTGGACGAGGTCATGAACCTGATCAACGGAGACGGCTCCGGCCGGGTTCAGCGTTAACATTGCTTCTCATCTTTTACCCCTCTTTGTACCCCTTACCAAGAATCGGCGGAATGCGAAGGCGTTCCGCCGATTCTTGGTTTATTTGCAGATTACAAGCAGGCACTGCCACCCCACGCATGTCATTGCGAACCAGTGGTGCTCCGCGCAGCGAATCAAAATCTTAATGACTGCCAGTGGCAGTCATACCTTAGTGTAGCGCACGCTGGTGTGGCCCCTTCCAGGGATTCCCTCCGGTCACAATCCCCCGGATATTCCGAGAACCTTCGTAAGAATCTGTAGGGGTCGATGCCCACATCGACCCATTTTCCTATAGCGATAAGCATATGCGGCGGGACGATGAGGGCATCATCCCCTACAAGTTCTGAATTGGCTCTCCCGGCATAGGCCGGGGTCTTCCGCAGGCGGGGGAAAGGCGCTTACGCTCCCCGTCGGCTCCACCGGCGGCGATGGCCTCCATGGTTTCCAGAATGTGCCGCACGTACCGGGCATCCGTTCGGGGAACGGTACCGTCGGCAAGAGAAGCCGCCAGATCCCACAGACCCAGTCCCCGGCTGTTTTGCGCATAGGGAAACGTCAGAGGAACCTCCCGGTAGTCCTCTCCGGGGCGAGCCAGCATTACCCTGCCTCCAAAGCAATTGGGATCCGACAGCACAATGGAGCCGGTTTCGCCGTAGATTTCCAGACAGGGCTGCCTGGATTTCCACACGTCGAAGGTCGCTGTGAAGGTGGCAAGGGCCCCCGTTTCGAAGCGAAGCAAGGCATTGACGTAGGTGGGAACCCGCACCTGAATCAACTCCCCATAGTGGGGCTGGGAGGTAATCCGCCGGGTGGGGAAGGAAATGGCATCCATGGCACTGACGCTGGCGAAGGGGCCGACGATATGCAGCAGAGCTGTCAGATAATAGGGCCCCATATCCATCAGCGGCCCGGCCCCGGGCTGATAGAGAAAATTGGGGTTCGGGTGCCAGGTCTCCACACCTTGCTTGAAAAGGTTTGCCGTGGCTCCCACCACCCGACCAACGGCACCGGCATCCACCAGATGCCGGGCAGTCTGGATCATAGCACCAAGGGGCACGTCCGGCGCACAGCCAAGACGTACCCCTTTTTCCCGCGCCAGTCTTACCAGTTCTGCCCCCTGAGCGGCCTGAGCCGCCAGGGGCTTTTCGCTGTACACATGCTTACCGGCCTCCAATGCCAGCCGGTTGATCTCGTAATGAGCCTGCGGCGGGCAAAGATCCAGCACGATGTCGATTTCCGGATCGGAAAGCATCTGTTCCAGCGTCCCGTAGACCCGGGGCAGGGCAAATTGCGCTGCTCTGCCCTGGGCCCGATCGGGATGCCGGTCAAATACGCCCCGAACCGCCAGCCTGTCCGAAAACAGGGTCTGAAGGTTCCGGATGTAGACTTCCGAAATCATGCCGCAGCCTGCCACGCCGACCTGATAGACCGGCTCCATGGCTCAGTCTCCCAGGTAGGCCTTCTGGACTGCCGGGTCTGCCAGCAGCTGAGCCGAGGGACCCTCCAGAGTGATGTGGCCGTTTTCCAGCACATAGGTATAGTCACTGATGCCCAATGCCTGCCGGGCATTCTGCTCAATCAGCAGAATGGTAGTGCCCGCGGCGTTGATCTGCTTGATGATCCGGAACACCTGCTTGACGATGACGGGAGCCAGACCCATGGAAGGCTCATCGAGCATAATGAACTCCGGTTCGCTCATCAGTGCCCGGCCGATGGCCAGCATCTGCTGCTCGCCGCCGGACAGGGTACCCGCCTGCTGGCTCTTTCGCTGACCCAGGATGGGAAACATCTCATAGATTTCCGCTTCCTTCTCCTTGAAGGGCTTTTTCAGTTTGCTGGAACCCATGATCAGGTTTTCCTGAACGGACAGACCGGCGAAGACCTTCCGGCCTTCGGGAACCTGAACCACGCCCTTGCCCACGATTTTGTGGGAGGCCTTGGGCAGCACCTCGCCGTTGAAGACGATTTCCCCGGTGGTGGGCTTCACGAGGCCCGAAATGGTGTTGACGAGAGAGGTTTTGCCCGCGCCGTTGGCACCGATGACGCTGACGATCTTCCCGGTGGGAACCTGGATATTCACGTTATGCAGCGCGTCCACATGGCCGTAGCTGACAGAAATATTTTTCACTTCCAGCATGGCTTATTCCTCCTCTTCGCCCATGTAGGCCTCGATGACCTTGGGATGGTTCTGAACTTCCTCCGGGGTGCCGTGAGTCAGCAGCTCGCCAAAGTTCAGCACGAACACCTCGTCGGACAGGGTGTTGACCACCTTCAGCCGGTGCTCGATGAGTAAGATCGTCAGATCCCGGATTTCCCGGATCTTCTTCAGCAGCTCAATGAAGTCCTCCACCTCCACCGGGTTCAGGCCGGCGGCAGGCTCGTCCAGAAGCAGCAGCTTGGGGTCGGAGGCCAGGGCTCTGGCCAGCTCCACTTTTCGCTGCATTCCGTAGGGCAGGTTGCCGGGGCGGTCGTGGGCAAAGTCCTTCAGGCCGACTAAGTCCAGGCACTCCATGGCGATGTCGTAGTTCTTCTTGTCCTCGCTGCGCTTTCTGGGAAGACCCAGGATGGCCTCCACCATGGTGTAGTTGGCCCGGGCGTCCAGAGCGGACTGGACGTTGCGCACGTTGTCCAGCTGAGAGAACAGACGGATGTTCTGGAAGGTACGGGCCATGCCCTTCTTGGAGACTTCATGCTGGGGAAGACTTGTGATATCCTCCCCGTCCAGCAGCACCTTTCCGCTGGTGGGCTTGTAGACACCGGAAATAATGTTGAAGAAGGTGGTCTTGCCCGCACCGTTGGGGCCGATGATGCTGGTGACGGAGCCCTTCCGGATGTCCAGGCTCACGTTCTGCACGGCCTTGACACCGCCGAAGTTGATGGAAACGTCCTGACAAGTCAGAATGCTGCTCATTTTCCTGCCTCCTTCACGGTTTTGGTTTCCTTGCCGGTGAATTTTTTCTTCAGCCACAGGAAGATGTCCTTGAACTCATGCTCGCCGAAGAGGCCGTTGGGCACGAAGTTGATAATGACGAGAATGATGACGCACTGAATCAGGGTGCGCAGGTTGCTGGCAGTCCGCAGGGACTCGGTGAGGATGCTGAAGAGAGCCGCCATGACAACGGAGCCGGACAGACTGTTGATGCCGCCGACAAAGACAATGCTGATCCACTCGATGGACTTGGCGGAGCCGAAGGAGTTGGGATCGATGAACGAGGTAGCGTAGGCCACCATGGCGCCGGACAGTGCGGTGAGGCCGCCGGCGAAGACGAAAGCGGTCATCTTGATTCGGGTGACATTGATGCCCATGGAGGCGGCGGAAATGGGGTCGTTCTTCACGGCGATGCACTGGCGGCCGAACTTGGAATTCTTGAAGTTCAGCACCAGGTAGATCACGATGGCAACAATTACAAAGCTCACAGGCAGGTTGATGTCTCTGGGAATCCGGTTGATGCCCATAGCGCCGCCGGTGACGCTGCTGAAAGTATTGAGCACTGCCACGATGGCCTCGCCGAAAGCCAGGGTAATCATGGCCACATAGTCGCCCCGGAGCTTCATGATGGGAATGCCCACTAAGAAGGCGGAGACCATGCCCATGATGATTGCCAGAATCACCGCGGGCAGGAAGGGAAAGCCGAACTTGGTGGCGAGAATACCAACGGTATACGCGCCGATGCACATAAAGGACGCCTGGCCCATGGAGAAGATGCCGGTCAGACCCATGAGGATATACATGGAAATGACGGCCACCATCACAATGAGGACGTTCAGAACCACGGTTGCGGTATAACTCATCTTTTCGTCCTCCTTACACTTTTTCCTTCACGAATTTGCCGCTGATGCCCTGAGGACGGAAAATCAGGAAGATAATGGCAAACAGGAAGGTACAGGCAGGCTGTAAGCTGGAGCCCACAAAGTTGGTCATGAACACTTCCAGCAGACCCAGCAGAAGGCCGCCGTAGAGGGCGCCGCTGATGTTGCCCAGACCTCCCAGAATGGAAGCGGTCATGCCCTTCATGACCAGATCCTTCAGCTGGGGATACAGCAGGAACTTCATGCCGCACAGCACGCCCGCAATGGCCGCCAGCATACCGGAAATGAAGAAGGTCAGCGCCATGACGAAGGACACATTGATGCCCATGAGCTTGGCGGTGTCGCTGTCCATGGACAGGGCCCGGATGGAAATGCCCATGCGGGTCTTATAGAGGATATACATCAGAACCAGAATGCCCACCGCGGACAGACCCAGCATGATCATGTCGGTGACGGCGATGGTCAGATTTTCATTGATCTGGAAAAAACTCCGGGAGAAGAAAGAGGGATAGGAATAGTAGCTGGAGGCGAACATCAGAATGATGATATTCTGAAGCAGGGTGCCCAGGTTGGCAGAGGAGACAAAAAACAGCATGGAACTGCCCTTGGTTCTGCGCAGCCGCTCAAAGCCGATGAACTGCACCAGGCAGGACAGGCATCCGCCAAAAAGGACGGTAATGAGAATCATGGGAACAAAGCCCAGATTCCAGCTCTTGCAGACAATATAGGCAAAGTAGGCGGAAATTACCATGACGCCGCCGTGGGAGAAATTGGAGAATTTCAGGACGCTGAAGATCAGGGTAAAGCCCAGGGCGATCAGGGAGTAAACCGAACCAAGGGCGATACCGTTAATGATCAGCTGAATATAGTAGTAAGTCATTGTTTCGTCCTTTCAAAACACATGAAGCAAGGAAAGCGGTAAGGTGCGGTTTCCTGCACCTTACCGCTTCAAAGACACAGCTTAGGGGGTTTCTGTCACTCAGGGCTGCAGATAGGTCTTGTACTCCAGAACGCCGTCGGTGATCTCATAGACAGCCATGCCCAGATCCTTGGGAGAGTGGGTCGCGCCGTCCTCGGTGTAGCTGTCGGTGCACAGCAGATCCAGATTCTGGATGCTATTCTCCATGGCGGCCTTGATGGCGTCCCGGTCGGCAGAGCCGGCAGCCTCGATGGCGGTCTTCAGGATGTACATGGTGTCGTAGCCGTTGACGGCCTTGATGGTAGCGGGCTCGCCGAAGCGGGTCTCATAGTTGGCGTTGAAGGTATCCAGGCTGGGGTCGCCCATGTAGACGGAGGACTGGAAGTAGGCCTTGCCCACGACGGCAGGGTTATCCAGCAGGGACAGGAAGGGATCGCTCATATCCTGGGCGCCGACGTAGGGAATCTTCAGACCCAGCTGAGCGGCCTGCTGAACCATGATGACCAGCTGTGCGGTGGGGTTGGGGGTGCAGATGAACTCGGCGCCGCTGGCCTTGATCTTGGACAGCTGAGTGGAGAAGTCCTGGTCGGTAGCGTTGCAGGTCTGCTCAATGGTGATTTCGCCGCCCTTGGCAGTCCACAGGTCACGGAAGCCGTTCATGTAGGCCACGGCGTAAGCATTGGACTGATCGTAGAACAGAGCCGCCTTCTTCATGTCGGTGTTCTCGGCCACATACTGGGCGATGATGGCGGCCTGCTGGGGAGCGTTGCACTGGCCGGTCAGGAAGCAGTAGGGATAAACCTCACCGGTTCCCTCGGTGTCGGCCACGGCCCGGGGGTCAGAGGGCATACCCAGAACGGGAACACCCTTCTCGGTGCTGACCTCGATGAGGCTCATGAAGATGCCGCTGGCATCGGTGGTGATGACGGCGGAAGCCTTGTCCACGTCGGCCAGACGGGTGTAGGCGTTGATGGTCTCCTGACCGTCGTTCTTGTTGTCGTAGACGACGTAGTCGATCTGCTTGCCCAGGATGCCGCCGGCGGCGTTGATTTCTTCCACAGCCATCAGAACGCCGTTGTTGATGGCGTTGCCGGTGACGGAGCGGCTGCCGGTCAGGTCGTTGATGCCGCCGATGACGATTTTGTCGCCGTCGGAAGCGGGAGCCGCAGTCTCATTGGACGCGGGAGCGTTGGTGGTGGCAGGGGCGGCGGTGGCGGTGGGAGCGGCGTTTCCGTTGCCGCAGCCGGCCAGCATACCCAGGGCCATCACACCGGCCATTGCCAAAGCGATCAGTTTTTTCATGTGTTTTCCTCCTTATGTTTCTTCAGGCATTGCTGCCATGAGTCCTGAATGAAATACGTTCTTATACTGAACTCCAATTAAAATCTTTAAAAAAGATTTTAATTGCCTGAAGGGCATGGAGTTCATATGAGACTTGTTTTGTGATTTCTTTCCTTATAAATCACAAAACAGGCAGCGCCTTCAGGCGATGCCTTCCTGATTAAAATTAAAATTTTAATCAGGAAATAGTATTAGAAGATACCGGCGTTTTTGAACCGTTCGATGTCTTTCTCGCCGAAGCCCAGTTCCCGGAGAATCTCCTCGTTGTGCTCACCCAGAGCCGGGGGCGTTCTGCGGATGGTGGGGGGCGTGGCGCTAAACTCGATGGGGGTGCCGATTGCCTTGAACTTTCCGGCCACCGGATGGTCGATCTCCTTGATGATCCCGTTGTGGAGAATCTGGGGATCCTTGGGCAGGTCTTCGTAGGTGTTGACCTTGGCACACCAGATGCCCACGGCACGGAACTTCTCGATCCAGTGCTCGGTGGTGTCCAGAACCAGCCGATTCTCGATGATGGTGTGAAGCTGGTCCCGGTTTACCATCTTGGCCTCGTTGTCCTTCATCAGAGGGGCAACCTCGGAAGAGCCGATCAGTTCGCCCAGCTGGGTGGGGTTGTCACCCGCGTTGGTGGAGAGCACCATCCAGCCGTCTCCTGTCTTGTACACGCCGTAGGGTGAGGCCTGGAGCACATGGCCGGAATGGTTGTGGGGCCGCTGAGGCACCTTGCCGGAATTCAGGTAGTAGGCCAGCTCCTGGGACTGCATATGCACGCCGGAGCTGAGCAAGTCAACGGAGACCTTCTGGCCGATGCCGGTCTGCTTGGCATAGTACAGGGCGGACAGCATACCGATGACCAGCATCAGCGAGCCGTACACATCCACCTCGTAGATGCCGCCGGCCACCGGGCGGCCGTCCTCGTCGGGGCCGATCATGGTGGTCAGGCCGGACAGTGCCTGAGCAAGCAAGTCCTGCCCGGGCAGGGAGGCGTAGGGGCCGGAGCTGCCATAGCCCAGGGCCTCGCAGAATACGATTTTGGGATTGATTTTCTTCGCTTCCTCGAAGCCGAAGCCCAGACGATCCAGAGCACCTGCCCGGTAGTTCGTCATGATGACGTCGGATTCGGCGATGAGCTTTTCCACAATCTCCCGGGACTCGGGAGCCTTCAGGTTCAGGGACATGCTCCGCTTGTTCCGGTTCATGGCCAGGAAGAACACGCCCTCGCCGCCCAGGTTGTCCAGCTGCTGGAAGTGCCGGTTGAAATCGCCGGTACCCTGCCGCTCGATGTTGATGACCTCCGCGCCAAGATCGCCCAGCAGCTGCAAAGCGAAGGGGCCTTGGGCGAAGTGGGTAAAGCCCAGAATCTTTACCCCGTCCAGTGCGCCTGCCATGGCTTACTCCTCGTCCTTGGGCTCGTTCGGAGTACCAAAAGCACTGCGGCGGCCGATGTACTGCTTGTCCACATAGAAGATGACGGTCTCGCCTCTCTGGTTCAGCACGTTCACGTTCCAGGTGATGACACCGAACTGCTCATTCTTGATGTCCTGACCCACGACTTCGGTCTCGCAGTGGACAGTGTCGCCGGGATAGGTGGGCTTGACGAAGCGAACCTTGTCCATGCCGTAGTGGATGGAGGGAACCTTGCTGGGGGTGATCTCCTTGGCGAAGAAGCCGTCGGCCACGCCCAGGATCAGGTCGCCCTGGAGAATGCAGCCGGTGACGGAGGGGTGACGCTCGCAGTACTGGGCGTCCACGTGGACGGGATGGGTGTTGTCGGAGCAGCCGATGAACAGGCGGATGTCCGCCTCAGTCATGGTGCGTCCGCTGGTGGTCTGCTTCTGACCGATGGTGTAGTCTTCAAAATACTTGTAGCCGGGCATGGGAATCGATCCTTTCTTATTGCAAATAATATATAATGTAGGAATGTGTCTTTTGTGCTAGGATTTTTTGAACTTACTCGGGGATATAGACGTTCTGCTCCCGCAGGCTGGCACGGATGTCCTTGGCGTCCACGTCCTTCACATCGATGCCCTTGGCGGCGGCGATGGCGGCGGCGGTGCCGCAGGCCTGGCCCATCAGCATGGCGGTGGGAATGACCCGGAGCATTTCGATGGCACCCCAGTCGCCGGAGATGCACCGACCGGCCACCAGCAGGCCCTTGTTCTTCTTGGGCAGGAAGCAGCGGTAGGGAATCTCCTTCAGGGGGTCGTCCACGTTGAACTGACGGTAAGGAGGCTGAGCCACCACCACACGATCGTCATAGTGGGCACCGGCGTGAAGCTCCTTGCGGGTGATGATGTACTCGCCGTCCAGCATCCGGCTGCACCGGGTTCCCAGCTGAGGAGAGGTATCCATAACCACGGCCTTCTCGAAGCCGGGCACGTTCTTGCGGAAGTAATCCAAGGTCTTGAGCATAGCGTCCCGGGTCTCGATCTCCACCTTGGCCAGATCCTTGATGTCGATGGCACTGCCGGCGGTGGTGTTGTTGAACCAGACCACGTTGTCGATGCTGCTGCGCATATAGAAGCCCTGAGGCAGCTCGCCGAAGCTGTAGCCCCCCCGGATGCCGCCCAGCGCCTTCAGATCGTCGTTGATCTTCTTGCCGGTAGCCGGATCCTCCAGGAATTTCTCCGCCCGCTCGCAGTCCACATTGCCTACCCGGAATACCAGACCCAGGGGCAGGTTGCCGATCCGGTAATCCTCACCGGCAGAGGCGAACACGTCGCCGTCACCGGTGCAGTCGATGGTGGTCTTGGCGAGAATCGCCTGACGGCCGGACTTGGAATCGAAGATGGCGCCCTTCACGGCTCCGTCCTCCACATAGGCCTTGGAGAACCAGGCGTGGAGCACCGGCTGGACACCGGCCTGCCGAACCATGTCGTTGGCCACGCACTTCATCATTTCCGGATCCAGCACCGGGCTGTAGCGGACGATCTTGTCCTCGCCGCCGGTAGCGCCGTAGCGTCTCCACTTGAGAATCTCGTTCACATTGTCGCTGCCCCAGACTTCCTTGGGAGGCTCGATGATGCCGTCTACCTTCCGCAGCCGCTCAATGATCTCCTCCACCTGACCCTTGATGACCAGGTTGCCCTTGCCGTCGCACAAGCAGTCCAGCAGGAGCACAAAGCCGCCGGTGGCCATGCCGCCCAGGTAGCCGTAACGCTCCATCAGAACCGTCTTGGCGCCGCATCTGGCCGCGCTGACCGCAGCGCACAATCCCGCGGGGCCGCCGCCGACGACCAGCACGTCCGCTTCGGCGTATACAGGAATCTCCTGCTTTTCTTCTACGATAAAGCTGTTCATCTTGCTTAATCTCCATTCGCATCGTAATTTCGGCCCGATGTAATCGGTTACATTCTTTCTACCACAGACCTGATTATTTTTCAACCCCTAATTTTATTTTCACCGTCACTTTCTGCTTTTTACACGATTGGAATCGTTTGCTTTTGTGTATTATACACAAAAGCAAACGTCTTTTCTTTGCCTTGCAAGCCAGTAAATCCCGCAAATCTCCCGGGTAAATGTAAACTGTTCCATAGCCGTTTCACAGAGATGCGCTCCGTTTCCCCGTGCGTTTCTGAGCAAATTGCCAGATATATGTTCAAGAAACTAGATAGTTTTCACAAAATATTATCCGTTCTTGACTTCTAATTTGCAATGCTCTATAATTGATGTAGAAATTAGTGAAACCCCCGTTTTCACTCTATTTCCCATTTATCTGGAACAGAAGAGAGAAAACAATGTAACGCATTTACATTGCGGACGCGAAAAATGCCAAATTTGAAAGAGAGGAGACTGTGCTTCGGTGAATATTAAGGATATCGCGCTTCTGGCGGAAACCTCCGTAGCCACCGTATCCCGAGTGATCAATAACGAGGACAACGTGTCCCCCCAAACCAAGCGGCGGGTTCTGGAGGTCATCGAAACCACCGGCTATCAACCCAACATGGTGGGCCGGGCTCTGCGCTCCCGAAAAAGCGGAAAGATCCTGGTGCTCATTCCCTCCATGGCCAATCCCTATTTTTCCCGGATGCTGGAGGGTGTGGAGAACCGGGCCCAGGTCAAGGGCTATGACACCATCGTCTGCATTACCCACCGGGATGCCCAGGTGGAGAACCGGTATCTGGAGCTGCTGAAGACCAAGCAGGTGGACGGCGCCATCAGCTTCACCATCGCCATGTCGGAAGCCAAGCTTCAGGTCATCTCCAAGAATTACCCCTATGTCCAGTGCGGTGCCAAGGTCAGCAGTCCCAGCATTCCCTGCGTGTGCATCGACGATGCCGCCGCCGCCCAGGAGGTGGTGTCCTACTTCGCCAAGGCCGGTCACAGCCGCATCGCCTTCATCAACGGCGGCTTCTCCCGGATGTACGAGGTGGAGCGGGATCAGGGCTACCGGGCGGGCCTGGCCGCCAATCAGCTTCCCTTCCGGCAGGAATACGCCGTTACCTGCGACTATGATGTGATGGGGGGGTACAACGCCTGTGAAAAGCTCATGGCCCTGCCGGAGCCTCCCACCGCCATTTTCACCACCTGCGACCAGACTGCCGGCGGCGTGTGCAAATACCTGCTCAAGCACGGAAAAGAGCCAGGCAAGGACGTAGAGGTGGTGGGCTTCGACGGCACTTTCCTGTCCGACATGTGCACCCCCGCCATTTCCTCCGTCAAGCAGCCGGGCTACGAGATGGGCAAAACTGCCTTCGATCTGCTCTTTGAGCGGATGTCTGACCCCAAGTCCGTGGTCAAGCGCATTACCATGCTCCACACCCTGGTGCATAAGGAAACCACCCATCCCGACAAGGGAGTCTCTGAATAACTTTGCCTCGAAAGGAGAAATACCATGATCGTCGATACTCTTGACAACATCAACTTCTATTTCGGCATGTCCCGGGAGCTGGACGCGGCTCTGACGGTGCTGAAGCACTACAATCTGTCCCTGCTGGACCCCGGTGACTACTATGACTTTCCCATCGCCGGGTGCAACACCACCCTGAAAATTCTGGAGCCGGAGATCGTCACCGACGAGAACGCCATCCCCTGGGAATACCATGAAAATCAGATTGACGTGCAGTGTGTCCTCACCGGCGGCACGGAGCTCATCGGCTACGCCCCCCGCAGCAAGCTCTCCGGCTGGAAATACGACGAAACCCGGGACACCGCCTACACCACCGCCCAGTGCAATTATCTGCCCATCCGGCTGGATGAAAATGATTTTGCCATTTTCTTCCCCCAGGATGCCCACCGGAAAATCCACAGCAGCGGGGCAGAGGGCTACCGGAAGCTGGTTCTGAAAGTACCCATCAGCGGCTTCAAGCTGCCGAAGAATCTGTAAGGAGGATTTCCCATGGACTACACCCCCGCTCCCGACCGCTACGAGACCATGTCCTATCGCCGGTGCGGCAAAAGCGGCCTGATGCTTCCCGCCCTGTCCTTGGGACTATGGCACAATTTTGGGGATATCACCCCCTTCGGCACTCAGCAGAGCATTCTGCGCAAGGCCTTTGACCTGGGCATCACCCACTTTGACCTGGCCAACAACTACGGCCCGCCCTACGGCGAGGCCGAGCGGAATTTCGGCATCCACATGGATCGGGACTGGCGCGCCCACCGGGACGAGCTGGTGATTTCCACCAAGGCCGGCTACGACATGTGGCCCGGCCCCTACGGCGACCACGGCAGCCGGAAATACCTGATTTCCAGCCTGGATCAGTCCCTGAAGCGGATGCACCTGGATTATGTGGACATTTTCTACCACCACCGGCCCGATCCGGATACCCCCATTGAGGAAACCATGGGGGCTCTCGATCAGATCGTCCGCAGCGGCAAGGCACTGTATGTGGGCATTTCCAATTACTACGACCCCCGGCAGGCCAAAACCGCCATTGAAACCCTAAAGAAGCTGGGCACACCCATGCTCATCCATCAGCCCCGGTATTCCATGTTCAGCCGGGTGCCGGAGCAGGGGCTGTTCGACGTTCTTCGAGAGCAGGGCGTGGGCTGTATTGCCTTCGCCCCTCTGTGCAACGGCATTCTCACCGGCAAATACTTAAACGGCATTGCCCCGGATTCCCGGGCAAGCCACGACCCCCGGTATCTGAAGCCCGGCATGATTACCCCGGAAAAGCTGGAGATTGTCCGGCAGCTGAAGGAAATCGCTGACCGCCGGGGCCAATCCATGGCTCAGCTGGCTCTGCAATGGGTGCTTCGGGACAGCGTCGTCACCAGTGCCCTCATCGGTGCCAGCCGTCCGGAGCAGCTGGTGGAAAACGCACAGGCTCTGTCCTTCCCCGCCCTTTCTCAGGAAGAATTGGCGCAGATTGAGGCTATTCTCGCTTCCAATGTGTAATCCATTTACAACGCGGCACAGGCACCACCGAAAGATGATGCCTGTGCCGCGTTCTGTTTACTTCTGTCTTTCCGCAAAGTCCTGATCGATTTTCCGCTTCCAGTCCGCCGCCAAGGGTGCGGCGCAGGAACGAACCTGGTGCACCGCCTGGCAGACGGATTCGTAGATCACCGCCGTGCCCTTGCTGTCCGCATGGTAGTCTGCGGCGCACTCAGGCCGAATGCCGAACCGTCCGGCTTCCTGGGCGGCATCGATGTTGGCGCCCAGGAACAGGAATTCCCAGCCGTACTTCTCCTGCTGACGCTGAACCATGGCCCGAACCCGGTCGTAGCTGTAGCGGCGGCTGGCATTTTCCATACCGTCGGTAGTGATGACGAAGAGGGTCTTCTCCGGCCGGTCTTCCTCCCGGGCGTACTTGTGGACGTTGCCGATGTGATGGATAGCCCCGCCCACCGCGTCCAGCAGTGCGGTGCAGCCCCGGACAAAGTATTCCTTTTCCGTCAGCGGCGGAATTTTCTCCAGGGGCACCCGGTCGTGAATCACCTGAATTTCGTTGTCGAAGAGCACCGTGGAAACCAGAGCCTGACCGGGCTCTGCCTTCTGCTTTTCGATCATGGCGTTGAAGCCGCCGATGGTGTCCGCTTCCAGCCCTGCCATGGAGCCGCTGCGGTCGAGGATAAATACGATTTCCGTCAAATTCTTTTTCATAGAAAATTCCTCCATAAATTTGATACTATTTCCTGATTAAAATCTTAATTTTAATCAGGAAGGCATCGCCTGAAGGCGCTGCCTGTTTTGTGATTTATAAGGAAAGAAATCACAAAACAAGTCTCATATGAACTCCATGCCCTTCAGGCAATTAAAATCTTTTTTAAAGATTTTAATTGGAGTTCAGTATGAAATGAGGCCACAGGTTTTGTAACCTTTGTGGCCTCATTATACTTTGTTTTTCCCCGGCTGCGGTCTCTCAGTGAGAGACTCTAGCAGCCCAAACACATTTGGTCAAACTGATAGAGGGCGGCGTTGATCTCGTAGATGTCGTAAATTCCCTTTCGGATGTAAAATTCGATAATCATATCGAAGGTGCTGCTGTGGGACAGGGAAAAGCCCACGGTGCGCAGAAGGTCTTCCGTTTCCGACAGGCTCAGTTCCAGGGCGATGGCAAAAGCCAGCACCGTGGGCTTGCTGGGCTTGTACTTGGGGTCGTTGTTGATCTTCCAGAAGGTCTTTTTGCTGACGTTGGCTCGCTTGTAGCACTGAACCTCGGTGATGTGCTTTTTGTCAATCAGCTTCAGAAGCGTCACCGCAAAGGTGTCGTCCTGGTGCTTCAGCCAGTCCTCCAGGCTTTGAGGCGCCGGGGCCCCCAGGGGCATGGCTTCGCAGGCGGTCGATTCCACCGCCTGGGGCATGGCGATCCGTCGGCTCCGGCTCTCCGGCATGGGCATTGTCTTGCCCAGGGGCTTCACCCAGGTGGAATTCAGAAAACGCTCCAGCTCTCCCCGGCGGCTGACCCGGTAGGCATTCCGGTCATAGACGCACAGAAACACCTGCATGTCCTCATCCCGCAAACTCAGGAAATCCCGGATGGCCTCCGCGGCAACGGAAAGCACCCGATCCTTGGGAAAGCCAAAGGTTCCGGCGGAAATCAGCGGAAAGGCAACGCTTTCCGCCCCCAGCTCCGCCGCCCGGAACAGAGCATTCAGGTAGCAGCTTCGCAGAAGGACCTGTTCATTGGCCCAGCCGCCCTTCCAGACAGGCCCCACGGTGTGAAGGACATATTTGCAGGGCAGGTCATAGCCGCCTGTCACCCCGATTTCGCTGGGGCGCAGAGCTTTCAGCTGTCGGCACTCCTGAGCCAGATCTGGCCCGGCAGCCTGATGAACAGCCAGGTCTACCCCGCCGGAGCCGGAGAACCGGCTGTCCGTGGGATTCACGATGGCATCCACCCGCATTTGGGTAATGTCGCTGTGGACGATGGAAAAGGGCATGGCGGTTTCCTCCCTCTTTTGAACCGGTTACTCGTGGAGCTCCAGGGGCAGTCCGTCCGGGTCGTGGAAGAAGGTCATTGCCTTGCCTGTGAAGGCATCCACCCGGACAGGCTCGCAGGAAATGCCCAGGTTTTCCAATTCCTTTACCGTTTCCGCCACGCTGTCCACCCGAAAGGCCAGGTGCCGCAGGCCACAGGCCTCCGGCCGGCTCACCCGCTTGGGCGGGTCCGGCTCGGCAAAAATTTCCAGTTCCGTAGTCTCATTCAGCCGCAGATCCAGCTTCCAGTCTCCCCGTTCCGGCCGGTAGTTCTCCCGAATCACCGGGAAGCCCAGCCTGTCCACATAGAACGCCTTGGCTTTTTGATAATCGGATACAATAATCGCTACATGATGGATGACATTCAGGTTCATAAGCTTACTCCTTTCGGGGATAGAATTCCGCATACCACTGGGCAAACCGCCGCAGGCCGGTTCTCAGGTCGGTGCTGGGCTTGTAGCCGAAATCCCGCTCCAGGGCGCCGGTGTCCGCATAGGTCACAGGCACGTCCCCGGGCTGCATGGGCACCAGCTTTTTGTGCGCCTCAAAATCGTAGTTCTCCGGCAGCACCTTTGCCAAAACCAACTCTTCGGAAAGAATCCGCACAAAGTCCAGCAAATTCTCCGGATTCTGGTTGCCGATGTTGTAGATGGCGTAGGGCGGAATGGGCAGGCCGTCTTCCCCGTCCCGCTTGTCCGGAGCCTTCCCCATCACACGGACAACGCCCTCCACAATGTCGTCCACATAAGTAAAGTCCCGCTTGCAGTTGCCGTAGTTGAAAATCTCAATGGTCTGACCCTTTACCAGCTTGTCGGTAAAGCCGAAATAGGCCATGTCCGGCCGTCCGGCAGGGCCGTAAACCGTAAAGAACCGCAGGCCTGTGGAGGGAATGTTGTAGAGCTTGGAATAGGCGTGGGCCATCAGCTCATCGGATTTTTTCGTGGCCGCGTAGAGGGAAACCGGGTTGTCCACCTTATCCTCAGTGGAATAGGGTACCTTTTGGTTGGTACCGTAGACGCTGGAGGAGGAAGCGTAAACCAGGTGCTCCACCGGGTAATGGCGGCAGGCCTCCAGAATGTTGAAGAAACCGATCAGGTTGGATTCCACATAAGCGTCCGGGTTGGTGATGGAGTAGCGCACTCCGGCCTGGGCGGCCAGATTCACCGCCACCGCAGGCCGGTATTTCTCGAAAATCTCAAACATCAGGGACTTATCCGCGATATTCCCCCTGATAAATACGAAGGAAGGATACTTTTCCAGCTCTTTCAGCCGGTATTCCTTCAGGGTCACGTCGTAGTAGTCATTCAGGCTGTCGATGCCGATTACCGTCGATGACGGGCTTTCCTCACAAATCCGTCTCACCAGATTGGCGCCGATAAACCCCGCCGCTCCGGTGACCAGAATCGTTTTCTTCTCCAAATTCACTTTGCTCATATATCCTCCCGACCGCCAAGGCCTTCCTTTGTTCCTTTTCACCATTGTATTTCCATTTCTGCAAAACGTCAAGCCCTTTCCCCCGGTTCCCGGAGGCAGATATTTCCCGATGAAACAGACAGATTTACTTGCTTTACGCCGGAAACTGTGATATATTGTTTGATTATGGGTATTTTACACACACAAGCTTTCGGAGGCTTTCTATGAATAAAAAAATGCAATGTCTGCTGTGCGCCGGGGCAGCCTGCGTACTGCTCTTCGGCTGCGGGAAAAAGCAGACCGTCACCCTGCCCGACCTGACCGGAATCGTCACCCTGCCTGTCCCCACGGAAACCCAGGCGCCTACCAACCCCAACGCCGGGGTGGAGGAGCTGACCGCCGTGCTCACCGCGGGAGAAATCTATACGCTGGAACAGTATCCCGACCTGAAAAAGGCGGATTTGTCCGGCAGTACCTGCTACGACACCATCCTGGAATACATGGATGCCCACCCAGGCGTAGAGGTGATCTACACCGTGGATTTAGGCGGCACCACGGTTTCCAACGAGGCTGCCTCCGTCCGGCTGGAGGCGGGAAAATACACCTATGAGGCACTGCTGGAAGGCCTCAAATATCTGCCCAATCTGACCTCCGTTTCCATCAGTGCGGTAAATCTGACGGCGGAGCAGGTGGAAACTCTGCGCAGCACCTATCCGGACATTCCCCTGGAATACACCGTCTCTCTGCTGGGGCAGGATATTTCCACGGATACCGCCACCCTGACCCTGCCCCTGCTCACGGACGAGCAGGTGACGGAGGCCTGCGGCAAGCTGGGGGTTCTCACCGGATTGACCGACGTGACCCTGAGCAATGACCAATCCCTCGAGCAGGTGGCCAAGCTCCAGGACGCCGCCCCCAACACCGTGTTCCACTACAGCTTCTCCCTCTTCGGCAAGTCCGTTTCCACCACCGACGAAGAAATCGTCTATAAAAACCAGGCCATCGGCAACGAAGGAGAAAGCCAGATCCGTCAGGCTCTGCCGGTGCTGGACGGCTGCAAGCGGTTCGTCCTGGACAACTGCAAGCTGGACTACGAGGTCCTTGCCAAAATCCGGGAGGACTTCCGGGATGGCCCCAACGTGGTCTGGCGGGTGTATTTCGGCGTGGACGGCCGGTACAATCTGCTCACCGACGCGGACACCCTCCGGGCGGTGTACAACGTGACCAATGACACCTGCGGCCCCATGAAGTACTGCGAAGGGGTCAAATACATGGACATCGGTCACAACGAATATCTGACTGACCTGAGCTTCGTCAGCGGTATGCCCAATCTGGAGGTGATGATCGCCTCCGGCTGCGCCGTCAAGGAGCTGGTAGGCTTTGAAAACTGCAAGAAGCTGACCTGGCTGGAGCTGGCCTACTGCTACAAGCTGAAAAACATCGATTGTCTTTCTTCCTGCGAGAGTCTGACCTACCTGAATCTCAGCTTCACCGGCGTTTCCGACTATCAGCCTCTGGACGGCCTGCCCCTGAAGCGGTTCGTCTGCCTGAGCCCCAAGGCCAACGCCAAGGAGCAAAAGACCTTTGTGAACATCCACCCCAAGGGGGTGTGCATCACCGTGTTCTACGGCTATTCCAACCCCTACGGCTACGGCTGGCGGTACGACGACAACGGCAAGACCTTCAACGAATACTATAAAAATGTGGTTCGTGTGGCCTTCAATTACGATGAGTTGGAGAAATACCTGCCGAAAGATACCAAATAACCGGTGCTTCCGGATAACGCATGTCATTGCGAACCAGTGCGCACACTGGTGTGGCAATCCGTTCTCTAAAATTCTTCCAAAATATTGCAAAAACCAGGCGGCCACAGGCTGTCCACACCAAAGAAAATCGAAAATCTCCCGAAAAACACATGCAAAGGAGCATCTCCATGAAATACGATTTTACCACCATTTTAGACCGGAAAGGCCATGATGCCCTGGCTGTTGACCAGGTAGGCGCTCCCGGCTCCCCCTACCCTGCCCCCAAGGAGGGCTTCGATGTGATCCCCATGTGGGTAGCCGACATGAATTTCCCCCTGGCTCCGCCTATCAAGCAGGCCATCCTCGATCGGATGGAGCATCCTACCTTCGGCTACTTCCGGGCACCGGAAGCCTACTATGACGCCATTATTCACTGGCAGCAGACCCGCAACGGGGTAGAAGGCCTGAAGCCTGAGAACATCGGCTATGAAAACGGCGTCCTGGGCGGCGTATCCTCCGCCCTGCGGGCACTGTGCGTTCCCGGCGACCGGATTCTTCTGCACAGCCCCACCTACATCGGCTTCACCCATACCCTGGAAGGCAACGGCTATCGGATTGTCCACTCCCCCCTCCGGCAGGACATCCAGGGGGTCTGGCGGATGGATTTTGCCGACATGGAGGAAAAAATCCGAAAAAATCAGATTCACACCGCCATCTTCTGCTCCCCCCACAACCCCTGCGGTCGGGTCTGGGAACAGTGGGAAATTGCGCAGGCCATGGAGCTGTTCCGCAAATATGACGTGGCGGTGATCTCCGACGAAATCTGGAGCGACATTCTTCGCCCGGGTCTGAAGCACATTCCCACCCAATCCATAAGCCGGGATGCGAAAATGCGCACCGTAGCCTTGTACGCCCCCAGCAAAACCTTCAATCTGGCGGGCTTAGTCGGCAGCTACCATATTATTTACAATCCCACGCTGCTGGACAAATGTAACCGGGCCGCCGAGCTTTCCGGCTACAACAATCTGAACGTGCTGTCCGTTCATGCCCTCATCGGCGCCTACAGTGCGGAGGGCGGTCAGTGGGCAGACGAGCTTCGGCAGGTCATCGCGGGGAATGTGGATTTCGCGGTGGATTATATCCGCAATCACTTCAACGGCGTATCCCTGTTCCGTTCCGAGGGCACCTACATGCTCTTTATTGACTGCGCCAACTGGCTGGCTGCCCATGGCATGACCTTGGATGAACTGCTGAAAATGGGTTGGGACGTGGGCGTTGTCTGGCAGGACGGCCGCCCCTTCCACGGGTCTGCCCATATCCGCATGAATCTGGCTCTGCCCCGATCCCGGGTAGAGGAGGCCTTCCGGAGACTGGATACTTACGTTTTTAACGCGTAAACTGTACCCCATATTGCAAATTCTCGGTAGAAATATGTCATTGCGAACCAGCTCATTCCACTGGTTCGCAATGACATGCGTTATACGTCAGTGTTCGGTAAAAAGCAGAGCGACCTCATCCGCCCTCTGGGCACCTTCCCCTCCCAGGGGAAGGCTTATGGAGACGGATTGCCACACCAGTGTGAGCACTGGTTCGCAATGACAGCTTCCCTTCGATTGCTCCATATGTCAAACAAAACCCCGCCGGGAGGAAATTCCTCCCGGCGGGGTCATATTTTTACGCTTTCTCATACTGAACTCCAATTAAAATCTTTAGAAAAGATTTTAATTGCCCGAAGGGCAAGGAGTTCATATGAGACTTGTTTTGTGATTTCTTTCCTTATAAATCACAAAACTGGCAGCGCCTTCAGGCGATGCCTTCCTGATTAAAATCAAAGATTTTAATCAGGAAATAGTATCAGTCTCCGTAGCCCATGGGGTTCTGGGTCTGCCAGCGCCAGGAATCCCGGCACATATCCTCCAGATTCTTCTCGGCCTTCCACCCAAGCACCTGGGCGCTCTTGGTGGGGTCGGCATAGCAGGTGGGCAGATCGCCGGGACGGCGATCCACAATCTTGTAGGGCAGGGTCAGGTTGTTGGCCTTCTCGAAGGCATGAACCATATCCAGCACGCTGTAGCCAATGCCGGTACCCAGGTTGAACACCTCGCAGCCGGGGTGGCCTACCACATACTTTACCGCCGCCACATGACCCTTGGCCAGATCCACCACATGGATGTAGTCCCGGACGCCGGTGCCGTCGGGGGTGGGATAGTCGTTGCCGTAGACGCTCAGGCACTCCCGGCGGCCGATGGCCACCTGGGTAATGTATGGCATCAGATTGTTGGGAATGCCTCTGGGGTCCTCGCCGATCAGGCCGCTTTCGTGGGCGCCGATGGGATTGAAGTAGCGCAGGAGCACCACGTTCCACTCAGGATCCGCGTGGCTCATGCCGGACAGAATCTGCTCGGTCATGTATTTCGTCCAGCCGTAGGGATTGGTGCAGCCGCCGGTGCGGGAGGTCTCCCGCAGGGGCATCTCATTGTCTCCAGAATAGACGGTAGCGGAGGAGGAGAAGATGATCTTCTTGCAGCCTACCTCGCCCATGACCTTGGTCAGCACCAGGGTGGTGTTCAGGTTGTTGTCATAATACCGCCAGGGCTGGGCAACGGACTCGCCCACGGCCTTGAGCCCGGCAAAGTGAATGACGGCGGCGATTTCGTTCTCGGCGAAGATTTTGCGGAGCAGCGCCTCGTCCCGGACATCGCCCTGGTAGAACTTGGGCTTCTTGCCGGTGAGCTTTTCCACCCGCTCCAGGCTCTTGGGGTTGGAATTGCACAGATTGTCCACCACGACCACGCCGTAGCCGCTGCTGAGCAGCTCCACGCAGGTGTGAGAGCCGATGTATCCGGCACCGCCGGTTACCAGAATGTTCATAAATGGCCTCCTTTGTAAATTCAGGATGATTCTTTATGGAAATGCGCTCCAATAGAAGGTGTCATTGCGAACCAGTGCGCACACTGGTGTGGCAATCCCCCGGTTCTTCCGAGAACTATCGGATTCGACCTCATCCGCCCTTCGAGCACCTTCCCCTCCAGGGGAAGGCATGGAGCCGCCCTTACATTATAAATAAATGTAAGTTTGCCTGTATTATACTTCTCCGAAGGTTGGATGTCAATCAAAATCAGGCGTACTTGGCCACCACCGCGGCCATCCGGTCAAACTGAGCCTCCATGTCGGACACCAGCTTGAACTGGGTACGGGCTCTGTCCAGATTCTGCTCCGGGTAGTGGATGCGGAAATAGTGATCCCCCTCCAGGTAGTCCGTCAGGAACCGGATGCCGCACTCCAGGGTCATGAGTCTCGCGCCCCAGGGCAGGTATTCCAGCTCCGCCTCCGTCAGGCTGCCCTGGGCTCCTTCCAGGAAGCCCCGGGTGTAGGCCTCATACAGGTCGATGTCGAAATTGACCTTGCCGAGATCCTTCTCGTCCTCCTTACTGTGGTTGGCGCCGAAGCGGATGGAGTCGCCGAAGTCGTTGATGCTCAGACCCGGCATGGTCGTATCCAGGTCGATGACGCAGATGCCCTCGTGGGTCGCCCGGTCGATGAGGATATTATTGAGCTTTGTGTCGTTGTGGGTAACCCGCAGAGGCAGCTTTCCCTCCCGCAGAGCGGCAAGCGCCACGGAGCAGTCCGCCTTCCGGTGAAGGACGAACTGGATTTCCTGTTCCACATCCTTGGCTCGGTTCTTCTTGTCGGCGGCCAGGGCGGCCTCAAACTTGGCGAACCTGTCCTCGGTGTTGTGGAAGTTCACGATGGTCTCGTGAAGGGTTTCCGCGGGATAGTCCTTGAGCAGGTACTGGAACCGGCCGAAGGCCCGGGCGGAGGCCTCGAAAAGCTCCGGGGTCGCGGACTGGAAGCAGTCGGTATTTTCAATGAAGGGGGTCAGCCGCCAGACCTTACCGTTCTCATCCGTATAGAAATCCCTGCCGTCTCTGGTTTTTACCAGGCTCAGGGTCTCCCGGGCGGGATTCCCGCCGGCGGCGATGATCTTCTTCCTTAAATAAGAGGTAATGCCGATGAAGTTCTCCATCAGCTCCTCCGGATGGGGAAAGGCCGCCCGGCTCATACCCTGGAGAATGAACCGGATCGGATCCCCCTCCTGGGGCTGGCAGACCACGCAGTAGGTGTCATTGATGTGCCCCTGTCCGTAGCGCACGGCACCCAGCAGGGTTTCCGGGAAATCGTAGACACTCAGAACTTTCTGAAGAATCGGATCCTGATAACCTTGGGTAACATTTTCCATTGCTGCTTCCTCCTTATGTTTTCCACATTCTTTGAATTTCGCACGGAAATAGTTGAATTATGCAAATGCTATCTTCGTTTTGCTCAATTTTCTTCAGTATACCACAGAAAATATCGATTGGCAACCATTTTTCAGGTCTGTTTTTGTGATTTTATATTTTGTAAAATTATACAATTTGAAGCATTCAGAATTGTTGAAACATCCAATTTTGTCTATTTCGTCGAATTCTACCCCATTTTCCGGCGATTTTTCATTGACTTCTCGTTTTTTTCCTGTATACTAGGGGTAAGGATAGAAAAAGACAAATCCGGTTCGGCATTATCAGTGCATAGCACTGTTGATAGCATACTTAATTACAATGGAGGAAACAAGATGAAGAAGATTATCTCCCTGCTGCTGGTTCTGGCCATGGCTCTGACCCTGGTCGCCTGCGGCGGAAATGCTGCCCCCGCTGCCACCGAGGCTCCCAAGGCCGACGCTCCCGCCACCCAGGCACCTGCCGCCTCCGGCGACAAGGTCACCGTTACCATGATTACCTGCCAGTACGGCAAGCAGACCCAGCAGTGGTGGGCCGACTTCGCCGACAAGTTCAATGCCGAGCATGAAAACATTGAGGTCGTTGTGGACTGCGTGTCCTGGAACGATGTCTACACCGTGGTCAACACCCGTGTTGCCAACGGCGAGGCTCCTGACCTGCTGAACATCGACGTGTTCGCCGACTACCAGGCTGACGGCCTGCTGCTGCCCGCCAAGGATTGGGTTTCCGAGGAGACCTACGCCAAGTTCTACCCCTCCTTCCTGGAGCAGTCCGTCGTGGACGGCACTGTCTGGGCCGTGCCTGATCTGGCTTCCGCCCGTGCTCTGTACTTCAACAAGGACATCCTGGAGCAGGCCGGTGTCACCGTTCCCGCCACCTGGGAAGAGCTGAAGGCCGCCTGTGAGGCTATCAAGGAGAAGTGCCCCGATGTCTACCCCTGGGGCGTTGACATGACCACCGATGAAGGCCAGGCCTGCTTCGCTTACTACGCCTGGAACAACGGCGGCGGCTTCGTGGACGACGAGGGCAACTGGGCTCTGAACTCCGCTGAGAACGTGGAAGCCGTCAACTACGTGGTTGACCTGATCAAGTCCGGTCTGACCAACACCGATCCCACCACCGAGACCCGCTACGACCTGCAGGAGATGTTCGCTGCCGGCAAGCTGGCTATGATGATCGGACCCAACCAGATCTCCAAGTACTGCCAGGAGAACGGCGGCATCAACTTTGGCGTCGCTTCCCTGCCTACCAACGGCGACAAGGCCGGTGCTTCCGTGGGCGTTATGGACCGGTTCATGTGCTTCGACAACGGCTACACCGATGACGAGCTGGCTGCCATCACCTCCGTGATTGACGCCTTCTATGATGACCAGCCCTACGCTGACTGGGTTCTGATGGAGGACTTCCTGCCCGCCACCTCTACCGGTGCTGAGCTGTGTGCCGCTGCCAACCCTGACATGACTGCCTGGATTGACGTTGTTGGTTCCTCCAAGTTCTATCCCACCGCCAAGGCCGAGTGGGCAGACGTAAAGCAGGGTGTCATCGACGTGGAGCAGCAGGTTCTGCTGGGCGGCGATGCTCAGAAGCTGCTGGATGACCTGCAGTCCGAAATTGCCGGTTAATTTTCCGCAACCGACACCGCTGTAACCTAGCATTCCAGTGGGCCGGGCTTTGGCCCGGCCCACTTTCCATGCAGCCTTTTTCAAAGTGCTGCCGCACGAGATGCCGCATTTTGAAAGCGGCTGCATATCAAAGGGGGTACCATCTTACATGAAAAAACCGTACAAGCTTCAAAGCACGGCAGAGCCCTACCTGTGGATTCTGCCCAGCGTCATCCTGATGGCAATTTTCATTATCATTCCCATCGGCTTCGTCTTCCGCATGGCCTTCAGTCAGGTGACCAAGTCCGGCCTCATCAAGGGCTTCGCCGGATTTGCCAACTTCCAGAAGGTGCTTGGCAGCTCCAAGTTCACCATGGTGCTGAAGAACACCGTGATTTGGACCATCTTAGTGGTGGTTCTGTCCACGGTGCTGGGCTTCATTCTGGCGCTGCTGCTGAACAATGAATTCAAGGGTCGGAAGATTGCCCGAGCCATCGTGGTCTTCCCCTGGGCAACCACCCTGGTCATTCAGGCCTCTGCCTGGAAGTTCATCATCAGCACCGACTACGGTGCCCTGAACACCCTGCTGAAAACCCTGGGCATCATTCAGCAGAATGTGAACTGGACGCCTACCCCAGAGGCCTACTTCGCCTGGGAAATTGCCTGCGGCATTTTCGTCACCATTCCCTTCGTCTGCTTCACCGCCCTGTCCGGCCTGCAGAGCATCGACAATTCCCTGTATGAGGCCGCCACCGTGGACGGCTCCAACTACTGGCAGAAGCTGTTCCACATCACCCTGCCTCTGGTCAAACCCAGTCTGACCGTGGCCACGGTGCTGAACATCATCTATGTGTTCAACTCCTTCCCCATCGTCTGGACAATGACCAAAGGCGACCCTGCCAGCCGCACCGACACCCTGGTCACCTACCTCTACAAGCTGGCCTTCTATAACGGCAAGCAGGGCGAGGCCGCCGCGGTATCCGTCATCGGCTTCCTCATTCTGCTGGTGTGCGCCAGCTGCTACATGGTTTCCACTCTGAAGAAAGGAGAGGACTGATTTATGACTCTGGAATCTTCCCGGATGAACTGGACCGCGCTTTTGCGCCGGATTCTCCTTTATTTCGTGGTAGCCGTCATCTGCCTGTTCATTCTCTACCCCTACTTCGTCATGGTCTGCACCGCTCTGAAAAGCCGTGAGGAAATCTTTAACATCAACGGCACCGTCTTCCCCATTCAGGTAATGTGGTCCAACTTCCTGGACATCTGGTCCCGGGCGCCCATGGCTCGGTACATGCTCAACTCCATCGCCATTGCCGCCGGTTCCACCGCCATCGCCATGATCTGCGGCATTCCCGCAGCCTACGCCCTGGCCCGTATGAAGTTCAAAGGCCAGACCGCCTTCCTGGGCTTCATCATCGTCTCCCAGATGTTCGCCCCCGTGGTGTTGCTCATCGGTATCTACAAGGTCATGCAGGTGATGAATCTGACCAACAATATTCTGGGTCTGATTTTCATCAACGCCGCCTTCAACCAGGCTTTCACCATCTGGCTGCTCCGGGGCACCTTCCTGTCCATTTCCGCGGAGATGGAGCAGGCCGCCACCATCGACGGCTGCAACCGGATTCAGGCCATGTTCAAGGTGCTGCTGCCCGTGGCCGCCCCCGGCATCGTCACCACCCTGATCTTCATTTTCATCAATGCCTGGAACGAGTACACCGTGGCCCTGTGCCTGATTTCCACCGACACCTTCAAGCCTCTGACCGTGGGCATCAACATTTTCAACGGCTACAATATGATCGAGTGGCAGTACCTGTTTGCCGCCTCCATCTTCGCCATCATCCCCGTTGTCATCCTGTTCATGTCCATCGAAAAGAACCTGACCAGCGGCCTCACCGCCGGCGGCGTCAAAGGCTAAAAAATGGCCCCCTTGTGCAAAGGGGGCTGGCAGCGAAGCCGACTGGGGGATTGTCAAAATGAAAAGTTCTGATCCCCTCAGTCATGGCCTTGCGTGAGACGGCCATGACAGCTCCCCTTGGTCACCAAGGGGAGCCTTTTTTCGTCCCGCCAGGGGACATTTTTTCTTATGGGACGTGACTTTTCTGACAAAGCGTGCTATGATAAAAGAAAAAATCCTCAGGAGGAAACAAATATGACTTACTCCGAAGTTCTTGCCAACGCCCGGCAGGCCATGAGCCCCAACTGCAAGGCCTGCCCCGTGTGCAACGGCCGTGCCTGCACCAACCACGTTCCCGGCCCCGGTGCCAAGGGCGTAGGCGACAACGCCATCCGGAATTTCGACGCCTGGCAGCGTATCCGGGTGAACATGGACACCATCCATGAGGGCGGCGATCCGGACACCTCCCTGGAGCTGTTCGGAAAGCACTTCCGCTACCCCTTCTTCGCCGGCCCTGTGGGGGCGGTGACCATGCACTACTCCGATAAGTACGACGACCTGGCCTACAACAACGTGCTGGTCAAGGCCTGCGCGGAAAACGGCATTGCCGCCTTCACCGGCGACGGTCTGAACGCCGACGTGATGAAGTCCGCATGCAGCGCCATCGCCGCCTGCCAGGGCATGGGCGTGCCCACGGTGAAGCCCTGGAACCAGGAGACCGTAAGCGCCAAGATGGAGCTGGTACACGCCTCCCACTGCTTCGCCGTGGCCATGGACGTGGACGGCGCGGGTCTGCCCTTCCTGAAGGGCATGAACCCCCCTGCCGGCAGCAAAACCGTGGAGCAGCTGGCGGAAATTGCCAGAATGGCGGGCAAGCCCTTCATCGTCAAGGGCATCATGACCGTCAAGGGGGCTCTGAAGGCCAAGCAGGCCGGTGCCGCCGCCATCGTGGTCAGCAACCACGGCGGACGGGTTCTGGATCAGTGCCCCGCCACCGCTGAGGTGCTTCCGGCCATCGTGGAGGCTCTGAAGGGCAGCGGCGTGAAGATTCTGGTGGACGGCGGTCTGCGCAGCGGCGTGGACGTGTTCAAGGCTCTGGCCATGGGCGCGGACGCGGTCATCATCGCCCGTCCCTTTGTTTCCGCGGTTTACGGCGGCGGCGAGGAAGGCGTGAAGCTCTACATCGACAAGATCGGCGGGGAACTGTCCGATGCCATGACCATGTGCGGCGCGAAGAGCCTGAAGGACATCACCCCGGATATGGTTTTCGTCCGATAAGCAATGGCATATCCGTCGGCTCCCCTTGGGTTTTCAAGGGGAGCCGATTTTATTCCCGAGAACCATCGTAAGAACGCTCCCTTGGCTCCCCCTTTGGGGGAGCTGGCAGCGAAGCTGACGGAGAGGGTAAAATAAGCCCTCTCCGCCTCCGGCACCTCTCCCAAAGGGAGAGGCAAGTCCCTCATCCGTCTTGCGCTTGCGGGAGACGCGCGAGCCACCTTTACATTATGGAGCAATTGCCACTGGCAATTGTTAGATTTTAATTCGCTGCGCGGAGCACCACCCGGAGGGGAAGGCATAAAAGCCATTTCGCCGTAATGCAGGAATTCCTGCGCAGAACGCACAATATGAATATTTCATGAATTAAGTTTTTGGTAATTGTAAACGAATCTTCTCAGTCGCAGACAATTGTGCTTCACAAACGGACAAGTCGGGTGTATAATGAGCCCGTTATCTCGCCATCCCATCCGGAAGGCACTGGAAAACGAAAGGAACGCCTATGGATCTCACCCCTGAGCAGCAGCTGAACCGGCTGCTGGATGCCTATTCTCATGCCTATGATGTGGAGCGTGACGTGACCGTGGAGGACACTGTCTATCCCGCCATGGCTACCTACTTCCTGCGCGATGAGAATTATCTGATTTCCAGAAAGCACGTTCTGTCGGCCATGGAGCAGCACGAATATGTGTACTTCCTCCAGACCGAGCACCTGAGCGCGGAGGATCTGCAAAAGCACATCGACCGCACCAAGGCGGCAGGGCTTTCCCTGGTTCGCCCCCATAAGGAGCACATGTTTTCCAATGTTAGCCTGGTGGTGCTGGCGGGTTCTATTTCGCCGGAGGCGAAAAAGCTGCTGAAGCGTACCCGCTTCCGCAAGTACTATATGCTGGGACTCCAAGGCTGGACGGAGTATCAGCTGGCAGCTATGGAAACATCCACGAAAAGCTTCTACTCCAATCCAGCGGGTGTGGGAGCCAGAAAGAATCTGGAGCGGAACTTCCGTCCCCGGAAAAAGTGAAAGAAAGGGAGTTATCAATCCAATGAACGGTCTCGTACTTCTTCTGATCGGAATCTCCGTTCTCCTGTGCGGCTACATCTTCTACGGCCGCTACCTGTGCAAGAAGTGGGGCGTCGGTGAAACCAACGAGCCCACCCCCGCGCACACCATGGAGGATGGCATCGACTACGTTCCCGCCAAGGCCCCTGTGCTGATGGGACACCACTTCTCCTCCATCGCCGGTGCCGGCCCCATTACCGGCCCCATCTCCGCCGCCATGTTCGGCTGGCTGCCCTGTATGCTGTGGATTCTGGTGGGCGGCATCTTCTTCGGCGGCGTCCATGACTTCGGCGCCCTGTTCGCCTCCGTCCGCCATAAGGGCAAGTCCATCGGCGAGATCATCTCCGCCAACATGAGCCTGCGGGCAAAGCGTCTGTTCATCATCTTCTCCTACCTGACCCTGATCCTGGTGGTGGCTGCCTTCGCTTCCATCGTGGCCGGCACCTTCGCCGCCAAGTATGTGGACGGTCAGGTGGATCTGGCCGCCTCCGCTACCCCCGCCTCCGTGGCCATGGTTTCCCTGCTCTTCATCGTCATCGCCATTGCCTTCGGCTTCATGGTCTACCGCCGGAATGCCCCCATGGGCGTTTCCACCATCGCCGGTGTCATCGCCATCTGCCTGTGCATGGCCATCGGCATGAACTGGCATCCCATCTACCTGTCCAACACCGCCTGGATGTGGATCGTTGGCCTGTACATCGCCATTGCCTCCGTCACCCCCGTCTGGATTCTGCTCCAGCCCCGTGACTACCTGTCCTCCTTCCTGCTGTACGCCATGCTGGCCATCGCCGCCATCGGCGTTGTGATCGCGCACCCCAACATGGTGGATTCCACCGGCGCGGGCCTGGTTGCCATCGGCGACGGCATGAACGCCGCCGGTATCAAGCAGCCCATCTTCCCGGTGCTGTTCACCACCATTGCCTGCGGTGCCATTTCCGGCTTCCATTCCCTGGTTTCCTCCGGCACCACCTCCAAGCAGCTGGATAAGGAGACCGACGCCAAGCCCATTGCCTACGGCGGTATGCTGCTGGAATGCGTGCTGGCTGTCATTACCCTGGTCGCCATCGCTTACGCCCGTCAGACCGGCCACACCGCCGGTGCTACCGACATCTTCGCCGGTGGTGTGGCGGGCATGGCTTCTCAGATCGCCGGCGGCAATCAGAGCCTGTTCAACATCCTCTACACTCTGCTGGTTCTGACCTACTCCGCCTTCTGCCTGACCTCTCTGGACACCGCCACCCGTCTGGCCCGGTTCATGTTCCAGGAGTTCTGGATTGACGGCACCAAGGGCGAGACCCCCGAGAATGTCACCGGCCTGAAGAAGGTCATGGCCAACCCCTACATCGCCACCGGCATCACCGTGGTTCTGGGCATCCTGCTGGGTCTGAACGGCTACGCCAAGATCTGGGCGCTGTTCGGCTCTGCCAACCAGCTGCTGGCCGCTCTGGGTCTGCTGGCTGTGGCTACCTGGCTGGGCAACGTGGGTAAGGACAACAAGATGTTCCTGATCCCCATGGCCTTCATGCTCTGCGTCACCATCGCCTCCCTGCTGATCAACTCCTGGCAGCAGTTCAACGTCATCCTGGCCGGCGGCGCCGACTGGGGCCCCTACGTTCAGGTGGTTCTGGGTCTGATGCTGGTGATCCTGGCTGTGGTTCTGGCCATCGAGGGCGTTACCACCATCGCAAAGCAGAGAAAGGCCGTCAAGGCCTGATTCCTCCGTTCCGTAAAGTTCCCCGGATGCGATTGCATCCGGGGAGTTTTTCTGGACACAAACATATAAGTGTCAAAGTCTTCGACAGAATTGGTAGGGGCGGCCATTGGCCGCCCGAGGCTCCCCTTGCTGACCAAGGGTGGTGCTCCGCGCAGCGAATTAGAATATTGATGATTGCCAGTGGCAATCATACCATAATTCATGCTGTCTCGTGCGTCCCCCGCAAGCACGAGACTGAGGGGATCAGAATTTCCCTCTTTCCGAGCACTCTTTGTGAACGCAATTTGACAATCCCTCAGTCAAAAATCAAAGATTTTTGCCAGCTCCCTTTACACAAGGGAGCCATTGGGTGCTTCCGCACCAGTGCGTTTTTCGGAAATTCTCGCAATGTCCGGGGGATTGTGACCGGAGGGAATCCTTGGAAGAGGCCACATCAGTGTGAGCACTGGTTCGCAAGGACACGGTTTCACCAAAGTGCTCATAATGTACCCCTTGCACTTTTCTAAAAATCGATTATAATAACTATACTATGTCAAGTTTCTGTAAAATTCTTGTTAGGAGGGTATGATCTGTGGCTAAGCCCAACCGGGGAATGCTGGAAGGCCCGCTGCTTCCCGCCATTGTTTCCTACGCGATTCCCATTATCTTCACAAGTTTACTTCAGCTGCTGTTCAACGCCGCCGACCTGGTGGTGGTGGGTCAGTTCTGCGGCAGTGTCAGCGTAGCCGCCGTGGGCTCTACCAGTTCTCTGACCAACCTGATGGTGAATTTCTTCATCGGCCTGTCCATCGGCGCGGGCATTACCGTGGCTCACGGTCTTGGCAGCCGGGAGGATACGGTGGTGCAGAACACCATCCACACCGCCATCCCCACGGCTCTGGTCAGCGGCGTGGCTCTGACCATCGTCGGTGTATGCTTCTGCCGCAATTTTCTGGAAATGATGGGCACTCCGGAGAACGTCCTGCCCCTTTCCACCATTTACATGCAGATTTATTTCTGCGGCAGCACCTTCACCATGGTCTATAACTTCTGCGCCGCCATTTTACGGGCGGCGGGAGATACCAAGGGGCCCCTGGCTTACCTGACCATTGCGGGCATTGTGAACGTGATTCTGAATATTTTCTTCGTCACCCAGCTGGATATGAACGTGGCCGGCGTGGCTCTGGCCACCACCATTTCCCAGGGCATTTCCGCGGTGCTGGTCATCCGGGCCTTGATGCGCCGGGCGGATGCCTGCCGCTTCGACATTCGGAAAATGAAGTTCCACCGGACTCAGCTGTCGAAGATTCTCCGGCTGGGTCTGCCTGCCGGCATTCAGAGTTCTCTGTTTTCCATTTCCAATGTGCTGATTCAGTCCTCCGTCAACTCCTTCGGCGACGTGTGCATGTCCGGCAGTGCCGCCTCCGCCAATATCGAGGGCTTCGTCTTTGCCATTCAGGATTCCTTCCAGCAGACGGCGGTAAACTTCACCGGCCAGAATATGGGCGCCCACAAGTTCCGCCGGGCCCGGCGGATTCTGTGGACCTGCATGGGCTGCGTCACGGTGGTGGGCATGGTCTTCGGTTTCTCCGCCTGGTACTTCGGGGAGCAGCTTCTGTCCATTTACATCACCGACTCCCCTACGGCTACGGCCTACGGCATGGTGCGGCTGAGTCTCATCACGCTACCCTATTTCCTCTGTGGCCAGATGAACGTGTCCACCGGCGCGCTGCGGGGAATGGGAGCCTCCCTGACGCCCATGATTATCTCCGTTCTGGGCATTTGCGCCTTCCGGGTATTCTGGATCTATACCTTCTTCCGAGCCTTCCACACCCCGGAGTGCCTGTTCGTCTCCTACCCCATTTCCTGGGTTCTCACCCTGGCCGCCCAGATGATTGCCTATTTCCTGATTTGCAGGAAGTATCCCAAAGAGGACTGCGTCTAAAAAAACACCGCCTGCTTTTTCGCAGGCGGTGTTTCATTTCTCGCTTTCTTAGTCCAGCACGGTTCCGTCGGGGTGGAACAGGGGCAGCTTTTCCAGGTAAATCAGATCCTTGCGCTCCTGGGCATCGCCCTCGGCCAGGATGGCCATCCGGCCGCAGATAATACCGCCGGCCTTCTCCACCAGGGCTTCCAGGGCGTGGAGGCTTTCGCCGGTGGAGATCACGTCGTCCACGATCAGAATTTTCTTACCCTTCATCAGCGCCGCGTCTGCGCCGTCCAGGTACAGCTTCTGCTCCTTGGCGGTGGTGATGGAGTGGACACTGACGCCGACGATGTCCCGCATGTACAGCTTGGGGCCTTTGCGCGCCAGGATGTACTTCTGGTTCCCGGCCTGACGGGCCATTTCATGAGCCAGAGGAATACCCTTGGCCTCGGCGGTGATGATATAGTCATATTCGGGAGCCCGGGCCAGCAGCTCCTTGGCGCAGGCCACGGTCAGCTCAGGGTCGCCGAAAATGACGAAGCCCGCAATGGACAGATTCTCGTTCAGGGGGCAGATGGGAAGATCCCGCTCCAGCCCGGCGATGGTCATATGATGGTACATGGGAAGCATCTCCTTATTCTTGGGAGCAGGGCTCCGTTTATCTGCTTTTATTATACAACGGGGGGGCGAAAAGTCAAGGCGGCGCCACACAATTCGGCAGAAGATGCGGAAAAACCCCCGATGGGCGAACCATCGGGGGTTTTCGCTTGGGGTTTGGAAAGAAGAGAGGTAGAAAAGAGGATTCTACGGAGTTTGAAAGGAGGCGGCTCACGGCTTCCGCAACCTTTCTTGCCTTTAGAATACTTGGTGGTTTTGAACAACCAATAACAGAATTGAAAACAAAATTCGACAAATTTGTTAACAGTCGGGCGGCTGGTCGCCGCAGATGATGCGTGCCCGGCTGGTCTGCATTCGATACACCATTGGTACCGCAGTGCGGCAATGCTTACTTCGTCATCTTCTCCTGCTTGACCTTATGGTCGATGATATGCCGGCTGGCAAGCTCGGTGCGGATATCCTCCACGGAAATGCCCAGCTCCACCATCAGCACCAGCACATGGTAGGCAAGATCGGCAATCTCATAGACGGTCTCTGCCTTGTCCTGAGCCTTGCCCGCAATGATGACCTCGGTGCTCTCCTCGCCCACCTTCTTGAGAATTTTGTCCAGACCCTTCTGGAAAAGGTAGGTGGTGTAGGAGCCTTCCGGCAGTTCCTTTTTTCGGCTCTGAAGCAGCTGATAAAGCCCCTCCAGCTGGAATTTTTCGCCCTTTTCCCCGAAAATCGGATTGTGGAAGCAGCTTTCCGCCCCGGTGTGGCAGGCAGGGCCGTCCTTTCTCACCCGTACTTCCAATGCGTCCCCGTCGCAGTCGGCGGTGATGGACAGGATGTGCTGGTAATTGCCGCTGGTCTCCCCCTTGAGCCACAGCTCCTGCCGGGAGCGGCTCCAGAAGCAGGTAAGCCCCTTCTCCAGGGAGATGTTCAGGCTCTCCCGGTTCATATAGGCAAGGGTCAGAAGTTTCCCGGTTTCGTCGTCGATGACCACCGCGGGAATCAGACCCTTTTCGTCAAATTTCAGTTCCTCCACATTCATATTCATAACCTCACAGAAATGTCATTTTCCCGGAGAACCGCTTTCAACTCCGGGATTTTTACATGGCCGAAGTGGAAAATGGAAGCTGCCAGCCCCGCGTCCACCTTGGGAAGGGTTTTGAAAAGCGTCACAAAGTCCTCCACGCACCCGGCGCCGCCGGAGGCAATCACCGGCACGTCCACGGCCTCCGACACCGCCTCCAGCATGGGAAGGTCGAAGCCGCCCTTGACCCCGTCGGTATCGATGGAATTGAGCACCACTTCCCCCGCGCCGTTCCGGACGCACCGGGTAATCCAGGAAATGGCCTCCATTCCCGTGTCCTCCCGGCCGCCCTTGGCAAAGACCCGGAAGCTTCCCTCCACCCGCTTTACGTCCGCGGAGAGCACCACGCACTGGTCGCCGTACTTCCGGGCAGCCTGGCCGATTAAATCCGGGTTCCGGATGGCTCCGGAATTCACGCTGACCTTGTCCGCGCCGCATTTGAGCACCCGGTCAAAATCTTCCAGGGTGTTGATGCCGCCGCCAACGGTCAGGGGAATGAAGATGGTGGAGGCAACCTCCGTCAAAATGTCCGTGAACAGCCGCCGGCCTTCGCTGGACGCTGTGATATCGTAGAACACCAGCTCGTCGGCTCCGTTCTCGCTGTAGTATTTTCCCAGCTCCACCGGAGAGGACACGTCCTGAAGTCCCTGGAAATTGGTGCCCTTCACCACCCGGCCGTTTTTCACGTCCAGGCAGGGGATAATCCGTTTCGTGATCATTTTGCCGCCTCCACTGCCTGCCGGAGGTCAATGGCTCCGATATAATAGGCCTTGCCGATGATGGCTCCGTGGAGACCCATGGCCGCCAGGGCTTTCACATCCTCCAGGGAGGAGACCCCGCCGGAGGCAATCAGGTCAATGGAAAATTTATCCGACAGTTCCCGGTAAAGCCACCGATTGGTGCCCTCCATGGCTCCGTCCCGGGAGATATCCGTGCAGATGACGGTTTTTACCCCCAGGCTCTCCATCTGCCGGAAGAAATCAAAGGCCGTCAGGTCGGCGGTTTCCGTCCAGCCCTTGATCGCCACGAGACCGTCCTTCAGGTCAACGCCCACGGCGATTTTCTCGCCGTGGGTTTGCAGCGCCGCTTTCAGAAAGTCCGGATCCTTCACCGCCGCTGTGCCCAGAATCACCCGGCCAACGCCGATGGAAAGGTAGCTCTCCACCGTTTCCATGCTCCGGATGCCGCCGCCCACCTGGGCGAAAAGGCCGGTGGATTTCACAATTTTTTCGATGACGGCCAGATTCCCCGGCTTTCCGGTTTTGGCTCCCTCTAAGTCCACCAGGTGGATGTGGGAGGCTCCGGCGGCGGCGAATTCCCGGGCAGCATCGCAGGGGTTCTCCCGGTAGACGGTCATCCGGGCGTAGTCGCCCTGAAACAGCCGGACGGCCTTGCCGCCGTAAAGATCGATTGCGGGATAAATATACATAGCCTGCCCTCCTAGATTTCGGCGAACCGGCGCAGAATGGAAAGTCCCACGCTGCCGCTTTTCTCCGGGTGGAACTGACAGCCGAAAAGGTTGCCCTGCTCCACGGCAGCGGTGATAGGAATGCCGTAGTCCGTCCAGGCGCTGAGACTGTCGGCGCAGTTTTCCCCAAAGAAGGAATGGACGAAATAGACATACTGACCGTTCAGGCCTTCCAGCAGTCTGCCGCCGGTAACATTCAGCGCGTTCCAGCCCATGTGGGGAATTTTCAGCCCCTCCGGAAGCCGCCCTTCCATAGGAACCACCTGCCCTTTCAGCAGACCCAGCCCCGGATGACGGCCGTATTCCAGGCTTTCTTCAAACAGCATCTGCATTCCCAGGCAAATGCCCAGAAGGGGCGTGCCTTTAGCGGCCTGCTCCCGGACGAAATCCGCCATGCCGGTGTCGTTCAGCTTTTTCACCGCGTCCGGAAAAGCTCCCACGCCGGGCAGAATCAGCCGGTCGGCCTTTTGCAGCTCCGCCCCGTCGCCGCTGACGAAAACGTCCTGGCCGATGGCCTTGCAGCTGGCTTGCAGGGAAAAGAGGTTCCCCACGCCGTAGTCGATAATGCCGATCATTCCAGAACCCCCTTGGTGGAGGGGATTTTATCGGTGCCGTCCAGGGCTACCGCCGCCTTCATGGCTCGGCCGAAGGCCTTGAAGGCTCCCTCCACAATGTGGTGGGAATTGGTTCCGGCCAGCTTTCGCAGATGCAGGCTCATAGGACAGCTGCGGGTAAAGCCCAGGAAGAATTCTTCCACCAATTCGGTATCAAAGCTCCCGATTTTCTCCGTGGGGATTTCCAGAGCGTCATTCAGGGAGCTTCTGCCGGAAATATCCACGGCAGCCAGAATCAGTGCCTCGTCCATGGGCAGAAGGAAGCTGCCGTAGCGGGTAATGCCCCGCTTGTCCCCCAGAGCCTGACGGAAGGCCTGACCCAGGCAGATGCCCACGTCCTCCACGCTGTGGTGGTCGTCTACGTCGGTATCTCCCACGCAGCGCACCTCCAGGTCAAATTTTCCGTGGGCAGCGAACAGGGTGAGCATATGGTTCAGAAACCCCACCCCGGTGTTGACTTCGGTTTTTCCCGTGCCGTCCAGGTTCACTTTCAAAGAAATGTTGGTTTCCGCGGTATTTCGGGTGATTTCCGCCGTTCTCATGGGAGCACCTCCTGTAGGGTTTCCACCAGCACCGCCATCTGGGCGGGAGTGCCGATGGTGATCCGGTTAAACTGGCAAATCCGGGGAGATGTAAAGTGGCGCACCAGAATGCCCTTGGCTTTGAGCGTTTGATACAATTCCAGACCGTCCATTTTGTCGGTTTTGGCAAACAGGAAGTTGGCCTTGCTGGGCAGCACCGTAAAGCCCAGGGTTTTCAGCTGAGCCGCCGTCCACTCCCGGGTCTCCATGATGTTCCGACACCTGGCCTTGTAATAGTCCTCAGCCTCCACGGTGGCCTCACCCAGCAGGAGGGTCAGCCGATTGATGTTGTAGGGATTGGTGGAATACTTGATCTTCTCCAGATCGGCGATGACCTCCGGGCTGGCGAAGGCGTAGCCCAGCCGACCGCCGGCCAGACACCGGGATTTGGAGAAGGTGCGCACCACCAACAGATTTTCGTACTTTCCGATCAGGGGCAGGGCGCTTTTTCCGCCGAAGTCCACATAGGCCTCGTCAATAACCACCAGGCAATCCGAATTGGTGCGCAGAATCTGCTCGATCTGGTGCAGTGGGATGGTCATGCCCGTAGGAGCATTGGGGTTCGCAATGACCACCAGCTTGTTTTTGCCGCAGTATTTCCGATAATTCAGGGTGAAGTCTTCCTCCAACGGGATGATTTCCGCCGGAATGCCGTGGAGCTCGGCAAACACGGAATAAAAGCCGTAGCTGATATCCGGGAAGGCCACGCCCCGGCCTCCGAAGGCCATGAAGGCAAAATTCAGCACCTCGTCGGAGCCGTTGGAGACGAACACGTTCTCCGGCTTCACGCCGTAAAGCCCCGCCAGCTTTTCTTTCAGCCCCTTGGCGGTGGGGTCGGAGTAGAGCCGCAGCAGCGCCACCTGCTCGCCGTTCATGGCTGCCGCCACGGATGGGGCGGGGGGATAGGGAGATTCGTTGGTGTTCAGTTTGATGTACTGCATATCCCGGGGCTGCTCTCCGGGGGTATAGGCCTTCATAGCCCGGTATCGCTCGTTCAGGAACCGACTCACAGGCTTCCCTCCTTCCGGATGGTCACGCTTCTGCCGTGCGCCCGAAGGCCTTCCTTTTCGGCGAAGGCCGCGATTTTATCCGCCGCTTTCGCCAGGGCTTCCGGGGTATAGTAGCTGAACTGACTCTTCTTCACAAAGTCGTCCACGCTCAGAGGATTGGAAAACCGGGCCGTGCCGGAGGTGGGCAGGGTGTGATTGGGCCCGGCGAAATAGTCTCCCAGAGCCTCCGGACAGGAGCGGCCCAGGAAGATGGAACCGGCGTTCTGAATGGCATCTAAGTAGGAGAAGGGATCGTCCACCTGCAATTCCAGGTGCTCCGGGGCGATCTCGTTGGCAATTTCAATGCCCGCCATGAGCGTTTCCGCCACAATGATCTTGCCGTTATTTTCAATAGAAGCCCGAGCGATTTCCTGCCGGGGAAGCAGAGGCAGCTGCCGCTCCAGCTCCGCCTGGACGGCCTGCGCCAGCTCCTCGCTGTCCGTTACCAGCACCGCGCTTGCCAGCTTGTCGTGCTCTGCCTGGCTGAGAAGGTCTGCCGCCACATGGACAGGGTTACTTTTGCCGTCGGCAATGACCAGAATCTCGCTGGGCCCCGCGATCATGTCAATGGACACCCGGCCGAAGACCTGCTTCTTGGCCTCCGCCACGAAGGCGTTGCCAGGGCCTACAATCTTATCCACCTTGGGAATGCTTTCCGTGCCGTAGGCCAGGGCGGCAATGGCCTGGGCCCCGCCTACCTTAAAAATCCGATTCACCCCAGCGATGGAGGCCGCCGCCAGAATGGCAGGGTTCACCTTCCCGTCCCGGCCGGGGGGCGTAACCATCACCAGCTGGGGACAGCCGGCAATTTTCGCGGGGATGGTGTCCATGAGCACCGTGGAGGGGTAGGCCGCCGTGCCGCCGGGAACATAGACCCCCACCTTTTCAATGGGGGTGATCTTCTGACCCAGGACGATGCCGGGCTTGTCGGCGATGACGAAGGAATTTCGCACCTGGCGGTTGTGGAAAGAGCGGATATTTTCTGCCGCCTCCCGGAGAATGTCCAGAAATTCCGGCTCCACCTGAGAAATCGCCGCCTGAATTTCTTCCGGGGTCACTTCCAGGCTGGTAAGCTCTGCTTGGTCGAATTTGGCGCAGTAGGCCTTCACCGCCGTATCGCCGTTTTCTTTTACGTCCGCGATGATATCGGCCACGATAGCCGCCACGTCCGCTTCCGGGGTGACCCGGGCGAAAATTTCGGAATTGGGCACCTGCCCTACCTTCAGAATCGGAATCATTTGTTTTTCACCTGCTCTTCCAGTTTGTCCCGGATGGCGCTGATTTCGCCGTCCTTGAATTGATAGCTTGCCACGTTGGCAATGAGCCGGGCACTGATGGGCACGATGGTCTCGTGCACCGCCAGATCGTTCTCTTTCAGGGTCGTGCCTGTCTCCACAATGTCCACAATCACATGGCTCAGCCCCAGAATGGGCGCCAGCTCAATGGAGCCGTTCAGGTGGATGATGTCGATGTCCCGGCACTTGGAAGCATAGTAATTCCGGGCAATGTTGGGAAATTTGGTGGCAACCTTCAGGGTTTTCCCCACCGGATCCCGGAAATCCTTTCTGCCTGCCACCGCCATCCGGCACACGCCCATGCAAAGGTCGAGAAGCTCATATACGTCCGGCTGATATTCCAGCAGAATATCCTTGCCCACGATGCCCAGGTCTGCCGCCCCCCGCTCCACATAAATAGCCACGTCCGAGGGCTTGACCCAGAAATACCGCACTCCGGCTTCGGGATTCTCAAAAATCAGCTTCCGTCCCGGATCGTCCATGGCCGGACAGGGATAGCCCGCGTTTTTCAGCAGCACATAGGCCTTTTCGCCCAGACGGCCTTTGGGCAGGGCCACATTCAGCCAGTTCATTTCGCCGCCTCCTTCCGCAGGTCGATGAGGTTCTTCCACCGCCGGTCGGCGGGTAAAGTTGTGCTCACCAGCACACTGCCTTCTTTCGCCCCTTCCTCCGCCGCCCGGAGCAGTTCCTCCGGGTTTGCCTGCCGGTCATGGAGAATCAGGGTGTCCACGTCAAAGCTTTCGTCAGACCCGGACAGCTCCTGGAGTAAGTCCACATAGATGGCAAAGCCGATGGCCCGGGCTTTCCTGCCCATTTTCCGAGGGAGCTTGTCATACTGTCCCCCGGAGAGGACACTGGCGGGAATTCCCGGCAAATACCCCCGGAATACCACGCCGCTGTAATAGCCCAGGTCGTTGCTCACGGAGAAATCCAGCCGCACCCGGCTGCCCTGGGTCGTCAGAAGCCCCAGCAGCATCCGCAGCTGACTCAAAGCCCTCTGCTCTTCCACCCCCTCCAGCAGGGGGGCGATGGCTTCCAGTGCCTCCGCCCCGCCCCGGCAGGCGGCAATGGCCGGAAGCACCGCTTCTGCCTGGGGTTTTCCCTGACACAGTGCCCGCAGCTCGTGGGTGTTCTTCTGCCGCAGGCAGGTCATGACTTTCTTCTGCTCGTCGGTGTCGAAGCCCAGCCGGTTCAGCACCGCCCCCACAAGCCCCATGTGGGAGATATCCAGCACATAGTTCTCTCCCAGCAGGGCAAGGCTCTTCGCCGCCAGCACCACCGCCTCGGCAATGTCGTAGTCCGTCAGGTCGCCCACGCACTCTAAGCCCGCCTGCATGATCTCCCGGTAGTCCCGGTAGACATTCTCGCTGTAATAAACCTTCTGCACCACGCCGGAGGCCTCCGGGGCGTTCTTCACGATGGAGAGCGTCACATCCGGCTTTAGGGCCATGAGCTTGCCCCCTTCCCCGGAGAAGGTGATGATCCGGTCGGAAATCAGAAAATCCTTGTTGCGCACATACAGGTCGTATTCCTCAAACTGGCTCATTTTATAGGGGGTGTAGCCGTAGCGCTGGTACAGCCCCCGGAGGGCGAAAATCGCCTGCTCCTCACTTCTCCAGATCCGGTCCGTCCTCATTGATAACGCTCTCTTTCTTCAGATTGTCCAGGGTTTTCCGATAGCCGATGCCGTAGTTCAGGCACCGGTTCACCCGGCAGATGGTAGCGGAGCTGGCTCCCGTTTCCTCGGAAACCTCCAGATAGTTCCGTCCCTCGTCCAGCAGGGCCGCCACACGGAACCGCTGGGCAATGGACTGCAATTCCTTGATCGTACAGATATCCTCAAAAAACGCCCGGCAGTCGGCGGGGGTTTTCAGGGTCAGAATGGCGTCGTAAAACAGTTCCTCGTCCCGGTGTCGAATTTTCTCCATAGCTGCTTTGCTTCCTTTCGATGTTGTTTTCACTACTTTAACACTTTACTCCATTAAAGTCAAGCACAATCTACAAATTCCTCTTTCCTTTTTTGGAAACTCTGTATAACCACCGGAAAAGCTGCCCATAATCAGCCTCGGAGGTGCTTATTCAATGAGCGACAACAAACGTTCCCGCCGCGGCGGTCAGGGCTACTACATAGCCCTGATTCTGTGCGCCGCGGCAATCGGAATCACAGGCTATGTATACCACAGAAACACCAATCTCCCGGAACCCGTTTCCCAGACGGAGACGGCGGTGGAGGTTCCCGCCCTGGGCACCCAGACGGAGGATGTGCCCGTCATCGCCACCCAGCCCCCGAAGGTGGCCACCGGCACAGCCCCGGCGGCCACCACGCCCCCGGTGGAGAAAAAGCCCATGCAGACCATGTCCCCGGTAGCCGGGGAGAGTATCTTCGGCTACTCCATGGAGGCGCTGAGCTACAACCAGACCACCCGGGACTGGCGGGTGCACAACGGGGTCGATCTGGCGGCGGAGCCGGGAACCCAGGTGGCAGCCGCCGCCGACGGGGCGGTGGCCACGGTTTATGAGGATGATGCCATGGGTACCACGGTGGTCATCCGCCACCAGGACGGCTATACCACCCGGTATGCTTCCCTTGCCAAGAATCCTCTGGTAAAGCCCGGAGACGCGGTGACCATGGGTCAGCCCATCGGCTGCGCTTCTGACACCGCGTTGGTGGAGAGCACCCTGGGAAGCCACGTCCACTTCGGGGTCACCAAAAATGATACCCCGGTAGACCCGGCGGAATTTTTAAGCATCGGCAAATAAGCAAAATCTCAGAGCAGGGGCGGTCAAAACCGCCCCTGTATCTTTCCCGAAGGAAAGAGATTGCGCAGCGTCTTGTGCACCGCTACAAAAATCGCATCCAAAAATTGTGTGTTTTGCACAGGAAATCATGTGTCCTTGGCAGGAATCACTCTATTTTGCATTTTGACGAAAAAAGAATTGCAATCGCTGCTCCTTTCGTGTATAATGTCTGTATTGCGGTGCCAGGCACCCAAGCAAAGTCGTACGGAAGCACTGTCTTCCCGAAAGGAGTATTTGACCACTATGTATACTGTTAACTCGATTCGTAACATCTGTCTGCTGGGTCACAGCGGCAGCGGAAAAACCGCCCTGGCGGAAAGCTTACTGTACATGACCGGTGCCATCGACCGGATCGGCAAGAATGCCGACGGCAACACCGTTTGCGACTATGATCCGGAGGAAATCAAGCGCCAGATTTCCATCTCCACCTCCGTGGTGCCTCTGGAATATAAGAACATCCGCATTAACCTGCTGGACACCCCCGGTGCCTTTGACTTCTCCGGCGCGGTGATGGAGGCTCTCCGGGCCGCCGATGCCGCGATTCTGGTCTGCTCCGCCAAGGACGGTATCACCGTTGGCTTTGAGAAGGCCTGGAAGTACTGCGAAGAGCGCAATATGCCCCGGTTTGTCTACATCTCCAAGGTAGACGAGGATCATTCCGATTACAACGCCACCTTTGAGGCTCTGCGTGCCAAGTACGGCAACAAGATCGCCCCCGTGGTGGTTCCCATCTGGGACGGCTCCCACCGGGTCACCGGCATCATCGATGTGCTCAACAAGCGGGCCTACGAGATGCAGAAGCTGAAGCGGGTGGAAATTGAGGTTCCCGAGGACAAGCTGCCCGTTATTGAGGAATTCAATGACGCGCTGAAGGAAGCCGTTGCCGAAACCGACGAGGCACTGATGGATCGCTTCTTCGAGGGTGACGAGTTCACCTACCGGGAAATGCTGGACGGCCTGCACAAGGGCGTGAAGGAGCTGAGCCTGTTCCCCGTGCTCTGCGGCTCCGGTGTCACCTGTCTGGGCAGTCTGATGCTCATGGATCACATCATCGACCTGCTGCCCAACCCTGCCGAGGGCAACTATCACAAGGCCACCAATGCCGACGGCGAGACCGAGGAATTCGTAGTCTCCCCCGGCGGCGTGCCCTCCGCTTTCGTCTGGAAGACCGTCTCCGACCAGTACGGCAAGTACTCCTACATCAAGGTTCTGTCCGGTGAAATCACTCCGGATACCGTTCTCGTCAACGCCCGCACCGGCGATACCGAGAAGCTGGGTCGTCTTTACACCATGTGCGGCAAGAAGGCCACCGAGGTCAAGGTTCTGGGCTGCGGCGACATCGGCGCCATCGGCAAGATGGACAAGGTCAAGACCGGCGACACCCTGTGCGACCCCAGAAAGATCGTCTCCCTGAAGCAGATTCCCTATGCCCCTGCCTGCTATTCCATGGCCATTGCTCCCAAGACCAAGGGGCAGGAGGACAAGGTAGGCGCCGGCCTGAACCGGCTGAACGAGGAGGATCCCTCCTTCCATCTGGTGAACAACGCCGAAACCAAGCAGCTGGTGCTGTCCGGCCTGGGCGACCAGCAGCTGGATGTGCTGGTTTCCAAGCTGAAGAGCCGCTTTGGCGTGGATGCTGTTCTGATGCCCGCCAAGGTTGCCTACCGGGAAAAGATCAAGAAAACCGTCCAGGCCCACGGTCGTCACAAGAAGCAGACCGGCGGCTCCGGTCAGTTCGGCGATGTGTGGATTCGCTTTGAGCCTCAGGACGAGCAGGACGGCCTGATCTTCGCCGAGGAGGTCTTCGGCGGCAGCGTGCCCCGGAACTTCTATCCCGCCGTGGAAAAGGGTCTCCAGGAAGCCGTTCAGAAGGGTCCCCTGGCGGGCTATCCCCTGGTCGGCCTGAAGGCCGTGCTGTACGACGGCTCCTACCATCCTGTGGACTCCAACGAAATGGCCTTCAAGATGGCCGCCATTCTGGCCTACAAGGAAGCCATGCCCAACGCCAACCCCACCATTCTGGAACCCATCGGCGCACTGGCTGTCACCGTGCCCGAAGCCTATGTAGGCGATGTGATGGGTGACCTGAGCAAGCGTCGTGGCCGTCCCATGGGCATGACCCCCGATCATGACGGCAACACCGTCATCGAGGCCGAGGTTCCCATGGCGGAGATGGGCAGCTACACCATCGACCTGCGGGCTATGACCCAGGCTCGGGGCAGCTTCACCCTGGACTTCGTCCGCTACGAGGAAGTGCCCAAGGCCAACCAGGCCAAGATCATCGCCGACGCCAAGGAAGAGTAAAGCGCATATTCATTCAGCCGCAGGGACACCCCTGCGGCTGTTTGTTTGGGGAATATCGAATTGTGAATGGTGAATAGTTGTGGTGTCCCTCCGGGATGATTGAAAACAATATATGCGCAGTGTCGATAGGCCTCTATCCCCGCAAACCAGTGCGCACCGAAATAGAAGTTGTCATTGCGAACCAGTGGTGCTCCGCGCAGCGAATCTAAAATAACAATGACTGCCGGTGGCAGTCATACCTTAATGTAGCTCACACTGGTGTGGCCCTTTCCAAGGATTCCCTCCGGTCACAATCCCCTTCAAGTATCCGAGAACCATCGAAAATGCACTGGTGTGCCCCCCGGTTCTTCCGAAAGCCCCCGAAAAAAGCTCGTAGGGGCCGATGCCCTCATCGGCCCAAACCCACCGCAAGTAAAGAAATTCCCCGGAATGCTCTCGCATTCCGGGGAATCTTCCTACATTTCTTTCTTGCAGACCCAATCAGTCGATCACCTGAATCCAGCCCTTGGGCGCCTCAATGCGGCCCATCTGGATGCCGGTCAGGGTGTCGTACAGCTTCTGAATGGTGGGACCCATGCCGACGTAGTGAATCTCCTTGCCGTGATCCACAATGGTACCCAGGGGAGAGATGACGGCGGCAGTGCCGCACAGGCCGGCCTCGGTGAAGTCGCCCAGCTCGGTCAGCGCCACGGGACGCTCCTCCACTTCCATGCCCAGGTACTCCTTGGCCACATACACCAGAGAGCGGCGGGTGATGGAGGGCAGAATGGAATCGGACTTGGGGGTGACCAGGGTGTTGCCCTTGACGAAAATCACGTTGGCGCCGCCGGTTTCCTCAATGTGGGTGCGGGTAGCAGCGTCCACATAGATGTTCTCGTCGAAGCCCTTCTCGTGGGCGTCCACAATGTTATACAGGCTCATGGCGTAGTTCAGACCGGCCTTCACATCGCCGGTGCCCCGGGGAGCTGCCCGGTCAAGATCGGAAATCCGGACGGTCAGGGGACGGACGCCGCCCTTGAAGTAGGGGCCTACAGGGGTGCCGAAAACCCGGAACTGATACTCGTTGGCAGGCTTCACGCCGATGACGGCATCGATGCCGAACATATAGGGGCGGATGTACAGGGTTGCGCCGGAACCGTAGGGGGGCACCCAGGCCTCGTTGGCACGGATGGTCTGAACAACGGCATCCACGAACTTGTCCTCGGGATAGACGGGCATCTTCAGACGCTCGCAGGACTTTGCCATCCGGGCGGCGTTCAGGTCGGGACGGAAGCAGACGATCCGGCCGTCCTCGGCGGTGTAGGCCTTCATGCCCTCGAAGCAGGTCTGGGCATACTGCAAAACACCGGCGCACTCGTTCATGGTGATCATGTTGTCGTCCGTCAGGCAGCCCTCATCCCAGGCACCGTCCTTGTAATTGGCGACGAAGCGCTTGTCGGTCTTGACGTAGCCAAAGCCCAGGCTGCTCCAGTCAATGTTCTTCTTTTCCATAGGGAACACCCTCCTGATTTTGATTGATTTATTCATTTTACCACCGGATTTCCCACAGGTCAATAGGCATGTGCGTTTTTTGTACTTTTCCCGCGGACACCTGCCCACAGCCCGAAGCCCAGCGCCAATGCGCAAAAAGAGGCAGGTCTTCCGACCTGCCTCTTCCCGCAGCATTTTCTATTTGGGCACAATGCCGTTGGTCAACGCCTGGGTAAAGGTGAATTTATAATCCACCACGTTCTCCTTCGGCTCCTGGGTCAGCTCCAGTCCCGTAAAATAGCAGTACCGGATTCCCCACAGCGGATGCTCCAGATTCCCCGGAGTTTCGTCCTCCAGCAGCTCCTGGAGCCTCTGATACTGGGCGTAGGCATCGGAGCCATAGAAGGTGCCCTCACCGGTAATGGTTCGTTTCAGCTCTCCGATGCCGTCGAAATAGCTGACGCCGCTTTCGGTGTGATACTGGGGCTCCCGGCTGGCCTTCTCCACATAAGTGTGGGGATTCCGGGGCCAGACGTAGTCCTTATAGCTCAGAAAGTCCATCTTTCAGCTCCTTTCTGCCCAAAGCGATGCCCTTGTGCACCCGCCGGAGGCCGGATTTCGTATACTCCCGGAAAGTGCTCTGGAAGCAGCAGTCCGTAAACTCCTCGCTGAGCTTGTCGGTGTAGAGCTTCAGAGAAAAGCAATCCGGCGGCTCCCGGGTAATGCCGGAGCCTGCGGGAATCTCCTCCTCCACCTCGATGTTCCAGTACCGGCTGCCCTCGCTGAGACCCGTGGGCACCGGCTCCCCCATGACGAACTCCGGCCGCCGACCGGTCTGCTCCTCGATTTTGATGTTTGTCACGAACTGGTAGTACAGCCCGTCCATGTAGCAGTAAAACCCGGGCCAGATCACACAGCTGTCGTCCTCGGTGGTACCGACGAAGGTGGCCTGCACCTCCACCACATACACCTGGGACACCCCGTCATAGGTGCACCCGTTCTGAACGCACACCGCACCTTCCCACCGGAGAATTTCCGTGGCCCGCAGGGCCTCCACCTCGCAGGCGGTGCCGCCGACAGAGGCCGGGCTGATGACGCTGACCCCCATGGTCACCGTCAGATTGGCCCTGTCCACCTTCTCGATGTGCACCGTGGCCACCGTGTCCTGAATCTGGGGAAACTGCTGCCCCGGGAAAGCCACATCCGCCCGGAAGCCGGCCTGGCGCAGCCGCCGGAGCACTAGCTCAAGGATCGAATACCCCATGTGTCGTTCACTCCCTTCTCTACGCACAGCCCCCACTGATACAGAGGCTGATTCTGATAGTAGTAGGGTTCCACCCGACGGAAAACGTAGCTTTTGCTGCCCAGAGCCAGGGTATCTCCCTCATGAATCTGCGCACCCACGGGCCCCAGAAACAGATACTGTCCCCGGGAAACCGCCCCCATAGGCGAGGCCACAGACTCCATGCTCTGCCAGCTTTTGGTGTTCACCGCCTGGAAAAAGCCCCGGACCTTCGCCTGGCCCCAGATGCCGGTGACGGTCATGTCCGTGCCGTACCGGCTCATCAGCCCCTCCAGCTCAGCGCGCATTCTCACACCCCCCGGAAGTCGAAGCGGCTCAGGCAGTAAGGACGCATCAGCTGCATAGCCTGCTCCCGGAGGATTTCCGGCCGCAGCTCCCCGCCGTCAGCGGATTTCAGCGTCATGTCCCCTGCTTTGAATTCCCGCAAAGGCCCCGTCTGCCTGCCCCGCTGCCACTGACTCAGGGCATACAGGCTGGCGGCAGTGACGAAATCCTCCCGGCAGCTTTCCGGGGTGAAGCCCTCCCGGAGCTGGGCGGCCAGAGAACTGACCGCCGCCCGGCACAGAAGATTCAGAAGCTCGCTGTCCTGACTGTCCCCGGCCAGCTGCTGGGCCTGGGCAATCACCTGATCCGTCACCGTCATACGTTCAGGACGCAGCTTGCGCCGTCGCAGATCTTGCCGAAGCCGGAGATGGAGGTGATGGCCGCCCGCTCCAGCTGCCGGTCGATGAGCTTGTCGTACTCCACCAGCACATCTCCGGCTCGCACCAGCTCCAGTGCGTACCGGTTATCCAGGCCGATGATCACCCCGTCCGCCACGGCGGAGGTTCTGTGCAGCTGAGCGCCCAGGGGAGAGGTCAGCTTGCCGGTACCCTGGAAGTTCAGGCCGGTCAGCGGATTCTGAAGCTCAGGCACCTTCAGCAGCTTCATCATGGTACCGGTGGAGCAGAGGATGGTGTTCATGGTGTAGGGATCAAACTGACCCCAGAACTCCACCAGCTGGTCATAGCCCAGCTTCCCCTTGGTGCCGGAAAGAGGTGCTGTGCCGATGGTGTACTGAACGGCGGCATTTTCGTTGCCATCGCCGGAGATCAGCACCTCCACCGCATCCGCCAGCTGCTGCTTCTGGATGTGGGCACCGATCTGCCGGAGCATCACGCTGAACAGATCCAGCTTCTGGAACCGCAGGGCCTCATAGGAGGCCACCAGCATTCTGCCCCGCTTGGTCAGGCTCACCAGATGCTCCTTGGTTTTCACCTGGGTCTCAGGAATGACCGCGCCCTCGGCCACGTCCTTCAGCTCCTTGTCCGCGTCCGTGGGATTGGAGTAGATGGAGCGGTAGTCCATGGCATCGATGACGGTAGTGGTTGCGGTGATGGCAGGCAGGATGTCATTTTCCTCCATACCCTGCCGGACAGTGCGGGCGATGTACTCCGGGAACAGCACCGCGGAATCCATGGTGGAGAAGAACTTCTCTACGGGAGAGGAGCCTGCCCCCTTTGCCCGGATGCCGAACCGCTTCAGCTGCCGCTGAAAGGCGTCAGTGCCCTCCAAAGCGGTGCCCCGGTAGTTTTCGCTGGGGTCGAGAGACTCCAGCACCTGGGTAAAGCTCATCCCCGCCTGCCGATACATACCCTTTTCCAGCTTCAGATTGTCGTAACCCATATCATTTCCTCCTAAAATAAAATTGTTAATTGATAAATCTTCCAAAAGAACGCCCCAAGCCTTCCCCCGCGGGGAAGGTGGCACGGCAAAGCCGTGACGGATGAGGGAAGCTCCAGGCCCCGTCAGATCAAAAACCCACTCTCAATCTCCTCCGCTTTTCCCTTCACCCCCAGCAGCTGGCTCACCATGGGCAGGCTCTCATCCAGCCGTCCCTGTAAGGCATCCTTCAGAGCCAGCAGCTCCTCTGCCCCGGCGGTCTGCGCCAGAGACCGGAGCACCGGCTCGGAAACCCCCAGCTCCAACGCAAGCCCCAGCCGAACCACGCAGTCCTCTAAGTCCTTCCGGTAACGCCTTCCCAACTCCGCCTCCTTCGTCAGCGTCCGGTACTCCGCCTGAGCCCCGTGTTCCGCCGCCAGTTCCTTCAGGGAAACCGCCGCGCCCATGCCCTTCATGACCCCGGCCTGCCGCTGAGCCGGCACCGCCACAAAGGAAAACTCATAAGCATCCACCGGCTCCTTGAGGATCACCGCGCAGACCTGCCCGTCGTAGTGCTCTCCCTTCACATGACCGCAGGTTCCGTACTCGCTGCCGCAGATGGAGCACACCGCCTGCGCCATGGCACAGCCCACGGAGACCTCCTTCTTGATGCCCGCCTCGATGTCCGCAATCAGCTCGTCATTCTTGCCGCCCCGACGGATGTAAGCCCAGGCCCGGATATAGCTTGCGTCCTTTTCCTTCACCACCTGGGTCTCGAAAATCCGGGCTACCTGATTTTCCGTGCTCCACCGGTGATCCAGAATTCCCGTTTTCCCGAGAAACAGCTTGGCAAGCCCGGGCAGTGCCCCAGTGTCGAACCGCTCCCCGTCCCGGTCAATCCGGTCGTCGCACAGCCGCAGGGAGAAGACATATACCTGCTCCCCGTTCAGCCTGGCTTTTGTCAAGGCATTGATCGCCTCCAATTGCGCCGCGGTGGGTGCCCCGCTGGATACCGTCTCGGCGGCCTTTCTGATTTCCATAAAATCCCTCCTTTAGTCCTTTCTGCGATAGTGCTCGGCCTGGGCCCGGTACAGCTCTGCCTGAGCCTCCTGGGTGATATCCTGAAGGCTGATGTCGTCCCATTCGATTTTCACCCGGTCGTCCAGTCCCTCCAGAGCCAGGAACATCCGGCAGATTCTGCCCATGGCCGGCTCCACCGCCCGACGCAGCGCCCACAATTCCGAGGTCAGCAGGTCTGCCTGCTGGGTGCTCATCCGTTCCGTGGTGCTCCAGCTGAGCCCCAGCAGGAAGGGCGGCAGGCCGGTTTTCGCCACCAGCTGCTCCAGAATCTGCCGCACGGGCACCTGGGAATCCAGAATGGGAGCTTCCCCGCCAATGACCTTGATCTCCACGTCCCCCACTGCCACGAAATCCCGGACGGTACCGTTTTTGTTGTCCTCCATGGCCTTGGCCCATTCCTCGGCCACAGCCTTGCCCCGCTCCTGAGCCGCCGCCCCGTCCAGTTCCTCGCCGCCCTTGCAGATGACGCTGTAGCGCACATTTCCCGCCCGCTCCCAGTTGACGCCGATGGTGTTGTAGATTTTCAGCAGAATATCCGCCAGGAAGGGCATTCCCCGGAACATACTCACTCCATAGGGGTGGGCAGGCTCCGGGTGCCAGGTGGTGAACAGCAGCAAATGCTGATAAGGGAGCGGCCGCATGAGCCCGTTTTTGTCCATGCCCCACAGCACCGTTTCCAGGGGATTGTCCCCTTCCTGCACTTCCAGCTTCGTCACGTCCCCCCAGCATACCGCCCGGAGCCGTCCTCCCGCCACAATCAGCTCCCCAACGGCTCGGCCGTAGGTCAGCAGACTGTCCAGGTATCCGGACAGGAAGCTTTCGATGCCCATCTGCCCCCGGCCGCAGGGCATGTTCGCCAGAAAATCGTTGAGTCTTTCCTGGGCCTCAGGGCTTTTGCACTTCACCTCAAAGCCGCCGCACAGCCGCACCATTTTCCCCACGGCGGCATCCAGCACAGGGATGGCCTCCCGCATTTCCCGGTAGACCCGTTCCTCCCCGCCGCCCAGGGGCACAAACCCCCGCATAGCGCCGAAGGGATGGGTATCCCCGCAGCGCAGCTGACTTGTCACCGCGCCGCCTCCGGCCTTCTTTTTCCGTTTCAATTCATCGTCTCCTTTCCACGCTCCGCACCGTGAAGACCGGGGCGGATGCCCCCAGCACCGTCGCGGCGAAGTAGCGCATGTCGTCCATGGCGTGATCGTGCTCCTTGCGCACCCTGTCCTTCCCGCCGCCGGGTTCCCAGAGGTATTCCCCCAATTCCCGGATGCAGTCCGGGCAGGTGTCGCAGATGACCAGTTTCCCGGATTTCAGGCAGTCCGAGGTCAGCCGGATACCGCTGAGCACATCGTTTTTCGCCTTGCGCACCGGAATCCCCCGGCGGCGAAGCACCTCTATGAAGCTGGCGGCACTGGGGTCAACGATCACGCCCCGAAGTCTCCGGCCTCCCGCCAAGGCCTCCAGTGCGTCGGCATATTCCCCGTCGGTCATCTGCCGCTTTTCCCGGCGGGAGTCGAAGTAGAATTCCGCCACCCGATACCAGCTTTCTCCCTTTCTGCCCCACAGTCCCATGGAAGTGGGATTCACTGTGCCGTAGTCGCAGGAGATATACCAATCCTGGCAGCCCTCCGGAGCCGACCTCATCATATCCGGGGTGAAGAAGTCGTAGACCCGCCCCTCGGCCTGCACCCACTGCCCCAGAATATACCTCTGGTAGAACACCCCGGTATACAGCCGCCGGTACCGCTCCCGGATGGCCTCCGTCAGAGAGGGGTTATCCTCCATGGTAAATTGGAGCCGCAGGCAGTTCCGCTTTTCCGCCTCCAGAATCCAGCTTTTGTAGAACCAGTGCTCCGGTCCCTCCGGGTTGCAGTTGAACCAGAGCCGGCTTCCCGCCACGGAGCACCGGGCGCAGGCCTGCTCCACGAAGGAGCGGGGCATCAGGGCGGTTTCATCCAGAAGGATTCCGGCAAAGGTAATGCCCTGAATCAGAGAAGCGGAGCTTTCGTCCCGACCGCCGAAGGTGTAGAACCGATTTTCCCGACCCCACAGCTTCAGAATCACTAAGTTTTCCGTCCGCTTCTCCTGGCAGGTTGCCCCCAAAGCCTCCAGCTTCGGCAGAATCTCCGACAGCACGTTTCGCCGGAGGGAGCCGATGGTCTTCCCGCAGACTCCGAACTTCTGGCTTCGGAAGCAGCTCATGGCCCACAGGAAGAACCCCAGTCCCATGGCCAGGGTTTTCCCGGACCGTACCGCCCCGTCGCAGACGATGGCCTCCTTGTGGCAATCCGGCGAGCCTGGCATCCACCAGGTGAGCACCCTGCGCTGCTTGGCAGAGAATTCCGTCATGGTTCCCCACCGCCGCTCAGTGCCTTCAGAAACTCCGCCGCTTCCCCATCGTCCGCGCCGATGGCGGCAGACAGTGCCTCCACCGCCTTCAGCCGGTCGATGAGCTTCACCTCCACTCCGCCCTTGTCGCTTCGGCGCACCTCGCTGAGCAGGCTCAGCTCCAGCGCGTCCAGGTCAGGGCAATCCTCCAGCACCAGTCGGACGCAGTCGTTGGCGCTGCCAAAGGCCAACTCTCCCAACCGCCGGACGATATCCCTTCGGCTGAGCTTTCCGGAGCGGATTCGCCCTTCCAACCGTGAAGATCTTTCCTTGTTCATTGCAGCCTCCTTTCACCCCTGTCTCCAAATCCCGCTTTTTTTGCACGGCTGACGGCAAATTTTCCCGGTGGATAATCGTTTTTTATGAAAGTAGTTGCATTCTTCCGCAAAAGAGGTAGAATAGACCTATAGAGAAATCCACGCGGCCTCCGGGCGGCGAGAATCAGGAGAGATTGCCCATGACCATTGAACAGTGCTATGCCCGGATAGGCGGCAGCTTCGCCGAAGTCAGTGCCCGGCTCCCCGACACCTGCCTGGTTGAAAAATTCGTCCGTAAGTTTCCGGAGGATCCCAGCTATGCCCAGCTGAAGCAGGCCCTGGCGGATGACTGCCTGACCGATGCCTTCCGGGCCGCCCATACGCTCAAAGGCGTAGCCGCGAACCTGAGCTTCGAGCCTCTGCGTCAATCCGCCAGCGCGCTTACGGAGCTTCTGCGCCACGCCGACAGCATCCCCCCTGAGGCGCTTCCTCTGTTTACCCAGGTCACCCGGGACTATGAGTCCACCCTTGCCGCCATCGCCCAGCTGGACTAACCACCCCCAAGCCTTCCCCTGAGAGGGTGGTGCTCCGCGCAGCGAATTAAAATCTAACAATTGCCAGTGGCAATTGCACAATAATGTATAGGTGGCCCGCCGCGGCGGGCGGATGAGGTCGCTTAGATCGTTTTTGTATTACCTTCCGCACTTTCCTATAGCACATGTCATTGCGAACCAGCGCGCACGCTGGTGTGGCAATCCGTTCTCTTATCATGTCGATTATTCTGACATTTCGGGGAATGCGGATTGCCACACCAGTGACATCGGTCACTGGTTCGCAATGACTGCTAAGGAAACTCTGAATAGAACCCCCAAGGGCGGCCATTGGCCGCCCGCAGAGTATCGAAAAAGCCCCAATATACGTTGTCATTCCGAACCAGTCCGCTTAAGTGGTGTGGGAATCCCCCGGATAGAAGTAAAAGCCACTGGTTTAGGATCTAAAATGTTTGAAAATTCGGGGGATTGCCACGGCAGTGTGCGCACTGCCTCGCAATGACATGGTTTTTCGACAGTCTGAGGGCGGCCATTGGCCGCCCGCTTTTTTCTCCCCCGTCCACCAACCCGCACAAACCCTCCCCGCCCTACCCCTTCGCTTTTTGTCACTTTTAGAAAAAAGTGTGTTTCAAAGGCGGACTTTTGCATTTCCCTGCTTGACACTGGCGGCGACTCGTGCTATAATCCGGCTCACATAGAGATAACGCTATGAAGAGAATAAAGCAATTTCCCTTCCCCCTTCAGAGAGCTGCCGGTTGGTGCGAGGCAGCGGCGGACGAAATTGTATACTGGTCTCTGAGCGGTCTGCCTGAAAGGAATTCCGAGTAAGCAGAACGGAGCCCGACCGATACAGCGGGAGACGGTTGTTGGATCGTCGTGAGGTGGCCGCGTTATGCGGCAAAAAGAGTGGTACCGCAAGGTTTTTATGTCGGTAAAGACCCTGTCTCTTTCGATTTGGAGAGACAGGGTATTTTTATAACCATTCTCCCAGGAATTTCCCTATTTTTCTCCGAATCACCCAGGAAAGGAACAAACTGCCATGGTCACAATTGATAAAATCTTCCACGCCTCCGTTGTCCTGAAGGACATTATCCGTCCCACCCCCTTAGCCAAGGCCTACGGCATTGCCGAGGACTGCGCCCTCTACCTGAAGCCCGAGTGCCTGCAAAAAACCGGCTCTTTCAAGCTTCGGGGCTCCGGCTATAAAATCGCTATGCTTTCCGACGAGGAAAAGGCCAAGGGCGTCATCGCCTGCTCCGCCGGCAACCACGCCCAGGGCGTGGCGCTGGCCGCCAGCAAGTGCGGCATCTCTTCCCTCATCTGCCTGCCCGATACCGCCCCCATCTCCAAGGTGGAGGCCACCAAGGGCTACGGTGCCCAGGTCTGCCTGGTGCCCGGTGTCTACGACGACGCCTACAACAAGGCTCTGGAACTGAAGGAGGAGCACGGCTACACCTTTGTCCACCCCTTCGACGATGAGTACGTCATCGCCGGTCAGGGCACCATCGGTCTGGAGATCATGAATGAAATGAGCGACGTGGACGCGGTTCTGGTGCCCATCGGCGGCGGCGGACTGATCTCCGGCGTGGCCTGCGCCATCAAGTCTATCTCCCCCCATGTGAAGGTCTACGGCGTTCAGGCCGCCGGTGCTCCCAGCATGTACAACGCCATCCACCACGGCAAAATGGAAGCCCTGACCTCCGTTTCCACCATTGCCGACGGCATCGCCGTGAAAAAGCCCGGCGAGCTGACCTATGAAATGGTCAAAAACTATGTGGACGACATTGCTCTCGTCACCGAGGACGAAATCGCCGCCGCCATTCTGGCTCTCATCGAGAAGCAGAAGATGATCGCCGAGGGTGCCGGTGCGGTTTCCGTGGCCGCCGCCATGTTCCACAAGTTCCCTCTGGAGGGCAAGAAGGTGGTCAGCCTGATCTCCGGCGGCAACATCGACGTGACCAGCCTGTCCCGGGTCATTGACCGGGGTCTGATGAAGTCCGGCCGCACCACCAGCCTCTTAATCGAACTGGTGGACAAGCCCGGTCAGCTGATGGAGGTCTCCCGGATCATCGCCCAGTGCGGCGGCAATGTGATTTCCGTCCACCATGAGCGCAACGGTGAAACCGAATCCATCAACGGCTGCTATCTGCGGCTGTCTCTGGAAACCCGGAATTACGACCATGTCCAGCAGATCACCCAGGCACTGAAGGACGCCGGCTTTAAGATAGTATAAAATTTGGGCATTTAGAAAAAAGATGTCATTGCGAACCAGTCCTCAGACTGGTGTGGCAATCCCCCGGATCGGCGTGAGCAGGCTGCTTTCCCGTCAATCCCGGTGGATGCGGCCGCCGTCTTTTTCCGCCCGGAAATAAAAGGAGAAAAACGCATATGGATACCAGCAAATACGCAATCGGCTATTACCCCGCTCCGGGCAACCACTTCAAGTGGGTTCACAAGGATCACATCGAAAAGGCTCCCCAATGGTGCAGTGTGGACCTGCGGGACGGCAACCAAAGCCTGGTGATTCCCATGAGTCTGGAAGAGAAGCTGGAATTCTACCATATGCTCCTTCGCATCGGCTTCAAGGAAATCGAGGTTGGCTTCCCCGCCGCCTCGGAAACCGAGTACGAGTTCCTGCGCACCCTGATTGAAAATCACATGATTCCCGGTGATGTGTCCGTCCAGGTGCTGACCCAGTGCCGGGAGCACATCATCCGCCGGACCTTCGAGGCCTGTAAGGGTGCCCCCAACGCCATCATTCACTTCTATAATTCCACCTCGGTTGCCCAGCGGGAGCAGGTCTTCCGCAAGAGCAAGGAGGAAATCAAGCAGATTGCCGTGGAAGGCGCCCGGCTTGTGAAGAAGCTGGCCGCGGAATATGAGGGCAATTTCCGCTTCGAGTATTCCCCCGAAAGCTTCACCGGCACCGAGCCGGAATACGCCCTGGAAGTGTGCAACGCGGTTCTGGACGTGCTGGAGCCGGGCCCTGACAACAATGTCATCATCAACCTGCCCGTCACCGTGGAAATGAGCCTGCCTCACGTCTACGCCAGCCAGATTGAGTACATGAGTGAAAATCTCAAGTACCGGGAGTATGTCACCGTGTCCCTGCATCCGCACAATGACCGGGGCACCGGCGTTGCCGACACGGAGTTGGCGCTGCTGGCCGGAGCCGACCGGGTGGAAGGCACCCTATTTGGCAACGGCGAGCGCACCGGCAACGTAGACGTGATTACCCTGGCCATGAATATGTACTCCCACGGCGTTGACCCGGAGCTGGACTTCACAGACATGCCCGCCATCTGCAAGACCTACGAGGAATGCACCCGGATGCACGTCTATGAGCGCAGCCCCTACGCCGGTTCTCTGGTCTTCGCCGCCTTCTCCGGCTCCCACCAGGATGCCATTGCCAAGGGCATGGCCTGGCGGAAGGAGAAAAATCTCCATCAGTGGACAGTTCCCTACCTGCCGGTGGATCCCCAGGACATCAGCCGCACCTACGACGCCGACGTCATCCGGGTCAATTCTCAGAGCGGCAAGGGCGGTATCGGATATCTTCTGGAGCAGGCCTACGGCTACATCCTGCCGCCGAAAATGCGTGAGCACCTGAGCTATCAGTGCAAGTCCGTCTCCGACCACGACCACCGGGAGCTGAAAGCCGAGGACGTGCTGGCCATCTTCATGGATCACTATCTGAATGTAAACCACCCCTTGGCCATTTCCTCCCTCCATTTCACCCAGAATGCCGAGGGCGTGGATGCCATCGTCACCTTCCTGCGCCACGGCCGGGAAACCACCGTCCAGAGCAAGGGCAACGGCTCCCTGGATGCGGTGAGCAACGCCCTCAAGGCCTACTCCGGTGCCGACTACACCCTGAAGGTCTACACCGAGCACTCCGTCCAGGAGCGCAGCTCCGGCTCCACCGCCGCGGCCTATATCGGCCTGGAAGCGCCCGACGGCACCATGTACTGGGGTGCGGGCACGGACACGGATATCATCAAGGCCAGTGCCGGCGCGCTGATCGGTGCCTACAATAATATGACGAACAAGTGAGGTTTTTACCATGGGCATGACATTAACGCAGAAAATTCTCGCTTCCCACGCAGGACTTCCCGTTGTAACTCCCGGTCAGCTGATCCAGGCCAAGCTGGACATCGTCCTGGGCAACGACATCACCACTCCCGTAGCCATCAACGAGTTCACCAAGAACGGCTTTGATACCGTTTTCGACAAGGATAAAATCGCCATCGTCCTCGACCACTTCGTCCCCAACAAGGACATCAAGGCCGCCGAGCAGAGCAAGCAGTGCCGCCAGTTTGCCTGTGCCCACTGCGTCAGCCACTTCTACGACGTAGGCAAAATGGGCATCGAGCACGCTCTGCTTCCCGAGCAGGGTGTGGTCACCGCCGGTGACTGCATCATCGGCGCGGACAGCCACACCTGCACCTACGGTGCCCTGGGCGCTTTCTCCACCGGCGTCGGCTCCACGGATATGGCCGCCGGCATGGCCACCGGCGAGGCCTGGTTCAAGGTTCCCGCCGCCATCCGCTTCCATCTCACCGGCAAACTCCCTGCCAATTGCAGCGGCAAGGACGTGATCCTCACCATCATCGGCAAGATCGGTGTGGACGGCGCACTGTATAAGTCCATGGAGTTTACCGGCCCCGGTGTTGCCGCCCTTACCATGGATGACCGGCTGTGCATCTGCAATATGGCCATCGAGGCCGGTGCCAAGAATGGCATCTTCCCTGTGGATGAGGTCACAATGAAGTACCTGGAAGGCCGCAGCGAGCGTGCCCCCAAGGTCTTTGAGGCCGACCCGGACGCTTCCTATGAGCAGACCGTTGAAATCGATCTGTCCGCCATCGTCCCCACCGTTGCCTGCCCCCACCTGCCGGAGAACACCCACCCCGCCAGGGAGCTGGGTAATATCAAAATCGACCAGGTGGTCATCGGCAGCTGCACCAACGGCCGGATGGAGGACATGGAAACCGCTTACCGCATTCTGAAAGGCCATCACGTTGCCGACGGCGTGCGCTGCATTATCATTCCCGCCACCATGCGGATTTATCGGGAGTGCGTAGAGCGGGGTTACGTCACCGCCTTCATTGACGCCGGTGCGGTCGTCTCCACCCCCACCTGCGGGCCCTGCCTCGGCGGCTACATGGGCATTCTCGCCGCCGGAGAGCGGTGCGTTGCCACCACCAACCGGAACTTCGTCGGCCGGATGGGCCATGTGGACAGCGAGGTCTACCTCGCCAGCCCCGCCACCGCCGCCGCTTCCGCCCTGACCGGCTTCATCACCGAACCCAAGGAGGACTGAACCATGAATACCCAGGGAACCGTTTTCAAATACCCGGACAACGTGGATACCGATGTCATCATCCCCGCCCGGTACTTAAACACCGCCGATGCCAAGGAGCTGGCCAAGCACTGCATGGAGGACATTGACAAGAGCTTCGTAAACCGGGTTCACCCCGGCGACATCATGGTTGCCGGCTGGAACTTCGGCTGCGGCTCCTCCCGGGAGCACGCCCCCCTCGTCATCAAGACCTGCGGCACCGGCTGCGTCATCGCCAAGTCCTTCGCCCGGATTTTCTACCGGAACGCCATCAATATCGGCCTGCCCATTCTGGAGTGCGAGACCGCGGCGGAAGAAATTCAGGCTGGCGATCAGGTCAGCGTGGATTTTGACACCGGCATCATTACGGATGTCACCACCGGTAAAACCTACCGGGCAGAGCCCTTCCCGGCGTTCATCCAGAACATTATAAAAAAGGGCGGCCTGCTTGCATCCTTGAAGGAGATGTGATAAAATGACGAAACACATCGCACTGATTCCCGGCGACGGCATCGGCCTGGAAATTGTAGCCCAGGCCAAGGCCGTTCTTGACCGGGTTGCCGAAATCTTCGGCCATGAATTTACCTATACCGAGGTTTCTATGGGCGGCAACGCCATCGACCGCTACGGCGACCCCCTGCCCCAGGAAATGCTGGATAAATGCCTGGCCTCCGACTCCGTCCTTCTGGGTGCGGTTGGCGGCCCCAAGTGGAACGGCGTTCCCGGCCCCCAGCGGCCCGAAAAGGGGCTTCTCCGGCTGCGTGCCGGCATGGGGGTCTACAGCAACAACCGCCCGGCGAAAATCTGGCCTCAGCTGGCCTCCGCCTCTCCCCTGAAGCCGGAGATTGTAGCGGGGGGCATCGACTTTCTCATCGTCCGGGAGCTTATCGGCGGCATTTACTTCGGCAAGCACGAAACCGTCACTGAAAACGGCGAACCCGTTGCCATTGACGAGCTGCGCTACACCGAAAGCGAAATCCGCCGGATTGGCCGCATCGGCTTTGAGACCGCCCAAAAGCGCAATCACAAGCTGTGCAGCGTGGAAAAGAGCAACGTGCTGGATTCTTCCCGTCTGTGGAAGAAGGTCATGCACCAGCTGGCGGCGGAATATCCGGACGTGGAGCTGTCCGACATGCTGGTAGACAACTGCGCCATGCAGATTGTCAAGGATCCCAGTCAGTTTGACGTAATCGTCACGGAAAACATGTTCGGCGACATTCTCTCCGACGAAGCCTCCATGATTACCGGCTCCATCGGCATGATTCCCTCCTCCTCTCTGGGAGACGGCACCCGTGGTCTTTACGAGCCCATCCACGGCTCCGCCCCGGACATTGCGGGCAAGGACATTGCCAACCCCATCGGCACCATTCTGGCCGCGGCCATGATGCTCCGCTACTCCTTTGATATGGCAGCGGAAGCGGACTGCATCGAGTCTGCCGTCTCCGCCGTTCTGGATGGCGGTTATCGCACCGGCGACATTTTCAGCCCCGGCTGTACGCAGGTCGGCTGCCGGGAAATGGGCCGTCTGGTGACGGAACACTTGAAGAAAGGATGATTTTATGGTTCTTTCCGGTTCGGATATTCTCGTTCGTACCCTGATTGAGCAGGGTGTGGACGTGGTTTTTGGCTATCCCGGCGGTCAGGTCATCAACATTTACGATTCCCTTTATAAATACCAGGGTGAGCTTCGCCATGTGCTGGCCGCTCACGAGCAGGGCGCGGCTCACGCCGCCGACGGCTACGCCCGCGCCACCGGCAAGGTGGGCGTGGTCATCGCTACCTCCGGCCCCGGCGCCACCAATCTGGTCACCGGCATCGCCACCGCCTACCTGGACTCCGTGCCTCTCGTGGCCATCACCGGCAACGTGCCCAGCTCCACCATCGGCACCGACGGCTTCCAGGAGGTGGACATCACCGGCGTGACGCTCCCCATTACCAAGCACAATTTCTTCGTCGGCTCCGTGGAGGAGCTGGCGGACACCCTTCGGCAGGCTATGCGCCTTGCCAAATCCGGCCGCCCCGGCCCGGTGCTCATTGATATTCCCAAGGACGTGCAGATTGCGTCCTGCGACTATGCGCCTCAGCCCCCCATTCCGGCAGACGAGACCTTCCCCGCCAAGGATCTCCGGATTCAGCAGGCGGCAGAAACCATCAACGCCTCCCGAAAGCCCTTTATTTACTTCGGCGGCGGCCTCATCACCAGCGAGGCTCAGGACGAGCTTCTCCAGCTGGCGGAGCTCATCGACGCGCCCATCGGCTGCTCTCTCATGGGCATCTCCGGCGTTCCCACCGACTATCCCAGATTTCTGGGTATGCAGGGTATGCACGGCCACTACGCCTCCTCCACCGCCATGCACAACGCCGACTGCATCATTGCCCTGGGCTGCCGGTTCAACGACCGGGTCACCGGCAACCGGGCCAAATTCGCCGTAGGCGCGAAAATCGTCCACATTGACATTGACGGCGCGGAGCTGGGCAAGACCGTCTCCCCCATCCACGGCCTCCGGGGTGACGTGAAGAAAACCCTGCAAAAGCTTCTTCCTCTGCTTCACAAGGTCTCTCACCCGGACTGGCAGGCGCAGATTGACGAAATGCTTGTCCAGGAACAGGCAGGCCTGGACAGCCGGGAGGGCATGACCCCCCGGAACGTCATCACCACCCTGAACCGGTTCCTGGGAGAAAATACCCCCGTTGCCACCGATGTCGGTCAGCATCAGATGTGGGCTGCCCAGTACCTGAACCTGAAAACCAGCCGCCGGTTCCTTTCCAGCGGCGGCCTGGGTACTATGGGCTTCGGCATGGGCGCGGCCATCGGCGCGGCGCTGGGCTGCGGCGAGCGTTCCGTGCTGGTCACCGGCGACGGCAGCTTCGGCATGAACCTGAACGAGCTGGCCACCGCCGTTGCCAATCAGATTCCCATGGTAATCCTGCTGCTGGACAACAACGTCCTGGGCATGGTTCGCCAGTGGCAGACCCTTTTCTTCGACAAGCACTATTCCAATACCAACCTGGATGCCCGGAAGACGGATTTCGTCAAACTGGCTGAGGCCTTCGGTGCGGAAGGCTCCCGGGCTCTGACCATCCCGGAGCTGGAAGCGGCTCTTGCCAAGGCCTTCACCTGGAACGGCCCCTATCTCATCGACTGCGCCATTGACCGGGACGAGTTCGTCCTTCCCATGCTTCCTCCCGGCGGCTCCATGGACGACATCATTACAAGGATCGGTGACTGATATGAAAACATTTTCCGTAGCCATTCTGGTCAACAATCAGTTCGGCGTTCTGAACCGGGTCACCAGCATGTTCCGCCGCCGTCAGTTCAACATCATCTCCCTGACCGTCTCCGAAACCGAGTCTGAGAAATTTTCCCGGATCACCGTCCGTTCCGAAGGGGACGGAATGAAGAAGGAGCAGCTTATCAACCAGCTCTATAAGCTTCCGGACGTGGTGTCCATTGCGGAGCTGGACAACCTGGACACCGTCAGCCGGGAGCTGCTGCTCATCAAGGTGCGCAATGACCCGGCTGTCCGGGGAGAGATCAGCGCCGCCTCCGATGCCTACGAGGGCAAGATCGTGGACTTCACCAAGGATTCCATCATCATCCAGATGATCGGCGACAGCCGGAAAATCGACAACTTCGTCACCCTGATGAAGGAGTATGAAATTCTGGAAATCTGCCGTACCGGCATGGTCGCCCTCCAGCGGGGCGCGACCACCATCCGCAAAGTCAACCTGTAAACCCCATCCGTTTTCGGATGCACATTTATCAAAGAAAGGATAATTCCCATGAACCGTATTTTTTATCAGCAGGACTGTGACCTTCAGAAGCTGGCCGGCAAGACCGTTGCCATCATCGGCTACGGCTCCCAGGGTCACGCCCACGCCCTCAACCTGAAGGAGAGCGGCGTGAACGTCATCGTTGGTCTGTACACCGGCTCCAAGAGCTGGGCCAAGGCCGAAGCCCAGGGCATGACCGTCATGACCGCCGCGGAAGCCACCAAGGCCGCCGATATCATCATGATCCTGATCAACGACGAGAAGCAGGCCGCCCTGTACAAGCAGAGCATCGAGCCCAACCTGGCTCCCGGCAAGACTCTGGCCTTCGCCCACGGCTTCAACATCCACTTCGGCTGCATCAAGCCCCCCAAGGACGTGAACGTCATCATGATCGCCCCCAAGGGCCCCGGCCACACGGTGCGCAGCGAGTACCTGGCAGGTAAGGGCGTGCCCTGCCTGATTGCCGTGGAGCAGGATGCCACCGGCGACGCCTGGGACATTGGTCTGGCTTACGCGCTGGGCATCGGCGGCGCCCGTGCCGGCGTGCTGGAAACCGACTTCCGCACCGAGACTGAGACCGACCTCTTCGGCGAGCAGGCCGTTCTGTGCGGCGGCGTGTGCGCCCTGATGCAGGCGGGCTTTGAGACCCTGTGCGAGGCCGGCTACGATCCCCGGAACGCCTATTTCGAGTGCATCCATGAGATGAAGCTGATCGTTGACCTCATTTACCAGTCCGGCTTCAGCGGTATGCGCTACTCCATCTCCAACACCGCCGAGTACGGCGACTACGTCACCGGCCCCAAGATCATCACCGCCGAGACCAAGAAGGCCATGAAGCAGATTCTGTCCGACATCCAGGACGGTACCTTCGCCAAGGACTTCCTGCTGGATATGTCCTCCGCCGGTGCCCAGGTGCACTTCAACGCCATGCGCAAGCTGGCCTCCGAGCATCCGTCCGAGGTCGTCGGTCGGGAAGTCCGGAAGCTCTACAGCTGGAGCGACGAGGATCAGCTCATCAATAACTAATTCTGCCCAAAAACGCTGTCCTTGCGAGCCAGTGGTGCTCCGCGCAGCGAATCAAAATTATAATAACTGCCGGTGGCAGTTATACCATAATGTAACTCAGACTGGCGTGGCCCCCTCCGGGGATTCCCTCCGGTCACAATCCGTTCCTCTCGTTCCCCACTTGGCTCCCACTCTGGGGGAGCTGGCGGCGAAGCCGACTGAGAGGGGAAAATCGCCCTCTCCGCCTCCGGCACCTCTCCCATAGGGAGAGGCAAGTGGCTCTCATTGACGCAGTTTTACAATCCCTCAGTCAAAAATCAGAGATTTTTGCCAGCTCCCTTTACACAAGGGAGCCTGTCCCCTCCATTGCAGACCGGCGTCACCGGTCTGCAATGTCCATATTCCAAAGAAAGAGGAAACTCCTATGATGATGAAAGACAAGGTCGTGAACGGCCCCCAGAACGCCACCCACCGCAGTCTTTACCATGCCCTGGGTCTGACCGAGGAGGAGCAGCAGCGTCCTCTCATCGCCGTGGTCAGCTCCTACAACGAGATCGTCCCCGGCCACATGAACCTGGATAAGATTGTGGATGCCGTAAAGCTGGGCGTAGCCATGGCCGGCGGCACCCCCATCGTTTTCCCCGCCATTGCCGTCTGCGACGGCATTGCCATGGGACACGAGGGCATGAAGTATTCCCTGGTCACCCGGGATCTGATCGCCGACTCCACCGAGGCCATGCTCAAGGCCCATGGCTTTGACGGCGCGGTCATGGTTCCCAACTGTGACAAGAACGTGCCGGGTCTGCTGATGGCAGCCGCCCGGGTGAATATCCCCACCATTTTCGTCAGCGGCGGCCCCATGCTGGCCGGTCGGGTAGACGGCAAGAAAACCAGCCTGTCCAGCATGTTCGAGGCCGTGGGTGCCTATACCGCCGGTAAGATCGATGAAGCCCGGCTCACCTACTGCGAGAAAAATACCTGCCCCACCTGCGGCTCCTGCTCCGGCATGTACACCGCCAACTCCATGAACTGCCTGACGGAGGTTCTGGGCATGGGTCTGCGGGGCAACGGCACCATTCCCGCAGTCTATTCCGCCCGGATTGAGCTTGCCAAACACGCCGGTATGCAGGTCATGGAGCTGGTGCGCAAAGGCATCCGCCCCAGAGACATCATGACCCCCGCCGCCATCCGCAATGCCCTCACCGCCGACATGGCTCTGGGCTGCTCCACCAATTCCATGCTCCATCTGCCCGCCATCGCCAACGAGTGCGGCGTGGACTTCAATCTGGACATGGCCAATGAAATCAGTGCCGTCACCCCCAACCTGTGCCATCTGGCTCCCGCCGGCCCCACCTATATGGAGGACCTGAACGCCGCCGGCGGTGTCTACGCCGTCCTCAAGGAGCTGACCAAGAAGCACCTTCTTGACACCTCCGTCCTCACCGTCACCGGCAAAACCCTGGGCGAGAACATCGCCGACGCCGAGAACATCGACCCCACCGTCATCCGTCCCGTGGAGAACCCCTATTCCCCCACCGGCGGCATTGCCGTCCTCCGGGGCAACCTGGCTCCCGAGGGCAGCGTGGTCAAGCGCAGCGCGGTGCTGCCGGAAATGCTGGTGCATGAGGGCCCCGCCCGGGTCTTCGACAGCGAGGAAGAGGCCCAGGCCGCCATCAACGCAGGTTTCATTCATCCCGGTGACGTGGTAGTCATCCGCTACGAAGGCCCCAAGGGCGGCCCGGGTATGCGGGAAATGCTGAACCCCACCTCTGCCATCATGGGCATGGGTCTGGGCAATTCCGTGGCGCTCATCACCGACGGTCGGTTCTCCGGTGCCACCCGGGGGGCCTGCATCGGCCACGTCTCTCCGGAAGCCGCCTCCGGCGGCCCCATCGGCATTGTCCGGGAGGGAGACATGATCTCCATCGATATCCCGAATAGCCGCCTGGAGCTGAAAATCTCCGATGAGGAGCTGGCCGCCCGGCTGGCCGCCTTCACCCCCAAGAAGAAGGAGCTGTCCGGCTACCTGAAACGCTATGCCGCCCTGGTTTCCAGCGGCGCGAAGGGTGCGATTCTGAACGTATGAAGCTGACAGAACTCTATCTCAGGCTCCAGTCCCTGGCAATTTTCCGCAGTCTTTTGTCCGACCCGGTGCTGGAAGCCCTGGTTTCCTTCCTGGGAGCCGGGGACACCGCCCAGGCGGTATCCCGGTACGCGGAGTTTGTCTGCCGGCTCTACGCCACGGGCAAGCGGACTCTGGCCGGCTATATCCAGCACATCGTTACAAATGACGAGAATGCCTACATCCGCATGATCGGCTCCGGGGCTGCCCCCTGGCCGGAAATGGAGGACGTGGTGACCCGGGAGCTGGAGGTCTTCCAGGCCGTAGCCGACCTGACCCCGGAAAGCCTTCGGGAAGCCGTAGATTGGGATGGCTATCTTCCCCGGTTTGCCGGAAAGCAGGTGGACATTCCCGCCAGCTACCGTCAGCGGTGCGCCAACATCCACAGGTACGGCTACGGCATTTACGCCAAGTACATCATGTTCTACCTGGACGAGGGCAACCGGATTGTGCCGGTCATCAATCCGGATCAGACCCGGCTGTCCTCTCTGGTCGATTACAAGCGGGAGCAGAAAATCATTCTGGACAATACCCTTGCCCTTCTGGAGGGCAAGCCTGCCGCCAACATTCTGCTCACCGGCGACGCGGGCACCGGCAAGTCCTCCACCGTCAAGGCCGTGGTCAACGAGCTTCACGACCGGGGTCTGCGGATTCTGGAGGTGCGCAAGGAGCAGCTTCATGCCATTCCCGCCATTTTGGATGCCCTGAACACCAACCCTCTGAAATTCATCCTCTTCATCGACGATCTGTCCTTCCAGAAGGATGACGACAATTTCAGTGCCCTCAAGGCAATTCTGGAGGGCAGCGTGTCTGCCAAGAGTGCCAACGTGGTGATTTACGCCACCTCCAACCGCCGCCATCTGGTGAAGGAAAGCTTCTCTCAGCGGGAGGGGGACGACATCCACCGCAACGACACTATGCAGGAAATCATCTCCCTGTCCGAGCGGTTCGGCATTCAGGTCACCTTCCAGAAGCCCACCAAGGAGGTCTACCTGAGCATCGTCCGCCATCTGGCCCGGGAAAAGGGCATCGTCATGGAGGATTCCGAACTGGACATGCTTGCTGAGCGCTTTGCCCTTGGCCGGGGCGGCCGTTCCGCCCGGGCCGCCAACCAGTTCATCGACAGTCTGCTATCCCAGCCCCAATAAAGCCTTCCCCTGAGAGGGGAAGGTGGCACGGCTTTGCCGTGACGGATGAGGTCGCCCATATCACTTTCCCTCGTATCCCAAGATTTCAATCGTCCCGAAGGGACACCATCACTACTCACTATTCTCAATTCACCATTCACTGTCTGACCGCTCCCCTTGCTTCCCAAGGGGAGCGGTTTTCATACTATTTCCTGATTAAAATCTTAATTTTAATCAGGAAGGCATCGCCTGA